>WNFU01001968.1_pt1 | contig 37745 bp, 33 predicted proteins | sample 5400121 | NCBI WGS metagenome assembly WNFU01 (sample SAMN13153360, study PRJNA577476) | soil metagenome | isolation source: 100 cm soil or saprolite under grassland replicate 1 | place: USA:California | collected 2016-06-15
TACTGGATTCACTGAAGGGCGGAGCGCGGCTATAGTACGCCGTGGTCCGGCCATGACGCTACGCCGCATCGTGCCCCTCGTCGCCCTCGCGCTGGTGGTCCTGAACTGGCGTCGGGTCCGCGCGGCGCTCATCCGGTGGACCGGCACGAACGTCCACACGGAACGGCCCGGCGGGGCGACGCCCCCATGATCGCGCCGGAGCACCTGGAGGTCGCCCACCCCGAGCTGTCCGACGAGCAGGAGGAGTGGCGCGACCGGGCCTGGGCCCACGTCGACGAGGCGGGCCTCCGGGATCTCGTGGCCGCCATGACGAGCATCCCCAGTCCCACCGGGGAGGAGCGGCCCCTGGCCGAGTTCCTGGCCGGGCACATGCGCGAGGCTGGCCTCGAGGCGTGGCCGCAGCCCATCGACGACATGCAGGCGAACGCGGTGGGCAGGTTCCCCGGGGCCGGCGACGGGCCCGACCTGCTGCTGTACGCGCCGATCGACACCCTCACTACCGGCCTCGAGGGCGAGGACGTCCCGTGGATCGGGCCGTCGCTTCGCCCCGACATGAAGCCGGAGGCCTCCTTCGACGGGGACTGGGTGGTCGGCCTGGGCGCGTCGAACCCGAAGGGCCACGCCGCGTGCCTCGTGGCCGCCGCCGAGGCGGTGTGCCGGGCGGGCCTCCCGCTCCGGGGCACCCTCCTGGTGGGCATGGGCGCCGGAGGCATGCCGACGAACTCGCGGCCCGCCGGCCATCTCCGGCGCTCCAACACGGGCCAGGGGGTGGGGTGCTCGTTCATGCTCGAGCAGGGCGTGCAGGCGGACTTCGGCATCATCGCGAAGCCCGGATGGAGCGTGGACTGGGAAGAGGTCGGCCTGTGCTGGTTCCGGGTCCAGGTGCACGGGCTGTTCGGGTACGTCGGGGCCCGGCACCGCATCCCGTACCGCAACCCCATCGTCGACGCCGCGACGGTGGTGCAGGAGCTGGAGGCGTGGTTCCCGACCTACGCCGAGCGGAACACGAACGGGCTCGTCGCCCCCCAGGGCCACGTGGGGTCGATCCGGGGCGGGTGGGAGCGGACGGCGTCGCTGTCGCCGGCGGCGTGCGACCTGCTCGTCGACCTCCGCCTCAGCCCCCGCACGACGCCCATGGATGCGAAGCGGCAGTTCGCCGAGGCGGTGGCGGACATCCGCCGGACCCATCCGGGGATCGAGCTGTCCTGGGACATGGTCCTGGCCATCCCCGGCACCACCACGCCGCCCGACACGTGGATCGTGCAGGCCTGCGCGCGGGGATGGGAGTGGGTGGAGGGCCGGCGCTACGAGCCTCCCCCCGGGTTCACCAGCGGGGCCACGGACGCGAACATCCTGCGGCACCGGGGCATCCCCACCGCCCGCATCGGCATGCCCAAGCTGGCCAGCCCCGACGGCCGCGAGGTGGACTTCCCGCTCGGCATGAACGCGGTCGACGTCGGGAACATGGCCAGGCTGACCCGGGCCATCGTGCACGCCATCGTCGACACCTGCGGCCGGACCCGGGCCGAGGTCGGCCTGAAGGGCTGACGGAGGAGCGCCCGTGGAGAGCCTGTGGACCGACCTGCTGGGAACCGAATTCGCCCAGCGGTACCACGACGCGAACGGGGTCCGGACCAGGGTCCTGGAGGCGGGCGACCCGTCGAGCCCGGCGCTGATCTTCCTGCACGGGGTGAACGGGCACGCCGAGGCCTACGTGCGCAACATCGGGCCGCACGCCGCGGACTTCCACGTGCTCGCGATCGACATGATCGGCCACGGGTTCACCGACAAGCCGATGGATCGGGAGTACGAGATCCCCACGTACGTCGAGCACCTCCTGGACTTCATGGACGCCGCAGGCCTGGAGAAGGCGAACCTGTCGGGCGAGTCGCTCGGCGGGTGGGTGGCGATCAAGCTCGCCGCCGAGCACTCCGACCGGCTGCACAGGCTCGTGCTGAACACCCCGGGTGGGCTGACGGCGGACCAGGCCGTCATGGACCGCATCCGCACGCTGACGCTCGACGCGGTCACGGATCCGACGCGGGAGAAGGTCCAGAAGCGCGTGGAGTGGCTGTTCAAGGACCCGGCCATGGCCCCGCCCGACCTGGTCGAGACGCGCTACCGCATCTACAGCCAGCCGGGCTACCGGGAGGTCACGGAGAAGGTCCTGTGCCTCCAGGACATGGACACGCGGAAGCGGAACCTGGTCACGGAGGAGGACCTTCGGGCCATCGCCGTCCCCACGATGCTGGTGTGGAGCGCCGACGATCCCATGCAGGGCATCGACGTCGGCCACTGGGCCCGGGACAACATCCCGGACGTCACGTGGGTGCTGCTCGAGGAGAGCGGCCACTGGCCCCAGTTCGAGGAGCCCGAGGAGTTCAACCGCGTGCATCTGGACTTCCTGCGCGGGGGGTCGCGGTGACCATGCTCAGGACGTTGGAGGAGAAGGTCGACCCGGCGAACGCCGCGCTCGTCGTGGTCGACGTGCAGAACGACTTCTGCCACGACGAGGGAGCGTTCGCCAGGATGGGGCGGCCGGTCGAGGTCGTGCGGGCCATGGCCCCCCGCCTCCAGGAGCTCATCGACGCGGCCCGCCACGCCGGCGTGCCGGTGATCTTCCTGGCCTACGTGCAGAACGAGTCGTCGGAGTCCGAGGTGCTGATCGAGCAGCGGTCCCGGGGCCGGGCCGGGCTCCCGTACTGCCGGGAGGGGACGTTCGGCGCGGACCTGTACCTGGTCGCTCCGAAGCCGGGCGAGCCCGTCATCGCGAAGCGCCGCTACAGCGGGTTCATCGGCACCGACCTCGACGTGATCCTCCGAAGCACCGGCCGCCGGACGCTCGTCATGACCGGGATCGCCACGAACGGGTGCGTGGAGGCCACCGCGCGGGACGGCTTCATGCACGACTACTACATCGTGCTGGTGGACGACTGCTGCTCGTGCTACTCGGCCGAGCTGCACCAGGCCACCCTCACGAACTGCCGGGACGCGTGGGGCGTCGTGGCCACGAGCGACGAGATCGTGGGGATATGGAACGGCGCGGCACCGGGAGGAGCGAGATGACCGTCTCCAGCCTCGGCTACGTCGGCGTCGCTTCGTCGTGGCTCGACGACTGGCGCGAGTTCGCCTCCGGTGTGCTGGGGATGCAGGTCGTGGCCGACGGCGGCGACCCGCTGCACCTGCGGATGGACGACCGGTACTCGCGGTTCATCGTGTCGCCGGAGTTCGGCCCGGGCCAGGAGGGCCTGGCGTTGATCGGGTGGGAGGTCCCCGACGCGGCAGCGCTGGGGGACGTGCGGCGGGCGCTGGAAGGGGCCGGCGTCGATGTCGGGGACGGGACCGGGGAGGAGCGCGCCGATCGCAGGGTGGACGGGCTCCTGGTCTCCGCCGACCCCGCCGGGAACCGCCTGGAGTTCTTCCACGGGAAGCGCCCGGCCGACGGGCCGTTCGAGCCCGGCCGGCCCATGCAGGGGTTCAAGACCGGGGAGCTGGGGATGGGCCACCTGGTCCTGGAGGTCCCCGACCCCGGGGCGGAGTGCGACTTCTACGTCGACGTTCTCGGCTTCCGGATGAGCGACCACCTCAAGGAGCTCCTGTACTTCCTGCGGTGCAACCCGCGGCACCACAGCATCGGGATCGCCCACATCGGCGGGGACCCCCGCCTGCTCCACGTCATGCTCGAGGTCACCACGCTCGACGACGTGGGCACCGCGTTCGATGCCGCGCTGGAGCGCAAGCAGCCCATGTCCACGATCGGCGTCCACGCGAACGACAACATGACGTCGTTCTACGTGCAGACGCCGTCCGGGTTCGAGATCGAGTACGGCTACAACGGGCTGGTCGTGGACGACGCGACGTGGGTCACCACCGCCACCGACCAGCCCAGCGTGTGGGGCCATCACCAGCTCGACATGGCGGCCCCGCCGGGTCCCCGGACGTTCCGGCGGCGGCAGCAGCAGGAGGAGTCGGGGGGCGCTTGACGCCGGCCCCATCGCTCGAGTTCGGCTTCAACCTGAACAACCGGGCCCCCCTGCTGACGGCCGGATACGGCCTGGAGGACCTCCTGGACCTGGCCGGGCTGGCCGAGGACGTGGGGCTGGACTCGGTGTGGGTGGGGGACAGCCTGCTGGCCCGGCCCCGCCACGACCCGCTGGTGCTGATGGCGGCGCTGTCGCAGCGGACCACCCGGGTGCGGCTGGGCACGGCCTGCCTGGTCGTGTCGCTGCGGGACCCCATGTACCTGGCCATGGCCTGGGCCACCATCGACCGGCTGTCCGGGGGCCGGACCATCCTGGGGGCATGCGCCGGCAACGCCGCCGAGGAGGGCGTGCAGCGCGAGTTCGCCGTGCAGGGCGTCGACGTCCGGAGGCGGACGAGCCGGCTGGAGGAGGCCTTGCACGTGCTCCGGGAGCTGTGGACGAAGGGCTCCGTGACCTTCCACGGGAAGCACTTCGACTACGACGACGTGGCGTTCTTCTCGGGCACCGAGCTGGAACCGCTCAGGCCGGTGCAGGCCCCGCCCCCGATGTGGATCGTGTCGAACCCGCGGATCGGCGGGCTCGACCCCCAGGCCACGCGGGGGAACGTCACGCGGGCGGCCCGGCGCATCGTCCGGTACGGGGACGGGTGGATGACGTGCTGCCGGGCGAACCACCCGGAGGAGGTCCAGGAGCAGGTCGCCGCCATCCGCGAGGCCGCCGTCGAGCAGGGCGAGGACCCCGACCGCTACGACGTGGCCTACCAGGTGACCATGAACCTGGCGAACTCGAGGGACCGGGCTGCGGAGGCGTTCGGCGAGTTCATCCGCGCGTACTACCCGGAGTTCGGCGCGAAGGTCGATCTCACGGACTGGGGCCCGGTGGGGACGGCGGACGACATCGTGGCCTGGATCGAGCGCTTCGCCGTCGCCGGCGTGACGCGCTTCCTGTGCCGGTTCGGGTCCATGGACCAGCCCGGCCAGCTCCGCCGCTTCGCCGCCGACGTCCTGCCCGTCGTGCGACCACCGAGGGAGGGGTGATGGCCCTGAAGGAACCGACCGCCGAGCAGATCCGGGAGATCGCCAGCCACTTCGGCTTCGCCATGAGCGACCGGGACGTTCTGGAGTTCCGCGACCTGGTGGCGGGCGGCCTGGCCATGTACCGGCCCCTCGAGTCGCTGCCGGACTACGTGCCGGAGGTGCGGTACCCGCGCTCCCCGGGCAGGTTCCCCCCGCTCGAGGAGGACCCCCTGCACGCCTGGTACGTGAAGTGCTCGGTGAAGGGGGCGCCAAAGGGGAAGCTGGCCGGGCGGCAGGTGGTGATCAAGGACACGATCTGCCTGGCCGGGGTGCCGATGATGGACGGCTCGTCCACGCTGGAGGGGTACGTCCCCGACGTGGACGCCACGGTTGTCACCCGCATCCTGGACGCCGGCGGCGAGATCGTGGGCAAGGCCAACTGCGAGTACTTCTGCTACTCGGCGGGGAGCAACACGAACGCGCACGGGCCGACGCTGAACCCCCACAAGCCGACCCACACGTCGGGGGGCTCGTCCTCGGGCTGCGCGGCCATCGTTGGCTCCGGCGAGGTGGCCATGGCGCTCGGCGGCGACCAGGGGGGCTCGATCCGCACGCCCGCCGCGTTCTCCGGCGTGTACGGGATGAAGGCGACCCACGGGTTGGTCCCGTACACAGGGATATTCCCGACGGAGCACACCGTGGACCACGTGGGGCCCATGACCGCGTCGGTGGCGGACAACGCGCTGCTGCTGGAGGTGGTCGCGGGGGCCGACGGCCTCGACCCGCGCCAGTACGCGCCGGTGGTGGCGCCGTACACCGAGGCCCTCGACTGGGGCGTCGAAGGGGTTCGCATCGGCGTGCTGGCGGAGGGGTTCGGCCAGTCGGGGTCGGAGCCGGATGTCGACGCGAAGGTCCGGGAGGCCGCCGCGCGCCTGGAGGGACTGGGCGCGACGGTGGAGGAGATCTCGATCCCCATGCACGACCTCGGGGTGACGGTGTGGGCGCCGGTGATCGTGGAGGGGGCGCTCGAGCTGATGTTCAACGGCGACGCGCTCGGAACCGGGTGGCGAGGGCTGTACGTGTCTTCCCTGGGGAAGGCGCATTCTGCATGGCGGACGCAGGCGGACACATTCCCCGACCTGCTCAAGCTGGGCCTGCTCATGGGCGAGTACGTCATCCGCAACTACGGGCGGCGGTACTACGCGAAGGCCCAGAACCTCGGCCGGAAGCTCCGGGACGAGTACGACCGGGCCCTGGCCGGCGTCGACCTCCTGTTGATGCCGACGAACCCGATGAAGGCGCCGCCGTTGCCGCCGCCCGACGCGACGAAGGCCGAGTCGATGTACCCGGGCTTCGACTCCGTGACCAACACCGCGCCGTTCAACGTCACGGGGCATCCCGCGATGTCGGTGCCGTGCGGCATGAGTGACGGCCTGCCCGTCGGGATGCAGCTCGTGGGGCGGTGGTGGGACGAGCCCACCATCTACCGGGCGGCCGCCGCGTTCGAGGGGTCCGCGGACTGGACGACGCTCTGATCCGCGTCCTCGACCTGACCGACGAGGCCGGAATCTTCGCGACCCGCGTCCTGGTCGGCCTGGGCGCGGACGTGGTGCGAGTGGAGCCCCCCGGCGGCGACCGGATGCGCGCGGAAGCGCCGGTCGCGTTCGACCACTGGAACGCGGGGAAGCGAACGGTGGCGCTGGACCTGTCGGAGCGGTCGGACCGCGACGCGTTCCTCAGGCTGGTGGACGGGGCCGACGTGCTCGTCGAGAGCGCAATGGACGGTGGGACCGGGAGGCCGTTCTCGCACCAGGAGCTGGCCCGGCGCCGGCCGGAGCTGATCCACGTCGTGGTCACGCCCTTCGGACTGTCCGGGCCCCGGGCGTCGTGGAAGGGGACCGACCTGGTGGCGTGCGCGGCCGGCGGCATGATGGCGCTGTCGGGCGAACGCGAGGGTCCACCGCTGGTCCCGCCCCGCGAGCAGGCCTTCCATCTGGCCGGGGCCCACGCGGCGATCGGCGCGCTGCTGGCCCTGGCCGCCCGCCGGCGGACCGGCCGGGGCCAGCTCGTGGAGATCTCCATGCAGGAGGCGGTGGCCGCCACGCTCGAGTACGGAGCCCTCAGCTACATCCACCAGGGCGTGGTTCACCGCCGGGACGGCAGCCGGTACCCCCACGTCCCGCACCGGCTGTTCCGGTGCGCCGACGGCTGGGTGGCCGGCGGGTACGGCGGCAGCCCCAGGATGTGGACCGGCCTGGTCGAATGGATGGCGGAAGTCGTAGGCCGGGGCGAGATGGTGGGCCGGGGCTTGTCCCCGGCCGAGTCGGCGCCCGAGATGGTGGGCCGGGGCTTGCCCCCGGCCTTCCTCGGCGACCTCACGGATGCTCGCTACGCGGACGACGGCTACCGCTTCGCGCAGCGGCTGCACATCGACGAGGTCGTCGAGGCGTTCACCCGGACGTTCACCCGCGCCGAGCTGACCGCGGAGGCCCAGCGCCGGCGGCTCCCGTGGGCCTCCGTCGACACACCGGCGGAGGTTGCCCGGAACCCCCAGCTCGCGGACCGCGACTTCTTCGTCGACGTGCAATCCGCGGGCGGGTCTTCCCCCGACGCCGGGTTCGCGTTCGAGTTCCCGCCGATGACGAGGCCGCTGCGACTGGCGGTCCCGCCGCCCCCGGAGCGTGGCGTCCTGCCCGGCGACTGGTCGAGCGCCGAGGCCTCATCACTTGGGACGTCGAGCCGGGGCAGCCCGCACGGAGCGCTGAGCGGGGTCCGCGTCCTGGACCTGACCTGGGTGCTGGCCGGGCCCTACGCGACGAAGATCCTGGCCGAGCACGGCGCCGACGTGATCAAGGTCGAGTCCCGCCACCGCCCGGACCCCACCCGGTTCTCGAGCTCGATGCACCTGACCCGGGACCCGACCCTGCACCCTGACACCAGCGGCTACTTCAACAACTTCAACCGCAACAAGCGAGGGATCCTGCTGAACCTCCAGCGGCCCGAGGGGCTGGCGCTGCTGACTCGGCTGATCCCGCACTGCGATGTCCTCATCGAGAACTTCAGCGCCGGGGTGTTGGAGCGGTGGGGCCTCGGATACGAGCGCCTCCGCGCGTTGCGCGAGGACATCGTGGTGGTGAGGATGGCGGGCATGGGGCAGACCGGGCCGTGGCGGAACCACGTCACCTACGCGGACGCGCTTGCCGCCATCGGGGGGATCACCGCGCAGACCGGGCCGCGCGGCGATGAGCCCGTCGGCGTCGCCTTCGGGCTGGGCGACATGATCGCCGCGCTGCACGCCGTGGTCGCGACGGTGACCGCGCTGGAGCACCGGGCCCGGACCGGCCGGGGCCGGGAGATCGACCTCTCGCAGCTCGAGGCGGTCGTGTCGCACACGGGCACGAGCCTGCTGGAGGCGGTCCGCGGCCTGGCGCCGACCTCGTACGACGGGAACAGGCATCCGGCGATGGCGCCGCACGGCGCCTTCCCCTGCCGGGGCGAGGACCGGTGGTGCGCGCTCGCGGTGCAGACCGACGAGCAGTGGCGGGCGCTGTGCCGGATCGTCGGCGTGGAGCCGGCGGAGCGCCTCGCATCGGTGGAAGGGCGGAAGGCGCACGAGGACGAGGTGGAGAGGTTCGTCGCGGCGTGGACCCGCGACCGGGACCCGTTCGAGGCCGCCGAGGTGCTCCAGTCCGCCGGCATCCCCGCCGCGCCGGTCGAGGACGGCCGGGACCTGGTGGAGGGCGACGAGCACCTCCGGGCCCGGGGGTTCTACGTCGAGCTCGAGCACCCGGTCGCGGGGCAGTTCCCCCACGAGGGCGTCGTGGCCCGGCTCCACGACACTCCCGGCGGCATCAACCACCCGGCCCCGCGCCTCGGCGAGCACACGGACGAGGTCCTCTCCGGGCTCCTCGGCCTGAGGCCGGACGAGATCGACGGCCTCCGGGCGGCGGGGGTCCTGGAATGATGGACGGGAACCGGCCACCTAGATACCTGTCGGTCGAGCGAGCGGGCGGCGTCGCCGTCGTGCGGTTCGACCGGCCGCCGGTGAACGCAGTCGACCTCGACGTCATCGAGGACTTCCTGGTGGTGGTCGACGGCCTCGGCCACGACCCGGAGGTGCGGGCCGTGGTGATCACCGGGACCGACAGGGCGTTCTGCGCGGGGGCCGACGTGTCGATGATGCGGGACCTGTCTCCGGAGAACCACCGCCGCGTTCGCCGGTGGATCGACGTGCAGGCCGGGCTGGAGCGGATGCCGAAGCCGGTCATCGCGGCCATCCGGGGATACGCGCTGGGCGGCGGTGCCGAGCTGACGCTGGCCTGCGACCTCCGGGTCATGGCCGACGACGGCATGATCGGGTTCCCCGAGATCGAGCTGGCCCTGTTCCCCGGCGCCGGCGGCACCCAGCGACTCTCCGGGAAGCTCGCGTCCGCCGCGACGCGGACCATCGGCCTGCTGAAGCGGAGCGTGTACGAGGGGTGGGGCCGCCCGCTCGAGGAGGCCCTGGAGATCGAGGAGCGCGCCGTCTTCGAGCTCATCGAGACCGAGGACGCCCGGGAGGGCCTTCAGTCCTTTCTGGAACGGCGCCCCCCCCGCTTCACCGGGCGCTCACGTGCGCGCCGTCCGGGTCCACTCGTGGGGGTCGCCCCCGTCGGTGGAGGACGTGCCCGATCCGGAGCCCGGGGCCGGCCTGGCGCTCGTTCGGGTCCGAGCCGCGGCCGTCGGCCACGTCGACCTCGACATCATGCGCGGCGGCTTCATCCGCCATCCCCCGCTGCCCTACGTCCCCGGGGTCGAGGGCTCCGGTCACGTGCTCCGCTCGGAGCGGTTCCCGGAAGGCGAGTCGGTGTGGTTCCGCGGTGCCGGCCTGGGGACCGTGGCGGACGGGACGTGGGCCGAGCTCGCGTCGGTCCGCGAGGACGCGCTCATGCCGGTCCCCGCCGGCGTGACGCTCCCCGTCGCCGCGTGCTTCTTCTCCGCGGCCACGTCCGCATACGTGGCGCTGTACGACGTCGGCGAGGTGCAACCGGGGGAGCGCGTGGCCGTCCGCGGCGCGGCCGGCGCCGTCGGCTCGCTGGCCGTCCAGCTGGCCCGCCACGCGGGCGTCCAGGACGTCGTGGGAATCGTGTCGTCGCCGGACCGAGCGGACGACGTCCCCGGCGGCGTGGACGTGGTGGCCGGTGGGTGCGCCGAAGTGGCCGCCCGGCTGGCGGCGGACGCCGAGGGAGTGGACCTCCTCGTCGACACCGTGGGCGGGCCGGGCCTGACGGACCTGGTCGAAGCGGTCCGCCCCGGCGGTCGGATCGTCCTGGTCGGCTACACGGCCGGAACGAGGACCGAGCTCGACCTGTCCCGGCTCATGCAGCGCGACGTCCGCCTGCTCCCCTTGAACATGATCCGCCGCGAGCGCGCCGCGCGCGTCCTGGCCGCCGACCTGCTCCGCCAGCTCGCCGACGGTGCGCTCACGCTTCGCGTGACCACGTTTCCGCTCGAGGACGTGGCGCGGGCCATCGAGCTCCTCTCGACCGGCCGCGCCAACGGCCGCGTCGCCCTCGAGCCGTAGACCACTCGACCATCGTGTTGTCGCGGCCGTCCGATAGGCGGGCCCGCTCGCTTACTTGAGTGGAACGGCCGGTAGCTTCCTCGGCTGCTGCGTGGTGGGGTCGACGCTGAGCCCGGCAGATTCCAGGGCGGTCACCCCAAGGATGGGCTCGACTCCCTCTGGTCCGAAGACGACCCGTCCGGCGGTCACCTCGGCCAAGACCTCGATCTGGACGAGGCCGAACGGGTACTTCTGACGCGTGCCGTCGGCCAGTTCGTAGGCCCTGGTACCGAGGGGCTGAACGCCGAGGTCGTGGAGCGAGGTCGCCGGGGCGAGGCAATCCGTTGCCCCGGTGTCGACGAGGAAGTCCGCCTCGTATGCCTCATTGGGCGTGGCGAGGGCACGTAGTCGGGCCCTGACGTGCGTGAGTCCCAGACGGCAAAGGCTACAGCCGGGCTCTGACGGCTACGATGGCCGGCCATGGAGGGCGGGCCCATCCGCGTGCTGGTGGCGAAGCCGGGGCTCGACGGGCACGACCGCGGGGCGAAGGTCGTGACGATGGCCCTGCGCGACGCCGGCATGGAGGTCGTCTACACGGGACGGCACCAGACGGTGGGTGCAATCGCGGCCGCGGCCATCCAGGAGGACGTCGATGTCATCGGCCTGTCGGTGCTCTCCGGCGCCCACGAGGAGTACTGCTCGCGGCTGGTGGAGGCCCTCCGAGCCGAAGGCGCCGACGATGTCGTCCTCGCGGTGGGCGGAACGATCTCCGCAGCCAGCCGGCCGCGCCTGGAGGAGCTGGGGTTCCTCGTGTTCCCGACGGGGAGCGCCCTCGCCGAGATCGTCGACGGGATCAGGAGAGAAGTGGCGCGGCGCCGGTCCGCGGCGGCGGGCCGAATCTAGTCCGCCTCAGACTACTCCGGCCGCCCGGAACGAGGCGAGTCGCTCCCCATCCAGCCCCAGCAGTCCGCCGAACACCTCCTCGTTGTGCTCGCCCAGCAACGGCGCTGGCTCGAACGTCTCCTCGTCCCCGACCTTGATGGGGTTCCCCAGCAGGTTGTGCGGTCCGGCGACGGGATGGGGACGGCTCGACTCCACCACCATCTCGCGGTGGAGGAGCTGCGGGTCGCGCAGCACGCGGTCGACGGTGTTGACGGGCCCGGTGGGCACGCCCGCCGCCCGGAGGTCGGCGATCCACTCGTCGGCGGTGCGCTGCCGGAACCGTTCTCGCAGCACGGCCATCAGCTCGTCCCGCGACGCGCCTCGCTCCGCGTTCGTCGGGTACCGATCGACCAGCTCCGGCATGCCGAGCACGTCGCACAGGGGCTTCCAGAACCGTTCCGTGAACACGGCGACCACCACGCTGATGCCGTCGCTGGCCTCGAACGCGCCGTACGGGACGGCCGTGAGGTGTCCGGTCCCCGACGGTCCCGGCACTCGCCCATCGGCCCAGTGGTACATCGCCACATAGGTGAGCAGCGACGCCTGGATGTCGAGGAGGCTGAGGTCGATGTGCTGGCCCTCTCCCGTCCGTTCCCGGTGGAACAGCGCGCCGCAGATGGCCTGCGCCGCGAACATTCCCCCGGCCAGGTCGGCGATGGGGAGCCCCGCGCGGACGGGCGGCCGCCCCGGCTCGCCGGTGATCGACATGCCGCCGCCCATGGCCTGGAGGATCAGGTCGAACGCCGGCAGGTCGCTGTACGGGCCGTCGGAGCCGAACGCCGACACGGAGCACGTGATGATGTCCGCGCGGGCGTCCCGGCACGCGGACGGCCCGATGCCCAGCCGGTCGGCCACCCCCACCCGGAAGTTGTCGAACACGACGTCGGACACGCCCACCAGGTCCAAGAACAGCGCCCGCCCCCGCTCGGACTTCAGGTCGACCGTGACGCTCTTCTTGTTCCGGTTCACTCCCAGGAAGTACGCGCTGACGCCGTTGACGAACGGCGGGCCCATTGCCCGGATGGGGTCGCCGCGGTCGGGGTCCTCGACCTTGATGACCTCGGCTCCCATGTCGGCCAGCAGCATGGAGCCGTACGGGCCCGCGAGCATGCGGCTGAGGTCCAGCACCCGGACGCCCCGGAGCGTCCTCGACATCAGGTCCCGGGCCCGGCGCTCTTCAGGACCTCGCGGCCGATGATGCCGCGCAGCAGCTCCGACGTGCCCCCGCCGTACAGCAGGAACCGGGCGTCGCGGAAGTACCGCTGCGCCGGATACTCCATGGCAAGGCCGTAGCTCCCGAAGATCCGCGTCGTCTCGTCCACGATGCGCGCGCAGGCCTCGGTGGCGAACAGCTTGGCCATGGCGGAGTGCTGGAGCGACGGCTCGCCCGTGTCGATCCGCCCTGCGGCGTCGCGGGCCACCAGCCCGGCGGCGTGGAGGTCGGTGGCCATCTCGGCCAGCTTGTGCTCGATGGCCTGGAACGAGCCGATGCGCTTGCCGAAGGCGTGCCGCTGCTGCGCGTAGGCGGCCGCGTCGGCCAGCGCCCGGCGGGCCAGGCCCACCGCCAGCGCCGCGGTCATGGCGCGAATCTCCGAGAGCAGGTTCCCGACGTTGCGGACGCCGTCGCCCTCGCCGCCGAGCAGCGCCTCGGGCCCCACCCGGCAGTCGTCGAGCGCGATCTCCGACGTCAGCGAGGACCGCACCCCGAGCTTCTCGATGGGCTTCCCGACCGAGAACCCGGGGTTCGAGGCGTCCACCAGGAACAGCGCGATGTTCCCGAGCCCGGGCTCGTCGGTGGTCTTCGCGCCGACGGTCAGGAAGTCGGCGACGGGGGCGTTCGTGATCCACGTCTTCGCTCCCGACAGGACCCAGCCGTCGTCGGTCCGGCGGGCCCGGGTCCGCATGGCGCCGAGGTCCGACCCCGCGTCCGGTTCCGTAAGCGCGAACGTCGCCACCTTCTCGCCGCGAAGCGCGGGGCGGAGGTACTTCTCGTGCTGCTCCGGCGTGCCGAAGCGGTACACGAAGTGGGTCCCCATCAGCCCCTGCATCGCGCAGATCGCGGCCAGCGACAGGCTGCCCGCGGCGAGCTCCTCGTACAGCACGCACGCCGTGGAGAAGTCGGCGCCCTGGCCGCCGAGGGCTTCCGGGTAGCGGAGGCCCAGGAACCCCAGCTCGCCGAGGCGGGCGAACAGCTCGTGCGGGAACTCGCCGTGCCGATCGAGCTCCTCGGCCCGGGGCAGCACCTCGCGGTCGACGAACGCCCGGACGCTGTCGCGGAACTGCTCGAGCTCCCCGGAGGCGGCGACGCTCACGTCTGCGTCCATGGGTCCCGCAGCGGTGTTGTGGCCCGGGCCTCGTGCCCGGCCCAGGGCGGGGACAAGCCCCGCCCTGCGGTTGGGCTCAGCGGCGGGGACAAGCCCCGCCCTACGGCTGCCGCTGCCCCCCTGGACCCCTTCATCCGAAGATGTCGAGCGGCTCGCGGTACTCCCCGAACACGTCGCGGAGGACACCGAAGATCTCGCCCACGGTCGCGTACGCCCGAACGGCGTCGACGGTCGCCGGCATGATGTTGCGGTCTGGCTTCCCCGCCGCGTCGCGCAGGGCGTCCAGCGTTCGGGCCACCTCGGCCTCGTCCCGTCGCGTGCGAACGTCCTCCAGCCGTGCCAACTGCTCCTCGAGCGCGCGGTCATCGTGCTCGAACAGGCCGGTCGGCGCGGTCTCGGTGTCGTCACGGAAGATGTTCTCGCCCACGATCAACCGCTCGCCGCTCTCGACCGCCCGGGAGTGGCGGTAGGACTCGCGCAGCACCTCGCGCGCCACCCACCCGCTGCCGATGCACTCGGCCATGCCGCCGCGGCGCTCGACCTCCTCGAGCAGCTCGAGGATGCGCCGCTCGTGCTCGTCGGTCAGGGCCTCGACGTAGTACGAGCCGGCCAGAGGATCGGCCGTGTCGGCGACGCCCGACTCGTACGCGACGACCTGCTGCGTGCGGAGCGCCGTCAGCATGGCCTGCTGGTCGGGGATCTCGAAGGCCTCCTGCCACGTGTTCACGGTGATCGACTGCACGCCGCCCAGCGCCAACGCCAGCGTCTCCACCGTCGCCCGGACGATGTTGTTGAGCGGCTGGCGGTGGCTGAACGTCGAGCCGCACGTCCCGGCGAACCACAGGAACCGCCACGACCGCGGATCGCGCGCCCCGAACCGGTCGCGCATCAGCCGGGCCCAGATCCGCCGCGATGCCCGGTACTTCGCCACCTCCTCGAACAGGTTCATGAACGCGCCGATGTTCCACGAGATGCGCGGCGCGAACGCGTCGATGTCCAGGCCTCGCTCGAGCGCGCGCTTGACGTACTCGATCGCGTTGCCGATGGCGAACGCCATCTCCTGCACCGCCGTCGCCCCGGACTCGCGGATGTGGTACCCGCACACCGAGATGGGGTTCGCGCGCGGCATCACCGACGCGCAGTACTCGAAGGTGTCGGCGACGAGACGCAGGCTCGGCTCCACCGGGAACACGCACGCGCCCCGGGCGAAGAACTCCTTCAGGATGTCGTTCTGCACGATGGGCCGAAGCTGCCCCGCCGGCACGCCCTGCTTCTCGCCGGTCACCTGGTACAGCGCGAGGAACAGGAACGCGGGGGCGTTGATGGTGAACGAGCACGAGATCCGATCGAGCGGGATGCCATCGAAGAGCTGCTCGAAGTCGGCCAGTGAGTCGATGGCCACGCCGACCCGCCCGACCTCCGCACGCCACTCTGGGTGGTCGGAGTCGTAGCCCATCTGCGTCGGGAGGTCGAGCGCGGTGGAGAGCCCCTGCACGCCCTCGCGCTCGTACAGGCGTCGGTTCCAGGCGTTGGTCTCGACGACCGTGCCGAAGCCCGTGTACGTGCGCATGGTCCACAGCTTCTCGCGGTACATGGCGGGGTAGGGGCCGCGCGTGTACGGGTACTCGCCGGGCTGCCCCAGGTCGCGCCCGTAGTCGAGGCCGGCGATGTCGGCCGGTCCGTACACCGGCTTGATCGGGACGCCCGAGGTGGTCTCGACGGGCCTCGGCCCGCCGTCGGCCTGGACGCCGGTCTCCGCCTTCCTGGCCACGCGTTCCCTCCCGTCCGGTGTGGCCCCGTAGTGTAGCCACGGGTCGTGGTCGCCTTGCCCGCTTCACGGCCGGTCCCTACAATCCGCGCCCTGCCGCCGGCGGCGACCGAAGAGTGAACAGGAAGGGGGCCACCCTGGCGTCACCGCACCTCGAGTTCGGCGTGTACCTGAACAACCGGGGGCCCCTGCTCACGGGGGGCTACGGCCTTCCCGAGCTGCTCCACCTGGCCGAGGAGGCCGAGGAGCTCGGCCTGGACCACGTGTGGGTGGGGGACGGACTGCTGGCGGAACCCCGCCACGACCCGCTCGCGCTGCTGGGGGCGCTGACGCAGCGGACCTCCCGGGTCCGGCTGGGTACGGCGTGCCTGCGCGTCTCGTTGCGCGACCCGCTGTACCTGGCCATGGCCTGGGCCACCATCGACCAGCTGTCGGGGGGCCGGACCATCCTGGGGGCGTGCGGCGCGAACGCGGTGGACCCAGCCGTCCGCCGGGAGTTCGCGGTCCAGGGCCTCGACCCCCGCGAGCGCATGGGCCGCCTCGAGGAGTCCCTGCACGTCCTGCGAGAGCTGTGGACGAAGGGCTCGGTCACGTTCCACGGGCGGCACTTCGACTACGAGGACGTCGCGTTCTCCTCCGGCACGGAGATCGCGCCCCTCGGTCCGCTCCAGACACCGCCCCCCATCTGGATCGTGTCGAACCCCCACCTGGGGGGCCCGGATTCCCGGGTGGCCCGCGCCGCCGTGGCGAGGGCCGCCCGCCGCATCGTCCGGCTGGGCGACGGGTGGCTGACGTGCTGCCGGGCCGGCCATCCGGAGGACGTCGCCGAGCAGATCGCGGCCATCCGGGAGGCCGCCGCCGAGACGGGCCAGGATCCCGGGCGGTACGCGGTCGCCTACCAGGCCACCGCCATCCTGGGGGCATCGCCGGCCGACGCTGATCGGGCGGTGCGCGAGTTCGTGGCGGCCTACTATCCGGGGTTCGGGTCACGGGTGGACCTCACCGACTGGGGACCGGTGGGCACGCCGGCCGACGTGGCAGCGTGGATCCGGCGGTTCGCCGACGCGGGCGTGAGGCGCTTCCTGTTCCGGTTCGGGAACCGGGATCCCGCGGAGGGCCTGCGCCTGTTCGTCCGGGAGGTCCTGCCGGCGTTCGAGGCCGAGCGAGGGCGTCCGGCATGAGCGTGAGAGGGAGAGGGGCGAGATGGCGCTGAGGGGGTCCAGGGGGGCAGCGGCCCCGCGGAGCGGAGCGGAGCGGATTTGGCTGCTGCGTTCCCCCTGGCCGAGCCGGGCTGCCGAAGGCAGCCGGGCGAGGATGTGGAAATGAAGGAACCGACCGAGGATCAGGTCAGGGAGCTGGCCGCGCACTTCGGGTTCGCCATGAGCGACGAGGACGTCGAGGAGTTCCGCGACATGGTGGCAGGGGGCCTCGCCATGTACCGGCCGCTGGAGGCCATGCCCGACAACCTCCCGGAGGTGCGCTACCCCCGTTCGCCGGGGCACCGTCCCACCGACGGGGAGGACCCCCTTCACGGCTGGTACGTGCGGACGTCGGTGAAGGGAGCCGCCGACGGCCCCCTGGCCGGACGCAAGGTCGTGCTGAAGGACAACGTCTGTCTCGCCGGCGTCCCCATGATGAACGGGGCCTCGACGCTGGAGGGGTTCGTGCCGGACGTCGACGCGACCGTGGTGACGCGGATCCTCGACGCAGGCGGCGAGATCGCCGGCAAGGCCCACTGCGAGTACTTCTCGTTCTCCGGCGGGGTGAGCTCGAACCCCACCGGGCCGACGCGAAACCCCCACAGGCCCGAGCACATGTCGGGCGGCTCCTCGTCCGGATGCGCGGCCATCGTGGGCTCGGGCGAGGTGACCATGGCCATCGGGGGCGACCAGGGCGGGTCGATCCGGGCCCCGAGCGCGTTCTGCGGCATCTACGGGCTGAAGCCCACCCACGGCCTGGTGCCCTACACGGGGATGATGCCGATCGAGCACACGCTCGACCACGCCGGCCCCATGACCTCGACCGTCGAGGAGAACGCGCTGCTGCTCGAGGTCATCGCGGGAGCCGACGGGCTCGATCCCCGGCAGTACGCACCGGTGGTGGACCGCTACACCGAGGCCCTCGACGCGGGCGCGGAAGGGCTTCGGATCGGCGTGGTCCGGGAGGGGTTCGACCAGGTGTTCTCGGAACCGGACGTGGACGGGAAGGTCCGGGCCGCCGCGGCACGCTTCGAGGGACTGGGCGCGACGGTCTCGGAGATCTCCATCCCCATGCACTCGCTCGGCCTGTCCATCTGGGCGCCCATCGCCATCGAGGGCTCGCTCGAGCTGGTGATGAAGGGCGACGCCGTGGGCACGGGGTGGCGGGGGCTGTACATGACCTCGCTCGCGCACGCCCACTCGGCGTGGCGGCGCCAGGCCAACTCGTTCTCGGACACGCTGAAGGTCGGCATGCTCACCGGCGAGTACGTCATCCGGAGCTACGGCCGGCGCTACTACGCGAAGGCCCAGAACCTCAGCCGGAAGCTCCGCGCGGAGTACGACCGGGTCTTCGAGGACCACGACCTCCTGCTGATGCCGACCACGCCGATGAAGGCTCCCCTCGTCCCCGGGCCGGACGCCTCGCGGGCGGAGCGGTTCGTCCCCGGGTTCGACTCCATCACGAACACCGCGGGCTTCGACGCGACCGGGCATCCGGCCCTGTCCGTGCCGTGCGGGATGTCGGACGGCCTGCCGGTGGGGATGCAGCTGGTGGCCAGGCACCACGGCGAGTCGACGATCTACCGGGCGGCGGCCGCGTTCGAGCGGGCCGTGGACTGGAAGACGCTGTGAGCACGGTGGGCCGGGCCTGCGTGCGGCCAGGGCGGGGACAAGCCCCGCCCTACAGGTCGCCTTCCATCGCGTGGGCCGGGGCTCGTCCCCGGCCTACGGGGAAGGGCGCAGCGCGAGGATGCACTCCACCTCCACCGGGATGTTCATGGGCAGCTCGCTCGTTCCGAGGGCCGAGCGCGCACACCGTCCCCGGTCCGGGCCGAAGACCTCCACGACCTGCTCGGTGAACCCGTTCAGCACGGCCGGCTGCTGCCCGAACCCGGGGGCCGACCGCACGAACCCGGTGACCCGGACCCACCGCTCGACCGCCTCCAGGCGCCCGAACGCGTCCACGATCCGGCGGAACACCAGCAGGGCCGTGGCCCGGGCGGCCTCGTAGCCCTGCTCCACCGTCATGTCCCCGCCCACGACGCCGGTGGTGCCGATGGGGCCGATGCCGGAGACGAAGGCGAACCCGCCGTGCACCACGACCGGGATGACCATGGGCTGGGGGCCCGCCGGGAGGGGCGGGATCTCGGGAAGCTCGATCCCCAGCTCCTTCAGGCGTTCGTCCGCGTCGATCACCGCGCGACTATAGCCGCCGCACCACCTCGTCCTGGCGACCTCATCCCGTATCCAATAGCCGCTTGCCCTTGCTCTGGTGTGTGACATACACTCTCGGCCCGTTGGGGACTCCGCCGTCGGGGGCGGGCCACGGCCGGGGGGAGGACGTCTTGACCAGCCGCGTTCACAGGGTGCTCGCGCTCTCGTTCATCTTGGTGCTCGTCGCCGTCGGATGCAGCAAGAAGGGCGGCGGTGAGAAGACCGGCCTGACCATCGGGTTCACCAACCCGATCGCCAGCAACGACCAGCTGCACACGCTCCAGGAGGCCATCGCGGCCCGAGCCGCTGCCCTCGGCGACAAGGTCATCGCCCTGGACGACAACCTCGACCCGAACAAGCAGGTGTCGGACATCGACCAGCTGGTGGCCCAGGGCGTGGACGCGATCATCGTGTTCCCGCTCGACCCCAACGCCATCAAGCCGGCCGTGCAGCGGGCGGAGGACGCCGGCATCAAGACCATCGGGATCAACCTGACGCTCGGCAACACGGATGCGACCAGCGTCTCCCCCTACGACGCCGCCGTGAACCAGGGCGAGCAGGAGATGGCCACCGGGACAGCCGCGTTCGTCTGCGACAAGCTGGGCGGCTCCGGCAACGTCCTCGGCATCGGCCTCGGGATCCCCGTCCCCACGATCGAGTACCAGATGCAGGTCATGCAGGACGAGGTGACCAAGTGCGGGCTCACGTGGCTCGACCGGGTCGACAACCCGACCGACGACGCCGCCGGCGCGCAGCCCGTGGTGGAGCAGGCCCTGCTGCGGTTCCCCGAGATCGACGCGATCATGGCCTACAACGACCCCAGCGCCCTCGGCGCGGTGGCTGCGGTGAAGGCGGCCGGCAAGGCCGGCCAGATCGTCATCACAGGCGCGAACGGCGTGGCGCTCGACCAGGTCGCCAGCGGGGAGATCTCCCTCAGCTACGACCTCCTCCCGTGGGTTCAGGGGATCTGCTACGTGAACGTCATCACGGACATCGTGGCGGGCACCGACGTCCCGGTCACGACTGTGGCGCCGGTCCAGCAGATCCTCCCGGACAACGTGGACAAGGTCCTGGACTGGGACAAGGCGATCGCGGACATCCGCGCCGGGAAGCTGACGAAGTGCGAGGCGCCCGCCTAGCGCGGACCGCGCCCACGGAGGACGGAGGGCGTATCCTTCCGTCCTCACTGGGGCGGCGTTCCAGCCGCGCACGACAAGGGGGTTCTGACGTGCCCTGGGATCATCCGAAGTTCGAGATCCGTCCCGGCAAGGCGGCGCTGCTGGTGGTCGACATCCAGAACGACTTCCTGGCCCCCGGTGCCCCGTACGAGTCCGAGCCGGCCCGGGACATGATCGACCACCTGAACGAGCTGTCCGCGCTGTGCCGGGACAGCGGCATCCCGGTGCTCTTCACCGCCCATTCCCACCGCCCCGACGGCAGCGACCTCGGCGCCGTGGCCTACCTGCACCCGCTGACCGCAGAGGGGAAGGCCATGAAGGAGGGCAGCGCGGGTGTGGAGCTGTACCCGAAGCTCGACGTCCAGCCCGGCGACTACGTCATCCACAAGCGCCGGTTCAGCGGGTTCTACGCCACCGACCTCGAGCTGCTCCTGCGCAACCTGGGCGTCGAGACGGTGATCATCGCCGGCGTGGCCACGAACGTGTGCTGCGAGTCCACGGCCCGCGACGCGTTCTTCCGTGACTTCAAGGTGGTGTTCCTGGCCGACGGGAACGGGACGTTCGACCATCCCGACGTGGGATGGGGCGCGTTCCCGGCCGAGGACGTCCAGGCCCACACCCTCACCAACATCACCATGTACTTCGGCGAGGTTGCCGGCATCGAGGAGGTCAAAGAGCGCATCCGGGCGGCCGTCCCCGCCACCCCGGCGGGGTGACACCGGCTCCCGGCGGCCCGGCGCAGCCCGATCCGGCGTCCGCGCAGCCGGACGCCGGCGACATCCCCCTGCTCCGCATGCAGGCGATCAGCAAGACGTTCCCCGGCGTGCGCGCGCTGGTCGAGGTGGACTTCGACGTCCGGGCCGGCGAGGTCCACGCCCTGGTGGGCGAGAACGGGTCGGGCAAGTCCACGCTCATGAAGATCGCCGGCGGGGAGGTCCTGGCCGACGAGGGCCAGGTCTTCCTCGAGGAGGAGCCCACCACGTTCCGCAGGCCCGGCGATGCCATCTCGGCGGGCATCAGCTCGATCGCGCAGGAGGTCCCCCTGGTCCCCGAGTTCACCGTGGCGGAGAACGTGCTGCTGGGCCGGCTCCCCACGCGGCGGCTGGGGTTCGTGGACTGGCCGGGCGCCCATCGCCACGCCGCGGAGGTCATGCGGGAGCTCGAGCTCGCGATCGATCCCGGGGTCGTCGCGGGGACGCTTCCCCTGGACCAGCAGCAGATGGTCTCCATCGCCCGAGCCCTGTCGCTGCGCTCGAAGCTGGTCATCTTCGACGAGGCCACCAGCTCCCTGACCGACGACGAGGTGCAGGCCCTGTTCCGGGCCATCCGCCGGCTCCGCCGCCGCGGCGTCGGCGTCGTGTTCATCACCCACCGGCTGCGCGAGGTGTACGAGGTCGCCGACCGCGTCACCGTCCTCCGGGACGGCCGGGTCGTGGGCACGCTGCCCCTCGCCGACGCCGCCGAGACCCGGCTCACGTCGATGATGGTGGGGCGGGAGCTGAAGGACTACTTCGGCAAGCAGAAGGTGGAGCGCGGGGCCGTGGCGCTCCAGGTTCGGGACCTGCGGGGGGCGGGCGTGGTCCGCGACGTCTCGTTCGACCTCCACGCCGGGGAGATCGTGGGTCTGGCCGGGCTGGTCGGGGCGGGCCGGTCGGAGCTGCTGGGGATGCTGTTCGGCCTCCGCAGGATCGCCGGCGGCGAGGTCACCATCGACGGCCGGGCCGTGACGATCGCGGAGCCCCGCGACGCCATCCGCCAGGGCATGGCACTCGTTCCCGAGGATCGCCGGCGGTCCGGGCTGGTGCCCATGCTGTCCGTCGGGCAGAACCTGACCATGGCGGCGCACGCGAGGATGGCGCCGGGTTTCCTGCTCCGGCCATCGGAGGAGCGGGCCATCGCGCAGCGCCACGTCGACCAGCTGCGGATCAAGACCTCCGGGCTGTACACGCCGGTCCGCCTGCTGTCGGGCGGCAACCAGCAGAAGGTCGTGGTGGGCAAGTGGATGGCGGTGAACCCCCGGATCTGGCTCCTCGACGAGCCCACCCGGGGCGTCGACGTGGGGGCCAAGGCGGAGATCCACCGGCTGATGAGCGAGCTGGCGAAGGCGGGGATGGCCATCCTGATGAGCTCCTCCGAGCTCATCGACCTGTTGGGGGTGTGCGACCGCGTGCTGGTCATGTTCCGGGGCCGGGTGGTCGCGGACCTCCCCCGTTCCGACGCGACCGAGGAACGGGCCATCTACTACGCGACCGGCCAGGGGGCAGCGTGAGCGAGGCCGTGCGGGAGGAGGACACCACCGCCGGGACCATGGAGCCGGGCGGGAAGCCGCCCAGGGGTCGCCTCGGCGCCACCGGCGTGGTGGTGTTCCGGGGGATGCGCCGGTTCCTCGGCGTGCTGATCGCCCTCGTCATCATGACGGCGATCTTCGGGTTCACGCAGAACCGGTTCTTCACGGTGACCAACCTCGTGCTGATCCTGCGCTCGATGTCCGTGCTCTTCCTGGTCTCGGTGGGGAACACGTTCGTGCTGCTCACCGCGGGGTTCGACCTGTCGGTGGGCTCCATGCTGTCCCTGGCCGGGGTCACGCTGGCGTTCATGACCGGCGCGCACTGGGACCCGTGGCTGGCCATGGCCCTCACCATGGGCTTCACCGCGGTGCTGGGCGGCGCGGTGAACGGGGTCCTGATCGGCTACGCGAAGCTGTCCTTCTTCGTCGTCACCCTGGCGACGCTCAGCCTGTTCCGAGGGATCAACTTCGTGTGGACGCAGGGGTTCACGAGGACCGTGGACTCGAACGCCGTGGCCACCATCGGCGACGGGAAGATCGGGGGGTTCTCCGTCCCGGTGCTCATCATGCTCGGCGTCCTGCTGGTCTCCCTGTTCGTGCTGCACTACACGCGGTTCGGCCGGGCGGTGTACGCCGTCGGCGGGAACCGGGAGGCCGCGCGCCTGTCCGGCATCAACGTCGGCGCGGTCATCGTGGCCGTGTACGCCATCTCCGGGCTGCTGGCCGGGCTGGCCGGGATCATCCAGACCGGGCGGCTGGCCGCGGCGGCGCCGGTGGCCGGGACCGGGATCGAGCTGTCGGCGGCGGCCGCGGTCCTGCTCGGGGGGACGAGCTTCAGCGGCGGGTCGGGCGGCGTGGGGGGCACGCTGGTGGGGGTCCTGTTCATCGGGGTGCTCCGCAACGGCCTCGGCCTGGCCGGCGTTTCCGCCTTCTGGCAGGACATCGTGACGGGCATCATCCTCATCGCAGCCATCGCGGTCGACCGGATCTCGCAGACCCGCTCGGGCTGACCCCCCGACTCGCCCCCTTCCGTTGTCTCGACCGGAAATGCCTGGCCCAGGCCGCAATTTCGATCATGTATCATGGATACAATCGACGGCGAGGGGCCGGCACCCATCCCCCGTGGGGCCTGCCCGCCGCCAGGCGGTCGATGCGGTCCCGCGCGGGCCGCCCGGGGGACGAGGAAAGGAACCGGCATGCCGAGCCCGCACGACCAGGACGTTCGACTCGAGGCCCGGGACCAGGCACTCAGCCACACGGCCAACACCGAGATGTCCTCCCGGGAGGCCTGGAACCGCGAGAACCCGCCGGTCGAAGCCGTCATCGTCCGGGACCTCAGGACCACCGAGCTGGTCCCCCGCCCCCACCGGAACACGAAGGCCCGGTTCTTCCGGCTGGGCGGCGCGCGGCGCCTCCAGGCCCACGTCAGCGAGCTCCCTCCGGGGGGCAGCTCCGTCAAGCACCGGCACACCACGGAAGCGGTCATCTACATCGTGTGCGGCCGCGGCTACACCGTGCTGAGCTGGGACGGCGATGACGAACAGCGCGTGGACTGGGGGGAGGGCGACGTGTTCAGCTTCCCCGTGTGGATGTGGCATCAGCACTTCAACGCCAGCTCCACCGACGTGTGCCGGTACCTGGCCGTCCAGGACACCCTGGCCGTGAAGGCGCTGGGGCTGCACCAGATCGAGCATTCCTCCGAGGCGTGATGTCCGCCGGCGCCGGCCGGCAGTCCGCCGTGGCCAAGGTGTCCGGGCGAGGCCGGTACCCGCCCGACGACCGCGTCCCCGGGGTGCTCCACGCGGCCGTCCTGCGGAGCCTGGAGCCGCACGCCCAGATCGAGCGGATCGACGTGTCGGCCGCCGCCGCGAGTCCGGGCGTCCGGGCGGTGCTCACGCGGACGGACCTGGGATGGGACGACCGGGTCCGCCACTACGGCGACCTGATCGCGGCGGTGGCCGCGGATTCCCCGGAGGAGGCGTGGACGGCGGTGGAGGCCGTGGAGGTGGACCTCCGGGCCCTTCCCGCCGTGTTCGATCCCTTCGACGCCGTGGCGGAGCCGCTGTACGCCGACCGGCCGGACAACGTGACGCTGGCCGTGGAGCGGGTCCTTGGCGACCCCGACCGCGCCCTGGCGGCGGCCGCGGTGCGCGTGGACGGGGAGTACCGGACGGGCCGGCCCACCCACTGCAACCTGAGCCGCCGGTGCTGCGTGGCCCGGGAGCTCCCGGACGGGTCCCTGGAGGTCATGACCGCCGTGAACGCGCCCTTCTTCGCCCGCGGCGAGCTGGCCGAGGAGCTGGGGATCCCCGCCGAGCGCATCCGTATCGTGATCCCGGAGCTCATGCCGTCGAGCTTCGGTGGCCGCTCCGGCATCGCCCACCTGTGCGAGCCGGTCGCCGCGGGGCTGGCCATGCGGACGGGGGGCCGGCCGGTCCGCCTGTCCTACGGCCCGGAGGAGGAATTCGTGGCCGGCCACACTCGCCACGCGGTGGTGGCCCGGATGGCGGCGGGCGCCACCGCCGACGGCGACCTGGTGGCCCTCGACATCGACCTCGTGGCCGACCACGCCGCGCATGCCAACTTCGTGGCCCGGATCGTGCTGGCGAACTGCCGGGACCGCGCCCTCGACCTGTATCGGCCGGAGCACTACAGGTTCCGGGCCCGGGCCGTCGTCACGAACAACGTCCCCGCGGCGGAGATGCGGGGGATCGGGTCGACCCAGGTCATGTTCCTGGTCGGCTCGCTGCTGGACGAGCTGGCCCGGCGCGTCGGCATGGACCCCCTGGAGTTCCAGCGGCGAAACGCCGTGCGAAGCGGCCACCGCGTGCCGGACTCCGGGAAGGTGCTGGCCCGCGTGGGGATCGAGGAGTGCCTGGCCCGGGGGGCCTCCGCGATCGGATGGCCCCGGGCCCGAGCCGCGCGCTCGGCCCGCCACCGCCGCGGGCTCGGCGTCGCGATCGGCACGCACACCACCGGCCTGGGGACCTTCCACGGGCCGGACTCGGCCCGGGCCGCCGTCCGCGTGGGCGAGGGCGGCGAGGTGCTGCTGCGGATCGCCGCGCCGGACAGCGGCCAGGGGAGCACCGGGGTGTACGCGAAGATCGCTGCCGACGAGCTGGGCGTCCCGTACGACGCCGTCCGCGTGTCGCCGATCGACACGGGCTCGTCGCCCCACGACCCGTGGGGGTCGGTGGCGTCGCGGGGCGTGTACGTCGTGGGGGCCGCCGTGGGGATGGCGGCGCGCCGGGTTCGCGAGCGACTCGCGGCGGCCGCGGGAGCCACGACGGGGCTCTCGCTGGCGGAGCTCGTGGCCGCGACGGGGCCGGTCGAGGAGGAGGCCGCGAGCCTGATGGACGAGAACCCTCCCACCTACGGCGCGTGCTTCGTCGAGGTGGAGGTGGACACCGAAACCGGGGAGGTCCGGGTGACCCGCGCGGTCACGGCGCTGGACGTCGGCGCGGCGCTCAGCCCGGAGTCCTGCCGCTCGCAACTGGAGGGGGCGCTGGCCCAGGGGATCGAGTACGCCCTGGGGTCGGAGCTGCTCCTCGAGCGCGGCGTGCCTGGGAACGCGAGCCTCGTCGAGTACCGGCTGTTCCAGGCCCGCGACCTCCCGGAGATGGAGGTCATCCTGGTGGAGACGCCCGAGACGAGCGGGCCGTACGGGGCCCGCGGTGTGGGGACGCCGGCGATCGTCCCCGTGGCGTCGGCCGTTTGCAACGCGATCCGCGACGCGGTGGGGGTCCGGGTCCACGCGATCCCGGTTCGGCCCCAGGAGCTGTGGTCACGGATGGCGGAGCGCGCGCAGCTAGTCTGAGACGGACTACTGGGCTGCGTCCTCGCGGAGGACCTCGTCCTTTCCGACCACCGTGGCGAACACCGAGCCCATGCTCCGCAGCGACGCCTCGTGGAGGTCCTCGAACGGCGTGGCCACCGCTTCCCGCACCACGACCATCTCGAAGTCGTGGCTGTGGCCGTCGCGGACGGTGGACTCGACGGCCCAGTTCGTGGACACGCCGCCCACGACGAGGCGGCGCACGCCGATTCCCCGCAGCACGATGGCCAGGTCGGTCTGGAAGAAGCCGCTGGGGCGCTTCTTCGTGACCACGACGTCCCCGGGCTCCCGTCCCAGGCCGTCCAGGATCTCGGCGCCCCACCCGCCGTCGACCAGGGCGCCGGCGCGGCGGCTCATGGAGTCCCGCACGGCGTCGAAGTGGCCCGGCCGGAACGCCAGGCGGAGCCAGATCACCGGGACGCCCCGCTCGTGCGCCCACGCGACCAGCTCGCGGACCGCGTCGAGCATGGGGCCGGCCCGGGCCGGGAAGTCGCCGGACAGGGCGCCCTCGGGATGCAGGACGTCGTTCTGGAGGTCGACGAGGAGCAGGGCGGTGTCGCTCACGGGTCGGCGGCCTCGGTCTCGGCCATGATCCGCTGGACCTCGACCACGCGCCAGCAGCCCGGGCAGTACCACTCCCGGAGCTCGAACGGCGCGTCCGGCGCGTGGGGGGCCACGTTCGGTCCGGCCGCCGAGGGGGGCCGCCCGGCCGAGGGAAGCGCCTCGAGGTAGTCCGCGCCGCACGCCGTCTCGGTCCGGCAGGCCCGGCACCGCAGGGCGCGACCGCCGTTCGATGCCACGATCTCCAGCGACTCGGAGACCGGCCCGGTCGATCGCGGGCCGCGCTCGCGACCGGCCGTCCTCGCGTCGGCGCTCGCCGGCGCGGTCCGTCCGGCCCGAGCGGCTCGGAGGTCCCGGAGCCGGTCCCGCTCCGCCCCGGTGGCGCCCTCCGCCACGCCGCCGTCGCTGCCAAGGACGACGCCGTACAGCTCGCGGGCGGCGGTGGGGGTCACCAGCCCGGCCCGCACGTCGGCCGCCACGGCCGCCGGGTCCCGTTCCAGCGGGTCGCCCCAGCCGCCGCCGCCCGTGGCCACGACGGCGAACACGTCGTCCGCCTCGAGCGAGATCCTGGCCACGCCGGGAAGAGGTGTGAGGCTCCCACCGATCTCGTCCGGTGACGTCGGGACCACGCCGGCGGCGAAGCGCTCCCGCACGCCGGCCCCCCGGTACACGAGGGGCTGGTTCGTCGCGCCCGGAGCGCCGCCGGCCAGCCCCGCGGACTCGGCCTGATCGACCCCGCTGAAGTGCGGGATCACGGCGTCGATCCGGTCGATCCCGTGCGGGACGACCGCGTAGGCCGACCCCACGCCGCCGCGCAGCCGTCCCGGGCCGCCCGTGTCCACCTCCAGCCGCCGGTACAGGTACAGGAGCGGGAACCGCGACTCGTAGTGCTCCACGTTCGCCACCACCGCGGCCATCGACCGCACGAAGCCCCCGCCGTCGATGCCGTCGGCCCACGGCCGGGCCCCGGCCCCGCAGACCATGCTGTCCAGCAGCACGGTCCCGAACCGCCGCCCCGTCCGGTCGGCCCCGAACACGTCCACGGATCCGACGGCGCCGGCCCACGCGGCCATGGCGTTGTCCCGGTGCGCGTCGCTCGCCGCGAGGAGCTGCCCGATGCCCATGGCGGTGGCCGTCGTCACCGCGAACCCCGCCGCCATGGTCGACATCGAGCATCCCGCCGGCCACCGCGCGTCCACCACGGTGCCCGGCGTGCTGCGCGTCTCCACGGCCCGCTCCACGGCTGCCGGGCACCACGGATGGTCGTACACGAGGCAGGTCAGGACCGCGACGAGCACCCCCGAACGGAGCGCGCTCGCAGTGCAGTTGATCACCGCCCCCGCCTGTGGCGACGAGTCGCGGAAATCGAGGACCAGTCGATCGCCTTCCTTCTCCATGGCCAGCGCCACCGCGTAGAACTCCTGCGCCCCGTCCGTTTCGTGGTCGAGGTAGGCGGTGTGGCCGTACGTGCCGTCGGGCAGCTCGGCCAGCCGCCCCCGCAGGTGGGCGGTGGCGCGGTCGATGGTCTCGCGCAGCGTCCGCTTCACCGCGTCGACCCCGTACCGGTCGCACAGCTCACGGACCCGCGCCGAGATCGTGTTGATCGCCGCGATCTTTCCCCGGAGGTCAAGGGCGTTCAGCTCCGGCGTGCGCGAGCCACGGAGGTACGCCGCCTCGACGTCGCGGAGCAGCGTGCCTCCCGACACGATCTTGAGCGGCGGGATGGCCGGCGGTTCCTCGAAGATCGACCGGGCCCCCACGCCCACCTGTCCGGACTGCGGCCCGCCCACGTCGACCAGGTGCAGCGTGGCCCCGCACCACGCCACGACCTCTCCGCCCACGTGGATGGGGCCGACCAGCGTGACGCAGTTCTGGTGCGCCGCGCCGACGTAGGGGTCGTTGCACAGGAACATGTCACCCCGCTCGATGCCCGGGTTCTCGGCGTAGTTCGCGATGACGTGGCGGGCGATCATGCCCTGCCCCATGGGGCCGGTCAGGAGGTACGGGCCGACGAACGCCACCTCGCCCTCCGCGGTCATGATCGACGTGTTCATGTCGAAGGCCTCGGTGGCGAGGGGCGAGCCGGAGACGCGTTGGAGCGCGAGCGCCCCCTCCACGTTCACCGTCCACAGCCGGTGGCGCAGCACCTCGAAGGTGAAAGGATCCATCGCCGCCGCCGTCATCCGGGGAACCGCACGCGGACGTCGCCGCGCTCGTCCACGGTCGCTTCCTGGCCCGGATGCAGGACCAGCGTCGTGGTGTCGGCGTCCACCACCGCGGGACCGAGCAGGCGGTGCCCCGGTCTGAGGGCCGCGGCGGCGAACACGGGCGTCGGGTCGACCCGCTCCCTGAAGAACACGGCGCGGTGGCCGGAGGGGGCCGGCGAACCCGCCGCCGACGGCCGCACGGTCGGACGCTCGCGCTCTCGCGGCGCCGAGGCCACGACGCGGAACGTCATGGCCTCGATACCGGCCTGGCGGTACCCGGTGGACGGCCCGAAGATCCGCTCGTAGGCGGCCTCGAACCGGTCGCACAGCTGGGCCAGGGCCGCCTCGTCCAGGGCACCGTCGTCCAGTGGCGTCGGCACCTGGTGCGTCTGCCGCCCGTACCGGAGGTCCACCGTCCGCTCGACGAGGAGGGCCTCCTCCACCCCGCCGGCGCGATGCTCGCGTCGCACCACCTCCTCCAGCTCCTCGAAGATCGCCGAGACCCGTGCGCGGTCGAAGGGCGCCCGCATGGGATCCGACCGGACGTGCACCCGCCGCCAGTCCGCCCCGGCCAGGCCGTGGGCCGAGAACACGGACGCCAGGGCCGGCACAACGACCTCGGCCACGCCCACGTCCGGCCCGTACGCGCCCACGTGCAGCGGCGCGGCCCCGCCGAACGCCACCATGGTGAAGCCCCGAGGGTCCTGGCCCCGCTCGAACATCACCTTCCGCACGAGGTCGGCCATCTTCGCGTCGGCCACCCGGACGATGCCGGCCGCGGCCGCCGCCAGGTCGACGTGCAGCCGGGCCGCCAGGGCGCCCACTGCCTGTTCGGCGGCGCCGCGGTCCAGCGCCAGCCGCCCGCCCAGCAACGCCTCCGGGTTCAGCCTTCCCAGCAGGAGATCGGCGTCGGTGACGGTGGGCTCGGTCCCGCCCCGTCCGTAGCAGGCCGGGCCCGGCTCCGCGGCGGCGCTCCGCGGCCCCACGTGGATGCTCCCGTCGTCTCCCATCCATGCCACCGATCCGCCCCCCGCCCCGATGGACCGGACGTCCATCGCCTGGACCGCCAGGTGCAGCCGGGCGAACACGGGCGCGTCGAGCAGGTGCGGCTTCCCGTCCACGACCAGGCCCACGTCGAAGCTCGTGCCGCCCATGTCCGTCGTCACCAGGCTCGACACATCCCCGCCGGCCCCCAGGCGCTGTGCCGAGAGCAGCCCCCCGACCGGCCCGGAGCCGAGCGTCGCCACCGCCTGGTCGACGACCTCCTCCGCCGGCGCGATCGCGCCCGAGGACAGCATGACGCACAGGGTCCCGGCGAAGCCGTGCTCCATCAGTTGCTTCTGCACGTCGCGCAGCGCCCGCTCGAACGAGTCGCCCAGGTACGCGTTCACGACGGTCGCTGCCGTGCGTTCGTACTCGCCGATCACCGGAGCGACCTCGGACGAGATGCACACCCGGAGGGCGGGGTGCCGCCGCCGGATCGCCTCGGCCGCGGCCCGTTCGTGCCGGGCGTCCAGGAACGACCACAGGAAGCTGACGGCGACGGCCTCGCACCCCTCGGCCACCAGCTCGTCGACGGCTCCGACCACGCCGTCGAGGTCGAGCGGGACCACCTCCTGCCCCAGGTGGTCGGTCCGCTCGTGGATCCCTCGGATCAGCCACCGGGGCACGAGGGGCTCGGGCTTGGAGAGCTTCGCGGCGGCGGTGATCTCGTCCGGCGAGAGGCCGGCAACCTTCTGGTGGATCCTCCCGACGAGGACGGCATCCTCGTGGCCCCGCGTGGCGAGGAGGCCGACCCGCGTCCCCGTCCGGGTCACCAGAGCGTTCAGGCCGCTCGTGGTCCCGTACACCAGCCGGGCCGTCCGGCCCAGGAGGTCGTCGACGCCCATCCCGGCCGCCCCGGCCGAGTTCCCCACCGCGGCCATGACCCCGGCAGCCGGCTGGTCCGGCGTGGCGAGGGCCTTCGCCCCGAGCGCCCGCCCGGCCGCGTCCAGCACGACGCAGTCCACGAACGTGCCGCCGGTGTCGACGCCGAGGTCGAAAGGAGGTGAGGGCATGCCCCGTCCAGGCACGTCTACCGCCATTGCCCTCCCGAAGTCCAGGGTGGTATCCTGCCGACTGTATCCAATGTACAACATTGGAGGGGGAGGCCAGGGGCCGTCGGTGGGTGCGCACCTCGTTCACTACGATCCGCCGCGACCGTACGCCCGGGGCAGCAGGGTCGGCGACCTCGTCTTCCTGGCCGGTGAGACCGGCACCGATGGGCACACCGGCCACCTCGTGGAGGGCGGCATCGCCGAGCAGAGCGAGCAGGCCTTCCGGAACCTCCGCGAGAGCATGGACACCTTCTCGCTGGGATGGGACGACCTCGTGCGCATGGACGTCTTCCTCACCGACTCCGCGCACATCGAGCCGTTCATGAAGGTGCTCCGGACCCACATGCCCGGCGGCTCCCCGCCCGGGGCGCTCGTGTGCGTCACGGAGCTGGCGCACGCCGGGATGCTCGTGGAGATCGAGTGCATCGGGGCCATCCCCGATGGGAACGGCGGGCGTACCACCTGATCGGAAGGGCGAGCGGGCCCGACGAGGGCCCGTGAGAGAGGAGGGGGCATGGCCACGGCGAGAGGGAAGAGGATCCGCTGGGTGGCTGCCGTCGCGGCGCTCGGCCTCGTGCTGGCGGCGTGCGGGAAGAGCTCGACCACCACGTCGGTCGCCGGACAGACCGGAACCACCGGGACCACGGGGGCGAGCGGGGCCACCGCCTCGCCGACTCCCACGGAGCTCACGAAGGTCGACGTCATCGGCGACTGGATCTTCGACGTCGGGTTCGGCGGCCTCGCCTACGGGCTCCAGCAGGGCTACTTCCAGCAGCACGGCGTGGACCTGAACTTCATCCCGGGCCGGGGCAGCGACCTGGCCATGCAGCAGATCAACCAGGGCAAGGTCGACTTCGCGTTCACCGACCTGTCCACCTACCTTCAGCAGAAGATCAAGGGGGACACGGACACCACGGCGGTCTTTGCGTGGATGAACACCCCCATCATCGGGATCCTGTCGCTGAAGCCCATCAACGACCCGCAGGACATGGCCGGGAAGACCTTCGCCACCGTGGTCTTCAGCTCGGGGAAGGACACCCTCCCCTACGTGCTCCAGCAGAACGGGGTCGATGCCAAGTCCGTGAAGGTGCAGCTGCTGGACTTCTCCGTGCTCTATCCGGAGCTGTTCCAGGGCAAGGTAGACACGGCGGAGGCAGACTTCGCCGGCAGCTACGAGAGCGCGTACTTCGCGGCGAAGAAGGCCCACATCAAGACGTATTTCAAGCTGCTCTCGGACTGGGGGTTCAAGGACTACGGGAAGCTGCTGATCGTCAGCAACGACCTCATCCAGAGCGACCCCGACCTGGTGCGCAACGTGGTCGCGGGGTTCAACGACTCCATCACGAACGCGCTGGCCAACGCGGACGGCGAGGAGATCTTCAACGACCTCAAGCAGTACAACCCGCAGACGGACGAGGAGCAGACCGTGCTGGCGTGGAAGGACCTCCAGTCGATCCTGCACGACCCGGGCCCGATCGACGACGCCACCGTGACCTACCTGCTCGGGTTCCTGGCCACGCAGGGCATCAAGACGGACCAGCCCGCGAGCTCCTTCTACGACAACCAGTACATCCCGACCAGCTGAGCGGGATCGCGCCCGGGCGCCCTCCAGGCGGGGGGCGCCCGGGACTGCCCGCGGAGCGCCCCCCGCTGAGGGCGCCCGCCCAGGAGGAGACACGGTGACGTCGACGGACGCTTCCATGGCCCCCGCTCCTCCCCTGCTCGAGGTCGACACGACCTACGGCGGCATCTACGCGGGAACGAGCTTCGAGTTCTCCCAGGACGTCGCCGACCACTTCAACGGGGCGGCCCGCCGCGCCGGCCACGTCCTCCCCGGCGAGTACGTCCCCTTCGAGGCCGGTGAGTACTTCTCCATCGCCTGCCCCATGGCGGCCTCCTACCCCCGGGAGGAGTTCGTCGCGGCGTACGGGCAGCTCCGGGCCCGGGTGGACGGCGAGCTCGAGTTCGTGCTGGCCGACCACCCCCGGCTGTTCTCGAACTCGACCGAGGACTGGAGGCGCATCCGGGCGGTGCCCACCTACATCCGCAAGTCGGAGGTCCCCGAGGGCTTCTTCGGCGCGGTGCATCGGGTGGAGCTGTTCCAGGGCGACGCGCCGCTGTTCGGGCCCGTGGAGCGGTTCTTCCACACGGCCACCAGCGGATGCGTGTTCAGCCACATCGAGGACGCGCCAGGGAAGCTGGTGGTCGAGGTGGGCGGCAACCTCGACGCGCTGGCGCGCACCGGCATGGTCGTGTTCTTCACCGATCCCGTGTTCGGCGAGCCGCTGGGGGCCACACAGGTGAACGAGGACCGCTCCATCGTCCCGCTCCCGTACACCTTGCTGGGCAAGGACCATGTGGGCGACCTGATGCTGTTCAACGAGGGGTTGGTGCGCGGCGTGAGCGCGCGGGAGTCGCGCGTCGTGCTGGAGCTGTACTTCGCGCAGAAGGGGACGGGCCTCGCGGCCGCGCTGTACTCCGGGCACACGCGCGACACGGCCTTCCGTACCGACGCCACGGTGCTGTGACCGATCCGGCGCTTCAGCCCCTGGTGGCTGCCGCGCGCTCGGAGGCCCGCCTGGTGGGCGTGGGGCTGACCGATGCCCGCTCCATGCGGGACGTGATCTGGGCGGCGTTTCGCGAGGAGGTCGCGCCGTGGGCCGACCTCGACTACGGGCAGGAGGTGCGAGGGGACGCCGTGGCCCGCCGGCTCACGGAACCGGGCGCGCCGCCGCCGGACGTGCTCGTCGTGGCCAACCCGGCCCACCTGGCGGCCGCGGGGCTCCTCGAGGCCCACGAGCAGCCGTACGGGGATCGCTACCCTGCCGGCTGGGTCGAGGCGAACGGGGCCTGGGCACCGCTGTACGTCCAGCCGGTGGTGGTGGTCTACAACGGGCATCACGTCCCGGTGCCGCCATCGCGATGGGAGCACATGGGCGACCCCGGCCGCGCCGGGAAGCTCGTGTTCGAGGAGCCCTGGGCGATGCTGGCCACGGGCCCCGCGCTGGCCGAGCTGTCCGCGGTGCTGGGGACGGCGGCCTGGGAGGAGCTCCTCCGGGGGATGGCCGGGGGGGACCCGCTGATCGTGGCGGACAACGAGCGCTCCGTGCTGGAGGTGGCGACGGGGAGCCGCCACACCGGGCTCTCCAACTGGAACGTGGCGGTGCGGGTTCGGGCCGCGTCGCCGGTCCGGCACGTGTTCCTCGACCCCACGCCGTGCATCCCCGGGTTCGCCGCGCTCCCCGCGGGCGGCTCGAGCCCCAACCTGGCCCGGCTGTTCCTGGCGTGGCTGGGCTCGCCGGGCGGCCAGCGCGCCTACGCCGCCACCGGGCGAATCCCGGCGATGCCGGGGATCGACGCGCCCACCGAGATGTCCCGGGTCCTCCCGTCCGGGGTCGAGCCCGTGTTCGGTGCGGTGGACTGGCTGCGCGACCCGGAGCCCTGGGTGGAACGCTACCGGGCGACGTTCAAGGCCCCCCGGGCCCCGCTTCGCCGGGGGAAGATGGGGGGGTTCTAGGAGGAGGGATCACGATGTCCGAGGAGAACAAGGCGGCGTTTCGGCGCTACATCGAGATCTGGGCGAAGGGCGAGGTCGACCGGCTGGGTGAGGTGCTGGGGCCAGGCTACGTCGGGCACAGCGGCTCGAACCCGGACTGGGACGAGGACGCCGCGCAGGTGGCCACGCGCATCGCCGGCTACCACGCCGCGCACCCCGACGTGGAGGTGGAGATCCAGGACCAGGTGGCGGAAGGGGAACGCGTCGCCACCAGGATGGTCGCCCGCGAGCAGGGCCGTTCCGTGGCCGGCTTCAACGTCAGCCGGTTCGCCGACGGGAAGGTGGTCGAGGAGTGGGCGCTGTGGGAGCGGTTCTCCTGAGCTGCAGCCCGTAGCGCCCGTGCGCGCGGTCCGCCTCCATCGGTTCGGGACCCCGCTCCGGCTCGACGAGATCGACGATCCCGTCCCGTCCGAGGGCGAGTCGGTGCTGGACGTCCGGTTCGCCGGCGTGAACCCGGTGGACGTCTGGCTGACCAACGGCGACGTTGCGGGGGGGCGGCAGCGGCTCCCGTTCGTTCCCGGGACCGAGGCCACCGGGCTCGTGGACGGGCAGCCCGTCCTCGTCCACGGCGCGGGGGTGGGCGTGTCCCGCGACGGCCTGTACGCGGAGCGCGCCGCGGTGCCCCAGGCCGCCGTGACGCCCCTGCCGGACGGGACGGGACTGGCGGAGGCCGCCGCCCTCGGCGTCCCCGGCAGCACCGCCTGGCTCATCGTGCACGACGTGGCCAGGCTGACGGGGGAGGACCGGGCCCTCGTGCTCGGGGCGACGGGCGGGGTCGGCTCGCTGGTCGTGCAGCTGGCCCGCCGGGCCGGCTGCGTCGTGTGGGGACAGACCTCCAGCCCGGACAAGCTCGATTTCCTCCGGGGATTCGCGCCGGATGGCGCGGTCGTGGCGTCGTCGGACCAGCTTCCGGCCGCCGTGGCCGACCTGTCGCCCACGGTCGTCTTCGACGCGCTGGGGGGCGGCTTCACCGACGCCGCGATCGCGGCCGTCCGACCGGGCGGGAGGGTCGTCCTGTACGGCACGTCCGCGGGCCCGACCGGCACGCTGGACCTGCGGGCCATGTACAAGAAGGGCGTCGACCTCCGCGCCTACAGCGCCACGTTCACACCGGACGAACGGATCCGCGAGGCCACGGAGGCCGTCCTGCGCGACCTCGCGGAGGGCACGCTGCGGCCGTTCGTGGACACCGTCCTCCCGCTGGAGGACGCGGAAGAGGCCCACCGCCGCCTCCGGGCCCGCGAGATCCGGGGGAAGCTCCTGCTGGCGCCCTGACTCCCGGCCCGGACGGGCCCTACGCCACCGCCTGCCGCTGCTCGGACGGACGCCACCGCAGCAGCACGTGTTCCAGCGCCACGAGCAGCTCGAACAGGACCGTCGAGACCACCGCGATGAAGATCACGGCCGCGAACACGAGCTCGGTGTTCAGGGTCGAGTAGGCGATGATGATCTGGTAGCCGATCCCGCCCGTGGACGCCACGAACTCCCCGATCACGGCGCCGACGATGGCGATCGGGAGCGCGATCTTGAACCCGTCGAACATGGCCGGCAGCGAGTTCGGCAGCCGCACCTTCACGAACGTCTGGAGCGGGTTCGCCCGGATGAGCCGGAAGTAGTCGAGGAGGTCGGGATCGACGTCGGCCAGGCCCCGGGCCGCGTTGATGACGATCGGGAAGAACGACAGCAGGAAGGACATCCCGATCTTCGAGTTGGTCCCGAGGCCCAGCCACAGGATCAGGATCGGGGCCACCGCGACCTTCGGCGTGGCGTTGAGCGCGACGAGGCTCGGCAGGATCATCCGGCGCAGGAACGCCGAGTACACGATGACGACGGCGATGGCCACCCCGACCACGATCGAGATCCCGAACCCCGCCATGGCCTCGACGAGGGTGACCACACAGGCCTTCCACAGGAACGTGATGTTGTCGACGAACGCGTTCCACACGCCGGCGGGTCCCGGGAGCAGGTACGACTTCATGTGGCCGAGGCTCACGACGAGCTGCCACACGCCGACCAGGAAGCCCACGAACAGGACGCCACCCAGGATCCGCCGCACTCTGATCCACACGGACCGGGACGTGATCCGCCGCTGTCTGGAGGCGGTGGCGACGGCCATGCCTTCCCTACTCGGCCGGTCCCGCCGGCGGCTCGTCGGCGTCGTCCCGGCCCACGATCATCGACCGGATGTGGACGGACAGGTCCGCGAACAGGGGCGACTTGAACGTCTCCACGCCCCGGGGCCGCGGCAGGTCGTCCTCGATGATCTCGGCGATCCGTCCCGGGCGCGGCGTCATCACCACGATCCGGTCGGCCAGGAAGACGGCTTCCTCGATGCTGTGGGTGACGAACAGGATGGTCTTGTGGGTCTCGGACCAGATCCGCTGGAGGAGCAGGTTCAGCTTCTCGCGGGTGATGGCGTCGAGCGCGCCGAACGGCTCGTCCATGAGCAGGAGCGGCGGATCGGGGAGCAGGGCGCGGCAGATCGACACCCGCTGCTGCATCCCCCCGGACAGCTGATGCGGCAGCGCTTGCTCGAAGCTGTCGAGGCCCACGTGTTCCAGCAGCTCCATGGCCCGAGCTCTCGCGTCCGGCACCTGGATGACCTCCGTCGGCAGCAGGACGTTCTTCAGCACGGAGCGCCAGGGCAGCAGCACGGGGTCTTGGAACACCATCCCGATGCCGCGCGCCCCCTCGACCGCCGAGGTCTTCCGGACGGCGCCCGAGGTGGGCTTCACCAACCCGGCCACGATCTTGAGCAGCGTCGACTTCCCGCACCCGCTGGCCCCCACGATGACGACCAACTCCCCGGAGACGACGCCGAACGTCACCCCCTGGAGGGCCTGGACCTCCCGGCGCCCCTGGAGGAACCGCTTCGAGACGTCCTCCAGGGCGACGAGCGTCCCGGTCCCGGTCTCGGTCGACAGGGCGCCCTCCCTCACGTGAGCGCCGCCCCCGGCCCCCGGGCCCGGCGCCGGCCGCCCTCCTCCGCCTGCGCCTCCTCGCGGACCATGCGCTGGAGCTGTCCGCTCACGGCCTG
>WNFU01001339.1_pt1 | contig 37733 bp, 39 predicted proteins | sample 5400121 | NCBI WGS metagenome assembly WNFU01 (sample SAMN13153360, study PRJNA577476) | soil metagenome | isolation source: 100 cm soil or saprolite under grassland replicate 1 | place: USA:California | collected 2016-06-15
CTGAAGCCCGATGGGCAGCCCGCTGCGCGTGAACCCCGCGGGCATGGACAGCCCCGGAAGGCCGGCCAGGTTCACTGGAATGGTGAACACGTCGTTGAGATACATCTGGAGCGGATCTTCCTTCTCCCCCATCTTGAACGCCACATTGGGCGTGGTGGGCGCCACGATGAGGTCCACGCGCTCGAAGGCCTGCTGGAAATCCCGCCGCACAAGCGTCCGCACGCGCTGCGCCTTGCCGTAGTAGGCATCGTAGTAGCCGGCCGAGAGCGCGTAGGTTCCCAGCATGATGCGCCGCTTGACCTCACGGCCGAAGCCCTGCGCGCGCGTCTTGCTGTACATGTCCACGATGTCCCGGGCCTTCGGCGCCCGCAGGCCGTACTTGACGCCGTCGTAGCGCGCCAGATTGGAGGAGCACTCGGCGGGCGCGATGAGGTAGTAGGCCGCGAGGCCGTACTCCGTGTGAGGCAGCGAGACGGGCTCGGCGCGCGCGCCCAGCTTCTCGAGCGTCTTCACGGCGTCGCGAACGGCGGCCTCGACCTCGGAATCCATGCCGTCGATGAAGTACTCGGCCGGAATCCCGAGCTTGAGCCCGCTCACGCCCTTCCCGAGCTCGGCGGCGTAGTCGGGCACCGACGCGTCCACGGAGGTCGAGTCCATGGGGTCGTGTCCCGCGATCACGCGCAGCACGTGCGCCGCGTCCTCCACGTCCTTGGCGAACGGGCCGATCTGATCGAGCGAGGACGCGAAGGCAATCAGGCCGTAGCGCGAGACGCGCCCATAGGTGGGCTTGAGCCCGACGGTGCCGCAGAAGGCGGCGGGCTGCCGGATCGAGCCGCCCGTGTCCGTGCCGAGAGCGGCCGTGGCCATGTCGGCGCTCACCGCAGCGGCGGAGCCGCCGGACGACCCGCCGGGCACGCGGCCCAGGTCCCAGGGATTCCGCGTGGCAAAGTACCCCGAGTTCTCCGTGGACGAGCCCATGGCGAACTCGTCCATGTTCAGCTTCCCCAGCAGGACGGCGCCCGCGCCGCGGAGCCGCGCCACCACGGTGGCGTCATAGGGCGGCACGAAGCGCTCGAGGATCTTCGATCCGCAGGTGGTGCGGATGCCGCGCGTGCAGAGCACGTCCTTGAGCGCGATGGGAATGCCGTCGAGCGGGCCGAGCGGCGTCCCCGCCGTGAACCGCGCGTCGGCCGCCGCCGCGTCCTTGAGCGCTTCATCGCGCGTGACGGTCAAAAATGCTCTGACCTGCGGGTCCAGCGCTTCGATGCGGTCGAGGTAGGCCTGGGCCGCCTCGGTCGGCCGCGTCTCCCCCCGGCGGAATCGGGCCCCCAGCTCGTGGACGGTCAGCGAGGCGAGCGTCATCGCCTACTCCTCGATGATCTTGGGAACGCGGAAGAACTCGCCGCTCCGCTCCGGCGCGTTGGCGAGCATGTCCTCCTGCGGGAATGACGGCCGCGGGGTGTCCGGGCGCAGTACATTGACCATGGGGACGGCGTGCGACGTGGGCTCGACCCCTTCGGTGTCGAGCGCGCGGAGCTTGTCGATATAGGCCAGAATGCTGTCCAGCTCCTGCCGCATCCGCTCTTTCTCCGCCTCGGAGAGCTCCAGCCGCGAGAGCCTCGCCACGTGCTCGACGTCTTTCAGCGTGATCTTCGGCTCACTCATCTCCAGCTCCAATCACGCGCCGGGCGGCGGCAACGCGCTCCGTCCCGGGCGGGTGGCGCGGCAGGCAGCCCCGCGCGGACGCGCGAAGTGGGACCCCCGAGTCTCGTTCGCAGCTCGAAGAGCTGCGTTCGGGCGAGTGGGTGACGGAGCCGCCCGCGCGGGGCTGCCTGCCGTGCCAGGACCCGCCCGGAGACAGTCGCCAGTGCATCAGATCTCCTCCAGGTGAGCGTACTGCAGCGACAGCCGCTTGCGCCCGACGCTGGCGAAATGCACGGTGGCGATCACGTCGCTGCCCTCCCGCTGGAGCCCGACCAGCAGCCCCTCGCCCCAGCGCGCGTGACGGAGCTTGGCGCCGAGGCGGAACGGAAAGTCCTCGCCCGCCTCCGCTTCGGACGCGACCGGCACTCGGACGACGGCCTCGGCGCGACGCGTATTGAGCAGAGTCAGCTGCTCCTCGGGGATCTCCAGCAGGAAGCGCGAGGGCTCGGCCACGCCGTAACCCTGGATGCGCCGGTGCAGCGCATAGGACAGGTAGAGCCGATGCTTCGCGCGAGTAAGCCCGACATAGCAGAGCCGACGCTCCTCCTCGAGCTCTTCGGCGTCTTCCATCGAGCGCGAGTGCGGGAAGACGCCCTCCTCCATCCCGGTGAGGAAGACGACGGGGAACTCGAGCCCTTTGGCCGAGTGCAGCGTCATGAGGGTGACGCCGCCCGCCTCGGGGTCGAATTCGTCGGTATCCGCCACCAGCGCGATGGAGTCGAGGAAGGCCTCGAGCCCGGCATCCTCCGGGGCCTCGGCCTGATGGGTGGCGATGAACTCCTCGGAGGCGGCCACCAGCTCCTCCAGGTTCTCGAGCCGCGCCTCGGCCTCGGCGGTGCGCTCCGCCTTGAGCGCTTCCCGGTAGCCCGAGGCCGCCGCGACTTCGTCGATGAGGGCCGGCACGGCAAGCCCGCTGCGGTGCTCGCCCAGCCGCGCAATCATCCCCGCGAACTCCTCGAGCGCGCGACGCGGTTTGGCCGTGACGTCGGGCGGCAGCACGGCGCAGGCGGCCAGCAGCGGCAGGCCGCGCCCCCGCGCGACCTCGGTGAGCCGGTCGAGCGTGGCCTTGCCGATGCCGCGGGCCGGCGCGGCGACGGCGCGCCGGAAGGCCAGATCATCCAGCGGATTCACGAGCAGCCGCAGGTAGGCCACCATGTCCTTGATCTCGCGCCGCTCGTAGAATCGCACGCCGCCCACGATGAGGTAGGGGATGCTGGCGCGGCGGAGCGCATCCTCGAGCACGCGTGACTGGGCATTGGTGCGGTAGAAGATGGCCGCGTCGCGGTAGTCGAGCCCCTCGGTGCGCAGCGCGCGAAGAGTCTGCGCCACCCAGCCGGCCTCCTCGTTCTCGTCCCACGCCCGGTAGGCGAAGGCCCGCTCGCCTTCGACGTTCTCGGTCCAGAGGCGCTTGTCCTTGCGCGCGGTGTTGTGGGCGATCACCGTCGAGGCCATCGCGAGGATGCGCTTGGTGGACCGATAGTTCTGCTCGAGGGCCACGATGCGGCAGTCCGGGTAGTCCTTCTCGAAGTCGAGGATGTTCCGGAGATCGGCGCCCCGCCAGCGGTAGACCGACTGGTCCGGGTCCCCGACCACGCAGAGGTTACGATGCTCCTCGGTCAGCCGCTGGATGTTTCGAACAGCCGCACCACGCGCAAGAGCAGATCGTCGAAATCCACGGCGCCGATGGCAGCCATGTGCTCCTCGTACCGCCGGTAGAGCGCGGCGAGCCGCTCTTCGCGCGGCGTCCGCGCCAGCGTCTCGACCTCCTGCGGCATGAGCATGTGGTTTTTGGCATGGCTGATTCGCTGCACGGCGGCGGCCGGCGTGAGCGCGCGCTCGTCGAAGTCCAGCTCGTGCATCGCGTCCTTGACGACGCTCAGCCGGTCCTCCTCGTCGTAGATGACGAAGCCCGGCGTGAGCCCGGCCTGGGCGGCGCGCGCGCGGAGGATGCGGACGCAGGTCGAATGGAAGGTCGCGATCAGCGGCGGGATGACCGCACCCAGCGTCAGCGCTTCCACGCGCCGCCGCATCTCCTCGGCTGCCTTGTTCGTGAAGGTCACGGCGAGGATGTGGCGCGGATCGACGCCCTCGACGCCGAGCAGGTAGGCGATGCGGTGAGCGATGACGCGGGTCTTGCCGCTGCCGGCGCCGGCCAGGACCAGCACCGGGCCCTTCGTGGTCGTCACCGCCTCGCGCTGCGGCGGGTTGAGCGGAGCGAGGATCGCCTCGGCGGTCACCGCGGAGCGAAGCATGGGCTCTTACGATACCACAGCGGAGGGGCCATCTCAGGAGACCCCCCCCTCACCTCTGTCCTCTCCCCCAACGGGGGAGAGGAAGAATCGAAACCCCTCTCCCCGCAGGGGAGAGGGCAGGGTGAGGGGACCGGAGGTGAGGGGGCCGGAGGTGAGGGGCGGCTACTCGACCGTGACCGACTTGGCCAGGTTGCGCGGCTGGTCCACGTCGCGTCCGAGGCGCACCGCCACGTGATAGGCGAGGAGCTGAAGCGGGATCGCCATCAGCATGGGCGCCAGCAGGTCGGGCGAGGGCGGCACCGGGATCACAGCATCGGCCTTGGCGGCGAGCTCTCGGTCCCCCTCGTGGCCGAAGGCGATGACCCGGCCGTCGCGCGCCCGCACTTCCTCGATATTGCCCATCATGCGGTCGTGGGAGCCATCGCGCGGCGCCAGCGCGACCACCGGCATGGTCTCGTCGATGAGGGCGATGGGCCCGTGCTTCATCTCGCCCGCCGGGTACCCCTCGGCGTGGACGTACGACAGCTCCTTGAGCTTGAGGGCACCCTCGAGCGCGATCGGGTACTGGATTCCCCGACCGAGGAAAAGAAAGTTCTTGTACCGCGATAGGTCCCGGGCTAGCTCGGCCACCGCGGGCTCGAGCTCCAGCGTCCGCTCCATCAGCCGGGGCAGCTCGAGCAGACCCTGGATGTGCTTCTTGCAATCCTCGGCCAGCAGCGCGCCGCGCCGGCGGCCGAGCCAGAGCGCGAGGAGATGGCAGGCCACGAGCGTGGCCGTAAAGGTCTTCGAGGATGCCACGCCGATCTCCGGCCCCGCGTGCGTATAGAGCACGCCCGTCGCTTCGCGCGACAGCGCCGAGCCCACCACATTGGTGATGCCGATGATGGGCGCACCCTTGGCACGCGCCGCCTTGACCGCGCCCAGCGTGTCCGCCGTCTCCCCGGACTGGGAGAGGGCAACCACGAGAGTGTCCGGGCCGAGGACGGCGTCACGGTAGCGGAACTCCGAGCCCAGATCCACCTCGGCGGAGACCCCGGTCAGCCGCTCGAGCATGAAGCGCGCGACGATGGCGGCATGGTACGAGGTGCCGCACGCGACCAGCACGACCCGGTGGAGCTGCTGCACGATTTCGGCGTCGAGCTGCACGTCGGGCAGCACGACCGTGCCGCCCTCGAGCTGCACCCGGCCGCGCATCGTGTCGGCGGCCGCCCGGGGCTGCTCGAAGATCTCCTTGAGCATGAAATGCCGGTAGCCGCCCTTCTCGGCCAGGATCGGATCCCACAGGATGCGGCTCGGGGTCCGCTCCACGGGCGCGCCGTCGAGCTTGGTGATCTCGACGCCGTGCCGCGTGACCACAGCCACGTCCTCGTCCTCGAGCACGACCACGTCGCGCGTATGGGACAGAATGGCGGGGATGTCCGAGGCCAGGAATGTCTCGCCCTCGCCCAGCCCCACCACGACGCTGCCGGCGCCCTGCTTCGCGGCGACGAGCCGATCGGGCATGTTCCGGTGCAGGACCGCGATGGCGTAGGAGCCGGCCAGCTCGCCGAGGGCGCGGCGCACGGCCTCGTCCAGCCGCGGCGTGTCCTTGAGGTGGCGCTCGATCAGGTGCGCGATGACCTCGGTGTCGGTCTCCGATGTGAAGCGGTGTCCCTCGCCCTGCAGCCGTTCCTTGATGGCGAGATAGTTCTCGATGATGCCGTTGTGGACCACGACCAGATCACCCGAGCCGTCGGTATGCGGGTGCGCATTCTCGTCGGTCGGCCGGCCGTGCGTGGCCCAGCGCGTGTGACCGATGCCGACGGAGCCCTGCACCGGGCGCTCGCGCAGCAGCCCTTCGAGCACCTTGATGCGGCCCGCCGCCCGCCGGATCTGCAGGCCCTCGCCGCCCACCACCGCAACACCGGCCGAGTCATAGCCGCGGTACTCGAGCCGCCTGAGCCCTTCGAGGATGATGTCGACCGCGCTCCGCTCACCGATGTAACCGACGATCCCGCACATGGTCTTACTCCTTCTTCTTGCCGGCCGCCTTCCGGCGCGCCACCCATCCCTCGCGGATCTCCTGCTTCCCGCGCGCGACGGCCAGTGCCCCGGGGGGCACATCCTTCGTGATCACCGAGCCCGCGCCCACGTACGCGCCCTCGCCCACGGTGATCGGCGCCACGAGGCTCGAGTTGGTGCCGATGAAGGCGCCCGCGCCGACGATGGTCTCGTGCTTGTCCACGCCGTCATAGTTGCAGGTGATGGTGCCCGCGCCGATGTTCACGTGCTCGCCCAGCGTGGCGTCGCCGATGTAGGAGAGATGGGGTACCTTGGCGCCGCGGCCGATGCGCGATTTCTTCAGCTCGACGAAGTTGCCGATCTTGGCGCCCGGCCCCACGTGGCTGAGGGGGCGGAGATGGCAGAAGGGGCCGAGCTGGGCGCCGTCCTCAACCGTCGACGTCTGGAGCACGCAGTAAGGCTTGAGGGTCACGCGATCACCCAGCCGGCTCTCAGTGACGTGGCAGCCCGGCCCGATGACGCATTCGGCGCCGATCACCGTCTGGCCCTGGAGCATCACGCCCGGGTTAAGCACCGTATCCACGCCGATGCGGACCGTGTCATCCACCCACGTGCTCGCCGGATCCAGGATGGTCACGCCCTCGGCCATCAGGCGGTCGAGGATCCGGCTGCGGAGCAGGGCCGCCAGCGCCGCGAGCTGCTTGCGATCGTTGATGCCCAGACCTTCGCTCGGATCGGCCGTCGTCACCGCCTCGATGGGCTCCCCGCTCGCCCGGAGGACCCCGATCACGTCGGTGAGGTAGTACTCGCCTTGTCGATTGTGTGGCGTGACGCGCGACAGCGCCGGCCAGAGGCGGCCGGGATCGAAGCAGTACGCGCTGGTGCCGACCTCGTGGATCGCCTTCTGCTCGGCCGTGGCATCGCGCTCCTCGACGATGGCCACGGGCTTCCCGTGCTCTCGCACGACGCGGCCGTACCCGGTCGGGTCCGCCAGCTCGGCGGTGAGCAACGTGGCCGCGGCCTTGGTCGCCAGGTGATGCTCTACCAGCCGTCGCAGGGTCGCCTCGGAAAGGAGCGGCATGTCGCCCGGCAGCACCAGGATCGGACCGGCGTCTTCGCCGCACGCCTCGCGCGCCTGCAGGACCGCGTGGCCCGTGCCGCGCCGCTCCGCCTGCTCGACGAAGGCGGCGTGCGCCCCGGCGCCGACGGCCGCGCGCACCTCTTCGGCGGCCCGCCCGACCACCACGACGGTCCGCGCGCCCAGCGCCCGCGCGGCGCGCACGGGGTACTCGATCAGCGGGCGGCCGCAGAGAGGGTGCAGAACCTTGGGGCGATTGGAACGCATACGTGTGGCCTCGCCGGCCCCGAGGATTACCGCGGTGAGGTCGCTCATGGCAGCGTCAATCTTAGCACGCGGCATGCCAAAGGGTAGAGGGCCGGAGCCGCCGGGTAACCGTGCGGTTCTGCGATCTTGTCAGCCATGATCAGCGCGGCGCCTGTGCGCCGATTATGAAGATTTGTCTCGTAATCGGCACAGAATGTTCTCGATCCTGCTGGGAAGAGGAGACGTGAGCTCGACGAGCCGGCCGCTGACCGGGTGGAGGAACGACAAGCCCGCTGCGTGGAGCGCCACGCCATCGAGCGCAGCGATCAGCGCAGCGAGCTCGGCATCGCGCGCCTTTCGGACCACGCGGCGGCCATAGGTCTCGTCGCCCAGGAGCGGATGACCGAGGGAGGCCAGGTGGACGCGGATCTGGTGGGTGCGCCCGGTCTCGAGCCGGCATTCGACATAGTTGACGCCGGGAAACCGCTCGAGCACCCGGAAGCGCGTCACCGCGCGCTTGCCTTTGCCCTCGGCCGCCACGGCCATCCGCACGCGCGAGCGCGGATCGCGACCGATAGGGGCGTCGATCACGCCCTCGGCGCGCGGCAGCGCGCCGTGAACCAGGCAGAGATAGCGTCGCGAGACCGTCCGCCGCGCGAGCTGGGCCGTGAGGGAGTCGTACGCCTGCCGGGTCTTGGTGAGCACGATCAGGCCGGAGGTGCCCTTGTCGAGACGGTGGACGATGCCCGGCCGTCGCGGGCCTCCCACACCCGCGATCTCGGGCGCATGCGCCAGAGCCGCGGCGGCCAGGGTGCCGGTCATCTGGCCGGCGCCAGGATGGGTCACCATGCCGGCGGGCTTGTCCACGACCAGAACGTGCTCGTCCTCGAAGACGATATTGAGCGGGATCGCCTCCGCCGCCATCTCTTCCGGAGGCGGTGGCGGGATCTCGGCCGCAACGCGCTCGCCGGCCTTCAGCCGATGCGAGGCCTTGAGCCGCGCGCCGTCGACGTGGACATGGCCGGCATCTACCAACGCTCGGATTCGGGTGCGGGAGAGATCCGGCAGGCGGGCGGCGAGCCAGACATCGAGCCGGGTTCCCGCCTCCCGCCGCTCGACGGTGGCCGCCATGCGGCGGGGGGCCCCCGGGCTCACGTGCGCGAGGCGGGGACGGTCAGCATGCGCATGGCGAGCACGGCCACGCCCACGGTGATGGCGGAATCAGCCACGTTGAAGGCGGGCCAGTGATAGCCGCGCCAGTAGAAGTCGAGAAAATCCACGACGGCGCCGAACCGCCACCGATCGATCAGGTTGCCCACCGCCCCGCCGAAGATCAGGCCCAGCGCGAGCCTGGCGAAGGCGCCGCCCGAGGGCAGGAGCCGGGCGCCGATCACGGCGAGGACGGTGAGCGCGGCCAAGGAGAGCAGGGCAACGACCCAGCGCCATTCTGTCGGCATCGCGCCCAGCATGCCGAAGGCCAGGCCCCGGTTGCGGACCAGCGTGAGGGAGAAGAGCCCCTTGATCACCGGTACCGGATCGCCCTCGAACAGGCGCTCGAGGGCGAGGAACTTGGTCGTCTGGTCGAGCGCCACGACGGCGACGGCGGCGGGCGCCGCGAGATTGAATTCGACTTTCACCCTCGATCGCCCTTCAGCGCGTTCCGAGCGCGCGGACCACGGGGCCGCAGCGCTCGCAGAGCGTCGGGTGCGCGTCGTCTTCGCCGACCCGCGGAGTCCACATCCAGCAGCGCCCGCATTTCTTCCAGCCGAGCGACTGGGCGGGCGTCACTTCCAGCGCCAGGCCCGGAATCTCCTGGCTCTCGTACACGACGCCGGCGCCGGCGGGGCCGCGCGCCTTGAGCCGGACGCCCGAGACATTGAACAGGGTCGTCAACAGCGCCTCGCCCTTCGCGTCCAGGAGCGGGCCCCATTGCTCCTCGGGCGCGCTCGTGACGAAGACGACCGCGTCGAGCCCCTTGCCGATGCGCCCCTGCTGCCGCGCCGTCTCGAGAGCCCGCGAGACTTCGCCGCGCACCTCGAGCAGCCGCTCCCAGTCCGCGGCCAGCTGCTCGCTCACCCATTCGCCCCGCTCTTCCGGAAATGTCACGAGATGCACGCTCTCCGGCTTCCCGCGGCCGGGGATATACGCCCAGACTTCATCGGCCGTGAAGGACAGGATGGGCGCCAGGAGGCGCGCCAGCGCCGTCAGCATCTCGAAGCAGACTGTCTGCGCGGCGCGGCGACGCGGGTCGTCGACGGCGCTCGTGTAGAGCCGGTCCTTGATGATGTCGAGATAGAGCGCTGACAGGTCCACGGCGCAGAAGTTGTGCGCCGCGTGGAAGACGACGTGGAACTGGTACTCGTCGTAGGCCCGGCGCACCCGGGCGATGAGCTCGCCCAGGCGCAGGAGTGCCCAGCGGTCGATCTCGTCCATCCCGTCGTAGGAGACGCGGTCGCGCTCGGGATCGAAATCGGCGAGCGTGCCCAGCAGGAACCGGAACGTGTTCCGGAGGCGCCGGTAGGCATCGGCCAGCCGGGTGAGGATCTCCTCGGAGAGGCGGATGTCCTCGGTGTAGTCCTCGGCGGCCACCCAGAGGCGCAAGACCTCGGCCCCGTACTTGGGCAGCAGCTCCTCCTGGGTGACGTAGTTGCCGAGGGACTTGGACATCTTCCGCCCCTCGCCGTCCACCATGAAGCCGTGAGTGAGGACGGAACGATAGGGCGGCTTGCCGCGGGTCCCGACCGCCTCGAGCAACGAGGAATGGAACCAGCCGCGGTGCTGGTCCGAGCCCTCCAGATACATGTCCGCCGGCCAGCGCAGGTCCGGGCGTGTCTCCAGCACGGCGGCGTGGCTGCAGCCCGAGTCCACCCAGACGTCGAGGATGTCCGTCTCCTTCCGGAACTCCGCGCCGCCGCACGTCGCACAGCGGGTCCCGGGCGGGACGAGCTCGCTCTCCGGGCGCAGGTACCATTCCTCGATGCCCCGCCCGTCGCGGAAGATGGTGGCCACGTGCTCGATGACGCCCTCGTCGAGGAGCAGCCCCGTGCACGCGCTGCAGTAGAACGCCACGATCGGCACGCCCCATACGCGCTGGCGCGAGAGCACCCAATCCGGCCGGTGGGCGACCATGTTGTAGAGACGCTCCGCGCCCCAGGCCGGGATCCAGCGGACGAGGTTCCGGATGGCGTCGAGCGCCTTGTCCCTGAGCCCGTTCTTGTCGAGCGAGATGAACCACTGCTCGGTCGCCCGGAAGAGCGTCGGGTTCTTGCAGCGCCAGCAGTGGGGATATTCGTGCGCGAGAGCTACCGAGCTCACCAGGGCGCCCACAGCCTGGAGGTGCTCGACGATCCGCGGATTGGCTTCCCAGACGGTCATTCCCGCGAAATGCTCGACCTCGGCGATGAAGCGCCCGTCGTCGTCGACCGGATTGTAGATCTTCAGGCCGGCCCGGCGCCCGAGCTCGTAGTCCTCCTCGCCGTGGCCGGGCGCGATGTGCACCAGGCCCGTGCCCGTATCCATCGCGACGAAGTCCGCGGTCACCACCGGCACGTCGCGGGCAATCCATGGATGCCGGCTGACGGTGCCCTCGAGCTCCGCGCCCGGCACCGCCAGCGGCATCGCCGCGCCGCGACCGCGCACGCCGTCGAGCTGGAGGAACGCCTCCGCGAGCGGCCGCGCCACGATTAGCGCCTCGCCGTCGAGCTCCACCGCGGTGTACGTTTCCGTGGGGTGCACCGCGATGGCCAGATTGGCCGGCAGGGTCCAGGGCGTCGTGGTCCAGATGACGAGCGACGCGCGCCGGCTGCCGAGCGCCGCGGCGAGCCGCGGGGACGGCGTCTTGACCGGGAACTTGACGTAGACCGACGGCGTGACCTGATCCTCGTATTCGACCTCGGCCTGGGCCAGCGCCGTCTTGCAGTACATGCACCAGTGGACGGGCTTGAGCCCCTTGTACACCGCGCCCCGACCGACGAAGCGGCCGAACTCGCGCACGATGACCGCCTCGTAGGCGGGGTCGAGTGTGGCGTAGCGATTCGCCCAGTCACCGAACACGCCGAGGCGCTTGAACTCCTCGCGCTGGATGTCGATGAACCGGAGCGCGTAGTCGCGGCAGCGCCGGATCTTCTCGACGGGATCCATCGCCTGCCGCACATCCACGCCGGGCTGATCGAGGCCGAGCTCGATGTCCACCTGGTGCTCGATGGGAAGGCCGTGACAGTCCCAGCCGGGCACGTACACGGCATTGTGACCGAGCATCGAGCGCGACTTGACCACGAAATCCTTCAGGATCTTGTTGAGCGCGGTGCCCATATGGATGTGGCCATTCGCATAGGGCGGGCCGTCGTGCAGGATCCACAAGGGCCGCTTGGCCGAGACCTGGCGGAGGCGGCCGTAGATGTCCATCGCCTCCCACCGCTCGAGCAACTCCGGCTCGAGCTTGGGCAGGTTGGCGCGCATCGGAAACGCCGTCTTCGGCAGGTTCAGCGTGTCCTTGTAATCCATAGAGGACAAACGATAACACCGCTGAGGGTTGAGGGTCAAAGACAGGACGGCGCGCCGGCGAGCGCGAGCAGCAGGCGTTAGCGAGGCGTGAGCGTCAGGACACCGCGCCGGTTGTCGATTTCGACGATGAAGAGCGACATAAAATCCTGACCCAGGGCGCCGTCAAACTCAGTCGTGAGAGAGAACGTGCCCACGTCGATGGGGCCGACTCTGGCGCCGCCGACCTGAACGCTCCGCAGCGTAACGACGGGCTGCCTCTTGATCGCGCCGCTCGACTGGGGGAAGTCCTTCAGGAACACGGCTTTCTTGAGATTGATGCCGAGCGACTCCAGCACATGCGGCTGCACCATGCTGGGCGCTGGCCAGCCCGTATCCAGGAGGAATAAGAATGGTCCCTTGCCGTTGATGCACCCCTCGACGATGACGTGGTCCTTCTTCAGCGAGAACGACACCCGAGTGCCGCCCTGGGGATCCTTGGCGAAGTTCGCGCAGCTCTCGTGCGGCGCCGGGCCGGGCGCCACGATATTGGTCGCCCGGGAGCGGTGCTTCTCGGGGATGTCCTCGAGACGGGTCGAGATATGCACTCCGCCGTCGTCGTCCACCCATCGGTACATCGCCAGCCCTACCCCGACCGAGCCGACGAGCAGGGCGGAGACGAGCACTCCGAGGGCGAACCAGCGGCGCTTCACGGATTGCCCTTCGGGGCCGCGGCGGGAGCCGGCTTGGGCGGTGTTCCGCCGCCAACGCGCGCCTTCGGGGTCAGCACGACGATGCCCCGCTGGTTGTCGATGTCGAGCACGAACTCCTTCAGGAAATCCTGGCCGAGCAACCCCACGATGTTATGGGGCCCGTGCTGCTCCCAGCTGAAGCGGGTGTCCTTCGTGGCGACGACGTAGAGCGTCCCCACTCGAGCGCCCTCCACCTGAAGGCTCTGCAATTTGGCCAGGGGAGCGGCCTCGCTGAATCCCACGCCGCTATGGCCGACCATCGTCTCGGTGAACTCGACGCCAAAGCCTTTCAAGACTGGCTCGCGGATAATCGTTGCGAACGCGCCGATGTCCAGGATCATCGCCACCGGGCCCTTGCCGTTGATGCAGGCCCAGACGTAGATGCGCCCTGCCACGTTCGGCTTGAACCGGATCTTGGCGCCGCCCTTGGGCGCGTCCTTGGCGGCCAGGCAGGCGGGCGCAGTGGGCTCGTCAGGCGAGCCGAGGGGCTTGATGAGCTTCTTGTAGCGGTCGGGCACGTCATCGAGCTCACCAATGTGGACTTCGCCCTTGTCGTCGGTCCAGCGCACCAGCTCCGCGCGCGCCGGCCGGATTCCCACGAGCGGCCCGCCGGCGAGCGCCAGCGTCAGGACAACCAGCCAGACAGTCGCGCGCCTCATCATGCCCGCGTCGTGCTCCTCATTGCTTCGGCGTGAGCGTCACCACGCCCGCCGCATTGTCGATGTTGACCTCGAAGTGCTCGAGGAAGTCGCGCCCCAGCAGGCCGTCGCGGCCCGGCCCAAAGCCTGCGTCGTGGGAGACGACCCACAGGGGGCCGAACGTCGCGCCGCTGACATCGATGCTCTCCACCTGCACCGCGAGCACGCTGGCCTCGCCCGTGACCCCCTTGATCGAGCCCTTGCGCGCGTCCCGATAGCTGATGCCGAGGGCCGAGAGCACGGTGGGATTGATGGTCGTGACCGAGGCGCCCGTGTCGACCTCGAGCTGGGCGGTGCCGCTCCCATTGATCCGGGCCATCACCATGATGGGCCGCCCCGGCGTGAACTGGATCTTGGTCGGTCCGGAGGGCGCGGCCGGGCTGCTCGAGCCGGTGGGCTGACCGAGGCTGGCCGCGGGCGTATTGAAGCCGATCGCGACCGCGCTGCCGCGGTATCGGGACGGGATGCTCTCGATGCCTTCGCTGTAATACGTCTTGCCCTGGTCGTCCGTCCATCGGTAGATCTGCGCCCAGGCACTGAGCGGACAGGCCAGCACCACGGCCGCGAGCGCGGCGACCGACAGCAGCTCTCTCCCCTTCATTCCGGCTTCCTCCTCTTGCCTCAGCGCGACTGCTTCGGCGCCAGCACCAGGACCGCGGCGCTGTTATCGATGGTGATCGAGAAGTTGTCGAGGAAATCGCGCCCGAGCAGCCCGTCGGCATCGAGCCCGAGCCCACCGTCATGAGCGAACACGCGAAGGGGTCCGTGCCGGGCGCCGCCCACGTCGATGCTGTCCACTCTGACCGTGAAGCCCTCCACCGTGCCTCCAATCCCGCGGCCTCGCGCCGGCTGTGCGCTCTGGAAGCTGACGCCGAGCGCGGTGAGCACGAGCGGATTGATCAGGGTCGAGGTCGCGCCCGTGTCGAGAATCAATCGCGCGGGCCCGCGGCCATTGAGGCGGGCATCCACGATGATCTTCTGGCCGGGCGTGAACTGAATCCGCGCCCCCCCGGCCGGTGCCGACGGCGCCCCGCTCCCGGCCGGCGTCCCGGGCGGGCTGGCCACCGGCTGGGCCGTCTCGCCCATGAGAACCGCCTTGCGGCGGAATTTGAGCGGCACGCTCTCGGGACCCTCGGTGAAATGGGTCTCGCCCTCGTTGTCGGTCCAGCGGTACATCTGGGCCGCCGCCGGCTGGGGTCCTGCGAAGATGCAAAGCCCGAAGACGGCGAGTACCGCCAGCGCTCCCAGGGCCGGATGCCTCATCCCATGGTCCCCATTCTGTGCGCCGCGGGCTTCGTGCCGCCCACAAGAGCATTGACCACCCATTATACGATTCGAGAACCAGTCCTGGAAAGCTCTTCGGGAGGCCGTCAACCGCCGGGAGGCTCCGGGCACGGGCGGGGGGAAGCGCGCCAGCGGTTCCACGCGGTCTCGTACACCACCATCTCGTCGGCGCCGGATACCATATTGTGCTCGAGGCGCAGGCGGTAGATCGGCATGAACCGGTCTGACTTGGCGGAGAGCTCGGGGAACCAGGCCGGGAAGATGATCAGATAGTCGGGACACGAGCGCTCGAGATACCGCAGCACGCCCGCCTCCCCGTCGCGGCGGTAGGGAATGATGGCCGGGGTCACCAGCCCCATCAGGTCTATGACTTCCCGGCGCGAGACAAAGGCGATGGCCCCCACGTCATTGAGCCCGAGCCGCGCCCCGCGCGGCGTGTGATCGACCGCCCAATGTCCCAGATGGACCTGCATGGCGTCGATGTTCTGTACGGCCCAGGCGTAGCGCAGCGCCGCGCCGGGCAGCGCCGCGAGTCCGGCAGCGAGCAGAGCCACGGCAGCCGTCCGCCCGAGCCGGGGGCGCCCGGCCAGCGGGATCAGCGCCATCATGGCGACGGCGATGGCCAGCGGCAGCAGGTGGGCCGCATAGCGCCCCTCCTGAAAGGCCGGACCCCGATAGGGCGCCAGCAGCGCCATGCCCAGAGGCTGGAGCACGAGCCCCGCCGCGGGCAAGGCGAGGCGGCCGAGTCGACGCCACAAAATCCACAGCCCCGGCAAGAGCAGCAGCGGCAGCAGGACATTGGCCCGCCAGAGCGTCTCGGCCCACTCGGCCTCGAACTGCCACGGCCGCCCCGCGAGCAACGTGGCAAGGGGCTCACGCGTGCCGCTGAGCCACCCAACCAAGCCGCCCTCGATCTTCGCCGATGCGGTGGCAGGCCAGGGCGCGCCGGACGTGACGAGGTTGAATGCCACCGCCGGCGCCAGCAGGGCGCCCACGACAGCGAAGAGGACAGCCGTCCGCCGCAGCGTCACCGGGCGCGACAGCCAGACCAAGGGCACGAGCAGAATAGACTCGGGGCGCGCGAGCGCGGCAAGCCCCAGCAGCAGCGCGGTCAGCCGTTCGCGCTCGGCTGTGTGAGCCAGCAGCGCCGCCGTGACGAGCAGCGCGGCCAGCGCCACCTCCATCCCCGACAGGGCTCCCCAGACGAGCGGTGCGGCGAGCGCCGTCACGACTCCGGCCAGCAGGCCGAGCGCCGGAAAGCCAGTCCAGGTCGAAGCCAGTCGGCGGGCCAGCAGCGCCGTCGCCAGCGCCGCGGCTATCCCGATGGCTTTGGCCAGGACCGGGTGGCTGCCGAAGAGCACGAAGGCCGCGGCGAGGAGCAGGGTCCAGAGCGGCGCGGTCGAGCCGGCCACGGGCACGTCGGGGTTGTAGGCAAAGCCATGCCCCTCGGCCAGGTTGCGCGCGAATTGGAAGTGGATCCAGGGATCGTCGAGCGGAAAGCCGCTGAGCCCCACCGGGCCCGCGATCCGCTGCTCGCGGAAGAGGAAAATGCCCAACGCCAGGGCGAGCGCGGCCGAGATCCAGACGGCGCCGGGCGCCGGGCGCAGTCTCACTGCCGATCGCGGTCGAAGATGTAGCCGGCGTACTCCGCGCGTTTTCCTTTCAGCGGGAGGACGTAGAGGTAGCGGCCGTAGGGCAGCTCGATCTCGCGAAGACCTCGAGGCCGCGGCTCGATCGGATCCCAGTGATCCACGAACCACACGAGCTGCTTCATACGGCGGGGCACGACGATGCGCGAGCCGGGAGTGAGGATCATGGTGGCGGCCGCTTGGGGTGCATAGAACCCGTGCGGCAGCTCGCCCAGCTGCACCTGGTAGATGCGATACTCCGGCAAGTAGTACATCGCGTGCCGGAGCCAGGCATAGGAGCGCGGGTTGCCGATCTCCGTGACCAGCACCGTGTCCGAGGGATCATAGACCGCGCGGATTGTGTCGACATAGGTGCGGATCACCGCCTCGTGCTCGCGAAGCGCCGCCGCCGTGCGGCTCAAGATCCAGTCGTGGAACTCGTCCTTGGCCCGCCAGATCCAAGCCTCGCCCGGGCGATTGTCGAACTCGCGCCGCTCAGGGCGGGCGTTGACGAAGAAGTTGGTATTGATGAGCACGAGCGGCACGAGGGCGGCTGTTGTCAGCGCCCAGCGCCAGTTGGGTCGCCGCAGCCGCTCGGTGCCGGCGGCAACCGCCTCCACGAGGGCCCGCGCCAGCAGGATCACGAGCGCCGGCAGGAAGGTCAGCACATAGCCCGCCTGGCCGAAGTGAACCAGCGCGTAGAAGGCGGCAGGCGGGAGGATCCAGGCGAGCAGGAACCATTCGCGGCTTCGCCATCCGGCGCGCCGGATCGAGTACGGCAGCACCAGGAGCGCCAGCGCCAGCGGACCCAGCCCGACGATCACCGACTCCGCCAGATAGCGCGACTGGGCGAAGATGATATCGAGGGGCGCCTCCAGCACGGAGGTGCGCAGCACAACGGAACCGTAGAGCTGGCTCGAAGCGCTTAGATAGGCGCCGAGACCGCCTGTGAGCCAAAGCATCGGCAGGAACCAGGACAGCACCGCGACGGCGAGGAGACCCGCCGCCAGCCCGAGCCGCCTCAGCGAGCGCACGCCCATCACGGCGCACCCGAGCCAGAGCGGGAAGAGCAGCACGAGCACGGATTGGCGCATGCCGCCCACCAGCCCCAGGGCCAGCGCTCCCCAGTAGAGATGGCGCGGGCTTCCCGTCAGGGCGCCATAGGCGAACCAGGCGACGACCGAGGCGCCGAAGGCTTCGCCGGCATAGGTCAGTCCCACGGATCCGTAGAACCAGAAGAGCGGGCTCACCGCCAGCAGGGCCGCGGCCGCGAGCGCCGTGCCGCGGTCGTACAACCGCTTGGCCAGCCAGTAGACGACAAACGTCGTCCCGGCGCTGAAGAACATGGCGAGGGCGACATAGGCCAGGGTGGCGTCGCCCGTCGTGAGGTAGAGCAGCCGGCCTAGCCCTACGTAGAGGAGGTAGCCGGGCGGATGAGGCTGGTGCTTCGCCACGTCGAACTCGCGCAGCGCCAGCGCGAACTGCACCGCGTCCCAGTTGTAGAGCATGCGCGCGCGGTACGGCCAGCGCGAGACGAGGGTGAGCGCTGCAAGGGCCAGGCCCGCGGCCGCGTCGGCGTGAAGCGCAAACCGCGCGGCCGTCCACCTCCAGCCGGCAGTCAGCGCCGAGCGCCAACCGTCCGGCGTCACGGGCTGACCCAGACGCGATCGGCCGCCCCGAAGATACCGGCCGAATCGCCCAGGGCCGCCCGCTCCACGCGCACGCTACGCGCCAAGACCGTCGTCAGGGCGCGGACGCGCTCAGCCAGCGCATCGGCCAGCGCGGGCACGGTGATCATGACACCGCCGCCCAGGACCACTAGCTCGGGGTTCAGCAGGGTCACGTAATTGGCCAGCGCCATGCCCAGGTACTGCTCGGCTTCGGCCCAGATCTCCCGCGCGAAACGGTCGCCCTGGGCGGCTTCGCGGGCGACGAGCCCGGCGGTAAGCCGCGCGGGCTCGCCCCCGGTGGCCTGGTGTAGCGACGTCGCGACACCGGCGCCGAGCGCAGCTTCGAGTCGGCGGACGAATCCGCTGCCCGACGCATAGGCTTCGACGCAGCCCCGCTGGCCGCAGCCGCAGAGCAGCCCATCTTTCACGACCTGGGTATGGCCGAGCTCGCCCGCGACATTATTGAAGCCGTGCAGCAGCAGGCCGTCCATCACCGCGCCCGAGCCCACGCCCGTGCCGACAAAGACCGCGATGAGGCTCTGGGCGCCCCGCCCCACGCCGAACCGGTATTCGCCCCAGGCGGCGGCGCGGACATCGTTCTCCACGTAGGTCGGCAGCCCGAACGCGGACTCGATCTCCTCACGCACCGGGACGTCGTGCCAGTCGAGGTTCGGCGCGTAGACGACGGCGTGGGTCTTCGGGTGAATCTGACCGGCCGCCGCGATGCCGATGCCGGCCACGCGGGAGCGGTCGGTGGAATCCAGGAGCTGGGTGATGAGACCCTTCAGATTGGCCAGAACGCTCGCCGGACCCTTCCAGGCTTCGGTCTGGATCTCCAGACGCCCCGCCAGCTGCCCGCTCTGGGAAAGCAGGCCGGCGCGCAACTTGCTGCCTCCCAAGTCGATACCGACGGCGTAGCGTTCGGGAGGCATGGAGGACCCGGGCGCGGCGGGTGTGGGGGGCGGAGCGGATTACGCCTTCTTCTCGTCGTCCTTCTTGGCGGCCGACGTCGAGTTGTCCTTCGAGACCTCGTTGATGCCCTTCTTGAACTCCTTGACGCTGGAGCCGAGCGAGCGGGCGAGATCGGGAAGACGTTGGGCGCCGAACAGAATGAGAACGATGACGAGAATCAGCAGCAGTTCCTGATATCCCAGACCGAACATGGCGGGACTCCTTTCCTTATCTCGGGCGGTCTAACAGTACGCGCCCCCCCGAGCCTTGTCAACGCTGCGGGGTTCGGAGAGGAGGCGCCGGGACCGGGGATGCCCCCCGAGACCCGTGCTTGCTTTACCGCGGTCGAGGGGGGCGCCCCGATACCGGCGCCCCGCGGAAATCTGAAGCGCAGGCTATGGTGCGCCGCGGAGCACCCGCCGCTCGCCTTGGCGCACCGTCACCCGCTGGGCGTCGAAGTATTCCATCAGCGGGATGGCGTACTTGCGGCTGATGCCCAGCAGATCCTTCACGTCGCCCGGCCCGATGTCCTTCCTCTCCCGCAGATGGCCGACGACCTTGTCCTGGATTTCTCGGAGCGCCTCGGCATGGAAGTAGAGCGACTCCTTGACCCGAATCAGCCGCCGGTCTGAGACCAGGAGCTGGAAGAGCTCGTGTTTCTCCGTCCCCTGCACTCCGAGCCGCGCGAGCGCCTCCTCAGGGCTCGGCGGGGCCGCTGCCGCCCGGAGGAAGTCGGCTTCGAGGCCTTTGACGATCCGCTCCTGCTCCGCGCTGAGCCGGATCTTGTGGGTAGCGAGTCGGACCTGGTCCTTCTCGCTCCTGACCAGGCCCTCGGCCTCCAGGCTCGCCAGCAGCTGGGTGAAAACGCGCTCATGGGCGTTGCCGGCCCGGCTGCGAAGCTCCTCGCGCGAGATGCCAGTTCGCAGCGGGTTCTCGGCGTGGAAGGCTCCGAGCAGGGCGAGCGTCTGGGAGCGCAGCCGCTCATTGGCGTCGCGATGGAGAAACCACTCACGGTCCACGGCGACGATGGCTCCCGCCTGCACGAGCTCCTGGAGGAGGGCCTTGAGGCGCTCGAGCCCGAAGGCCGTGCGAGCGCGCAGATCGGCGGCGCGGGCGCCGGCCGGACCCGCCTGTTTGAGATGCTCCTCCAGCACTTGGGCGGGCGCACCCGTTTCGAGCAGGCGGAGATGGGCGAGCAGGGCCGGCGCCTTTCGCTTGAAACGCGGAGGCGCGATGTCGAGAAGCGCGCCGCCGCCGATCGTGACGATGGGCGAATAGGACCGGATGACGAAGCGGTCACCGGGCAGCGCCACCACGGGCGCCTCGAGCCGGAAGCGGCCGTAGGAAATCTCGCCCGGCTCGAGCACGGCGCGTTCCACCAGCAAGACCCGCGCCATCACTTCCTGGGTTCCCACGTGGAACCTCACGCGGTCGCGCGCCTTGAGCGGACGCGGGGCATCGGGAAGCAGCTCGAGCGTCGCGTCGGCGAGCAGAGTCGGCACGAGGCTCCCGGGGGGCGCGAGCACGTCGCCGCGCTCGATCGCGGCGCGCTCGACGGCCTGCAGATTCACCGCGGTCCGCTGGCCGGCCGCCGAGCGCTCGACGGTCTTGCCGTGGACCTGCAGCCCGCGGATCTTTGACTGCACGCCGCGCGGGTACACCTCGACTTTGTCGTCCACGGCGAGGATGCCGGCGGTAAGCGTGCCGGTGACGACGGTGCCGAAGCCCTTCACGGTGAAGACGCGGTCGACCGGGAGGCGGGCCGTCTGGTCCGTCGCTTTGGCGGGCACGGCGCGACCGAGATCCGCCAGAGCCTGTCGCAGCGTCCCGAGACCGGCACCCGTTTTCACAGAGACCGGCACGATGGGGCAGCCGGAGAGGAAGGTGTCCCGCACCAGGTTGGCCACGTCGTCGCGCACCAGCTCGATCCAGTCCGGCTCGGCCAGGTCGGCCTTGGTCAGCGCCACCATCCCCGACTTGATGCGAAGCAGCTGGCAAATGGCCAAGTGCTCGCGCGTCTGGGGCATGATGCCCTCGTCGGCCGCGATCACGAGCAGCGCCAGATCGATCCCGCCCACGCCCGCCAGCATGTTCTTGACGAAGCGCTCGTGCCCCGGCACGTCCACGATCTCGATGACGAGACCGTCCGGCTCCTCGAGAAACGCGAAGCCGAGGTCGATGGTGATACCGCGCGCCTTTTCCTCGGGCAACCGGTCGGTGTCGGTGCCGGTGAGCGCCTTGACGAGCGAGGTCTTGCCGTGATCGATATGGCCTGCCGTTCCTACCACCACGTGCTTCATGCGAGCGCGGTAATGAGCTGCGCAAGCGTCGCGACGTCGCTGGGCAGGACCGTGCGGCAGTCGAGCAGCAGGCGATCGTCGAGCAGCCGACCCAGCACCGGCGGCCGGCCGGCGCGGAGGCACGCATCCAGCTCCTGGGGCGGCCGAGCGGGAGCGCCGACTGCCAGCGCCGCCGTGGGGAGCTCCACCGTCGGCAGGGCGCCGCCACCTACCTGGGAGCTCGCCTCGATCACCGCCGCGCCGAGCGCGCGCTGGGCGTCGGGGGACAGCAGGCGCAGGAGCCGCCGGGCGCGCCGCCGGATGCCACCGAGGGGCTCTGTCAGCATGCGCAGGGCTGGAATGGTCTCGATGGCATTGCCGGCTTCATAGGCATAGAGCGTGGCTTCCAGCGCGGCCACCGTGAACTTGTCGATCCGGAGGGCGCGATTGAGCGGATTGTGGGCGAGCGTGTCGATCAGATCGCCGCGCCCGACGACAATCCCCGCCTGCGGACCGCCCAGGAGCTTGTCACCCGAGAACGACACGAGGTCCACGCCCGCCGCGACCACCTCGGGCACCGTCGGCTCGTGCGGGAAGCCGTAGCGTGTGAGATCGACGAAGCAGCCCGATCCGAGATCCTCCATCACGGGCACGCCGCGCGCGTGGCCCAGATCCACCAGCTCCCTGGAGGAGACGGCGGCGGTGAAGCCGACCACGCGGTAGTTCGAGGTATGGACCTTCAGAATGAGCGCGGTTTCGGGGCCAATGGCATTGGCGTAGTCTTTGAGGTGGGTGCGGTTGGTCGTCCCCACCTCGCGCAGAATGGCGCCCGATCGCCGCATGATGTCCGGGATCCTGAACTCGCCGCCGATCTCGATGAGCTCACCGCGCGAGACGATGACTTCCTTGCCGCGCGCCAGGCTTTCCAGCGCCAGCAGGACGGCGGCGGCATTGTTATTGACGACCAGTGATGCCGGCGCCCCGGTCAGCCGGCGCAGCAAGCCCTCGAGGTGGGCGTAGCGCGAACCGCGCTCCTTGCGCGCCAGATCCATCTCGAGATTGGTGTAGCCGGCCGCGGCCCGGAGCAGCCGCTCCTGGGCCAGCGGGGAAAGCAGCGCGCGGCCCAGGTTGGTGTGCAGCACCACGCCGGTGGCATTGATCACGGGAGCGAGGGAGAAGACGCCGCTCTGGGTGAGCTGGCCCACCACCCGGCGACCCAGCCCTTCGACGCCGGGCGGCGCGGCCGCTCCCGTTTCCAGGAGCCGGCGGCGCTCTCCAGCCAGCACCTCGCGCACGGTGTCGGTGACCCGACGGCGGGGGATGTCGCGCAACGCAGGATCAGCTGCGACGATCCCCAGCAGCGCGTCCACGGAGGGCAGCGCGCGCAAGGCCGCCTGCCTCACCGCCGCGTCGCCGCTCTTGCCCCTACCCGCCCGCGGCAAGCTCGGTCTCCACGCGCTCCTTGACGCGCGCGATGACTTCGTTGGCTTCACGCCGGATCGCTTCGGCGCCGGCGGGCGGTTCGGCGGTGCGCAGCAGCCGGCGCATGGCCTCCTCGGTGAGCCCCGCCCAGAGCTCGTCCAGGTCCCGCGGCGAGAAGCCCTGGCCGCGAAGCGCGACCGACCATTCGTGTGCGAGCTCGTGGACCAGACGATCCCGCTCGCGCGCCAAGCGGCGCGCCCGCTTGATCAGCTCTGGCAGACGTGGGGCCATGGCCGCGCTTCTAGGGCTTGACCAGCCGCCGGACGGAGTCCAGGAGGTTGGCTTCCCAGCGCCCTGTGGATACGCATTGAAAGACCCGGTCTGTCTTGAGAGAGCCGGAGCTACCCCGGCGGTAGGCATGGGTCTGCATCTTGGGATTGATCTGGATCTCGGTGGCATTGCGATTGGGCTGGACGAAGAGCGTGAAGGCCACGAGCGCCTCGCCCTCGATGGACACATCGCCCAGGCGGCCGCAGTCGGCATAGACGCCGATGGGCGAGACGAAGTCGTCGGAGGAGATCACGCCCGAGTCCTTGGCCACCGTTCGCAGCGGCACATTCTCCATGGCCAGCGCCCGGATGAGCGCCCGCCACGTGGCGTCGTAGGGCGCCGGCGCCTCGTCCCGGTACGGAGGCGGCGCGATCGGCGAGACGAATGGTCGCGAGCAGCCGCCCAGCGCCGCGAGGCCGGCGGAGACGGCCAGCGCGACGAAGAAGAAGCGCGTCGCGAGCATCATGGCGCCATTTTACCCCCGGTGATGGTCGATGCCCCGGTAGGCGCGGATGAATCTCACGATCCGCGCTTCATCGAACTCGTCGAAGGCGTCGAGGCGGGTCCAGGCGGTGAGCGCGATCCGCGTTTTCATCCCGGCATAGGGCGCCAGGATGACCTGCCGCTCGTAGCGCTGGACGATGGCCTTCAGCTTGTCTACGAGATCCGGGCAGCCTGCCGGGCAGTGGTATTGGACGACGACGCCACCGTCCTCGAGATTGTGGACCTGCAGCTCCTTCGGAATCGGCTCGGCATGGATGCCCCACGGCGCGATATACGGCAGGTGCGGCCCCGAGGTGGGCGGGTCGGAGTTGTAGGGCGCGTGGGCTTCGGTCGGGGCCTGGATATGCGCGTTGCCCAGATCCGGATAGGAGGTGCCGGGGAGATCCGCCACCGCCCGGTAGGCGAAGTAGCCGATCACCACCGCCGCGACGACGGCCACAGAGCCACCGATCAGAAATTGAAGCCGGCGCCGTGTCCGACGGCCGAGCCGCCTGCCCTTGTCAGCCTGGTCCTTCTTCCCCTTGGCCATTTTTACCGTCTCCCCTGACGCCGAGTGGCGGAAGCGTGTGGGAGTCGAACCCACCTCCGACTTGTCTAGAGCCGGACGCCGGATTTGAAGTCCGGGAGGCCCACCGGGATCCTAGACGCTTCCGAGAGGCTAACTCCGCTCCACAACGGCGTTGTGAGTTTATCATCCCCCGCCGGATTCCTGACATTCGGGCTGGGAGGCCGAACCCAAGGGCTTCTGGAACGCATCTTGCTTGGTAGAGGTTGCAGAGGTAGCAGCGACCGTACAGGACACGGTTCGAACCCGGGGGTGCACCGCCCCGGAGGAGGTGACGTGATGCTAACGATGCCGATCAGCCCAAGCCGCTCGCGCCGGGAGAGTAACCACCGCAGATCGCGGCGAAGTCTGGAAGCCCCAGCCGCTGAGGCGCCGCCGATTTCCACCGTGTACATCGGCTCCGACGGAACCATTTACCACGCCCGCTGCGGCCAAGCGGTGGAATACATGCGCACCCGCAGCGGACTGGAACTGGATTTCTATTGCCTGACCTGCGTGGAGCACGTGACGCTGTCCTTGAATGCCTTGCCACGGGTGCCCATGGCGGGTCGCACGGTCGTCCACGGGCCGGTGTTCAGGGGGACGGCCACCCGCTGATCGCCTCCCCGCTCCTCACGCCCCGTGAGGCTTGCGTGCGCGAACGAACGCGCTCATGAACTTGCCGTCCACGTCGGGCGCGATCGCGTCGGCATCGATGCCCGAGCCGGCGAGGAACTCGCGCGCATCCTCCACCCGGTAGATCCGTGTCGGCTCCACGTCAATGGCCTCGAACCCGGCCTTGGCCAGCTTGAGCCGGTACTCCTGCTCCTCGAGCGCGCCCGCCACGCAGCCGATCCAGAGCTCGACGCTCCGCCGGATGGCGGTGGGCACCTCGCCCCGCACGACCACGTCGGAGACGGCAAAGCGGCCGCCCGGCTTCAGCACCCGGAAGGCTTCAGCCAGCACGCGGTCCTTGTCCGCCGAGAGGTTGATCACGCAATTGGAGATGATGACATCGACGGCATTGTCCGGGAGCGGAATGCTCTCGATCTCGCCCCGGAGGAACTCCACGTTGTCCAGACCGGCCTTCTTCTGATTCTCCCGCGCCAGGGCCAGCATCTCGTCGGTCATGTCGAGCCCATAGGCCTTCCCGGTAGGGCCCACGCGGCGGGCGGAGAGCAGAACGTCGATCCCTCCACCGGAGCCCAGGTCGAGCACGATCTCGCCCGCACGGAGCTCGGCGAGCGCCGCGGGATTGCCGCACCCGAGCGAGGCCGCGGCGGCCTCGGCCGGCAGGCCCTGGATCTCGCCCTCGGCGTAGAGATTGGACGTGATGGGATCACATTCGCCGCGCGAGGACGTCGAGCCGCAGCATGAGCTGCCCCCGCTCGTCACGCGGAGCGCCGCCTTGCCGTACTTGTCCTTGACCAAGTCCTTGATGTCCCGGTCCGCCATCACACCCTCCGTGACACGATTCCGAGGCTGCCGCGCCGCTGCCTGAGGGCGGCGATGAGGCGCTCCAGCTCGGACATCGCGTCGGCATCCAGCGAGTAGTAGATCCAGCGTCCCTGGCGACGATCCCGCACCAGGCCCGCGTCCTTCAAGGTCTTGAGGTGGAACGACAGGCGTGACTGTCCGGTGTCGAGGATGTCGGTGAGGTTGCAGACGCATTCCTCGCCGCCGCGCAGCCGCTCGATGATCCTGAGCCGAGTCTCATCGGCCAGGGCGTGGAACCAGCGCGCGGCCCTCGCGAAGTCGCCGTCCGGAACAGCCGTCATGCCCGGCATCGTATCAAGTTTTCTTGATTTGTCAAGGGCCCGGTGATGCCCCTGGGAGCACTGTGGTTTACTGATGGGGTGCGGCTCACGGACCTTCCGCTCGCCAGCGGCCAGCCCGCCGGGCCTGAAGCGCGGCTGGCCTTCTGGATCAATGCCTACAACGACCTCGTCACGGCGGGGATCCGAGCGCTCGGGATTCGTGAGAGCGTCTGGGAGATCCCGGATTTCTTCGACCGGCCACTCTGCCGGCTCGACGGCCTGATCTTCTCGCTGAACGAAATCGAGCATGGCGTGCTCCGCGGGAACCGGCCCAATCCGCTTTCCGGCCTTCGCCCATTCGCTCCCGACGAGCCACGGGCGGCGCACGCGCTGAGCCCGCTGGACTCGCGCATCCATTTCGCCATCAACTGCGGGGCGCGCTCCTGCCCGCCCTTGCGCCGCTTCGACGCCCACGGGCTCGATGCCCAGCTCGAGGCGGCGGCGCGCGACTTTGTGGCGCGCGAGGTGGGACTGGCGGCAGACGGGCTCACGGCGTCCCCCATCTTCAAATGGTTCGCCGAGGACTTCGCCGCTGAGCCCGGCGGGCTCGCCGGCTTCCTGGCCGCTCATCTTGATGAGGGTCCGGTGCGGCAGGCCGTTCTCGACGGTGGGGCCGAGCGCATCACGTGGCGGGACTACGACTGGCGGCTACCCGAGTCCGCCCAGTGAGCGGGCCCGGCCCGGTGATGGACAGGGCGGGGCTCAAGCTGGGCCTGCTGGCAGGGCTGGTTGGGATTTCCTGCTGCGTGAGTCCGGTGGTACTGGTGCTTCTCGGGCTGAGCTCGGTGAGCGCCGCGATCAGCCTCGGCAATACCCTCTACTACGGGTACGGCTGGTATTTCAGAGGCGCGGCGCTGCTCTTCGCCGGGGCCGGCGTCGTCGGGATCCTGCGTGGCCGTTGCTCGTGCACGCTCGGAGGCGCGCGCGTCCACTGGAGGCTGCTCGTCACCGTCGCCGTGGTGATGACCGCGGTCTACGCCTCGCTCTACTGGCTCACGACATATCTGGCCCGCACCGCTTCCTCGGGCACTTGAGCGCCGCGCCGGCGCGGCCGCGGACCCCTGTTACCCTGCGAGGACATGAAACGCCTGAGCCCCCTCCTCCTCGGCCTCGGCCTCCTGATCTCCACGGACGAGACGGCTCCCGGCCAGGCTCAGCGTGCTCTGGCCCTAGCTCCCGCCGAGCGCGAATTCATCGAGCGCCACTGGCGGCGTCCGATCCCGCCTCAGGGCGAGGCCCCGTCGGGCTTCACGCCGCTCGAGCAGTCGCTGGCGCCCGCCGATTGCGGCAGCTGTCACCCGGTTCAGTTCCGCGACTGGCAGGGCAGCATCCATTCAAAGAGCATGGGCCCGGGCCTCGTCGGCCAGCTCGTCGAGATGAACCGGAGCGACCCGGCCGCTGCGCGATCCTGCCCGGCGTGTCACGCGCCGCTGGCCGAGCAGTCGCCGGATCTGCCCGACGCCGGCGGGCTCGCGCCCAACCCGGCATTCGACGCCTCCCTGCGGCGGCAGGGCGTGGTCTGCGCCGCCTGCCATGTCCGCGGCCACCAGCGCTTCGGCCCGCCTCCGCGCCCGGGCACGACGGCCGCCGCGCCCGGCACCACAGGCCTGCCTCATGGTGGGGCGACCCACACCACGGCGTACCTGCGCTCGGAGTTCTGCTCGAGCTGCCACCAGTTCGGAGCAAGTGGGCCGATCCTCAATGGCAAGCCGCTCGAGAACACGTATGAAGAGTGGCGGAGGAGCCCCGCCGCTCGGCAGGGATTGCAATGCCAGGACTGCCACATGCCGGATCGTCGCCACCGCTGGCACGGCATCCACGACCCCGACATGGTCAAAAGCGGGATCAGGATCAGGCTCGCAATGGATAAGCCGCGCTACCGGCGGGGCGAGACGCTGCGGGCAACGCTCACGATCACCAGCGTGAAGGTGGGCCATTACTTTCCGACCTACGTGACTCCGCGCGTGGTGGTGCGGGCGGAGCTGCTGGACGCGGCGGGAGCCCTCATCCCGGACAGCGTCGAGGAGCGCGCGATCGGACGCCAGGTGCCGCTCGATCTCTCCCGCGAGATTGCCGATACCCGAATCCCGCCGGGCGGCCGATTCACGCTGCGCTATGCGCGCCGGCTCGATCGGCCGGAATCGCGGCTGCGCGTCACCGTGACGGTCTTTCCGGACCACTTCTACATTGGTTTCTTCGAAGCGCTCCTGGCCACGGGCACGGGCCAGGGCGAGGCGGAGCTTCGCGAAGCCCTGGAACGGGCGCGCCGCTCGGCCTTCCCGGTCTTCTCACGGGAAGTCCCACTGCCCTGAGCGGCCTAGACGGCCGAGTAGGCGCGGTACTCCATCTGGGTGGCGACGCGCTCACGCGCCGGCCGTCCCCAGAACTTCTCGACGAGATAAAGTCCGAGATCGAGCGCGGAGGCGACGCCGCCCGCCGTCACCACGCGCCCTTCGTCCACGATTCGGCGGTCCGTGACGACCTCGCGGCAGAGCGGGCGGAGAAGGTCGAAGGCGCCGTGGTGTGTGGTGGCCCGCAGCCCCTCGAGATGCCCGGCCTTGCCGAGGAGCAGCGCTCCCGTGCACACGCTGGCCACGGGCCGCTCGCCGCCCCAGGTCTTCAGGTATTCGATACAGCGCGGGTCGTCGATCAAGGCCCGAGTGCCGAAGCCGCCGGGGACGTAGAGCAAATCGAAGGGCGCCAGGTCCTCATAGACTCCATCGGCCCGCACCGCGAGACCACTGTCGTCTTCGATCCGGGTCGCCGTGCCGATGACCCGGTGAGTCACCTCGGCATCGATGCTCATGCCGGCGATGCGGCGGAGCGCGTCGTAGCCGCCCACGAAGTCGAGGAGTGTCATGCGCGGGAAGATGAGGAAGGCGATGCGCTTGACCGGCCGGGCGGCGGGCGCCTCTTTCATTGGCGCGCGGCGCCTCCCGGCGCGGGCGAACGGTCCACCGGCGCGATGTCGGACATGTCCGGCTCGAGCTGGAGCGTGTCGGCGATCTTGGTGTAGCTCGAAAACATCTGGGTCACGCCGAGCACCTCCATCACGCCCCGCGAGCCCACGCCCAGCCGGCGCATCTCGCGAAGATGAAAGGCCGTCCCCCAGGGCGAGCGAGAGGTGAGAGAAACGGCGAAGGCCAGGGCTTCCTTCAGCCGGCGGGAGAGCCGACCATCCGAGAAGACGTGCTTGGCCGCGTCCCAGACCTCGGCAGCATAGCCTGGATCGTGCGCCATGAAGCGAAACGGCAGCGGCACCTCGCGGCCGGCGTAGAACGTCCGGATCCCGTCGAACAATTCGCGGGTCCCTTCGGGCGGCGTCGACTCGTCCACCGGCGCCAGCGCCGGCTCATCGGTCAGAACCCCGGCGAGCCCGTCCGCCACGACATTGAGCGCATTGGTCATCCCCACCACGTAGGCGGCCTCGTACCAGAAAGCGTCGTCCTTCATTCCCTGCAGCTTCCCGGCTGCAGTATGGGTGTGGACTCAATACGGGCAGGCGTTCACGCCGCTCACGACGGCGGCGACCATCTCCTTCTCCGCGCGGGTGAACTCGCCCGGTCCCATGGCCCGGCGCATCGCGCGCCCATGCGGGCCGCCGAACTGCAGATCCCAGGCCATCACCCGGCTCATGGCGGGCGGCTGCTCGAACTCGAACTTGAACCAGCCCCGGCTGAGCTCGAACAGCTTCCGGGCGGGCTCAGGATACTCCGAGGCATCGCGAAGTCTCACGGTTGGCATCGGATCCCTCCTCGGGAGCGGCGCTGGCGGCCGCCCCAGACTAGCGCCCGCCCGCGAGGGGCGGGAAGACGGACAGGATATCTCCCTCGGCGAGCTCGTGATCAGGGGAGACATCGTGCCCATTGACGACGGTGAGGCGTTCGAGGCCGGCCGGGAGCTTGAGCAACCGGATCACGTGCTCGACAGTGGCTCCGGCGGGCACATCGAGCACCGCGCGATCGCCCCGGGTGCCGGGCGGCAGGTAGACGGCGAGAGTCGCCGTCAGCTGCACCTCAACGTTCAACGGAAGCCGCCCTGCTCCCGTTCCTCGGCGCGAGCCGCGACCATTGCCACCCGGAGCCGGTCGCCGGGGAAAATCCGCGCCGTCTCGGTGAGGTCGTTCCAGTGCAACAGGTCCGCCACCGAGACGCCGTAGCGTTTGGCGATGGCGGACAGCGTTTCACGCGGCTGGACGACATGGATGTCCTGGGCGCCGGCCCGCGCCGCGCGCGGCTTGCCCGCGGAGTTGGCGGAGGCGAGGTGGCGGGCCGCCGGGCGATCGAGCGCAGCCTGGATCCGATCCGCGCCGCCCGCCGGTACTTTGAGCGCGTAGGGGCCGGGCGGCGTCTGCTTGAGACGCAGCTCGGGGTTGAGACGCTCAAGATCTTCGGCTGAGACGCCCGCCTGCACTGCGATCCGGCTCAACGGCATGGCCCGGGAGACCGTCACGATCTCGTAGCGAAGCGGATCATCCGGCGCGACCACGAAGCCATAGCGCTCCGGCTCGCGAGCGATCAGGGTGGCGGCGTGAATGGCGGGCACGAAATCCTTGGTTTCCTGTCTCAGGAGCCGGCTCCGCGTCAGCGCCCAGAAATCCCTTGTACCCATCCCCTGGATGGCGCGGCTCACCTTCATCTCGCCGGCGTTGTACGCCGCCTTGGCGAGATCCCAGGAGCCGAAGATCGCGTGCAGATCGCGCAGGTAGTTGGCCGCCGCCACCGTCGACTTCTCCGGGTCCAGCCGCTCGTCCACCCACCGGTCCACGCGCAGGCCGTAGCGACGCGCGGTGGGCGCCATGAACTGCCAGAGCCCCTTGGCGCCGGCGCGCGACACCGCCACCGGATTGAAGCCGCTCTCGATCATGGCCGTGAAGACCAGTTCCTCGGGGAGCCCTTTTTCGCGGAACACGCTGAAGATCATGGGCAGGTAGCGGCCGGACCGCACCAGCCAACTCTCCACGACGGCGCGGCGGTAACCCGTTTGGAAGAGGTCGAGGAATTGGCGCACATGGGCGTTGTTCTCGATCCGGCTCGAGGGCCGTGACGCGATCAGGCTGTCTTCGGGGGCCGGCGTCACGCTGGCGGTTTCCGGCCAGGGCTCGCGTGCGAACTCCCTCACGACCACGGCGGTGGAACCATCCTCGCGATCGGCCTGTTTCACGGATGGGACGACGGAGGCGAGATCGCGCGCCGGATCAACCAGCCCGTCGTCGGCCGAGCGGGAATGCTCCGCGGAGAGAGGGATCGGCGACGGCTCTGAGCCGGCCTCACCCGGGTAACCCAGGAGGCCGATGCTCAAGAACAAGACCGCGATCTGGATTGCCCGGATTGGGCGGGACATTGACGAGCGTAAGCTCAGGAAATTTTTATCATAAACGGGGCAGTGGGGTCAACCCGGACGGGGAAATTCTCCTTGACTCCCCTCGGCCCAGCCCCTATGCTAGGCAGCCGTTGGAAAAGACCTTTAGTGGTACGTAGTTATCCAAGTTCGGAAGGGAGGTGAAGACCCCATGAAGAAGCTCATCGCGCTCGTGGCCAGCATCATGTTCTCGCTCAGCATTGTCGGCTTCGCGGTGGCGCAGGCTCCCGCCCCGAAGGCCGAAGAGAAGATGGAGAAGAAGGAGACCAAGGCCAGCTGTCTGAAGGCGGCCAAGGACGATAAGGACAAGAAGGCGGAATGCGAGAAGAAGTACGCCAAGAAGCCGGCCGATAAGACAGAGAAGAAGGACGAGAAGAAGTAGCCGGTTGCCAGAAGGTCGACTTCGGCGAGCTGCTTAGGGCGCCACCTCTCACAGGGTGGCGCCCTAACGGCGTTGAGGGCCCGTCGGCGCCGTTTGGTCCGGGAACCGTCGCTCTTCCTTCAGCGCCGTGACCCAGACATTGCGGTCGGTTAGCGTAGCCTCACTGGCTTCCTTGGCTCGAACCGTGACGCGCAGTCGCCAATACGCGACCATCGAGTAATCCACGCTCGTCGGCACGTCCGGATACTTTCGCGTTTCCCCCCGCTGCAGCCTGTAGCGCTTGGCCGAGCGGCCCAAGTCCTTCCAGGCCAGCAACAGCCAGTCTCCCGCCGGCAGGCCCGTGAGCCGGATCCGCCCCTGGTCGTCCGTCACATCGCCGCGGATCAACTCTCCTCCGCCGGCAAAGCGGAGGGCGCTTTCGTAGTTGACGCGCGCCGCATCGATGCGGCTCGCCGCGTCGGCAAAATCCTTGAGCGAGTCGCGTTGACCGCTCTTGACGGCGTCGAGCTGCGCCTCGAGCTCGGCCGAGTACGGTAGCAGCATGACGGACACCGAGCGGTCCGGCGCCGGAGGCCCGCCGGGGCGCGCGGGCTCGGCCCAGGCTTGGCACCTGATCTCGCCCATGGCGCCCGCGTCGCGGGCGCGTAGAAATGGCGCCACGATCTCGCCCGGATCGCCGCCACGGGCGGTGACCGGACCGAGCGTCGCGGCCAGGAGCAGAACGATGATCGGGAGCTGGCGCCTCATCCGGCGATCGCGTCCGCGTCGGCGCGCGGGCGCGTCCTCCACCGCGCGTGCATCCAGAACCATTGCTCGGGAGCGCGCCGGATGGCCGATTCGATGGCGCGATTGAAGGCTGCCGTGTAAGCGGTCACATCGCCGTCGGCCGGCGGGGGGAGCGCGGGCTCGACGCGGACCGTGTGCCGGCCGCTTGCGTCACGGCGGATGAAGACGGGGGTCACCGGCGCGCGGGCCCGGAGCGCCACCAGGGCCAGCGCTTTGGAGGTGGAGGCCGGCATGCCAAAGAACGGGACGAAAACGCCTTCACTGCGCGCGGCGTTCTGATCGAGGAGGATCCCGACCATTCGTCGGCGGCGCAGGGCGCCCAGGACTTCACGGAGCGCGCGGCGCTTGGCGATGAGCTCGACCCCGCAGCGCTGGCGAAAGCGAGCGATCACGCGGTCGAGCACCGGGTTGTCCAGCGGCCGCACCACGACGGACAGGGCGAAGCCGCTCAGAGCGTGAGAGGCCGCCAGCAGCTCCCAATTCCCGAAGTGCGCGGTGAGGAGCAGGATGCCCTTGGCCGATTCCGCAGCCGCCTCGAGATGCTCGACGCCCTCGAGCGTCACGCGCGAGAGCATGACCGCCGGCGGGCGGAAGAAGAGCACGCAGCCTTCCACGAGGTTCATGCCCAGGTGCTGGAAGGAACGGCGGCCCAGCCGGTGCAGTTCCCGCGCGTCGCGATCGCCACCGAAGGCGCGCTGCAGGTTGTCGAGCGTCAGCTTTCTCCTCCCGGGCAGCGCTGCCCAGGCCAGGTCCCCGAGGCGCCGCCCAAACCAGAGGCCGACTCGCGCGGGCAGCCAGGCCAAGAGCAGACCGACTGGAGCCAACAGCGCCAAGGCAGCCGCCCCCAGCACCGAGGCCGCAGTGCGGTTCTGGCGCCTCATCCGTGAAGCGGCAGCACCCTGGCCACCACGATCCAGCTCGCAGCCGCGATGAAGCCGGCCAGCGGGATCGTGAGGATCCAGGCCCAGATGATCTGGCCCGCCACTCCCCAGCGGACGGCCGAGAAGCGCTGAGTGGCGCCCACGCCCACGATGGAACCCGTGATGGTATGGGTCGTGCTCACGGGGATCCCGCCGATAGCGGTGCCGATCAGCATGATCGCGCCGGCGGTCTCCGCGCAGCAGCCGTCGACCGGCCGCAGCTTGGTGAGCCGCATGCCCATGGTCTTCACGATGCGCCACCCGCCCGCGAATGTCCCCAGGCCGATGGCGGCGTGCGCGGCCAGAATGACCCACACAGGCACGTAGAACTCCGGCCCAAGATAGCCCGCCGAGAACAGCAGAATCGCGATAATCCCCATGGTCTTCTGCGCATCGTTGGTGCCATGACCGAGACTGTAGAAGGCCGCGGACACCAGTTGCAGGCGGCGGAACAGACCGTCCACCCGGCTCGGCCGGAAGCGCCGGAAAATCCACAGCGTGGCGACCCGGAGGGAAAAGCCCAAGCAGAGGCCGATGACCGGCGCCAGCACGATGAAGAGCAGGATCTTGAGCAAGCCGGGCAGCAAGAGAGCGCCGAATCCCGCCTTGGCGACGGCCGCGCCCGAGAAGCCGCCGATGAGCGCATGCGACGAGCTCGTGGGGATCCCGAAGTACCAGGTGATCAGATTCCAGGTGATGGCGCCGATGAGCCCGCCCAGGATCACCCACTCGTCCACCACGGCCGCGTCCACCACCCCCTTGCCCACCGTCCGGGCCACTTGGACGCCGAAACCGAAGGCGGCGACGAAGTTGAAGAATGCCGCCCAGGCGACGGCCTGCATGGGCGTGAGCACGCGGGTGGAGACGACCGTGGCGATCGAGTTGGCGGCGTCATGGAAGCCATTGATGTAGTCGAAGGTGAGCGCGACCAGAATGATGCCGATAATCAGCAGCAGGGACCAGCTCATGGACAGGGAGGCGGAGCCCGGCCTCAGGCCATCTTGAGGATGATGCCCTCGATCACGTTGACCACGTCTTCGCAACGGTCGGTCACGGACTCCATCGTCTCGTACAGCTCTTTCCACTTGATGACCTCGATCGCGTCGGTCCCGCCTTCGAAGAGCATCGCGAGCTGATCACGCAGCAGGCGGTCCGCCTCGTTCTCGAGCCGGTTCACCTCGACCGCGTGCTTGTGGTAATAGGCCGAGAGCGTTCGCAAGCAGCGCACCGCGCGATCCATCTCTTCTGCCGTCTTCACGATGATCTTGGCCATCGCGACACAGCCTTCGGTGGGCGTCGAGATCTTGTAGAGCGCAAGCCGGTCCGCGACGGCGTCGATGAGGTCCAGCACGTCGTCGAGCCTGCCCGCTAGCGCATAGATGTCTTCACGGTCGATGGGCGTGATAAAGGTGGTATTCAGCCGGCGCACGATCTCGTGGGTCAGGCTGTCGCCAGCGTGCTCGATGTCCTTGATCTTCTGCGCCGCGGCCTTTGCGTCAGCATAGTTGAGTGTCAACTCTTCGAGAACGCGCGCGGCCGAGACGGAATGGGACGACTGCTGCTCGAAGAGGTCGAAAAACTTTTCTTCTCTCGGAAGGAGCCGGAACACGGCTGTATCCTCTCGCGCCGCGCCGCCGATGTCAACGCCTGGCCGGTTGACACCTCAGGGAGCGGCCGTTACGATGGCCCCGTGAAATCCGCCGAGCCCGCGGCGGGCCGGAAAACGCGCTGTCCTCATTGCGGGAAACCTGCGACGTGGCAGGGGAATCCCCACCGGCCGTTCTGCTCGCTCGCGTGCCGGCTGATTGACCTAGGCGTCTGGCTCGACGAGCGCTATCGAATCCCCGGCGCCGAATTCCCTAGGGATCCGGTGGAAGGCGCCCATGCGCCGCCGCGCGAAGAATGATCGAACTCCTTTTCAGCAACCCCATCGCATTCTTCAGGCTTCTCGTCCTGTTGATCCCGGGGTTCCTGGTCGGCGTCACGGTGCACGAATTCGCCCACGGGTGGGTTGCAGATCGCCTCGGAGACCCTACGGCTCGGCGCCAAGGCCGCCTGACGTTGAATCCTCTCCCGCATATCGATCCCATCGGAGCGATCGCGATCTTCATCGCCGGGTTCGGCTGGGCCAAGCCAGTCCCGGTGAACGCGTTCAATCTCCGACACCCGCATCGGGACATGGCGCTCGTCGCGGCCGCCGGGCCCGTCTCCAATTTCATCGCGGCCTTCGCCGCGTTGATCGTCTTCCACTTTGCACGCCATCTGGCAGGAATCCCGTTTTTCTACGAACCCATCGCCGGAATGCTCGAGGCCATCTATTCGATCAACGTGGGTCTCGGCGTGTTCAACCTGATCCCGCTGCCGCCGCTGGACGGCGGGCACTTTCTCCCGTACTTCCTCCCCCGGGGCGCGCGGTGGCAGCTGGTCAACCAGATTGAACAGATGGGGCCGATCATCCTGATCCTCCTCATTGTCAGTGGTGCCACAGGCTTCATCATGCGACCAGCGATGGGGTTTGTGTTTTGGGTACTCGAGACTCTTGTGCGCTTGATCTTCTGAAGAGCCCTGAGGAGACGAAAGCGCCCGGACCGTGTGGTCCGGGCGCTTGAATTACCCCGGCGGCGACCTACTCTCCCGCGCCGTTACCAGCGCAGTACCATCGGCCCTGGAGGGCTTAACTTCCGTGTTCGGGATGGGAACGGGTGTGGCCCCTCCGGCAACGCCACCGGGAATCGGGTGGCAATCGAATACGTTGATTCTCGAGTGCAGCCAAGCGGTGTGTGTGTTCGTAAGAGTGCAACGTGGTCAAGCCGCACGGCCGATTAGTACCGCTCGGCTGAACGCCTTACAGCGCTTACACCTGCGGCCTATCAACCTGGTGATCTTCCAGGGGCCTTCAGAGGGCTTACGCCCTGGGAGGTCTCATCTTGAGGCGGGTTTCGCGCTTAGATGCCTTCAGCGCTTATCCCTGCCGGACATAGCTACCGAGCGGTGCTCCTGGCGGAACAGCTGGCACACTAGCGGTCCGTCCACCCCGGTCCTCTCGTACTAGGGGCAGCTCCCCTCAAACCTCCTACGCCCGCGACAGATAGAGACCGAACTGTCTCACGACGTTCTAAACCCAGCTCACGTACCGCTTTAATGGGCGAACAGCCCAACCCTTGGGACCTGCTCCAGCCCCAGGATGCGATGAGCCGACATCGAGGTGCCAAACCTTGCCGTCGATGTGAACTCTTGGGCAAGATCAGCCTGTTATCCCCGGAGTACCTTTTATCCGTTGAGCGATGGCCCTTCCACTCGGAACCACCGGATCACTAGGTCCTGCTTTCGCACCTGCTCGACTTGTAGGTCTCACAGTTAGGCCGGCTTCTGCCCTTGCACTCGACGCACGATTTCCAACCGTGCTGAGCCGACCTTTGAGCGCCTCCGTTACTGTTTAGGAGGCGACCGCCCCAGTCAAACTACCCACCTGGCACTGTCCCCGGCCCGGATCACGGGCCCAGGTTAGAACTACAGCACGGTCAGGGTGGTATCTCAACGACGGCTCCACCGAAGCTAGCGCTCCGGCTTCAAAGCCTCCCACCTATCCTGCACAGACCCTGCCAGAATTCCATACCAAGATATAGTAAAGGTTCACGGGGTCTTTTCGTCTAGACGCGGGTAGCCAGCATCTTCACTGGCGCTACAGTTTCACCGGGTCTCTCGTGGAGACAGCGGTCAAGTCGTTACGCCATTCGTGCAGGTCGGAACTTACCCGACAAGGAATTTCGCTCAGTCTTGTTACGCCCTGGAATCAGGACGGGTGAGTCGTTTCTGTTCCGCTCACCTCTGCGCGTCGCCGCGCAGCTCGGACCATATCATTCTCCAGTATGCGCTGGAGATCCGGCGTATGGCCTCTGAGGATTCTGAGCACCGCGATTCATTTGACCAGCTAACTCTCGAATTCGAGTCAGCCCTTCCTGAGTGAGATGTTCGCCTCGATGCATGAGACCGATCACCTCGGCAAAGCATTCGAAGCTCGATCGCTTCACCGTCCGCAATGGATTCGCCTGGAAGAACGGCACCACTCGTTCGGACAGCTCCCTGAGTCCCCTGACGCGGAGCTCCTTGCGATCACCGTGATTCACGGTGATCTGGCCGCAACCGAAGAACGCTCGAAGCTGCTCGAGGAGGACAACATCCCTCTCATGCTGCACCACGCGAAACTCTGGAAGGACCTGCCAGCCAACCTTCATCGTGAGCTGCCGGTTGATACCGACGAAGAAACATCCCTCCCCGTCGACAAAACCGACAACCCAGTTGGGACTCAGGCTTTCCTGCTGATTGCCTGCACCGATCGGATTGTCACTCATGTTCTGAGTACCGTCGGATTCACCAGGTTTCCCAGCATATAGCCGGATGCATTCACCACCATCGCTGGCGATGTGGGCTTGCGAAGCAAACCTTAGGACCGTTATAGTTACGGCCGCCGTTTACCGGGGCTTCGGATCAAAGCTTCGCCTTGCGACTAACCTCTCCCCTTAACCTTCCGGCACCGGGCAGGCGTCAGACCCTATACCTCCTCTTGCGAGTTGGCAGAGTCCTGTGTTTTTAGTAAACAGTCGCTTGACCCAATTCTCTGCGACCCCTTCAGGCTCAACACCTT
>WNFU01001114.1_pt1 | contig 37700 bp, 32 predicted proteins | sample 5400121 | NCBI WGS metagenome assembly WNFU01 (sample SAMN13153360, study PRJNA577476) | soil metagenome | isolation source: 100 cm soil or saprolite under grassland replicate 1 | place: USA:California | collected 2016-06-15
TTGCGCCGCTGCACTCGGTCCTCCATCGCGTCCCCTTCCCGGGTGTGTACCACCCTGGTCGAGGAGGGTGCCAGCGGAGGACCTGGACGTGTGGGATTTCCCGGCGGTCAAAGCGGGCGGAAGGTCAGACGCAACCCAGCCTAGGGACATCGGAGGTGGGTCGGACCAAAGCGTCAGCGCGGAGGGCTGTTGTCAACGGTCGAGAATTGACCCCCTGAGGACGGCCCGAGAATTGACCCCCCTCAGACACGTTCGGCGGCAGGCCTCACCATCCTTCCCATGTCTCGGTCCTTGAGCCGGTAGCTGTCCCCGCGCAGCGAGAGGACCTCGGCGTGATACACCAGCCGGTCGACCATGGCCGCGGCCACCACGGCATCGCCGAAGATCTCGCCCCACGCGGAGAACGGCTTGTTCGACGTCACCACCAGCGAGGCCCTCTCGTAGCGGGAGGACACCAGCATGAACATGAGGTTGGCGGCCTCAGGGTCGAACGGGATGTAGCCGATCTCATCGACCACTACGAGGGGGAAGCGTCGAAGGCGACGGAGCTCCTCCTCCAAGCGACCCTGGCGATGGGCGTCTCCGAGACGGGCCACCCACTCGGTGGCCGTGGCGAAGGCCACGCGGTGCCCGGCGAGGCAGGCCCGGATGCCGTCGGCGATCGACAGGTGGGTCTTGCCGGTCCCCGGCGGCCCCAGGAACACCACGTTGCCGGCCTCGGAGAGGAAATCCAGCTGGGCGAGGTGGGCGAGGACCTGGCGGGAGACCGACTTCTGGAAGCTGAAGTCGAACTCAGTCGAGGGACTTGCGGGCGGGGAACCGGGCCGCCCGGATGCGGGCCTCCCCACCGTGGGCCGACCGGGCCAGGTGCTCCGTGGCGAGCAGTTCCTCGGCGAACCGCTCGTAACTCCCACAGTTCACGTACTGCACCGGGGTCAGGTCCTTCCCCCGGAGCTTCTTGATCGTCAGTCGCGAAGACCGGGTCCGATATCCCTCGGATGACCAGCAGTCTCGGGTTGTACGACACGGACTGACGGGCTCTGTGGACCGCTCGGCGACCCCCATCGATTCCATGTCAACGGCGATCGCGTCCGAGTACTCCCTCTCTCGGACCAGCCGGCGCTGCTCCTCATGAGTCGGATCCCCATAGACCTTCTCGCCCCCAACTAGGGGACCCACGATGACTCCCGGAGGACCTCGCTCTTCAGGAGGCTGAATCGCGATACTGTCCCGCCAAGAGTCGTCATTCTTCGCCGGGAATACACAGGTGCCGTGAAGGCTGACGGAGGGCGGATCATACGGCGCATGACGCGGTTGATCTCCCTCTTCTATCCTCAGACTTCTGAAATCAGCGTAGTGGAGGTAGTCAGGCACGACGGTATCGCCCAGTGCCACCCCTTCACGCCCCACAATTCCTCCAGCGATCCCCACCACCAAGACGACCTCGGGACGGAAGTCCTCGACCAAGTCTCTCGTCGTCAGGGCTGAAGCCACGTTGCCGCGTGCCTCGGACTTCGCCAGCACCAGCTCATACGAGTCGAGGTCGTTCGTGTAGTACCCGGACCCGGGTACCTGATGTTCTGCGCCCAGGGCCTCTCTCGCGGCATCGAACTCCAGCTGCAGGACCGTCACGACCCCCATCCCCGCTGTCCCCCGTCTTCCGATGTGGTCCACGGCCCCTCCGGCGAGTTGTCGAACTCTCCCGCGCGAGCATACGTGCACGCGGCGGGATCCCTTCGGGGACCGTGGCGTGCTCGCGGCGCTCGACTCCTCACGCCAACACATTACCGAGGGGGTGTGACACAGACTGGCTCGAAGGGCGCAGGAAGGCCTCCGATGAGCGAACTTGGGGCCAAAGTTGGGCCAAAGTTAGGGCGGCCTCCATACCCGGAAGCCGCCCCTCATACCTTCTGACCTGGAGTTTCGTCCGTCGCGGGGGCAGGATTTGAACCTGCGACCTCTGCGTTATGAGTCAGGCAGTTCCGGGCCCTGTGAGGTCGTTTGCGCTGGTCACAGACCATATCACGTCGCCTGAGATCGTGTGAGATCGGCTCCGTCGGGCAAAAGTTTGGCCAAAGATGCTACAGTATGTGTACACATGGAACCCAAGCGGGTGGGCGTCCGAGAGCTCCGCCAGAACCTCTCGAAGTACCTCCGTCGGGTGGCCCAGGGCGAGCGTCTCAAGGTGACCGAGCGAGGCAAGCCTGTGGCGGTGCTGGGTCCGGTGGACGAATCCGGCTCCGCCCTCCGCCGCTTGGTGGCCTCGGGCCGGGCGACGCCTCCTCAGGGCGATCTCCTCGACCTCGCCCCGCCGACGGGACCGGTGAGCAGGAGGGGGACCAAGGCTCTGGAAGAGCTCCGCGAGGAACGCCTGTAGCCCGTGGCCGCTGGTCTCCTGTACTTGGACTCCTGGGCCATCGTCAAGCTCGTCGTGCCCGAGCCGGAGACGAAGGCCCTCCGCGAGCTCCTGCGGTCGTGGCCGGAGCGGGTGTCGAGCGTGGTGGCCCGGATCGAAGTGGAGCGGGCGGCCAGACGGATCGGAGCTGGAGGGGTCCGAAGAGCACGGACCGTGCTATCGAGGGTCGCGCTCATCGAGCTCGATGACGACGTGGTTCGAACTGCCGCCGCACTCGAGCCGCCCGCTCTCCGGACCCTCGACGCCATCCATCTCGCAACCGCCCTCTCCCTCGGTGAGGACCTCGGAGCCCTGTGCGCCTACGACGCTCGGCTCGGCGAAGCCGCCGTCTCGAAGACCATGGAGGTGTTCTCGCCCGCCTGACCGCTTTGCTTCCTGGGGACGTGACCGTGCGAGCGTGCAGTCTCAAGAGAAAGCAGTGTTCCAAGCTCAAGAATCGTCCCGGCGAGGCCTCGCGCAGAAGCGCTGCTCGTCCGGAAGTCTCCGAGATGCAGCCGCCCGCTGCTCGGGGAGTATCGGCAGCCCGGCTGCCCAAAACAGGATAGGGCGGGAGCTCGGGTTCTCCCGCCTATCGTCGGTTCACGTCCGGTCGGAAACGGATCGGACGACCCCCGAAGCGAGGTAGACCGCGTAGCCAACGACGGTACCCGGCGCGGCGTGGAGCTCGGCCTCGGTCGGGTCGACAACGACGTACTGCTCACCCAGCAACTGGGAGGTGTTGGGGTCGAAGATCAGCTCGTGACGGAGCCCGGCGTGGGTGTACGCCACGGCCAGCCCAGGACGCCCAGCCGCATCCTTGACAGCCCCGTCGTACTTGGCGCCCGGAATCTTCGCCGCAGCCTGATACAGAGCCGAGCGGACCGCCGGCGGCGCGTAGGTCTCCCGGAGCAGATCGCCGATGATCGTGAACGTCTCCCAGTCGCCCGGAGGACCCCCTTCGATCTTCCGGGCTTCGATCATGCTCAGGAGCTCCGAGGGATCAGTGGGGAGGTTCGCCAGATCCAGGAAGTGGAGCTTCCCGGGGCCGTAGGTCTCGTCCATGTTGTCCCTGAGGTCCGGCGACCCCGCCGCGAGCCACGCTTGGCGGTCCTGCTCCGAGAAGAACGTGGGCGGACCTGAGGTCTGCAGGATCCGGCCAGAGCCGTCCGGCCGATCCAAACCTCACGCTCGAACGGGACGAGGGCCCACCCTCCCGGACGATCGGTGCCTGCCGCATTGAACCCGCTGAGATAGACGGACCTGCTCTTCGTGTAGACGTACTCCCCTGCCGCCGGTGTTCCGCCGGGCTGGGACGCTGCGGCCACCCCGGCCGCCCGTTGCAGGGCCGCAGCGGCGGCCGGCTCGGCGCCGCCGGGTCCGCCACCGGGGAGCACCATCGGGAGAACCACGGCCAGCGCCACCGCGGCCGCAATCGTCGCCCCGACCGAGACCCTGCGCCACACCCAGACCCGATCTCGTGAGGGAGGCGGTGGGGAGGGCCTCGAGAGCCGCTCCATCAGGGCGGCTCGCGATGCCTGAATCTCCGCAGGGCTCAGCTCGGGAACGTCCTCCCGAAACCGTCGCACCAGTTCCAGATCGTTCATCTCGTCCTCCTGAAGCTCAGTCCCCTCCATCCACTACTTGCCCGATCTCGCCCAGGCGTTTCCGGATGCGGCGGCGGGCGCGGAACAATCGGGACCGAACGGTTCCGACAGGGACGCCCAGAGCACGGGCGATCTCCTCGTAGCTGAGGTCGGCCCACGCGTGCAGGAGGAGCACCTCTCTGTCGCGGTGCCTGAGCGATGCGAGGGCCCGGGCCAGGGCCGGACCGAGGGCGCCGGCGTCGACTCGATCCTCGGCGGCCTCGAACCCGGGATCCGAAGCAGGGTCCACGCCCGAGCGAGCGTAAGCGAGGAGCTGCCGTCGCTCGGTTCGTCCGTGGTGGCGTAGCAGGTTCCCGGCTATCCCGAACAGCCATGGTCGGGCGCTCTCGTGGCTGGGGTTGAAGGATGACCGCCGCTCGAAGGCGACGGCGAAGGTCTCCTGAGCGAGGTCATCAGCCAGCATTGGGCCCGAGCCGGCGCGTGAGGTATCGGTGAACGACGGCGAAGTGACGATCGAAGATGAGCGCGAACAGCCTCGGCTCATCGACCGAGGAGGTGAGAACCTCGGCATCCGTGAGGGTTCCCAGCACCGCGCCCCTTCTTCCCTACCCATAGTTTCCCGACACGGGATCGACGGGTCCCTCCTCATATGGTGTTTCGATGAGGCGGTCGGAAGCCGCGAGGCCTATGCGCCCTTCCGGGCGACGAATCACGTCGGCGTCATTCCCCGAGAGAGGGCCAGCAGGGTGCCCAACCCAATCCCCTGGAAGGTCGCGTGGGCTTCCGGGTATCAGCCCGGTATCAGGGCCCGGATCGCCGCAGGCAGACGACCCACCGCTGGTCGCCCTCCCCAGAGACACCTGCACCTCGTAAGAAGGCGCTCCGGCTAACGTCCGCGGCGCCGGCGAGGGCTTCTACCGGCTTCTGGGTGGGACAAACCGGGCGATCCCACCCCCTCGAGCCGCCAGCGTCGCGCTTCTACCGAACCTTCTACCGGGCGGCGACCGGCACCGCCCGGGAAGGAGGGTGTCATGAAGGGCTACGTGGCGAAGAAGGGCAACCGCTGGTACGCGGTCATCTACGAAGGCATCGACCCGATCACGGGCAGGGAACGACGGAGCTGGCGCCCCGCCGGCTGCGAGCGCGCGGACGCCGAGCGGCTCGCGGCCCGGCTGGTCGGTGAACGCGGGGGCGCGAATGACGGTGCTCGCTCGCTCTCCTTCGGGGCGTTCCTGACCAGCCGGTGGCTGCCGGGCAAGCGGCTCGTCCTCGCCGCCAGCACCTACGCCGCCTACCGCCGCTACGTCGAGAACCGCATCGTCCCCGCACTGGGCCGGATCGGAATGCGGCGCCTGCGGGCGCACCACCTGGAGGCGTTCTACGACGGGCTGCTCCACCCGCGCGACGGGCGCGCCGCCCTCGCTCCCAAGACCGTGTACGAGATGCACCTGATCATCCGCGGCGCGCTCGGCGACGCCGTCCGCCGCGGGCTCGTCTCCCGCAACGTCGCCCTCGTCGCCCACGCCCCGCGCCTGCGGTCCATCCCCAAGGTCGAACAACGTTCCTGGACCGCCGAAGAGCTCCACGCCTTCCTGGGAGCCGCCGCCGGCCACCGGTTCTTCGCGGCCTTGTGGGTGGCAGCGTTCACCGGGATGCGCCGCAACGAACTCCTCGGGCTCAGGTGGGATGACTTCGACGAGGGGGCGGCCACCATCTCGATCAACCGCGGGCTGGTCGCCATCGACTATGAGGTGCACGAGACCCGTGGCAAGACAACCAACGCCCGTCGACGGATCGACCTCGACCCGACCACGGTGAGCGTCCTCACGGCGTGGCGCCACTGGCAGCAAGCCGAGCAGCGCGCCGCCGACATCGAGACGGCGGGGTGGATGTTCACCGACGGCGGAGGCGAACCCATCCATCCCCACGCCATCTCGCAGACCTTTGAGCGCATCGCCCGACGAGCCGGTGTGCCGGTCATCCGGCTGCATGACTTGCGCCACACCCACGGCACGCTGCTCATCGCCGCCGGTGTTCCTGTCAAGGTCGTCAGCGAGCGGCTCGGCCACGCCACTCCGAGCTTCACCATCGAGACCTACCAGCACGTGCTGCCAGGAATGCAAGCCGACGCCGCCCGCGTCTTCGAACAGCTCGTCGCGCCCGGCGCGCTTCCCGACGACCAGCCGTCCGACCAGACGTCGGAGAAGTCGGAGAAGACCCGAGAGAAGCGCCGGAGGAAGACGGCCTGAGCACGGTAGAAGCCCAGGCCGATCAGCTCCCTGGCCTGGCCTCCTTCGTCGCGGGGGCAGGATTTGAACCTGCGACCTCTGGGTTATGAGCCCAGCGAGCTACCGGACTGCTCCACCCCGCAGGGTCATGCTAGCAACCGCGTCCGGCCACGCCAATCGCGCTGGGCGTCTCGGCCCGCTCCTGGAGGCCGTCAGCTGGCGGCGAACCACGCAACCCTGGTCGCCCGCACCGCTTTCCCGGTCAGCACGATCGTGAACGTGTTGGCTTTCGTGTTCCTCTGGATCCACTGGATCGTGGTCGTCCCCCCCGGATGAGTGTGCAGTGAACAGAAGATCTTCGTCGAGGCCATGACCGGGATCCCGGGGTCGACCAGCACCTGCTTCGCGTTCTTCGCGATCGTGGCGATCCCGGAGGTGGAGAACACGACGCGGCCGAAGGTCCGCAGGGCCACGCCGTCGCCAGCCGCGCCTTCCGCATAGACCCCGATGCCGTCGGGCGCCTTCGCGATGCCACTGACGCCGATGCCGGATCCGGTCGGCGCGATCGCCCGCCCGCTCACGCCCACCCCCTCGATCGATCTCGACCAGCCGAACACGCCGAAATTGTGCCCCGACGTTCCGTTCGCCAGGCCCGCAACGCCGGCCGGCACACCCGTGGTCACGTCGGTCACTCCCGCGACCCCCACCGACCCGTCCCCGGTCGCGCGCCCGGTGAACACGTTCTCCTGCGCGACCGAGGACTCCACCACCGTCGGTCCGGTCCCGGTGACCGTGTCGCCGACGGTGACCGGATCGTGGTCCTCCGCGTGGGCGGGCCGGGCTCGGGCGACATCCGCGACGACGACCGCCGCCACGGCGGCGGCTCCCCCCGCCAGCATCGCCCGCCGCGATCTCAGCCGCGGCTCCTCGGGCAGGGTGGAATTCGCCATGGGCCACCTCCTCGGCGTGCTCTGCGCCGAACGGATGGTGCGCTGCCGGCGAAGCCCGGTCAAACGGCCCGGTGCTCAGACGACCCCTTCCAGATGCGCCCGGGTGTCCCGGCGGGCGATCAGGAGGGGCTGGGGGTCGGGGCGGAGGACGGCGACGCGGGCGGCGAACCGGATGACGAAGGGGTGGGAGTGGGTGTGGGCGTTTCCTGGGAGGCCAGTCGCTGGGCCTCCTCGATGTCCCGCCCGGCGGCGTCGATCTCGCTCTGATACGTCGCCAGGTCCCCTGCGCGCAGCGCGGCCTGGGCCGCCTGGAAGTGCTGCACGGCGCTGTCGAGCAACCGTTTCACCTGCTCGCTGACCGTCCCGCCGCCACCCTCCGGGGGCGGAGGGGGAGGCGCCGCGCCGAATGAGTCCGCCAGCGCTTCCTGGAGCGTCGAGCCCAGGCCGACCTGCCCGCCGTGGACCACCACGACCCGCTTCAGCTGCGGGAACGCCCCCTCCGTGCTGCCCTTCACGAACACGGGGAGCACGTACAGGAAACCGTCATTCATCGGGATCACCAGGAAGTTCCCGAACAGCACCTGCGACCCGCCCCGGCTGAGGAGCGTCCGCTGGGAGGAGAATTCCGGATCGGAGTTGACCTCGCCGAACACCTGGAGGGGGCCGTCGATGTTCTCGCCCGACGGGAACTCGAACGTCACCAGGTGCCCGTAGTTCTCCGGATCCGAGGGTGCCGCCATCCACGCGATCATGTTGTTCCGCTTGGCGGGCGTGAACGGCAGGATCAGCGCGAACTCCTCCGAGGTGTCGCCGGGCAGCCGCATCTGGACGTAGTACGGGCGGAGCGGCGGGGGCTTCTTCCCGGCCTTCTTCTCCCTCTCGCTGATGGGGACCTGCGGGTCGCCGGGGAGGGCCCAGAAGTCCTGCTTGCCGTAGAACACCTGGGCGTTCTGCACGTGGTAGTTGGCGAACTGGGTCGCCTGGACCGTCATCAGGTCCTCCGGGTAGCGGAAGTGGGCACGGATCTCCGGCGGGGCCTCGGATCCCGGCGTGAACAGGTCCGGGAACGCGCTCTGCCACACCTGGATGATTGGGTCAGTGTCGTCCACGACGTAGTACGTCATCCGGCCCGTGTACGCATCCACGACGACCTTCACGGAGTTGCGGATGTAGTTGGCGAAGCCCGAGAGGTTCCCGCCCGTCATCCCGGCGAGGTCGACGGACTGCGAGTACGGATACATGTTGGTCGTGGTGTAGGCGTCCTGGATCCACACCAGGCGCCCGTCCACCACGGCGGCATAGGGGTCCCCGTCGTACTGCAGGAACGGAGCGGGCTTCGGTATGCGCTCGGCCAGGTCACGGAAGATCAGGAGCCGGCTGTCGTTATGGATGAGGCCCGAGATCAGCAGGTTGACGTCCTTGTACCGCCACGCGAACAGGAGCTTCCGGAAGAACCCGCTCACCTGGATGCCGCCCTCGTAGCCGTCCACCTCCTGGTACGGGGGGGCGATCTTCTGCTCCGAGGCCGACTGGTAGTCGAGCTCGTCGGCGCCGGTGTTCACCGCGACATAGGGCACGTCCTGGCGTTCGCCGAAGTACACCCGCTGCCCCAGGTCGCCGAGCTGGAGGTCCGGCGTGGTGGTCGTCGGCGGGATGTCCTGGAGCAGGAAGGCCGGCTCACCGTCGGGGCTGGCGGTGTTCACCTGGCTGGCCACCGCACCGAACCCGTGCGTGTAGACGAGGTGGGTGTTCTGCCACGTCCGGCCGGCCGTCTCGATGCCGTTCTGGCTGACCTCCCGACCGGACACCATCACCAGCCGTTGCTCCCCACCGACCTGATAGCGGTCCACGTCGACGTCCTGGAACTCGTAGAACTGCCGGATCCGCTGGAGGGCGTCGAAGGTCTCCTTCAGCAGATCCGGGTCCCACAGCCGGATGTTCGCCACGGTCCCCTCGTTGCTCTGGACGTCGGCCTCCGTGATGTCGCTCGTCGGACTCACCGCGCTCGGCGTGATCGTGTCGAGAGCGAACGCGGCCCGGGTGAACAGGATGTTGTCCTCGATGAACGGGGTCTCGCGCTGGAGCTCCTGGGGCTTCACGGAGAACTGCTGGATGGCCGCCGGGATGGCCGCCCCCACGATCACCGAGACGGCGACGAGGAGCCCCACCGCGATGGCCGGCGCGGCCCATCCCCGGAACCGGATGTTCACGAAGAAGACCAGCGCGCAGATGACGGCCACGATCATCAGCACGAACAGGGCCGGTTTCTGGGCGTGGAGATCCGTGTACGAGGCCCCGCCCCGCACCGCCCCCCGGGTGCTGAACAGCAGGTCGAACTTGCCCAGGAAGTAGCCCCACGCCTTCACCAGGACGATGACACCGAGCAGCACGGAGAGATGGGCCTTGACCTGCGGCGTGACCCGCTCGGCCGTTCCCTGGAGCCGGATGCCTCCCCACAGGTAGTGGGCCGCGGCCACGATCACCGTGACCCCGACCAGCGCGGAGAAGAACCACCCCTGGACGAAGTGCAGGAACGGCAGCTTGAACACGTAGAACGCGATGTCCCGGTGATACACGGGGTCGGTCTTCCCGAACGCCACCCCACCGGAGTTCCGCCACAGCAGGAACGACTGCCATTGCCCGGACGCCCCGATCCCCACGAACAGCGCGATCAGGAACGACAGCCCCGGGAGGATCCACTTCGCGTAGGGCTCGATGGCCACCCGGTAGCGCTCCACGACCTCCTGCTCCGGGGTGAACGCCCGGTACGGCGGGACGAGGCGCCGCACGATCAGCAGGTTCGCGAACAGCAGCCCGAAGAACAGCGAGCCGAACAGCAGGCCGAGCAGGACCTTCGACCAGAAGACCGTCCAGAACACGCTTCCCAGGCGGACCTCGTGGAACCACAGGAGGTCGACGTAGAAGCCCGACAGGATGTTGAGGACGATGATCGCCAGGATCACGGCGGCGACGAGGATCAGGATCCAGCGTCTCCTCCGCGTCACGATCGCCTGGGCCACGTCGAGGTCCCCCGCCCGCCCTACCTCGGGGCCGGGCCGGGCCAGCCTATCACCGGCCCTTCGTCTTCTCGGGTCCTGGGGAGACGACCGGCGGGCGCCGCGCTACGACCCGGCCTGGTGCTGTTCGAGGTAGTCGAGAGCCTCCTGGAAGCTGCTCACGGGCACGAGGGGCAGGTCGCCGGAGACCTCCCGGGCCCCGTCGTAGTTCCCCTTCGGGACCAGGAACAGGTCCGCCCCCGCCCTCTGCGCCGCCACGATCTTGTTCTGGACGCCGCCGATGACGCCCACGGTGCCGGTCCCGTCGATGGTCCCGGTGCCAGCGATGGTCCGGCTGCCGGTGAGGTCCCCCGGGGTCAGGAGGTCGTACAGGCCCAGGGCCCACATCAGTCCGGCCGACGGGCCGCCGATGTCGCCACTCGAGAACGACAGGTCGTACTGGAAGTTCGGGATGTCGCGGATCCCGAGGAGCGGCTTCCGGTCCTCTCCACACGGCCGGCGGGTCAGGTGGAAGGTGTTGATCCGACCGCCGACCCGGACGTCGATGGCGAGCCGCGCCGAGCCCGGCAGGCCGTCGAGCACACGGTCGAGCGTTCGAAGGTCGGGGATGTCCCGGCCGTTGACCCGGACGATGAGATCGCCCGGGAACAGGACGCCGTCCGCCGGGCACCCGTGGTCGTGGTCCACGAACTCCACCAGGGCCCCGGCGCCGTGGTCCTTCGGGTAGTCGGTGAGCTTCGACAGCACCACGAACGCCGCGTCGATCTTGCTCTGGTCCATGTCGGAGATCGACCGCACATCAGCGTGCTCCTGCGTCTCGCCCGGAAAGAGCAGGTTCGACTCCGGGACCACCGACTCCGCCGGGTCGGTCCACGCCTGGATGAGCTGGGGGAGGGTGCCATTGACGAACGACACCGAGGTCAGGACGAAGTGGCCCTGGGAGGGGTAGGTCCGGGGCCCCGAGACGTGGATGCGGGGCTCGACGTCCCGGGCCGGGCCGGGACCCTCCGCGTAGTACGGCAGCGGCACGAACACCACCGCCACCAGGAACGCGAGGGCGGGGAGAGCGGCGAGGTACCGGCCGGACATGGATCGCATGGTACGGGCAGCCGCCCGGGATGGCGGGCCCGGGAGCCCGGATTTCGTTCGCACACGGAATCAAGCGGGAACGCCGGATTTCCGACATACAGTGATGAAGTGAGCGTCCTGCTGTTCATCCTGGTGCCCGTCACCGTGGCCGGGCTGACCTCCCTGCTGCTGGTCCACCGCGAGGCGGTGCAGGCCGCGGGTCGGACGGGCACGCGAGGCCTCCTCCACCGCGGCCCCCGGGCCGCCGGCTTCGGCCGGGGCGGGGTGCCGATGCCGGTGCCCGATGGGGACGAGGTCTCGCTCGACACGTTCGTGACGGACGCGCCGCCCGTGCCCTGGTGGGCCCGCCTCGTGCGAGTGGTCCTGCTGGGACTCGTGGTGGTCGCCGCGGCGTCGGTCGTCGCCGGCATGCTGTACGTCCTGGGCCACTGGGTCGGACAGGTCCTTCAGGACTACGTGACCGGCCAGCGGGGGTAGGTTCGAACCCGGTTCCTGGAACGGCCCCTCAGGCGCCCCGCGTGAACAGGAACGACGAGCGGTACTCGCTGTAGTGCTCGAGCATCCGGCCGGCGCCGAGCACCACGGTCTCGAGGGGCTGCTCGGTGACGTGCACCGGCACCTCGCACTCCCGGGCCAGGCGGACCGGGATCCCCTTCAGCAGCGAGCCACCGCCGGTCAGGAACATCCCGGTCTCCAGGACGTCGTGGGCGAGCTCCGGCGGGGCCTCGGACAGCGAGTCCCGGGCGGCCTCGATGATCTGGCGGACCGGCTCGGCCAGGGCCTCCCGGATCTCCTCCTCCTGGACCTCCACCTGCTTCGGCATCCCGGTGGCCAGCTCGCGGCCCCGGACCCGGGCCGGCGGGATGCCGGGCGTGGGGTACGCCGAGCCGATGGCCATCTTGATCTGCTCCGCGGTCCGCTCCCCCACCGCGATCCCGTAGACCTTGCGGATGTGGGCCTGCACGGCCCCGTCCATGTCGAACCCGCCCACCCGAATGGCCTTCCCCGCGATGATCCCGCCCATCGAGACCACGGCCATCTCCGACGTGCCCCCGCCGATGTCCACGATGAGGTTCCCGATGGGCTCGTGGACCGGGAGGTTCGCGCCGATGGCCGCGGCCAGGGGCTCCTCGACCAGCACGACGTCCCGGGCCCCGGCCAGCTCGGCGGCCTCCTTCACGGCCCGCCGCTCCACCCCGGTGATGGCGCTGGGAACGCAGATCAGCACCCTGGGCTTGGGGAACCGGCTGACCCCGACCCGCTTCAGGATCAGGCGGATCATGTGCTGGGTGATGTCGAAGTCGGTGATCGCGCCGTGGCGGAGCGGCCGCATGGCCACCACGTTCCCCGGGGTCCGTCCGATCATCTCCCAGGCCTCGTCGCCCATGGCCAGGACGTCGCCCGAGCGCGTGTTGAGGGCGATGACCGTGGGCTCGTTGAACACAATGCCCTCCCCCTGCCGGTAGACCAGCGTGTTCGCGGTCCCCAGGTCGATGGCCAGGTCGCGTCCCATCAGCGGCCCCGCCCGGCGGCGCCGGTTGCCGGCCGGGGGGTCAACTGCCCATCACCCAGTGGCTGTCACCGGAGGCCAGGTCCTCCTTCTTCCAGATCGGCACGTCCTCCTTGAGCCGTTCGATCCCGTGCCGGCAGGCCTCGAACGCGTCCGCCCGATGCGGCGCCGAGCAGGCCACCGCCACAGAGGCCTCGCCCACGTCAAGGGACCCGGTCCGGTGCAGCAGGGCGACCCGGCGCACCGGCCACCTCTCGAACATCTCCCCGGCGATCTGGCCCAGGCGCCTCTCCGCCTCGTCCTCCCAGGCCTCGTACCGGAGGCCGGTGACCCCGCCCGCGGCCGAGTGGTCGCGGACGGTCCCCACGAACAGGCACGTGCCACCGGAGCCCGGATCGGCCACGAACGCCAGGGCTTCGGACGGATCCAGGGGCTCCGCGGTGATCCGCACGAGGAGTGGCTGGGACATCCGGCCCATTGTAGGGGCGGGGGCGGGGCCGGCCCGGGAGACCCGGCTTTCCAACCGGCCTCCCTACAATGGCTGCATGGCGTCCGAGGGACCGATGCAGCCGGGCGGCGGGGATCCGTTCGCGGAGATCCCGCTGTTCCGGGAGCTGCAGCGCGTGCTCATGTCGGGGACCGGGCCGGTCAACTGGGAGCTGGCCCGGCAGGTGGGGATGGCCGTGGCCGCCTCGGCCGGGGAGGACCCCGCGCCGACCGACGACGACCGCCGGCAGCTCGAGGACACGGTCCGGGCGGCCGAGCTGAACGTGGCGGAGCTCACCGGGCTGCCCCAGCCGCCGGACGTCGCGCAGGTCCGTGCCGTGCGGCGGTCGCAGTGGGTGTCCGAGGGGATCGGCGGACTCTCCGAGCTCGTCGAGCCGTCGGCGGCCCGGATGTCCGAGGTGTTCTCGAAGCTCCAGGCCGAGGAGGCCCCCGCCGAGCAGCCCCCGTTCGCCGCGGCCATGCTGGGCCAGGTGGTTCCGCTGCTCCTGGGGGCCCAGGCGGGGACGGCGTTCGGCGTGCTGGCCCAGCGGATCCTGGGACAGCACGACATCCCAGTGCCCAGGCCGGGGCCGGGCGCGGTGGTGTTCGTGGTCCCGAACATCGCCGCGTTCGAGCGCGACTGGTCGCTGCCACCGGTGGAGTTCCGGGAGTGGGTGTCCCTGCACGAGGTGGTCCACCGGTTCCAGTTCGCCCGGCCGTGGGTCCGGGACCACGTCCTGGCGCTGGTCCGGGACTTCGCGTCGAACCTCGACGTGGACGTGAACCAGCTCATGGAGCGCCTCCAGGGCATCGACCCGTCGAACCCGCAGGCCCTCGAGGACCTCATGCGCAACGGCGACGACCTCCTCACGCCCACCCTCGACGACGAGCAGCGCCTCCAGCAGGCCCGGGTCCAGTCGTTCCTGGCGGCGGCGGAGGGCTACGGCGAGCACGTCACGGAGGCCCTGGGACGGCGCATGCTGACCTCGGCCGACCGCATCGAGGAGGCCGTCCGGCGGGCCGGAGAGGGCGACGCCGGCGAGCCCGTGTTCGAACGCCTCATCGGGGTCGACATGCAGCGCGAGCAGTACGAGCTGGGCGCCCGGTTCTGCCAGACGGTGGTGGAGCTCACCGACGAGCCCACGCTGGCCCGCATGTGGGACTCGGCCGAGTCGCTGCCGTCGAGGCCGGAGCTGGAGGAACCCCGGCTCTGGCTGGCCCGCATCGCGTAGCCCCAAGCGGCGTCCGGCGCGCTCGAGCGGGAATCGGAGAGAGGCACCTCGAGGCAGGCGGTCACACCCCCACGATGTCGTCCGGGCGGATCGGCAGGCGGGTCAGGGCCCGGCCGGTGGCGGCCCGGATTGCGGCCGCCACGGCGGCGGCAGACCCGATGGCCGATGGCTCCCCCACGCCCTTGGCCCCGTACGGACCCCACGGATCCCCCTCCTCCATCAGCACGGCCTCGACGGCGGGGGCGTCGAGGATGGTCGGCATCAGGTAATCGGTGAAGCTCGGGTTCATCACCCGGCCATCCTGGATCACGAGCTCCTCCATGGTCGCCAGCCCGACGCCCTGCGTGATCCCCCCCTCGATCTGCCCCACGATCGCCTGCGGGTTGACGGCCCTCCCCACGTCCTGCGCCGTGTCGACCCGGACCACGCGCACCAGACCCAGCTCGGGATCGACGTCGACCACCGCACGGTGGGCGGACATGCAGTACCCCGCGTGCACTCGGCCCTGTCCGTCCGCGTCAGGAACCTCGGTCGGCGGATGGTGGAAGCGCGCTTCGCCGATCACCGGGCCTTCGCGGCATAGCTCCTCCAGGGTGGCCACCAGCCTCCCCTCGCGCCACACCCCCTCGTCGGTGAGGTCGTCGCCCCCCGCCCGATGCAGGGCCGCCGCGCGGGCCCGTTCCGCAGCCATCACCACCGCCCCGCCGGTCATCTGGGTCTGGCGCGAGGCCGACGAGGAGTGCGCGGGACCGATCCTGGAGGTGTCGACCATTCGAACCTCCACGTCGTGCATGCCGAGGGCGGTGCGGGCCAGCTGGAGGCACGCGGTGACCATGCCTTGCCCGATCTCGGTCGCGCCGGTCTGGACCTCGGCTCCGTTCGCCGTGATCACCACCCTGGCGTCCGCGAAGTCGTCGAATCCCTCCGGAAAGGCCAGGTTCTTCATCCCGACGGCGTACCCCACGCCGCGACGAACCACTGAGGCCTGGGCGGCGCGCCCCATCCCGCCGGGGAGCAAGCGGGGATCGTCACCCGGCGGATCCGGGAGGGGGATCGCGGCCACCGTCCGCAGGGCCTCGGCGACGGGCAGCGCACCCTCGATCTCCTGTCCGCTGGTGGGGAGGCGGTCGCCGGGGCCGAGGGCGTTGCGCACGCGGATCTCCACTGGATCGAGCTCCAGGGCCTGCGCCAGGCGGTCCATCTGGCTCTCGTGGGCGAAGCAGGCCTGCACCGCGCCGAACCCGCGCATGGCTCCGGCCGGCGGGTTGTTCGTCCTCGCGGCGACGCCGTCGATCGACACCGACGAGCACCGGTACGGTCCGGCCGCGAAGTAGCATGCGTTGCCGATCACCGGACCGGACGTGGACGCGTATGCCCCGCCGTCGATGAGGATCCGGGCCTCGATGCGGACCAGCCGGCCCTCCCGGTCCGCCTCGTGCCGGAACCACATCCGGGCCGGATGGCGGTGGACGTGGCCCAGGAAGCTCTCCTCCCGCCCGTACACCATCTTCACGGGGCGTCCCGTCGTCAGCGCCAGCAGGCACAGATGAATCTGGAGGCTCACGTCCTCCCGGGCTCCGAACGCCCCCCCCACGCCGGCCAGGTGCACGCGCACCTGCTCGTCCCGAAGCCCCAGCGCGGCCACGATCTGGCGGTGGTCGACGTGGATGTCCTGGGTCGACACGTGGAGGTCCACCCCGTCCTCGCCGTCGGGGACGGCGAGACCGGATTCGGTGCCGAGCGGGGCCTGATCCTGCATCCCCACCTCGTAGTGGCCCTCCACCACGACCTCCCCGCGGGCGTCCTGGGGCCCGCGCCGGATGCGAACGCGGCGGAACACCTCGTCGCGACGGTCCGCCTCCACGGGATCGGTGAGCGGCGGGAGGGCCCGGTACCGCACGTCGACGGCGGCCGCAGCCCGCCGGGCCGTCTCGGGATCCTCCGCCGCCACCAGCGCGACGGGCTCGCCCCAGTACCGGACCACACCGGCGGCCAGGACCGGCTGGTCCGGCCGTTCGATGCCGAACATCCCCGGCCCCGGGACGTCCGCGGACGTGAGCGCGGCGTGGACGCCTCGCACCGCAAGCGCGGGAGCGACGTCGATGCGTTCGATCGAGCCGGAGGGGTGCGGGCTCCGCACGGTGGCCCCCCACAGCATGAGGGGCGCCCGGAGGTCGGAGGAGTAGGCGAACTCGCCCCGGACCTTGGGGATCCCGTCGGGCCGGGCGACGGACTCCCCCACGCCTCCCCGCACCTGACGGGTCGTCACCGTCTCGCTCATGAGGTCCACATCCCCGGGTCCGGCACGCTCCGACGCGAGGAGCATGAGGGCCACGTCCGTCCACAGTCAACTGTTGACAATTCGAGCGGGCCCTGGGTAGGCTCCGGCGATCTTCGATCCGAAGGGAGCCCTGGGTGCTGGTCAGCGAGGTCCCTGCCCTGAAGGAGTACTGGTATCCGGTCGCCCGGTCGGACGCCATCGGTGCGGAGCCCGAGTCCTTCCGACTGTTCGCCGACGATTACGTGCTGTGGCGCGGGGGGGACGGCACCGTCCACGCGGCCCTCGACGAGTGCCCCCACCGGGCCGGACGGCTGTCCCAGGGATGGATCGAGGACGGGTGCCTGGTGTGCCCGTACCACGGATGGCGTTTCGACTCCGCCGGTGCGTGCGTGGAGATCCCCCAGAAGGATCCCTCGCTTCCGATCCCGCCCCGGGCCCGGGTCCGGTCGGTCCTGGTCGAGGAGCGGTACGGGATGGCCTGGGTCTGCGTGGGGATGCCCCGGGCCCACATCCCGGACCTCCCCGAGTGCGACGACCCCGAGTGGACGCTGATCCACGAGATCTTCGAGGCGTGGAACGTCTCGGCGCCCCGGCTCATCGACAACGCCCTGGACGTCAGTCACCTGTCGTTCGTCCACAAGGGGACCATCGGCGACCCGGAGCACCCCCGCCTGTCGGACTTCTCCGTGCAGCGGGACGGGACCCGCTTGCAGTTCACCGTGAGCTACACGTCCCGGGTGAACGAGCTCCAGCGCAAGAACGTGGGGCTCACGGGGACCCACACCACCCGGACCACCCACGCGGAGCTGGTCCAGCCCCTGGTGTTCCGGGGCCTGCTCGAGTACGAGAACGGCATCAAGCACATCCTGTTCCGGGTGGGGACGCCGGTGGACGACACGCACACGATCGTGGTGCAGTTCGTGGCCCGTAACGACGATCCGCCGGCCGAGCGGCAGGAGACCATCGCGGCACTGGACCGGGCGGTCCAGAACGAGGATCGCCGGATCCTGGAGGCGATCAACCCGAATTTCCCCATCGATCTCACCACCGAGTTCCACACCCGCGCCGATCGCATGACCGTCGAGTTCCGCCGGATCCTGGCGGACCTCGCCGGCGAGACGTCCCTGGTTCGCCCGGACCGGGAGTGGGCGCGGCAGCTCGAACAGCGGGGCAACGGCAGGGAAGCGTTTATCGGTCTCGAGGACCGGTCGGCCGGGTGACGCCTGTGAGGCGTCGAAGGAGGGGTGCCATGCATCGGAAGGTCGGGGCGGCGACGTGGCTGCGGGGGACGGCGGCCCTGGCCGTCTTCGCGTTGGTACTCGTCGCGTGCGGCAAGGACAACAACGGCGGTGAGGGCACATCGGCCCCTCCGACCTCGGCCGGTGCCTCGTCGCCCGCCGGGGAGAACTTCCTGTGGTACATGGTCACCGACCAGGCCGGCCTGGGTGACAAGGGCTTCAACGACCTCGCGTACGCGGGGGTCCAGCAGGCGGCGTCGGATCTGGGAGGCGAGGCCAAGGTCATCGAATCCACGGAGCAGGCCCAGTACGTTCCCAATCTCGAGCAGGCCGTGGCGGCGGGCGCGACCATGACGGTCGGTGTCGGATTCCTGATTGCCGACGCGATGCACGAGGTGGCCTCGGCCCACCCGGAGGCCAAGTTCGTCCTGATCGACGCGGTGTCGGCGGACAACAATGGGACCCCGGACGACTTCAGCGACGACATCCCGGACCCCAACGTCCAGAGCGTCCTGTTCAAGGAGAACGAGGGCGCGTTCCTGGCTGGGATCATCGCCGGCATGACCAGCACGACCCACCACTACGGGTTCGTGGGAGGCATCGAGATCCCGCCGGTGGTCCGGTTCCTCGTGGGGTTCCAGGCGGCGCTCAAGACCGTCGACCCCGACGCGAAGGTCGACGTCACCTACGTCGGTTCGTTCTCCGACCCGGCCAAGGTGAAGGAGGTCGCCACCGGGTACTACGACGACGGGGCCGACATCGTGTTCGAGGTGGCCGGGGCCGGTGGCCTCGGGGCCTACGAGTCGGCCAAGGAGAAGGGGCCCGGCGTCTGGATCATGGGGACCGACACCTGCAAGGACCAGCTGGCGCCGGACGAGTATCTGACATCGGCAACCAAGGACGTCCAGGGCTCGGTGTTCAAGGGCGAGCAGGCGGTGGCCGACGGCACGTTCGCGGGCGGCGTCACCACCTACGGCCTGGTCGAGGACGGCGTCGGGGTCTGCGAGAAGACCTTCGGCGACCTGCCCCAGGACATCCAGGACGCCGTGAACAGCTTCCGGGACCGCATCAAGTCGGGGGAGATCACGGTGCCCTCGACGCCGGAGGAGCTCGACGCGTTCGAACCGCCGGCCGCAGCGTGAGATGAGGGACGCGCCCGCGGGCCATCCAGCCTCCGAGCCGGCGGTCCGGCTGACGGGAGTCTGGAAGACCTTCGGGGACGTCCGGGCGAACCGTGGGATCGACCTCGCCGTCCGGGCGGGGTCGATCCACGGTCTGCTCGGCGAGAACGGGGCCGGGAAGTCGACCCTGATGAAGATCCTGTTCGGGCTGGTCTCACCGGACGGGGGGCGCATCGAGGTCCACGGCCGGTCCCACTCGTTCGCCTCCCCCGCCGAGGCACTCGCCGCCGGGGTCGGGATGGTCCAGCAGCACTTCAGTCTGATCCCCGACTTCACGGTCACCCAGAACCTCGTGCTGGGCCACGAGCCCACCACACGGGCGGGATGGCTGGACCTGGACTCCGCGGCCGCCGAGATCGCTGCGCTGTCGGATCGCTACGGCTTCCGGATCGACCCGAACGCCCGGGTCGGGACCCTCTCGGTGGGATCCCGGCAGCGTGTGGAGATCCTGAAGGCGCTGTACCGGGGGGCCGAGATCCTGATCCTCGACGAACCCACGGCCTCCCTCACCCCCCAGGAGGCGGCGGAGCTGCACCAGGTGATGGAGACCCTCCGCAGCCAGGGCCGAACCGTCATCTTCATCAGCCACAAGCTCGCAGAGGTCATCGAGCTCTGCGATCGGGTCACGGTCCTGCGAGACGGCTCCGTCGTCGGCGAGCGGGAGGTGGCCGCGGACATGCGGGTGGCCGGGCCGACGAGGGAGGGCATCGAGCGGGAGCTGGCCCGCATGATGGTCGGCCGGGACCTCCCTCCGGGTCCCGCTCGGCCCCACTCGGCGGGGGAACTGGTCCTGCGCCTGGCGGGGGCCACGGACGGGGACCGGTTGGATCCCCTGGACCTCGAGGTGCGCGGCGGCGAGATCGTCGGGGTGGCCGGCGTCGAGGGCAACGGCCAGGCGGAGCTGGTCGAGCTGATCCTGGGGATCCGCCGGTGCGCCGGCGGGGCCGTCGAGCTGAACGGCCGGGACGTGTCGAAGCTCTCCGTGAGCCGCCGTCTCCGCTCGGGCATCGGCCATATCGCGGAGGACCGTCACGCCGCCGCCCTGATCCTGAACATGGAGATCGCCGAGAACGCCCTGATCGGCTCCGAGAGTCAGCGGCGGTTCAACCTGCGGGGGGCCTGGCTGTCCCCGGGCCGGGTCCGGAGGTTCGCCCGGGGCCTGGCCGAGCGCTTCCGGATCCGAACCCCCTCCGTCCGCATCCCGGCGGCGTCGCTGTCCGGAGGGAACCAGCAGAAGCTCGTGGTGGCCAGGGAGCTGGCCCGCCGGCCCTCCCTCATCATCGCCGCCCAGCCCACCAGGGGCCTGGATCTCGGCGCGATGTCGTTCGTCCACCACGAGCTCGACGAGCTCCGCGCGGCGGGGAAGGGCGTGCTGCTGGTGAGCCTCGACCTCACCGAGGTGATGGCCCTGTCCGACCGGATCGTGGTGATGTCCCGCGGGGCCATCGTCGGGGCCGCCCGTACGTCCGAGGTGGACGAGGAGACCCTGGGGTTGTGGATGACCAGGGGGCGCGACGCGGGGGCCTCGCCGGAGCCTTCGGTCGACGGCGGGGGGCCGGACCGGGCCGGGGACGTCCTGGAGGCGACGACGTGAGCGCCCGCCCGGATTCCGGCAACGGCCACGGCGCCGTCCCGCCCGTCGACGAGGGTGGCCCGCTTCCAGAGGCCACCACCATGGCCGGCAGGTTCATGGAGGCCGCCGCCGGTCCGGCCCGGAAGGCCCGCAACTTCACCCTGGTGCTCGTGGCGGCGATGGTGGCGAGCATCCCTCTCTTCTATATCGCCGGTTCGAACCCCGTGGTCGGCTATCGATCGCTGTTCCAGGGGAGCCTGGGCTCGAACTACAGCATCGGGGAGACCCTGGTGGAGACCATCCCGCTGTTCCTCTCGGGCCTTGCCGTGGCCCTGGCCTTCCAGGGCGGGCTGTTCAACATCGGGGTCGAGGGCCAGCTCCTGGTGGGAGGGCTGGTGGCCGGGGCGCTCGGCACGAAGCTCGATCTCCCGCCGGGGATCCACCTGTTCGTCTGCATCGTCGGCGGGATGGCCGCCGGCGCGCTGTGGGCCCTGGTGCCGGCGCTGCTGAAGGCCCGCCGGGGGGTCCACGAGGTGATCACCACGATCATGATGAACTACATCGCGTTCGCGCTGTCGCGGTTCCTGGTGAAGCCGGGCGGACTCCTCGTGAGCGAGACTCAACCGTCGGCCACCGAGCTGGTCCGGCCCACCGCGGAGCTCCCCAGGATCTGGGGCGGGACCCGCCTTCACGCCGGCCTGTGGATCGCGATGCTGGCCGGGTTCGCCACGTGGTACCTGCTGTTCCGGACACCGCTGGGCTTCCGGATCCGAGTGATCGGACGGAACCCGGTGGCGGGGCGGTTCCACGGCATCGCCCCGAACCGGATCATCGTCCAGACCATGCTCCTGTCGGGGGCGCTCGGCGGGCTCGCCGGCGGCGTCGAGGTCCTCGGCGTGTTCCACCGGTACTACGACGCGTTCTCGCCGGGGTACGGCTTCGACGCCATCGCCGTGGCCCTGCTTGGGGCGCTGAACCCGGTCGGCGTGGCCATGGCCGGGGTGCTGTTCGGGATCCTGCGGGCCGGATCCACGGCGCTGCAGGCGGTGGCCGGGGTGTCCCGGGACATGATCTCGGTGTTCTCGGCGCTGGTGGTGGCGTTCGCGGCGGCCGTCCCCCTGGTCGATCGCATCGTGTCCCGAAAGAAGGGGCCGCCGGCGGACGTGGCGCCGTCGGCGTCGCTGGTCGAACCGAAGGAGCCTGTTGCCCCATGAGGCTGCTGTCGGTGGGGTTCCTGCTGTCGACGGTGAGCCTGTCGATGCCGCTCATCTTCGCGGCCTTCGGCGGCCTCATCTCCGAGCGCTCCGGCGTCATCAACATCGGGCTCGAGGGGATGATGCTGTTCGGCGCGTTCACCGGGGTGGCCGTGGACTACTGGACCCACTCCGCGTTCCTGGGGCTCCTGGCGGGCGTCGGGGTGGGCGCGGTCCTCGGCGCGATCCACGGCCTGTTCTCGATCACCATCCGGGCGGACCAGATCGTCTCCGCCACGGCGATCAACCTACTGGGACTGGGGCTGACGTCGGCGCTCATCGCCCCGATCTGGGGCGCCCCCGGCGTGAGCCCCGGCGTGAACAAGATCCATGACCTGCACCTCCCGGGGGCCGGCAGCCTCGGCTCGGTGGGGCGGTTCCTGAACGGGCTGAACCCCCTCGACTACCTGGGCCTGGCTCTGGTGGTCGTGACCTTCCTGGTCCTGTACCGGCGCCCCTGGGGCCTGCGCCTCCGGGCGTGCGGGGAGTCCCCGGACGCCGCGGCCTCCAGCGGGATCGACGTGATCCGGACGCGCTACGTGGCCGTCACCATCTCGGGGGCCCTGGCTGCGCTGGGAGGCGTGTACCTCAGCCTGACGCAGGTCGGGCTGTTCCAGCGGGGGATGACCCAGGGACGGGGGTTCATCGCGCTCGCCGCCATGATCTTCGGGAAGTGGCGGCCCTTCCCGATCCTGGCCGCGTGCGTCCTGCTGGGCGCCGCCGACGCCTTCCAGTTCCGGGCCCAGGCCCTGGGCGTGCCCATCCCGAACGAGCTCCTGCTGGCGCTCCCCTACATCGTGGCCCTCATCGCGCTGGCCACGTTCATCGGCCGGGCCAACGCACCGGCCGCCGTCGGCCGGCCGTACGTGAAGGAGTGAGCGGGCGTGCGACTGGCCATCCAGACCCCGCCCGAGCACACGGACGCCGGCGCGCTGCGCGACGTGTGGGTCGCCGCGGACGAGCTGGGGTTCGACGCGGCGTTCACGTTCGATCACCTGGTGCCGCTGAACCCTGCCCCGCCGGGGGCCTCCCTGCCCGGCGCCCAGCTCGAGGGGTGGGTCATGCTGGCCACGCTCGCCGCGTCCACCCGGCGCCTCCGTGTGGGGACCCTGGCCTCCGGCGTGACGTACCGCCACCCGGTGATGCTGGCGAAGATGGCCGTCACCCTGGACCACGCCACGGGTGGCCGAGCCATCCTGGGTGTGGGCGCGGCATGGCACGAGGCCGAGCACCGGATGTTCGGCCTGGAGTTCCCCGCCGTGGGCTCACGCATGGGCCGCCTGGAGGAGACGCTGGAGATGGTCTCGCTGCTCTACGGAGGGGGCGGACCGGTGAACTTCGACGGCCGCCACTACCGGCTCCGGGATGCCGTGTTCGAACCGAAGCCCCTCCGCCCGAACGGCATCCCAATCCTGGTGGGGGGAAGCGGCGACCGGCTCCGCTCCATCGCCGCCCGGCATGCCGACATCTTCAACAGCTTCTTTCCGCCGTGGCAGTGGCGCGAAGTCAACGACGACCTGGACCACCGGCTGACGGACGCCGGCCGGCGGCCCGGGGACCTGGAACGGAGCGCGTTCGTGTTCGCCGAGCTGTCCCGGGATCCGAGGCGTGAACGCAGGCTGATCGAGCACTTCCAGCGAACCCGGGGAGGGACCGAGGACGAGGTTCGGTCGCGGGTGGTGCTCGGGGATCCGGACCGGGCAGTGGAGGTGCTCCGGTCCTACGCCGGCGCCGGGATCTCGCTCGCGGTGCTGAACCTCCGTCCGCCGTTCGACCCCGCCGGCCTGGCGTGGCTGGCCGGTGCGGCCATGCGGGAGGTGTCGGCGGCGTGAGCGCCCCCGAGCCGGTCGACCTGCTGATTCGCGGCGGGGTGGTCCTCACGGTGGACCCCCAGAACCGGGAGTTCGAGGGCGACGTCGCCGTCCGCGACGGCACGATCGTGGCCCTCGGACCGGCCCTCGACGTCCGGGCGGAGCACACCGTCGAGGCCCGGGGCGGGGCGGTCATGCCGGGGTTCGTCAACGCCCACATGCACGAATGCCTGGAGCGGGGGTGGTTCGAGGACCTCCCGTTCATGCGGTGGCTGGAGGACTACGCCCTGCCCAAGGACCGCGCGTACGAGCCCCGGCACATGCACGGGGCCGCGCTGCTGAACCAGCTGGAGATGATCCGGGGCGGCACCACCTCGTTCATCGACATCTTCCGGTTCCCCGGAGAGGCGGCCGCGGTCGCCGAGCGGAGCGGGCTGCGGGCCACGTTCAGCCCTCAGATCATCGACGAGCCCGAGGGAGTCGGGGAGTCGTTCGAGTCGAACCTGGCGTTCGTCGAGTCGTGGCACGACCGGGTGCCCGACCGGATCCGGACCTGGTTCGGCCCCCACTCCCTGTACTCCTGCCACGAGGCGACGTACACGCGGATCCGCGAGATGGCCGACCGGTTCGAGGTGGGCATCCACACCCACCTCGCAGAGAGCCGCGACGAGGTGGCCATCGTGGCCGAGCGGACCGGTGGGCTCACCCCCGCCGAGTATCTCGACCGGCTGGTGGGCCTGGGCCCCGACGTGGCGTGCGCCCATGGCATACAGCTCACCGACGACGACGTGAAGCTCGTGGCGGAGCGCGGCGCCGGCGTCGCCCACTGCCCCACCTCGAACATGAAGCTCGGCAACGGCGTGGCCCGGGTGCCGGACCTCCTGGCGGTCGGCGCGACGGTGGGCCTGGGAACGGACTCCGTCATGACGAACAACAACCTCGACATGTTCGAGGAGATGCGCCAGGCCGCCCTGCTGCAGAAGCTGGCGCTGGCCGACGCCACCGTCCTGCCCTGCCGGGAGGTCCTGCGGATGGCCACGATGGGCTCCGCCCGGGTCCTGGGGCTGGACCGGCAGGTCGGCTCGCTGGAGGTGGGGAAGGCGGCCGACCTCATCGTGGTGGGTCTCGGGCGCGCCCACACCTGGCCGGTATTCCGCGAGGGCGGGGGGAACGTGGCGGAGCAGGTGGTGTACGCGTGCTCGGGCGCCGACGTCCGGACCACGGTGGTGGACGGCCGGGTGCTCATGGAGGACGGCGTGGTCCGCTCGCTGGACGAGCGCGAGGTGGAGGAGGTCGTCCACCGGGAGGCCCGGCACCTGATGGTGAAGGCCGGAGTCGAGGACGCGATCCTGCGAAAGGCGTCGTCGTGACCGAGGGCTACCTGACCGAGCGCTACCTCCGCCTCCCGGACGGCTCGTTCCCGCACCTCGGGATCCGGGGCGGCGGGGACGTGGCGTCGGTGGCCATCGTCTCCGGCAGTCCAGAGCGCATCGAGCTCATGGCCGCGATGCTGGATGGGGCCGAGCGGGTGGGTGACCGCCGTGGGTACGCCGTGTTCACGGGTTCCTACCAGGGCGCGCGCATCACCCTGGCCACCAGCGGCGTGGGGTCCCCGTCGCTGGCGATCGCGGTGGAGGAGCTGGGGGCCTGCGGGGTCCGGACGTTCATCCGGGCCGGCAGCTGCGCGTCGATCGACGAGCGGGTCCGGGTGGGCGACGTGGCCATCGCCCACGGCGCGGTCCGGGACGAGGGGACCTCGCCCTACTACGCCCCCATGAACTACCCGGCGGTGGCATCGCCCCGGGTGGTGCGGGTCTTGGTCGACGTTGCCGCAGAGCTGGACATCGACGCGCCGGTAGGGCTGACCCGGAGCACCGACAGCTTCTACGAGGGCGAGCGCAAGGCGGAGATCATCGAGCGGTGGCGGGGCCTCGGTGTGCTGACGTTCGAGATGGAGAGCTCGGCCCTGTTCACGGTGGCCGGCGCCATGGGCTGGGAGGCGGGATCGCTGCTGGTGGCCGGGTCGAACCTCATCAGCGGCGACGCCACCTACAGCGGGGACCGGGTCGAGGAATACCGGGCCGGACAGGACCGCCTGCTCCATCTGGCGTTGCTGGCGGCGGCTCGCCTGGCGGAGGGGACGGGCCCGTGACGAGCGCGACGCGGACCGCCCGGGAGGGCCGTGGCGGATGCTGCTGATCACCGACGTCACGGCGATCACCGTCGACGCCCGCCGGCGGATCGTGACCGACGCCGCCATCGCGGTGGACGGGGACCGCATCGCCGAGGTGGGGAAGGCGGCCGACCTCACGGCCCGGTACCCGGAGGCCGACCGTCTGGACGGGCGGGGGATGGTGGCCATCCCGGGGTTGATCGACGCCCACGTCCACACCCCCCAGACGCTCCTTCGCGGCGTAGCCGACGACGTGGCCTGGCGTCCGTTCCTGGAGGAGTTCATCTGGCCCCTCCAGGGCCGCTTCGAGCCCGAGGACGCGCTGGCCAGCATCCGCCTGTCGATGCTCGAGATGCTGAAGTCCGGGACCACCTGTTTCGTCGATCCCCTGGTGCATTCCCGCTACGACGTGGACGGGCTGGCCGGGGCCGTCGTCGACTTCGGGCTCCGGGGAGTGCTGGCGAAGATCGTCATGGACCGGGCCGTCCAGGCCGAGCGGACCGGCCTGATCCATCCCGGCATGCTGGAGACCGAGGAACGCTCCCTGGCCGAGGCCGCCCGCGCCTTCGAACGGTGGAACGGGGCGGGGAACGGCCGGGTCCGGATCTGGTACGGGCCACGGGTCCCCCGGGAGCCGGTCGTGGCCTGCTCCCCGGAGTTCTACCGGCGGGTGGCCGACGCGGCCCGGGACTTCCGCACCGGGATCACGGTGCATCTGGCCGGGGAGCGGGAGGACGTGGCGTTCTTCCGGCGGGAGTTCGACCGCCTGCCGGTGGAGTTCGCGAGGGACAACGGGCTGCTCGGCCCCAACGTGCTCCTGGCGTGGGGCACGCACATCTCCGAACGGGAGATCCCGATCCTCGCCCGCTCCGGGACGCCCGTGGTGAGCTGCCCCCAGCCCGCCATGAAGCTCGGATCGGGGATCGCCCGGGTGCCGGAGATGCGGGCCGCCGGGGTCACCGTCGGCCTGGGCTGCGACTCCGGCGCGAACAACAACAGCCTGGACATGATCCGGGAGATGAAGGCGGCCTCCCTCCTGCACGACGTGGCCCGCCTGGACGCGGCGGCGCTCACCGCGGAGGACGTCCTGGAGATGGCCACCATCGACGGAGCCCTGTGCATCGGCCTGGAGGCCGAGCTGGGCTCCCTGGAGGCCGGCAAGCAGGCCGACGTGGTGCTGGTCGGGCTCCGGGGGGCCCACACCACGCCGGTGTTCGACCCCGTGTCCAACCTGGTGTACGCGGCACATGGCGGCGACGTCGACACGGTGATGGTGGCGGGGAAGGTCCTCATGCGCGGCCGGGAGGTCCTGGTGGCGGACGAGGAGCAGGTCATCGAGGAGGCCGAGAAGCGAGGCCGCTCCGTGCTCGAGCGGGCCGGGATCGAGGTGGCGCCTCGGTGGCCGGTGGAGTGAGCGGGATGACGGGCTCGCTGCTGGTCCGCGACGGGCTGGTGGTCACGATGGACCCCGCCCGGGAGGTCTTGCGGACGAACGTGTTCGTCGAGGGGGGCCGGATTGCCGAATGCCCGTCGAGGCGCGAGGAGGCGGACCGTGTGATCGATGCATCCGGGTGTCTGGTGATCCCCGGGCTCATCCAGACCCACGTCCACCTGTGCCAGACGCTGTTCCGGGGCATGGCCGACGACATGGACGTCATCGACTGGCTCCGCCTCCGGATCTGGCCGTTCGAACGGGCCCACGACGAGCGGTCCGTGTACGACTCGGCCCGCCTGGGCATCGCCGAGATGCTCAGGGGCGGGACCACCACCGCGCTCACGATCGAGACCGTCCGCCACACGGAAGAGGCCTTCCGGGCCATCCTCGAGACCGGGTTCCGGGCCGTGTCCGGCAAGGCCATGATGGACCGTTTCGAGGTGGGCACCGAGATGATCGGCGAGCGGACGGAGGAGTCCATGGCCGAGAGCCTGCGGCTGCTCGAGGAGTTCCACGGCGCCGCGGACGGGCGGCTCCGCTACGCGTTCTGCCCCCGGGGATCCCGCAACGCCACGGAGGGACTGTGGAAGGACGTGGCCGCGGCGGCCGACGAGCACGATGCCTGGATCCACACCCATGCCGCCGAGAACGAAGCGCAGACCGTGCGCCTGGCCAGGGAGGGGGGCACCGACGTCGCGTACCTCGGCGGGCTGGGCGTGCTCGGCCCGCGCACCGTCCTGGCCCACTGCATCTGGCTGACCGAGGACGAGCGCCGGCTCCTCGCGGAGACGGGCGCGAACGTCGCCCACTGCCCCACCTGCAACATGAAGCTGGCCTCCGGGTTCGCGCCGGTCCCCGAGCTGCTGGAGCTCGGCGCCACCGTGGGGCTCGGCGCGGACGGGGCGCCCTGCAACAACACCCTGGACATGTTCCAGGAGATGCGGATGGCCGCGCTGATCCACAAGCCCAGGGCGGGACCGCGGGCCATGGCGGCGGAGCGGGTGTTCGAGATGGCCACGCTGGGCGGGGCCCGCTCGATCGGCATGGAGCACGAGCTGGGCTCGATCGAACCGGGGAAGCGCGCCGATCTGGTGGTGCTCCGGCGCGACGGCCTCCACGTGCAGCCCCGGGACGGGGTCGATCCCTACGCCCAGCTCGTCTACGGGCACCGGGCGACCGACGTCGACGCCGTCGTCGTGGATGGTCGGGTCCTGGTGCTCGCCGGGGGCCTGGTGGAGCTGGACGAGGAGGAGATCCGCGTCCGGGCGAACGAGTCGGCCCGCCGGGTCCGGGACCGGGCGCTATCGGGCGCTCGAAGCTGACGGGGAACGAAGGAGCGAGCCGTGGCCAGGATCTTCGAGGAACGGGACGGGGATCTCTCGACGCTGGAAGGGCGCACGGTGGCGGTCCTCGGATACGGCAACCAGGGGCGGAGCCAGGCCCTGAACCTGCGCGACTCGGGGGTCGCGGTGGTGGTGGGCAATCGCAGCGACCGCTTCCGGGACGACATGCGCGAGGACGGCTTCGAGCCACACACACTCTCGGAGGCCACGGCCCTGGGCGACGTGGTGATGGTGCTGCTGCCCGACGAGATCCACCACGAGGTCCTGCCCCGGGACGTGTTCGGGTTCCTGAAGCCGGAGGCCACCGTGGTGTTCGCCCACGGATACTCGGTGCACTTCCGGGAGGTGGAGGTCCCGGAGGGGTGCGACATCTGTCTGGTCGCGCCCAAGATGGTGGGTCTGGGGGTCCGTGATCTGTTCCTGAAGGGACGGGGGTTCCCGTCGCTCGTCGCCGTCCACCGGGACGCCACCGGGCGAGCCTGGCCCACCGCCCTGGCCGTGGCCAAGGGGATCGGCAGCCTGAGAGCCGGCGCCTGGGAGACGACGTTCGAGGAGGAAACCATCACCGATCTGTTCGGCGAACAGGTCGGCGGAAGCGGCGCCATCGTGGGGTTGTTCCGGAGCTTCGAGACCCTCGTCGCAGCTGGTTACGACCCCGACGTCGTGGAGCTCGAGCTCCTCGGCTCGGGCGAGCTGGTGGAGGTCATCCGGGCCCAGCTCCGCCATGGGGTCATCGAGAGCCTCTCGGTGCACAGCCCCACCAGCCACTTCGGGCAGCTCCACCGGGCCCAGGAGCTGCTGGACGGCGGCGGGGACGACCGCCTGGGCCGGATCATCCGGGAGCTCCAGGACGGGACGTTCGCGGAGCTGTGGAGACGGGAACGGGCGGACGGCTACCGCCGTATGCGCGAGCTGCAGAGGAGGTTCACCGACCACGAGTTCGTCCGGACCCAGGCTCGCAACCGGAAGCGGCTGCGGGAGTCGCTGGAGGACGGGACGGGAGGCCCTCCGTCGTGACGGTCCTCCCCGACCTGCCCGTGCGCGAGTGGGGCATCCGCATCGGCGGGACCGAGCGCGAGCCCTCCGGCGGCGGAATCCTGGAGCGGACCATGCCCGGGCACCCGGAACGCGCCGTCGGGGTGTTCCGCTCGGCGGGCCCCGGGGACGTGGACGACGCCGTCCGGGCGGTGACCCGGGCGCAACGGGCCTGGGCAGACCTGCGGCCCAAGCAGCGGGCCGAGGGACTCCTCCGGGCGGCCTCGCTGCTCCGGGCTCGAGCGGAGGAGGTGGCGGCGTGGGAGTGCCTGGAGTCCGGGATGCTCATCGGCCTGGCCCGCCAGCACGCCTTGTGGTGCGTCGAGCTGCTGGAGTTCTCGGCCGGCCTGGGCCGCGACCTGTCGGGGCGAACGGTGGACCTCGGATCGGGCAAGCTCGGCCTGGTCATTCCCGAGCCCGTCCCGGTGATGGCCGCCCTCGGTCCGTGGAACTTCCCGCTCTCCGAGCTGATCTGGAAGGTGGCGCCGGCGCTCGCCGCCGGGTGCGGCGTGGTCATGAAGCCCTCCGAGCTCACGCCGATCACCGCCCTCCTGCTCGACGAGGTGCTCCACGAGGCGGGGGTGCCGGAGGGCCTCACCGCCGTGCTGACCGGGGACGGCGAGACCGGGGCGGCCCTGGCCGGGCACCCCGGTGTGGGACTGGTCAGCCTGACCGGCGGGGTGGAGACCGGCCGCGCGGTCCTCCGGACCACCGCCGAGCGCATCACCCCGACCCTGTTGGAGCTGGGGGGCAAGAGCGCGGTCGTCGTCCTCCCGGGGGCCGATCCGGATGCTGCCGCCCGGATCGTGGCGCCGGCCGTGGCGTTCCGGACGGGCCAGGCGTGCACGTGCCCCAGCCGGGTGATCGCGGTGGGTCCGGAGGGCCGGGCGCGGGAACTGGCCGGGGCCATCGACGCGCAGTTCGCGAAGTTGGTGATGGGGCCGCCGGAGATGGAGTCGACCACGCTCGGGCCGGCGGTCAGCGACGACCAGGCTGGCCGGGTCCGGTCCATCCTGGCCCGGGCCGCCGGCGACGGCGTGGAGCTCCTGAGGTCCCACGACGAGCCCGGTGCGGACGACCTGACGCCGACGGTGGCCCTGGGCGCCGGTCGGAGTCACGCGATCGTCCGCGACGAGGTGTTCGGCCCGGTCACCGCAGTCCTGCCGGCGCCCACGGTGGAGGAGGCGCTGAGCATCGCGAACGAGTCCGCGTTCGGCCTGGCGGCCGGAGTGGTCTCCGGGGGGGACCTGGACACCGCGGTGGCCCTGGCTCGGCGCCTGCGGGCGGGGACGGTATGGATCGACGAGTGGGGGACGATCGAGCTGGAGCTCCCCTTCGGTGGCGTGGGCGTCTCGGGGTTCGGCCGGGAGCTCGGCATGGAGGGCATGGAGGCGTTCGTCACGTGGAAGTCGGTGCACCTCCCCCACCGCCCGTTGGATCGGCCCGAGGCGGGCCCGTGACCGGCGCTCCGGCCCTGCGGATCGGCGGGCGCGAGGTGGAGCCGCACGGTTCGCTGACCGTCCTGGACCCTTCCACCGGGCGGGAGCTCGCCGTTGTCCCCGAGGCCGGCCCGGCCGAGGTCGACCTGGCGGTGGAGGCCGCCCGGGAGGCACTGGGGGGGGCATGGGGGCAGATGGCGCCGGACCGCCGGAGCCGCATCCTGTGGCGGATCTCCGAGCTCATCGAGGACCACGCCGCCGAGCTGGCCGCCCTGGAGAGCTCCGACACCGGCAAGCCCATCAGCGCCGCCGGGGCCATCGACGTCCCTCAAACCGCCGCGCAGTTCCGGTACCACGCCGGATGGCCCACGAAGCTCCACGGCGACGTCATCCCCAGCTCGTTCCCGGGACACCTGAGCTTCACCACTCGGATCCCGATGGGGGTGGTGGCCCAGATCGTCCCCTGGAACTTCCCGATCATCATGGTGGGCCGGAAGGCGGCCCCCGCCCTGGCCTGCGGCAACGCCGTGATCCTGAAGCCGAGCGAGGAGACCCCGATGACCGCCCTGCGGGTCCAGGAGCTGGCGGCCGAGGCGGGGCTCCCGCCGGGGGTCCTGACCGTGCTCCCGGGGCGGGGCGAGGTCACCGGCGCCCTCCTGGCGGCCCACCCCGGGATCGACATGGTGGCGTTCACCGGGGGGTGGGATGCCGCCAGCGAGGTGGTCCGGGCCAGCGCGTCCAACTTCAAGCGGCTGCATCTCGAGCTGGGCGGCAAGAGCCCGAACATCGTGTTCGATGACGCGGACCTGACGAGAGCCGTACCCGGAGCCCTGCGGGCCGCGTTCGGCAACATGGGAGAGAACTGCGCGGCGGGGTCGCGGCTGTTCATCCAGGAGGGGATCCACGACGAGTTCGTGGAGGCTTTCGCGGAGGGGGCCCGAGCCATGCGGGTGGGGCCTGCGTCGGATCCAAGCACGGTGATCGGACCGCTCATCTCGCGAAGCCATCGGGAGCGGGTGATCGGCTACGTGGAGACGGGCGTTCGCGAGGGCGCGGTCCTGTTCTCCGGCGGGGCGGCGCTCGACGGGCCGGGATTCTTCATGGAACCCGCCGTGTTCGCGGGGGTGGGCGACGGCATGGCCATCGCCGGCGAGGAGATCTTCGGCCCGGTAGTCTCGGTCCTTCGGTTCGCAGGCGAGGACGAGGTGATCCGGCGGGCCAACGCCACGCGGTACGGCCTTGCCGCGGCGGTGTGGACCGAGAACGGCGCGCGGGCCCACCGGGTGGCCGACCGGCTGGCGGCGGGAACGGTGTGGATCAACTGCTACAGCCGGTTCGACGTGGCCGTGCCCTTCGGAGGCGTGAAGTCGTCCGGGCACAGCCGGGACCACGGCGAGGAGGGAGTCCTGGAGTACACGACCGTGAAGACCGTGTGGGTGGACCATGCCGACGTTTCCTAGCGTGCGATCCTCCAGCTTGGTGGAGGAAGCCCACCGTGCCCTGCACGGCGCCATCCTCCGGGGGGACATCGCACCCGGGGCCCCGCTGTTCGAGGCCGCCGTTGCCAGGGAGATGGGCATCAGCCGGGGACCCGTGCGCGAGGCCCTGCGCCTGCTGGAGCAGAGCGGGCTGGTGGTCCACGAGGCGAACAAGGGATACCGGGTGGCCAGCTTCACCGAGGCGGACCTCCGCGAGCTGGCGGCGATCCGTCTGGCGCTGGAGAGTGTGGCCGTGCGGGAGTCCATCCGCAACGCCGAGGTCGGCCCCCGGCTCCGGGGGGTGCTCGAGCAGATGCAGCGGGCCGTGAAGCGCGGCGACCGGGCCCGGACCGTGGCGCTGGACCGGGAGTTCCACGAGACGCTGGTCGCGCTGTCCGGCCAGCGCCGGCTGCTGGCGGTGTGGGCCGGGCTGCGCGACCAGATCGAGCTGGCGGTCGCCGAGATCAGCCATCTGTATCCGTCCATGGCCGGACGGGCCGCGTCCCACGTGCCCCTCCTGGAGGCCATCGAGCAGGGCGACCTGGAGCTGGCCCTGAAGGCCCTGGAGGCGCACATCTACGACGCGGAGGTGTTACGCGGGATCGCCCGAACGGAGCCGGGAGGCGGCGATGGATGACGCCGGGACGGCGATGACCCTCGAGGAGGCCGCCCGGAGCGCCACCTCGGCGGTGATCGTCGGCAACGGCGGCGGCGGCGACTGCCTGGTCACGGTGCTGGTGGCCTCGTGGCTCCGGAGCATGGGGGTCGACCGCGCGCTGGTCGGGGGGATCGGCTGCCAGTGGTGGCCGGAGCCGGGTCAGGAGCGCGAGGAGCTCGTCGAGGTCCTCGGCCCGGACTTCTACGACCCAATGGAGCTCCACGGGGCCCGGGCCGTCGGCGACCACGCGGCGCTGGTGGGCCCGGACGCCCATTCCCACGGCCGCCGCCCCCACGAGGCGGTGCTCGCGGAGTGGGCCGGCGGTGAGGCCTTCGTCCTGTCCCACCTGGGGGGAGCCATGGGGACCGCGGCGGGGCTGGCCGCCCTCGCCGAGCACGCCGAGGCGGACCTGGTGATCGCGGTCGACGTGGGCTCGGACTGCCTGTCCACGGGGCGGGAGGTCCGCCCCGCCATGACGGTGCTCGCCGACCACCTCACCTTCGCCGGGCTGCTCGGGCAGCGGGTCCGCTCATACTTCTGCCTGGCGGGGTTCGGGGTGGACGCGGAGATGGAGATCGAGGAGCTGACCGAGAACTTCGCCGCGGTGGTGCGGGCCGGTGGCCTGCGAGGGGCGTTCGCCCCCAGCTCGCTGGCCCTGGAGGAGCTGGAGGCGTTGCAGGCCAAGGCGTTCGATCCCGTGGGGAACCTCGTGGTGAAGGCCGCCCGGGGGGAGTTCGGTCTGCAGCGCGTCCTCACCGGCGGGCCGTGGGGCCAGGTCGCGCGGCTCGGTCCCGCGTCCATCCCGATCTGGGCCCTCGATCCGTGGGTGGTCCTGGAGACCGTGGCCACGGACGTCCGCAGCATCCGCTCCACCACCAGCCTCGGCGAGGCCGAGCGGATCTACCGCGAGCTCGGCCGGTTCCCCGAGAGCGGGATCGCGCGAGTGGTGGACTTCCGCCGGATCCCGCCGGCGTGACCGCGCCCGCGGCGGCCTGCCCCGGGGCCACGGCCGCGCCGTTCGTGGGACGGGTCCGGGACCGCGATATCCTGTGGCCGCCATGCCGGTCGGTGAGCTCGTCTTCGCCAACGTCGTCGACCAGCGCGTGTACCAGGCCCAGGGCCGTGAGAGCCCGCCGGGGATCTACGTCCTGACCCTGCCCGGGCGAGCGCTGCCGTTCACGGTCTACCGCGCCTGGAAGGTGCCGACCGGCCTGGTGGGCGAGGAGGTCCGCCTCACCGGCCCCTCCGGACGGGTGTGGTACCGGTGGGGCCCCGCCGCCCGGCGCATGCGCGGATCCATGGACCTCACGATCGAGGAGGACCTCGTCACCGATGCCGTCCTGGGCGAGGGCGGCACGTACGTGGCCTCGTTCATCCTCGACGACGAGATCATCGCCGAGGTCGAGGTCCCGGTGTATCTCCAGGAGTCCCCCACCAGCCTGCCCAAGCACGTGGAGGACGGGCTGAAGCGCTCCGACGTGATCTGGGTGGGGGTCCCGTCGAACGGCCGCCCCCGCCGGGGGCTGCTGAAGCGGCGCCCTGGGCGGCCCGGGCCGCTCACGATGATCCCGGCGTGGTTCGCGTACAAGGGCGGGAAGATCTTCGTCCTGTCGCAGCGGAGCCACGGGGAGGCCGAGCAGACCATCCCCGGCCTCGGCGATGCCCCCGAGATCACGGTGATCACCCGGCGCAAGGGCCGCGACACCTCGCTGGACGAGTTTCCGGCCGGCGTCCGGATGCTCACCGAGGGCCCGGAGTACGAACAGGCCCTGGCCGTGCTGGCCGATCGCCGCCGGAGCCGGGTGGGCCCGCCCCAGGACTCCATCGAACGCTGGCGCGACTCCTGCGTCGTCGCCGAGCTCACCCCGATCGTCTCGCTGTAACCGTGGCCGCCCGGTGGACCCGTTCGCCGATGGTCATAGGCTCGATCGTCGCGATGCTCTGCCTCCTCGGGACGGCCTGCCAGACATCCGGCGCCGCGAACCCGCCGGCGAGCGGCGGGGCGGCGTCGCGGGAGCCGAGCACGGCTCCGGGCGGAGGGAGCCCGGGCGCCACGGTTCCCGCCCCCTCTCCGAGCCCCACGCCCGTGGCCAGCGCGGCTCGTGTCCACATCACCCCGGCGGACGGCAGCCGGTCCGCACGGCCGGACTCGGGGATCTCCGTCACGGTGACCCACGGGCGGATCACCGGGGTCACCGTCCACACCGACGGCGACCGGATCGAGGGAGCCATGGATGCCCGCGCCACGTCCTGGCACAGCCGGTGGGCGCTCAACACCTCAACGGAGTACACCGTCCGGGCCACGGCGGTCGATGACGCCGGACGGAGCGTGACCGTGACGAGTGAGTTCCGCACCCTCACGCCGTCCTCGACGCTGCGGACCATCATCTTCGAGGGCTACCACAAGGAATACGGCGTCGGGATGCCGATCATCCTGCAGTTCGACGAACCCGTCGCGGACCGCGAGGCCGTGGAGCGGTCGCTCGAGCTCCGGACCTCGAAGCCCGTGGTGGGCGCCTGGTACTGGAACGGCGACCAGACCCTGATGTTCCGGCCCAGGGGGTACTGGCCGGCCCACACCCAGGTCCACTTCACCGGTCACCTGGACGGCGTGCGGGCGGGTCCCGGGCTTTTCGGAGTTCATACCCTCACCCAGGACTTCCACATCGGGCGGTCACTGGTCGCGGTGGCCAGCACCCGCACGCACCACATGCAGGTCTATCTCGACAAGAAGCTCCTCGGCGACTGGCCCATCAGCACCGGGAAGCCCGGCCACGAGACGCCCAACGGGACCTACCTGACCATCACCAAGTCGAACCCGGAGGAGATGATCGGGGAGGACTACGACATCTTCGTCCCGTGGTCGGTGCGGTTCACCTGGTCGGGGAGCTTCCTGCACGCGGCGCCCTGGTCGGTGAACCAGCAGGGGTCGGAGAACGTGAGCCACGGCTGCGTGAACATCGCCCCGGCCAACGCCGAGCGGTACTACAAGCTGTCGGTTCCGGGTGATCCCGTGACCATCGTCGGGAGCCCGCTGGCCGGCGCCTGGGACGACGGCTGGACGGTGTGGTTCCTCAATTGGAAGGAGATCCTGGAGGGCAGCGCGCTGCACCAAGCGGTGCGCACCGGGCCCTCGGGGAGCAGGTTCGTGAACCCGGGCGAGCTCCCCGCGTTCACCCCCAGGGTGCCACTGCAGGGCCCCCACCCCGGCAACGCCCTCGCGGTTCCCGCGAGGTGACGCGTCAGGCCATGGGCCGGCCCAGGGCCCGGGCCAGCGCGGCCAGCTCCGCCCCGAGGGCCTCGATCTCCGGTGGGGTGAGGGCCTGGGGGCCGTCGCACAGGGCCTCGCTGGGCTCGGGGTGGACGTCCATCATCACGCCGTCGGCGCCGGCGGCCAGAGCGGCCCGGGCCATCGGAGCCACCAGGTCGTGGCGGCCGGTGGCGTGCGAGGGGTCCACCACCACCGGCAGGTGGGTCTCGATCTGCGCGGCCACCATCCCGGCCAGATCCAGGGTGTTCCGGGTGGCCGTCTCGAACGTCCGGATGCCCCGTTCGCACAGGATGATCTCCGTGTTGCCCTGCTGCGCCACGTACTCCGCGGCCATCAACCACTCCTCGACCGTCGCGGACAGCCCCCGCTTCAGCAGGACCGGCATGTTGGCCCGGCCCACCTCCTTCAGCAGCGCGAAGTTCTGCATGTTCCGGGTCCCGATCTGGAGGGCGTCCGCCACCTCCGCCACGTGATCCACGTCGCCGGCGTCGAGGACCTCGGTGACGATGGGGAGGCCGGTCTCGGCCTTGCACTCGGCCAGGATCTCCAGGCCGCGGCGGGCCAGGCCCTGGAACGCATACGGGGAGGTCCGGGGCTTGTACGCGCCGCCCCGGAGCACGGTGGCGCCGGCGGCCTTCGCCGCGCGGGCCGCGCCCAGGGCCTGTTCCCGGGTCTCCACGGCGCAGGGGCCGGCGATCATCGAGAACGTGGCCCGGCCGATCGCCGCATCCCCGACGCGCACCGTGGTGAGCTGGGGATGGAGTTCCCGGGCCACCAGCTTGTAGGGCTTGCCGACCTTCACCACCTGGTCCACGCCGGGCAGCGTGGCGAGCGGCATCGACAGGAAGGCCTCGGTGTCCCCGACCAGCCCGATGATCGTCCGGAACTTCCCCCTGGACACGAACGCGTCGCCGCCGGCCTCCCGGACCCGGTCCACGACGTGCTCGACGTCCGCCTCCGTCGCGTCCGTCCTCATCACGACCACCATTCCGACCTCCCGTTCGGCCGGGCCACCCGGGG
>WNFU01002184.1_pt1 | contig 37689 bp, 27 predicted proteins | sample 5400121 | NCBI WGS metagenome assembly WNFU01 (sample SAMN13153360, study PRJNA577476) | soil metagenome | isolation source: 100 cm soil or saprolite under grassland replicate 1 | place: USA:California | collected 2016-06-15
TTGGTGGCCGGGACGGTGGCGTCCTGGCCGGCCTCGGCGTGCAGGAAGGTGGGCCGCTTGGCGTAGCGCCGGGCGAGGGCGACCACGGCCGCCGGCATGGTGGCCGAGAACAGCATCGTCTGGCGGTGCTCCGGGGTGGCCCGGATGATCGCCTCGACGTCGGGCAGGAAGCCGAGGTCGAGCATCTCGTCGGCCTCGTCGAGCACCAGCAGGCGGACCCCGGAGAGGTCGAGGTTGCGCTGGCGCAGGTGGTCGAGCAGGCGTCCCGGGGTGCCGACGACGACCTGGGCGCCCTCGGAGAGGGCGACGATCTGGGGCCCGAGGGGCCGCCCGCCGACGACCGAGACCACCCGCACGCCGGTGTCCCTGCCGGCCGCTTCGAGGTCGCCGGCCACCTGCAGGCAGAGCTCACGGGTGGGGACGACCACGAGGGCCTGGACGTTCGGCTCGTCCTTCTCGATGCCCTGGACGATCGGGACGCCGAAGGCGAGGGTCTTGCCGGTGCCGGTGCGCGCCTGGCCGATCAGGTCGACGCCGGCGAGCGCCAGCGGCAGGCAGAGGGTCTGGATGGGGAAGGGATGCTCGATGCCGATCCTGGCCAGTGAGGTGAGCGTCGTGGGGGCGACGCCGAGGTCGGCAAAGCTGCGTTCCGGAACGGTCGTGGGAGTGGTGGTTGCGGTCAGACTCAATGAGCCTCCGGTGTTTGGAATGGCCTTGCGCGCCCCGGCCCGCGCCGCGAACGGGCAGGCGGGCGCCATCGACCACTCACTGTAGCAGACCCAGCGCCGCGCGTCCCGAGTGCAGGTCGGCCGCGACGTCCGGAGCTCCTGGTGGGGTAGGCTCGGCACGACAGTCGACAAGCGAGGTGGCGCACCGCCGCCTCGCGTTTGAATAGGAGGTCAACGCGGTGGCCAGTCCGGCCGAGGTGTTCGAGGCGCTCCGTACGGCCCACGCCAAGGCCGACGCGGACGAGGCGGCCGCGCTGTACGCGCCCGACGGGGTCTTCTACGGCCCGGACAACGTCGTGCACAAGGGCCGCGACGAGATCCGCAACCACCTGGCCTCGTACTTCGCCAACCGGGGGCCGGTGGAGGTCACGGTCAAACGCCAGGTCTCGGACGGGGAGGTGCTGCTCACCGAGTGGACCAGCGCCTACACCCAGGGCGGGCGGCGCTGGTCGGGCACGCCCGGGGTGTCGGTCATGGAGCTCGGCCGCCACGGCATCACCTACCAGCGCGACTACCAGTAGCGCCTCACATCGAGCTGAAGCCGACCCGCCGGTCGGCGTGCTCCTCGCCGACCTCGACGTAGGCCAGCTTCTCGGTCGGGATGCCGACGCGGCGGCCCTTGGTGTCGGTCAGCCACAGCACCTGGGACTTGCCGGCCACCGCCGAGTCGACCCGCCCCATGATCTCGTCGGCGGCCTGGTCGGTCTCGATGACCAGCTCCTTCGGGCTGTAGATCACGCCGAGCTTGACCTCCATGCCTGCTCCTCTCTCGTTGGCCGGCGGCGCACATGGTCCGGCGGCCAGGGAGCGACCGCCCGCGCTCGAAGCGGCCCGAGCGTAGCAGGCCTCTCGCCCGTCCCGGCGCTGTCGTACCGCGTTGTTACGGTGCGCCCAGGACGCGACGGGGGAGGCGTGCCGGTGGAGTGGGCGGTGCTGGCGGTGGCCGTGGCGGCGATGGCCGGTGTCGCCGCCGGCCTCTGGGCGGGCCGGCGGTCGCGCGGGGTAGGGCTCGCGGCCGGCGTGCTCCTGGAGCGCCGCCTGGAAGGCATGTCCAGCGACCTCGACCGCCGCCTCGCCGCCCTCGACCAGCGCCTCTGGCTCGGCCTGGACTCCGTGCAGCACGCCCAGGCGCAGGCCGCCGACGCCGCCGCCGACGTGCGCGAGCGGGTCGCGACCGTGGCCGGCCTGGCCGAGCAGGTGCTCGACCACGCCCGCGACCTCGGCCGGCTGGAGGACCTGCTGCGCCCGCCGCAGGCCCGCGGCGCGCTCGGCGAGGTGCTGCTCGAACAGCTCCTGGCGCAAGGGCTGCCGGCCTTCGCCTACCAGACGCAGCACAGCTTCCGCTCGGGCGCCCGGGTCGACGCGGTGCTGCTGCTCGGCGACGCCATGGTCCCGGTGGACGCGAAGTTCCCCCTGGAGGCGTTCGCCCGCATGGCCGCGGTCAGCGAGGGCGACGCCGCCCGGACGCTGCACCGGCGGGCGTTCGCGCGCGACGCGCGCCGCCACGTGGACGCGATCGCCGACAAGTACATCTGCCCCGACGAGGGCACCTTCGACTTCGCCCTGTGTTACCTGCCGTCCGAGGCGGTCTACTACGAGTTCCTGCGCGAGGACGAGCCGGGGGCGTCCTCGTTCCGCTATGCCGTCGGCCGCCGCGTGTTCCCGGTCTCGCCGACCACGCTGTACGCCTACCTGATCTCGATCGGCCTGGGCCTGCGCGGCCTGCGCGTGGAGGCCAACGCCAGGCAGGTGGTCGACGCCCTCAGCACCCTGCAGGGCGAGCTGGGCCGCCTGCGCGAGGACTTCGAGGTGGTCGGCAAGCACCTCGGCAACGCCAGGGCGCGCTGGGACGAGGCGGCCAGGCGCCTGGACCGCTTCGAGGGCCGACTCGCCGACGTGTCCGAACGGGCCGACGAGCTCGAGGCCCGCGCCGAGGAGCCGGCCGCCTCGCCCGAGCCCGCCGGCTGAGCGGTCGCGGCTACGGGAAGCGGTTGAACCACAGCAGCGACAGGGCGCCGCCGGCGACCACGAACAGCAGGGCGGCGGCGGCGAAGACCACGGTGACCTCCTGCCGCTCCTTGACGAAGCCGATGCGCGAGCCGAGGTCGCGGTAGACGGCCTTGAGGTCGCGGTTGCTCGGCGCGGTGAAGAACTTGCCCCCGGTCACCTCGGCGACGCGGCGCAGGGTCGCCTTGTCGGGCGGGACTGGGATGCGGCGCGGCTGGCCGGACTCGTCGGGCACCTCGACGACGCCCTCCTCGGTGCCCAGGGCGATGGTGAACACCGGCACGTTCATCTGCTTGGCGTGCTCGGCGGCCTCGAGCGGCTGGATCTTGCCCACCGTGTTGGCGCCGTCGGACAGCAGCAGCATCACCACGGGCGGCTCCTTGCCGCTGCTCTCCGGCGCCGCCGTGGTCGGCGGGCTGGTCGTCGCCGGAGCCTTGTCCCGCGGCCGGTCGGCGGGCGGCGGCGCCGGCGGCCGCTTGGCCTCGAGGCCCCGCTCGATGGCGTCGCCCATAGCCGTGCCGCCCTCGGCGCGCAGCGAGCCGATCGCGTCGCGCACCGACGAGCGGTCGGTGGTGGGGCGGGTCAGGGTCTGGGCGCTGGCGGAGAACGACACCAGGCCCACCTTGAACTTGGCCGGCATGTTGTCCAGGAAGGAGCTGGCGGCCTGCTGGGCGGCGAGCAGGCGGGTGGGCTCGACGTCGGTCGCGTTCATCGAGCCCGACACGTCCATCACCAGCACCACCGTGGCCTGCTCCTTGGGCACGAGCACGACCGACTGGGGCCGCGCCAGGCTGACCAGCAGCGTGGAGAGGGCCAGCAGGTAGAACAGGGCCGGCAGGTGGCGGCGCCAGCCCGGCGAGCGGCTGACCACGTTGGACAGCAGGTCGAGGTTGGTGAAGCGGACCGCGTAGCGGACCCGGCGGCGCTGGGCGAGGTAGTAGCCGAACAGGGCGAGCGGGACCAGGAGCAGCGCCCACAGCATGGTCGGCCACTGGACGCTCATGCCGGCGCTCCCCCGCGCAGGTTCGGCCCGATGCTGCCGCGCCGGCGCAGGAACCCGGCGAAGGTGGTCAGCCAGTCGCCGCCGGTCGACAGCACCACGTGGTCGCAGCCGGCCTTGCGCAGCTCGGCGGCGACCTCGGCGCGCTCGGCCGCGGCGGCGCTGGCGAAGCGCTCGCGCAGCTTGCCGATGGCGGTGTTGACCCGCAGGTGCCGCCCGGTCTCGGGGTCGACCAGCCACAGCTCGCCGACGTTGGGCAGCTCCTGCTCGCGCTGGTCGCGGATCTCGACCGCGACGGCGTCGTGGCGGCCGGCGACGGCGAGCAGGGGCACGCGCCAGTCCCGGGGGCCGCGGAAGTCGCTCACCACGATCACCACCGAGCGGTTGCGGGCCAGGTGGCCGGCGTGGTTCAGGGCTGCCCCGAGCGAGGTCGCCCCGCCGCCCTCGACCTGCGGCTCGTGGCGCAGCGCCATGAGCAGCCCCATCAGCCCGACGCGGCCCTGGCGGGGCGGCAGGGCCTGCGGCTTGGCGTCGCCGAAGGTGAGCACCCCGAGCCGGTTGCCCCTGCGGGTGGCGATGTGCCCGACGGCGAGGGCGACGCCCTCGGCCACGTCGGCCTTGCGCCGGTCTGCCGTGCCGAACTGCATCGACGGCGAGGTGTCCAGCACCAGCCAGGTGGACAGGGCGCGCTCGGCGACCTGCACGCGGGTGTGCGGCTCGCGGGTCCTCGCGGTCACGTTCCAGTCGATCCGCCGCACGTCGTCGCCTGGCTGGTAGGGGCGGATCTGCGCAAGCTCCGTGCCGATGCCGAGCGCGGCCGAGCGGTAGTCACCGGCGAGCAGCCCCTCGACCCGGCGCCGCACCACGATGTCCAGGGCGCGCAGCAGGCCCTCGGGAGTCGGACCTGGCCCCGGCCGGTCCGGCGTGCGGGTGACCGCAGCCGGCACGTTCCCGGGACCGCCGCTCATGAGGCCGTCTGGTCGTGGGCGAGGTCGATGCGGGGCGGCTGGATGGCGGTGAGCACGGCCGTGAGCAGGCTGTCGGCGCTCACCTCCTCGGCCAGCGCCTGGTAGGTCAGGACCAGCCGGTGCCGCAGGACGTCCTTGGCGACCTCCTGCACGTCCTGGGGCAGCGCGTAACTGCGCCCGCGCAGCAGGGCGAGGGCGCGGGCCGCGTGGACGAGGTTGATCGACCCGCGCGGGCTGGCCCCGTAGGCGATGTAGGGGGCGATCTGGCCGACGCCGTAGCTGTCCGGGTGCCGGGTGGCCATGCACAGGGCGACCGCGTACTCGGCCACCAGGCGGTCGACGTAGATGTTGGCGGTGGCGCGCTGGAACTCGTGGAGCTGCTCGATGGAGATCACCCGGCGGATGGCCGGCTTGTCCCCGAGCGACCGCTGCACCACCGTCATCTCTTCGCTGAAGTTCGGGTAGTCGACCATCACCTTCATCATGAAGCGGTCGACCTGGGCCTCCGGCAGCGGATAGGTGCCCTCGGACTCGATCGGGTTCTGGGTGGCGAGCACCAGGAACGGGTCGCCGACCGGGTAGGTCGTCTGGCCGATGGTGACCTGGCGCTCCTGCATCACCTCGAGCAGCGCGGACTGCACCTTGGCGGGGGCACGGTTGATCTCGTCGGCGAGCAGGAAGTTGCAGAACACCGGGCCGAGCTCGGTGTCGAACGTGGCCGAGTCGGGCCGGTAGATGCGCGTGCCGACCAGGTCGGAGGGGACCAGGTCGGGGGTGAACTGGACGCGGTGGAAGGTACCGCCGAGCACGTCGGCCACGGTGGAGATGGTCAGCGTCTTGGCCAGGCCGGGGACGCCCTCCAGGAGCAGGTGGCCGTGGGCCAGCAGCGCGATGAAGACGCGCTCGAGCATGCCTTCCTGCCCGACGATCACGCGCTTGATCTCGAACAGGGCCGCTTCGAGCTGGCCGCGTGCGGCGGAGTCCCCGACCGCGGCCAAGTGTGGTTGCCGGTCGGTCAAGGCGGCTCCTTAGCTCGCGCAGGAGGGGCGCGCCGCCCACTCCGAGGTGGTAACCGAGGGCCGCGCGAGCGCGACCACTCTCACAGTAGCGTTCCCCGGAGGATTCGGCACCACACACGATATCGCCGAGGACCCCGAGGCCGGTGGTGCAACCGCCGGCCTCGTCCCACCATCCGGGTCCCCGGCGATATCGGGGCGGAGTTCGCCCGGATCACCGGGCGTTCCTCGCACGAGCGGAGTGCGGTTCTATCGAGCGACCCTGAGAACTGAATGAGAAGAACCTAGGGACGGCTTAAGAATGTGAGGAGGACGCCGGCTGGCGCGCTGCCGGCACGCGCTGCCGGCCTATCCCGCGGCGCGCGGCGGTGGCCGGCAGCCGCAGGGTGAACGTGCTGCCCTCGCCGAGGGTCGACTCGACCAGCACCGCCCCGCCGTGGGCCTGGGCGACCCACTTGGTGATGGCCAGGCCCAGCCCCGACCCCTCCATCCCGCGGGTGCGCTGCGAGCGCCAGAAGCGGTCGAACACGTGCCGCTGGTCGAGCTTGGCGATGCCGATGCCGTTGTCGCGCACCTCCAGCTCGGCCATGCCGCCGCCGAGCGCCAGCCGCAGCACGACCTCGCCCGCCGAGGTGTACTTGAGCGCGTTCTCGACCAGGTTCCACACCGCACGCCGCAGGTCGTCGCGGTCGCCGGAGACCCAGACGGGGGGCAGCCTCGCCGGCTCCAGGCGCACCTCGACCCCGTCCTGGGCGAGCCGCGAGGCGTCGCGGTGGATGTCGGCCAGCAGGTGGTCGAGGCGGACGGCGCGGCGCACCGGCCCGGCGGCGGTGGCCTCCAGCCGCGCCAGCGCGAGCAGGTCGCCGACCAGCGACTCCATGCGCCGCATCTCGGCCAGGACGTCGTGCAGGGCGGCGCTGCGGTCCTCCTCGCGGGCACCGGGCACGCGGGCGAGGAACTCCAGGTTGGTGCGGATCGCGGTCATCGGCGTGCGCAGCTCGTGCGAGGCGTCGGCCACGAAGCGGCGCTGCGCGTCGAGCGTGGTCTTGAGGTCGTCGTGGGACTGCTCCAGCTCGGCGAGCATCTGGTTGAACGAGTTGGACAGCCGGCTGATCTCGTCGTTGCGGCCCGAGAAGGGGAGCCGGCTGGCGAAGTCGCGCTCGTCGCCGATGCGCTGGGCCGCCACCCGCATGCGCCCCAGCGGGCGCAGCAGCCCGGCGGCCAGCGCCCAGCTCATCAGCGCGCCGATGGCCAGCACGGCGAGGCCGCCGGCGACCAGGATGTTGCGCAGCAGCCCGAGCGAGGCCTCGAGGTCGCGCAGGTCGCGGGCGAGGATCATGCTGCCCTGGTAGCGGTTGTCGGGGTCGACGTCCAGCGTGGCCGGATCGGGGGGGTGCTGTCCCGGCGTCGAGGTCGAGCGCGGCTTGCCCCGCCCGGGGAGCAGGATGACCGTGGTGTCCCCGGCGCGGACGCGGATGCTCACCCGGTACACCGCGAGCGGCCGGCCGAGCCCGTTCCTCTCGGGCCCGACGATGTGGGCCTTGCCGTCGGCGGGGACCGCCGGGAGCGTGTCCTCCTGCACGCCGGGCGAGTGCGCCGAGACGTCCTTGAAGTCCTTGACGTTCTCCGGGTAGTGGCGGGCCTTCACCCAGTAGTAGACGTTCGGCAACCGGCGCGGCTCGTCCTGCAGGGTCCGCTCGATGCGCCACACGTAGGTGTAGCCGTCCTCCCCGCTGACAAGCTGCGCGTACTGCCTGGCCTGGGCCTCGAAGCTGCTCACCTGGTCGCGGTGCAGTCGCGTGCTCACGTAGGTGTAGACGCCAAGGCCGAACGCGGCCAGGGTGAGGGCGAGCAGGCCCAGGTAGGCGAAGACGAGCCTGGTCCGGAAGCTCACCGGCCGGCCTCGGGGTCGTCGCGGAGCACGTAGCCGACCCCGCGGACGGTGTGGATGACCCGAGGCTCGCCTTCGGCCTCGAGCTTGCGGCGCAGGTAGCCCACGTACACCTCGAGCACGTTGGAGTCGCGACCGAAATCGTAGTCCCAGACGCGCTCGAGGATGGTGGAGCGGGGCAGGACCTGCCTCGGGTGCTCGAGGAACAGCGCGAGCAGGTCGAACTCCTGCCTGGTCAGGGTGATGGTGCGCTCGCCGCGCCAGACCTCGCGGGTGGAGCGGTCCATGCGCACGTCGCCGAAGCGCAGCTCCGCCGAGGTGGAGCCGTTGCGGCCGCGGCGCAGCAGCGCCTTGATGCGCACCAGCAGCTCCTCGAAGGCGAACGGCTTGCCCAGGTAGTCGTCGGCGCCGGCCTCGAACCCGGCGACCCGCTCGGGCACCTCGCTGCGGGCGGTCAGCATCAGCACCGGCGAGTCGCCGATCTGGCGCAGCCGGCGGCACACCTCGAGGCCGTCGATGCCGGGCAGCAGCACGTCGAGGATGATCAGGTCGGGGGTGCGCTCCATCACCCGCGAGAGGGCCTCCTCGCCCGAGGTGGCCACCTGGACCTCGAAGCCTTCGTAGGCGAGCGGGCGGCGCAGAGCGGCGGCCAGGAGTGGATCGTCGTCGACGACGAGGATGTGCGCTCCCATATGCGGCCGTCCTTCACTCACCGCAGGCCGGACCGGACCCGCGCGCCGTTGCGCGTGCGCTCTCGGCGGGCGTCGGCTTGACATGGTGTCACGGGTCCCACCTACCCGCCAACCTGCGGCTCGTCGAAGGCACGCTCGCGGCGGCAGTCGCGCGGCAGCTTGTCGGAGCGCAGGCCCTTGAACGAGGCCGCCCGCAGGCGGCCGTCGTCGGTCCAGGACTGGTACTCCACCTCGCAGACCAGCTCCGGCCGGACCCAGTGGACGCCGCGCAGGCCGGGGACGGGATCGACCGGCCGCCGGGCGCTCTCGTGGGCGCGCAGCTCCTCCATGAGGGCGGCGAGGAACGACTGGCTGAAGCCGGTGCCGACGTTGCCGACGTAGCGCAGCCGGCCGCCGTCGTCGTACACGGCGAGCAGGAGCGACCCGAGGGTGCTCTCGCGCTGGCCCTTGCCGGGCGTCCAGCCGACGATCACGCAGTCCTGGTGGTGCTTGGCCTTGACCTTGCGCCAGTCGGGGGAGCGCTTGCCCGGGCGGTAGGGGCTGGCCGCGCGCTTGGCGATCAGGCCCTCCAGGCCGAGCCGCTCGACGTGCTCGAACAGGGCGGTCCCGCGACCCTCGACGGTCTGGGACAGGCGCAGGCGGCCGGTCTCGACGAACACCTCGCCCAGCCGCGCCAGGCGCTCGCTGAGGGGCAGGTCGAGCAGGGGGGCGCCGTCCAGCCAGAGCAGGTCGAAGGCGAGGAACTGGATCGGCACCCGGTCCCGCCGGCGCGCCAGCTCGTCCGGCGGCCGGTGGAAGCGGTCCTGCATGCGCTGGAAGGAGGGGCGCCCCTCGCGGTCGAGCGCGACCACCTCGCCGTCGACCACCGCGTTGCGCGCGGCGAGCTGGCGGTGCATGTCGATCAGCTCGGGGAACTGGGCGGTCACGTCCCGCCCGGTGCGCGAGGTCAGGCGCGTGGCCGCGCCGAGCGCGGCGAGGCAGCGGTGGCCGTCCCACTTCACCTCGTAGAGCCAGCCGTCGGCGTCGAACGGGGTCGTCTCCAGCACCGCCATCATCGGTTCGAAGGTCGGCGGCACGGCCGGCTGGGGCAGCGACGCCCTGCCGGCCAGGAAGCAGATCCAGTCCCGCTCCCTGGTGCGCACGAAGTGGTACTCGGCGCCGTGGTAGCGGCTGCCGTGCAGCCGCACGCTCCACTTGTCGTCCTTGATCTCGAGCGGCTCGTAGGTGCCGAGGTCGAACAGGCGCACCTCGCCGCCACCGTACTCGCCGGCCGGGATGGTGCCCGTGAAGGTCAGGTAGTCGAGCGGGTGGTCCTCGGTGTTGACCGCCAGGTGGCGCACGCCCGGCTCCTCGGGCAGCCGCTTCGGCACGGCGAACGAGACCAGCACGCCGTCGTGCTCGAAGCGCACGTCGTGGTGGAGCCGGCGGGCATGGTGCTGCTGGATCGTGAAGCGCCGCCCCGGCGTGAGCAGCGCCGGCACCGGGATCCCGGCGGCGTGCGGCTCGGCCGGCATCACCCCGCCGCCGGTGGCGGACTCCCCGGCCGCGTCCGCTTCCTGCTCCACACCCGGCTCGGCCCCGGTCCTGCCCGCCGAGGCCTCCCGCTCCGCCGGCGCTCCCTGGTCCTCGGCCACCTGGCCGGAGCCGCCGCCGGGGTCGCCGTCCGCGGCCGCGTCCCCGCCGGCGCGGCCGGAGGGCTCGGGGGTGCGGGCGAAGTCCCGCTTGGCCGCGTACTCGTCCAGCGCGGCGCGCGCGGCCGGGCGTTCGGACCGGGGACCGGCCCAGCGGGACCGGCGGCCGCCCGAGCGCTCCTGGCTCTGGCTGCCGGCGCCGAGCCCGAGCGCCTCCATCGCCGCGGTCAGGGACTGGCCTTCGTGGAGCACCCCGGCGAAGCGGTCACCGGCCGCGAAGCGCTCCCACACGTTGTCGATGCGGAAGTCCTGCGGCTCCAGGTCCTCGTCCAGCTCGTCCCAGTCGAGCGGCGCGGAGACGGGCGCGCCGGGCAGCGGCCGCAGCGAGTAGACGCTGGCGATGTTGGCGCCCGGCCGGTTCATCTGGTGGTCGACGAAGACCTTGCCGGCGCGCTTCTCGATCGCCCAGTCCATGGTCACCTTCTCGGGCATGGCGCGGACCACCAGCCGCCCCACCCGCTCCACGAACAGCCGGGCGTCGGCGTGGGTGTGGGTGCCGTCGAGGGGCACGAACACCTGCATGCCGGTGGCCCCGGAGGTCTTCGGGTAGCCGCGCAGGCCGAGGCCGTCCAGCACCACCTTGACCAGCTTGGCGGCCAGGCGGACGTCGGCGAAGGTGTACGGCTCGAACGGGTCGAGGTCGAAGAAGGCGTAGTCGGGCCGGTCGAGCGAGCCGGCACGGGCGTGCAGCGGGTGCATCTCGATGCAGCCGAGGTTGGCCAGGTAGAGCAGGCTCGGCAGGTCCTGGGCGACCACGAACTCGACCACCCGGGTGCCGTCCTCGGACGGCACCGCCGCGGTCGGCAGCCAGCTCGGCGCGTGCGCCGGCACCTGCTTCTCGTAGAACGGCTCGCCGGCCAGCCCGTCGGGCATGCGCCGCATGGTCAGGGGGCGGTCGTGGCCGGCCAGCCCGTCGGGCATGCGCCGCATGGTCAGGGGGCGGTCGTGGAGGTAGGGGAGGATCAGCGGGGCGACGTTGTAGTAGTAGGTGACCAGGTCGCCCTTTGTGATGCCCTCACCGGGCCAGTACTCCTTGGCCAGGTTGGACAGCCGCAGCGTGCGGCCGTCGACCTCGGCCCGCCAGGCGTCACCGTCCCGGCTGGCTGGCAGCTCCGCCGGGAACGGGATCTGGCTCCCCTTGCCCGTGGCCATGCCGGACAGTGACCCCCGTGCTGGCCGCGGCCCGGGCGCCCCGACCGGCGAGGATGCTTGCCCAGGCGGCCGCGAACCTGTTCAGTGTGCTCAGGTCGCCAGCGTACAGTTGAGGGCAAGCAGGTAAGGCCGCCGCCTTCCCCAGGAGCACCGCATGAAGACCATCTGGAAGGGCGCGATCTCGTTCGGGCTGGTGACGATCCCGGTGCGCGTGTACGGCGCCACCGAGGAGAAGAGCCTCCGCTTCCACCAGCTCCACCAGCCCGACAGCGGCCGCATCCGCTACAAGCGCGTCTGCTCGGTCGACGGCGAAGAGGTCGAGTATTCCGAGATCGTCAAGGGCTACGAGTACGAGAAGGACCACTACGTGACCCTGACCGAGGAGGAGCTCGACTCCCTGCCGGTGGCCAGCGCCAAGGCGATCGAGATCGAGCGCTTCGTCGACGCCGACCAGATCGACCCGATTTTCTTCCAGAAGTCCTATTACCTGGTGCCCGAGCCGACCGGCCTCAAGGCCTACCAGCTGCTGCGCGAGGCCATGGTGGACGACGGCAAGATCGCCCTCGCCAAGGTTGCCTTCCGCGACAAGGAGCACCTGGCCACCCTGCGCCTGCGCGACAACGTCTTCGTGCTGGAGACGATGTTCTGGCCCGACGAGATCCGTACGCCGAGCTTCGAGGTGCTCGACGAGGAGGTGCAGGTCAGGCCGCAGGAGGTGCGGATGGCCCGCAGCCTGATCGAGAGCCTCTCGGCCGACTTCGAGCCCGAGGAGTTCCGCGACGAGTACCGCGCCGCCCTCGAGGAGCTGGTCGCCAAGAAGGTCCAGGGCGAGGAGATCACCTACAGCGAGGAGGCGGAGCCCTCGAAGGTGGTCGACCTGATGGAGGCCCTGCGAGCCAGCGTCGAGGCCGCCAAGGCGGGCAAGGACGCCGAGGGCGCCCGACCGGCCAGCCGCAAGAAGGCCGCCTCCTCACGCCGCAAGAAGGCCGCCGGCGAGTAGCCCGAGCGGTCACACCGGATCGATCCGCTTGGCGAACAGCAGCGTCGGGAACCCGGCCACCGTCGAGCGGCGCCGCAGCGCGCCCATGGCGACCACGCGCCCCTGCAGGACTCCGACCAGGAACTCCCCGCCGTCGGCCAGGTAGGTGGCCTCGACCCGGCGAACGTCCTCGTCCCAGGGGCCGTTCCCCCCGTGCGCCCCCACCTGGTCGAGGGCAAGGTTGTGCAGCGACCAGACAGCCTGCTGGTCATAGGGCTGATACCGGCGGATCGTGAGCACCCCGACACTCTATGGCAGCGTGTCAGCCACCCCGCGCAGCTCGTGCATCGCAGCTCGCCGAGCCGGCGACGTCTGTCCACAGCCCGTCTACCAGGGTTGGCGCCCGGAGATCGCCGACGGTAGAGTACGAACATCCCCCCAGTCATCTAGGTGACTGGGTGCGAGGCCCGCTTCGGCGGGCCTCTGCGTTTCGCGTCGCCGTCGTCGCTCTACCATTCTGCGGGCTTGTGGATCCTGCCGTGGGCGTCGGCGAGCACCGGAGGGAACTGGCATCCCCGCAGGGTGGCTGGTCGTATCTGCTTGAAGAACGTCGGCCGCAGCGCACGGCTGCGAAACTGTGGCGGGTGCGGGTTGATGACTCCGACCGTCAATCCGAGCTCGCTCTGCGCGACGTCAACAGGTTCCTTGAGGTCGGAATCGTTGGAGATGACCACGGCAGCCTTGCAGTCGTGCTTGAACGCATCGAGCAGCAGGTGCGTGGCGAGATTGACGTCGGAGCCCTTCTCCTCGCTCCGGATCACCTCGACGGTCGCCGGTCCACCCAATGAAGGGTTGGCAAGGCGCATTCGGACCGGACGGCTCAGGTAGTGCCCTAGCTGGACGGTGAGGTTGGGAATCGTGTGGAGGGCGCGTAGGTAGGTGAGCTGTCGTTCTCGCTCTTGCGGATTGTCGGGGCGGAAGGTGACCAGTGCGGTGAAGTACCTGATGCGGTTGATCTCGTCGTTGGGTAGCAGGCGACGGCACAGGGCTCCGAGGTCGAGCCAGCGGTAGGCAGTGCCTTTCAAGCAGCCGTAGTAAAGGTTGAAGCCGTCGACGTAGACATTGGTTCGCATGAGGGTGCGAACGTACTGTCGCCGACCTGCTGGCCGCGCATGCGTTTCCACAGCCCCCCACCCGACCGGCGAGGGAGTGGTGGGTACGCTTCGGGCACGGCTGATGGGACCGTGTGCGGCTACAGGCGACCTTCGACGAGGCCGCCAGCTGTACGACCGGCCGCGGCCGCGGCTGCCGAGCGCCGCCGACGTCCCAGAGGAGGGTGAGGAACTGGACCGCTCCAACAGCTTCGGACCGGTCCGGTCGCCGCTGGGAATGGGAGCTCGCCTACACCACGGCTGCATACCTGGACCTGCTGCGCACCTATTCGGGCCACCGGGCGGTGGAGCCCACGGCCCGTCGTGGGCTGCTCGACTGCGTCGCCAGGCTGATCGACACACGCCACGGCGGTTGCACCAGCAAGCGCTATCTGACCGAGTTGCGCCTCACCTGGCGCCAAGCGGCGGGTTGACGGCGGCCCGGCCTTCAGTCCTCGGCCGGGTCGTTGGAGGGGTCGGAGCGGGTGGAGACCCGCAGGCCGTGGCGTTCGGCCCAGGCGCGGCGGTCCTCGGCCCGCGTGACCGCCTCCTCGGCCAGGCGGCGCAGCTCCTCCTCGCGGCGTCGGCGCAGCTCCGGAGGGGCCGCCTCCGCGCGCGCCTCGCGTCCCACCCCGATCTCCTCGCGGACCTCGTCGACCTGCAGGGAAAGGTAGGCGAGCGCGCCCAGGGGGATCGGCAGCCAGAAGTTGACCAGCCGGTACAGCACCACGCCGAGGGTCGCGGCCCCGACCGGGGCGCCGAAGAAGGTGAGCAGTGACACCAGGACGACCTCCACCACGCCCAGGCCGGCGGGCGTGATCGGCAGGGCGGCCATCACGTAGGCGAGCCCGAACGCGACGATCAGCCCGTAGATCGGCACCCGGTGGCCGAACGCGCTCACGAACAGCCACAGGGCCGTGGCGGTGCAGAGCCAGAAGCCCACGTCCCAGAGGACGGCCCGGCGCACCAGCGCGGGCTGGCGGGCCACGGTCTGCAGCCGCCCGGCCAGGCGCAGGACCACCTCGTGGACCTTGTCCTCGTCGAGGAAGGGCAGGCGCCGGCTGGCCGCGCGCATGATGCGGGCGGCCCGGGCCTGGCCGCGCACCAGCAGCACGACCAGGGTGGAGAAGCCGCCGATCAGCAGCACGCCGAGCACGGCCGCGAAGGCGTACAGGGGGTTGTAGCCACGCAACGGGATGGATATCACCAGGCCGACCCAGAGCAGGATGTTCAGCACCACGGCGGAGCCCATCCCCTGGGTGGCCATGACGAAGGCGGCGTCCGTGCCGCGCAGGCCGTTCTTGGTCAGCAGGCGGAAGCCGAGCGCCCCACCGGCGGCGGAGCCGCCTGGCACCACGTGGCTGATCGCCAGGGTGGAGAGCTGGATGCGCAGCAGCGTGAAGAAGCCGGGCTGCTGCCCCCGCGGGATCAGCGAGGCGGTCAGCTTGGTGTAGGAGCAGATCGATGCCGCCTCGAAGGCGACCGCCAGCAGCACCAGGGGCAGGTCGATGCTGCCGAACAGCGGCAGCGCGTCGCGCACCTTGGGCACCTGGGGCAGCACGAAGTGGATCACCACGAAGGCGAGAAGCAGCAGCTGCGTGAGCCGCCTGACCGAGGTGGCGACCGGGGTGCGCGCCCGCGCCATGCCCCTACCGCCCGGGCGCATCGCCGGGCGGCCGGCTCGTCGGGGGCCGTCCAGGACCGTGGCCGCTGGAGCCTCGCCGCGAGCGCGGCCGGCCAGCGGGAGCAGCACCAGAGGTCATACGGGCAGTATAGGGTTCGCGGCCAGCCGAACCGGCCCGGTCCATCGGGAGCCACCTGGTCGGCGGCCGGCCCCGTGCCCCCTGGGCCACCGGCTAGCTGGGCGGCTGCGCCGCGCCGACGCGGGCGAGCAAGCCGGCGAGCAGTGCCGTGCGCGGCGCCACGCTCTCCAGGTCGAGCCACTCTCTGGGGCCGTGGGCCTCGCCGCCGACCGGGGCGAGGCCGTCGATCGTCGGCAGCCCCGCCGCCGCGGTGGTGTTGGCGTCCCCGGCCCCGCCGCTGGCCGCCTCGCGCAGCTCGAACCCGAGTGCCTCGGCGACCTGCCGCGCCTCGGCCAGCAGGCCCGCGACCGCCTCGGTGCGCTCCATCGGCGGATGGCGGTGGACCACCTCCAGGCTGGCGGTGGTCCCTGGCACGTAGCTGGTGGCCGCGATCTCCCGCACCGTCGCGAGGGCGCGCTCGAAGTCGACGGTGGTGACCGCTCGCAGGTCGAGCTGCAGCTCCGCCCGCTCGGCCACCACGTTCGGCCTGGTGCCGGCCCGGATCACTCCGACGTTGCAGGTCACGCCGGGCCAGCGGCCGTTGAGCGCCTGCAGCGCCTCGGTCTTGCGGGCGGCCTCCAGCGCGGCGTTGATCCCCTCCTTGGGACGGACGCCGGCGTGGACCGCCTTGCCTTGGATGCCGATCTCGCACGCGGAGATCCCCTTGCGCGAGGTCACCAGGGCGCCGTTGACGCGCGCGGCCTCCAGGCCGATGCCGACCTCGTGCTCGCCGGCGAGCCGGGTCAGCACGTCCTTGGAGAAGGGCGAGCCGATCTCCTCGTCGGGCGTGCACGCCAGGGTGACGGCGGCGAAGTCGTCGAAGGCGGCGTCGTCGCAGAGCACCTCGACCGCCTCGATGCCGGCCACCAGGCCGCACTTGTCGTCGGCGACGCCCGGGCCGTAGGCGCGCCCGCCCTCGACGCGGAAGGGCCGCGCCGCCGCCGCGCCGTCGTCGAACACGGTGTCCATGTGCGCCATCAGCAGCAGGCGGCGCCCACCGGCCTCGACTGGCCTCGTGCCCTGCCTGCGGCCGATCACCAGGTCGCCGAGCCGCGCCTCGCCCGCGGCCGGCCGGTGCGCCAGGCGCTCGACCGTCCAGCCGCCGCCGCGCATGCGCTCCTCGCAGAGGTCGGCGACGCGGTTCACGCCCTCGACCGAGTACGAGCCGGAGTCCCGGTTGACCAGCAGCTCGAGGCTCGCGAGGGCGCGCTCGGAGCGGGCGCGCGCCAGTGGCAGCAGGCCGGCGGGATGGCTGCGGGGGTCCATGAGCGCGCCAAGTATAGTGACGGGCATGGCGCCCGCGGCCGACCTGCGCGTCCTGGAAGGGGCCAACCGCTGGTTCCCCGGCCCGGCGGTGCAGCTCGTCCTCGACGCCGCTGTGCTCACCGCCCTGCCCGTCGAGGAGGCCGCGGCCGTCGCCGGCCGGGCCGGCCTGCCCGGCGCCGCGGCGCCGGGCGAGCCAGGAAGCGAGCGCCGCGCGCGCTTCGCCACCCGGCTCGCCGCCCACCTGGTGCGCCGCATCGTGGCCGAGGCCGGCACGGCCCGTCTGCCCGTCCGCGGCCGGCCCGGACCAGGCGCCGGCGAGCTGATGGTGGCCTGGCCGTGGCCGCGGCACCTGGACGCGGTGGCGCTCGGCCGGGCGGCGGCCCGGCTGGTCGCCGCGGCCGACGAGCCCGACCTGGCCGCCCGCATCGGGCGGGTAGGTCGCGACCTGCGCAGGGTCGAGCCGGAGCCGCCGCCGCCGCTGCCGGTGCCGCGCGTCCCGGTGGTCGCCGTCACCGGGACCAACGGCAAGACGACCGTGACCAGGCTGGTCGCCCACCTCGGCCGTGAGGCCGGGCTGCGCGTCGGCTGCTGCAACACCGACGGCATCTACCTCGACGGCGAGCTGGTCGAGGAGGGCGACTGGTCGGGCCCTGGCGGCGCCAGGCGGGTGCTCGCGCAGCGCGGCGTGGAGCTGGCGGTGCTCGAGACGGCTCGCGGCGGCATCCTGCGCCGCGGCCTCGGGGTGGCCCACAACGACGTGGCAGTGGTGACCAACGTCGCGGTCGACCATCTCGGGCTCGGCGGGGTCGACACCCTCGACGAGCTCGCCGAGGTGAAGGCCGCGGTCGTGCGGGTCACGCGGCCGACCGGCGCGGTGGTGCTGAACGCCGAGGACCCGCGCGTGCTCGCCATGGGGGCGCGCTGCCGCGCCCGCCCGTTCCTGTTCGCGCTGGACCAGTCCGGCGCGGCCCTGCGCGCGGCGCTGGCCGACGGTGCCCGGGCAGCCACCGTGGTCGGCGGCGACCTGGCCGTGCTCGAAGGCGGCCGCAGCGACCGCCTCCTGCCGGTCGCCGACGCGCCCGTGACGCTTGCCGGGATCTCCTCGGCCGGCGTGGCCAACGCGCTGGCCGCGGCGGCCGCCGGGGTGGCCCTCGGCCTGCCGCTGGCGGTCGTCGCCGACGGCCTGCGCGGCTTCCAGCCCGACGAGCACCTCAACCCGACCCGGATGAACCTGTTCGCCCTCGACGGACGCACCGTGGTGGTGGACGTGGCGCACAACGAGGCCAGCCTGCGCGCGCTGCTGGAGGTCTGCCGCGGCCTGCGGCCTGCCAGGGCGGCGGTCCGGATCGCCATCGGCACCGCCGGCGACCGTCCCGACGAGGTCCTGCGCCTGCTCGGCGAGCTGGCCGCCCGCCAGGCCGACCAGGTTGCGATCGCCGAGAAGCGCAAGTACCTGCGCGGCCGCACCATCGAGGAGATGAACCGCCTGTACCGGGAGGGCGCCAAGGCCGCGGGCAGGGACGACCTGCCCGCCTTCCCGACCGAGCTGGCCGCCCTGGCCGCCCTGCTCGACGAGTCGCGGCCTGGCGACGTCTGCGCCCTGGCCTGCCACGCCGAGCGCGCCGAGGTGGCCGCCTGGCTGCACGATCGCGGCGCCACCCCGATCGGCGACGCCGCGCTGCGCGCCCTCGCCCTCGCCGCGGGGCGTCCAGAAGGAGGTGGGCCGCCACCGCGCGCTGGCTGGACTGAGGAGCGACGAAGGAGCGACGAGGGAAGCCGGCGCACAAGCGGCGGCGGCCCATCGACGTTTCGACAAGGGAGCGACCATGGCCCGTGAGCACGGGATGGCGACGGTCAACGGGATCCGCGTCCACTACGTCCAGGAGGGGGAGGGGCCGCCGCTGGTGCTGCTGCACGGCTGGCCGCAGACCTGGTTCTGCTGGCGCAAGCTGCTGCCGCCGCTCGCCGAGCGGTTCACCGTGGTCGCCCCCGACCTGCGCGGCTACGGGCTGAGCGACAAGCCGCCAGGCGGCTACGACAAGCGCACCATGGCGAGCGACGTGCGCGCCCTCGTCCAGCAGCTCGGCCACTGGCGCGTGTCCCTGGTCGGCCACGACCGCGGCGCCCGGGTCGCCCACCGCTACGCGCTCGACCACCCGCAGGAGGTCGAGCGGCTCGCCGTGCTCGACGTCATCCCCACCAGGGCGATGTTCGGCCGCCTCGACGCGCAGCTCGCCCGCGGCTTCTGGCACTGGCTGTTCCACCTGCAGCCCGACCTGCCCGAGCTGCTCGTCGGCGACCACGTCGAGAGCTACCTGCGCTGGTTCTTCGAGCGCTGGACCCACAACCGCCCGGCGGTCGAGGAGGCGGTGCCCGAGTACGTGCGCGCCTTCTCCGCGCCAGGAGCGCTGCGCGCCGCCTTCGACGACTACCGGGCCACCTATCCGGACGACCTCGAGGCCGACGAGGCGAGCGCGGCCAGCGGCGACAAGCTCCCCATGCCGCTGCTGGCCCTGTGGGGCGCGACCGGGCTGACCGGTCGCCTGCCGGTGCTCGACATCTGGCGCGAGTACGCCGCCGACGTCCAGGGCGAGGCGGTCGAGGCCTGCGGCCACTTCCTGCCGGAGGAGCAGCCCGAGCTGGTGGCAGAGCGGCTGCTGCGATTTCTTGGTTGATCCGGGGGGGAGCCCGAGGACAGCTCCCCCCCGGAGGCCCCCCCATCGGGTTCTTTGGCGGGATCCCTGTTGGGCCCCAGGTCGGTGCGGCGGGATCCGGTTGGGCTTGGGTGGCTGCGGCGGGATCCAGTTGGGCTCGGGCGGTGGCGGCGGACAGGCCTAGGCCCTGGCCCGGGCGAGCAGGCGGGCGCCGTTGTGGTGCAGGACGGCCCGGAGCCACTCGTCGGGCAGGCCCAGCGAGCGGCAGAAGCCGACCAGCTCCTCGTCCGTCCGCGGAACCCCGTCGTCGGTCACCCGGTCACACCTGGGCACCGCGGGTCTGCAGCTCGTGGACCACCGCCTCGGCCCGGTCGGCGCAGACCACCACCAGGTCGCCAGGGTTGGCACGGTCGAGGGCCAGCCGGGCGGCCTCCAGCTCGTCGGGGACGACCTCGACGGTGCGGCAGCGTGCCCCCTGGCGCACCGCCGCGCCGGCGCCGGCGGCGAGCAGCTCGGCGGTGGCGCCGCGCTCGCGGCCGCGCAGGCTGACGTCCTCCCGCACCAGCAGGACGTCGAAGTAGGCCGCCGCCGCCTCGCCCAGCTCGCGGATGTCCCGGTCGCGGCGGTCGCCGGGGCTGGCCACCACGCCGATGCGGCGGTGGGCCATGATGTCGCCGCCGGGAGGCGGCTCGGTGAGCCGCTCCACGAAGTCGCCGAGCATGTGCATGCTGGCGACGTTGTGGCAGTAGTCGATCAGCACGCGGAAGCCGTCCAGCTCGAACAGGTTGAGCCGGCCGGGGGCGACCTCGAAGGAGGTGGTGAACGAGCGCAGCCCCGCGCGGATGTCGTGCAGGTGGGCGCCTGCGGCGTGGGCCGCGGCCGCGGCGGCGAGGGCGTTGGCCAGGTTCATGCGGGCACGCCCCCCGAAGCTCGCCGGCACCGCGCTGACCGGGGCGACCAGGATGTGGCGGCGCCCCTGCCGCAGCACGATGCCCTCCCCGAGGCGCCCGTCCTCCAGCACGAACGCCCGCCCGCCACCACGGCAGTGCTCCTCCACCAGCTCGTTGGCCGGCTCCATGGAGAAGTAGACGAGGTCGCCGGAGCAGTGCCGGCGCATCGCGGCGACCAGCGGGTCGTCGGCGTTCAGCACGCCGCAGCCGTCGCGCGGCACGGCCTCGACCACCACCTGCTTGACCGCGGCGAGCTGGCGCAGCGTGTCGATGCCACGCAGCCCAAGGTGGTCGCTGGAGACGTTGAGGACCACGCCGACGTCGTTGCGCTCGTAGCCGAGGCCCTCGCGCAGGATGCCGCCCCGCGCGACCTCGAACACGGCGAAGTCGACCCGCGGGTTCTGCAGCACCATGCGCGCCGAGCGCGGTCCGGAGGCGTCCGCCCGTAGTACCAGGCGCTCGTCGATCAGGATGCCGTCGGTCGAGGTCAGACCGACCTTGCGCCCCATGCCCTTGAAGATGTGCGCGATCATGCGGGCGCTGGTGGTCTTGCCGTTGGTGCCGGTCACCGCGACGATCGGGATGCGGCTGGGCGACCCCGGCGGGAACAGCAGGTCGACCACTGGCTTGGCGACGTACTGCGGCTCGCCGACGGTCGGGTGGGTGTGCATGCGGAACCCGGGGGCGGCGTTCACCTCCACGATCGCCCCGCCGGTCTCGCGCACCGGCTCGGCGATGTCCGGGGCGATGAAGTCGATCCCGGCCACGTCCAGCCCGACCACCCTGGCCGCCTCCTCGGCGATCTCCACGTTGTCGGGGTGGGCCTCGTCGGTGCGGTCGATCGAGATGCCGCCGGTCGACATGTTGCCGGTCAGGGTGAGCTTGACCATGACGCCCTCGTCGACGACCTGGTCCAGCTCGAACCCCTGGGCGCGGACCAGCTCGGCGGCGGCGGCGTCGACCCGGATGCGGGTCAGCACCTTCTCGTGGCCGACGCCGCGGCGCGGGTCGGCGTTGGTCAGCTCGACCAGCTCGGCGACGGTGTGCTTGCCGTCGCCGATGACGTGGGCGGGGACCCGCTCGGCGACCGCCACCATCGCGCCCGCGACCACGAGGACCCGGTAGTCGTTGCCGTTGACCTGGCTCTCCACCAGCACCGTGCCGCGCCTCGCCTCGGCGCGGGCGTCGTCGAACGCCGCCCGCACCGCGGCGGCGTCGCGCAGGTCCAGGTGCACGCCGCGGCCGTGGTTGCCGTCGAGCGGCTTGACCACCACCGGATAGCCGATGCGCTCGGCCTGCCTGACCGCGTCCTCCACGCTGCGCACCGGCAGCGAGCGCGGCACGGGCAGCCCGGCCGCGGCGAGCAGCTGGGTGGTCAGGTCCTTGTCGCCGGCGATGTCGACCGCGAGCGACGAGGTCCTCGAGGTCATGGTGGCCCGGATGCGCTGCTGGTGGACGCCCTGGCCGAGCTGCACCAGGGAGTACTCGTTGAGGCGGATGAAGGGGATGTCGCGGCTGCTCGCCTCGTCGATGATCGCCTGGGTGGACGGGCCGAAGGCGGTGCGCTCGGCGTCGAGCAGGAAGCGCTCAAGGGCCGCGTCGAAGTCGAACTCCGGCTCCGCCTCGACCAGGTGGTTGAGCAGCCGCACGGCCAGGTGCCCTGCGGCCACCCCGACGCGGTCGTCGCCGTAGCCGTAGATCACGTGGTAGCGGCCGGGCGCGCCGGCGCCGCGGGTCTTGCCGCGGCGCTGCTCGCCGCCGGCCTCGCGCTGCAGCTGCAGGGCCACGTGCTCGGCCACGTGACCGAGCCAGGTGCCCTCGCGCAGGCGCTCGGCGAAACCGCCACGCCGGCCGGTCGAGCAGGTGTGCTCCGCCACGCCCGGCAGCAACCGGAGCAGCTCGTCGACCAGGCCGGGCAGGGTGTTGGAGGGCCGCTCCTCCAGCGAGCCGAGGTCCACCAGCAGGTGCACGGCCTTCTCGTAGGACCAGTAGTTCGGCCCCCGGTACACCCTGGTCTCCAGGATGCGGAGGTCGGGGCTGGCCGTCCCCAGCTCCCCGCGCTCAGCCTGGCGCTGCTTCTCGGCGGCCAGAGCCGCGCTCTCCGGGGCCACCGGCCGGCGGCCGCGGCCCTCGCTCACGCTCAGCTCGACGCCTCCTTCCCCGTCGGCGGTTCGGGGTGTGTCCGGTGCGGCCGTCGGCGCCTTGGGGTGCGATCCTCGGCGCCCTCGGCCGCGATGGCCTTGGCGAGCCGCCTCGGCGAGCGCCGCGGGTGCTCGTCGAGGTCGAGCGTGGCGGGGCGCGGCAGCAGCTTCCGCGCGGCCAGGTCGAAGCGGTACCCGGCTGGCAGCGCGTGGAGCACCGCCCCGGAGACCAGCACCGGGCGGTGCTGGTGAACCTCGTAGGCATCGGAGACCACGTTGGAGCCGTCGACCACGGTGACCGCGCCCCTGCCGATCACCTCGAGCACGCCGTCGCCGCCGATCACCGCCGCGGTGTTCTCGTCGACGCCGACGCCGAGCAGGGCGGGCGACTGGGCCACCATGGCGAGCAGCCGGCCGATGCGGTTGCGTTCCCCGAAGTGCTGGTCGACCACGACCCCGGGGAGCAGCCCGAGGCCCTTCGAGAGCTGGCCCATGCGCTGCCGCGGGGTCTCACCCGGCCGGCCGAACGAGACCATGTGGTCGGCGAGGGCGCTGGCGCCTGCCGAAGTGCCGGCCACCACCGCACCGTGGGCGTAGGCCTCGGTCAGGGCGTGGCCCATGGCGGTGCCGCCCACCACCATCGCCAGGCGGAGCTGGTTGCCGCCCGTGAGGAAGATGCCGCTGGCCCGCTCGACCGCGGCGGCCGTGGCCGGCTGCTCGGCCTGCTCCCGGGTGCGGGGCCGCAGCGCGTCGATCTCGGCGACGCCGAGCTCGGTGAAGACCGTGCGGTAGAGGTCGGTGATCTCGTCGCCCAGCGAGGAGGCGGTGGAGACGATCAGCACGCGCGCGGAGCCGCCGCCGGCGAGCCGCACGAAGCGGGCGAGCACGGCCTTGTCGCCGAGCTTGTCCTCCGCGCCGCCGATGGCCATGAGGACGCCGGCCGCTGCGGGAGGAAACCGGGAGGCCATGCCGCAGTCTACCAAGCCTGATCACCGGTTTTGCCTGAGCATCCAGTTCATCTGGATCTACCGGTATCAGGGTCTCGCTCCCTACTTATCGCTCCTTGACGCCATGGTGGCTAGCATCGGGACCATGAGAGTGCTGGTGGTCGAGGACGAAGCCGACCTCGCCGACGCGGTCGCCCGCGGGTTGCGCCGTGAGGGGTACGCGGTCGACGTCGCCTACGACGGCGACGTCGCTCTCGACAAGATCGGCGTCAACGCCTACGACGTGGTCTGCCTCGACCTCAACCTGCCCGGCACCGACGGGATGGAGGTGTGCCGGCGGGTGCGGGCCTCCGGCGGCTCCGAGCCCGCCCCGCGGGTGCTGATGCTCACCGCCCGCGACCGCACCGACGACCGCGTCGCCGGCCTCGACGAGGGGGCGGACGACTACCTGGTCAAGCCGTTCGAGTTCGACGAGCTGAAGGCCCGCGTCCGTGCCCTGCTGCGGCGCGACGCCGGCCGCTCCGGCGCGCTGCTGCGCGTCGGCGACCTGGAGCTGGACGCGGCCAGGCACCAGGCCCGGCGGGACGGGCGGCCGCTCGCCCTCACCCCCAAGGAGTTCGCGCTGCTGCGCTACTTCATGTCCCGGCCGGGTCAGGTACTGTCCCAGGAGGACCTGCTCGAGCACGTCTGGGACGAGCACGCCGACCCGTTCACCAACACCGTGCGGGTGACCGTGATGACCCTGCGCCGCAAGCTCGCCGACGTGGGCGAGGGACAGCCGGTCGAGACCGTGGTCGGCCGCGGCTACCGCCTCCGCGAGGAGCTGTGAGGTCGCCGACCTCGCCGATCGGGCGGCTGCCTGACTGGACGCGCTCGATCCGCGTGCGCTACACGCTGCTCTACTCGGCGGTCCTGTTCGGGCTGGCCGCGCTCGTGGTGGTCATGCTCTACGTGATCCTCTCCATGACCCTCTCCGGCGAGCCGGTGACCAGCGCGGGCCGCGGCGTCATCTGCAACCGCTTCACCAACAACTGCTTCCGCATCGAGCTGATCACCGGGCAGCAGATCGAGCAGGTCGTCAACACCCAGACGCTCGACAAGCTGCGCGACTTCTCCCTCAAGGCGCTCGGCCTGATGTTCGTGGCCAGCCTCGCGATCGGCTGGGTGATCGCCGGGCGGGTGCTCGCCCCGATCGAGCGCATCACCGCGGTGGCCCGCGACATCCAGGCCACCGACCTGTCGCGCCGCATCGAGCTGGGCGGCCCGGAGGACGAGCTGCGGCGCCTGGCCGACACCTTCGACGCGATGCTCGCCCGGCTCGACGCCGCCTTCGCCACCCAGCGCCAGTTCCTCGCCGACGCCTCCCACGAGCTGCGCAACCCGCTGGCGATCATCCGCACCAACCTCGACGTGGCCATGGCCGATCCCGACGCGGACCCGGACGACCTGCGCCAGGCCCTGGTCGTCATCGGGCGCGCCAGCGACCGCATGGGCCACCTGGTCGACGACCTGCTCGCCCTGGCGCGGGGGCAGGCCCTCAGCGTCCGCTCCGAGCCCGTCGACCTGGGCACCGCCGTGGCCGACGCGAGCGACGACCTGGTGCTCACGGCCCAGGCCCGTGGCATCAACCTGGACCGGACGATCGTCCCCGGGGTGGTGGTCAACGGCGACCACGACGCGCTCAAGCGGGCCGTTGCCAACCTGCTGGAGAACGCGGTGCGCTACAGCCCGCCAGGCTCCCGCGTGCGCCTGGCCGTCGGCAGCGAGCGCGGCCGCGCCTGGGTGGCCGTCTCCGACGAGGGTCCCGGCATCGCGCCGGAGGACCAGCCGCGCGTGTTCGACCGCTTCTGGCGGGCGGACAAGGCCCGCTCCCGCGCCGAGGGCGGCACCGGGCTCGGCCTCGCCATCGTCCGCCAGATCGCCCACGGCCACGGCGGCGAGGTGCAGCTCCAGTCCCGCGTCGGGGTCGGCTCCACCTTCACCATCTGGCTGCCGGTCGCGGCGGTCGACGGCGCCTCCCGCCCACGTGTCCGCCCCGGCCGCGCGGCTCCGGCCGAGCTCCACGCCCCGCCCCAGGCCGGCGGCCCGCCGGCCGAGCGCGACGCCCCGCCGGCCGGGAGCAGCCCGGCCGTGGACCCCGGCACCCCGTCGGGAGAGCTCCGCCCTGCACCCGAGGACGGCACGGCACCCGACGGTGGTCCGGCAGTGGGACCCGACACTCCGCAAGGCGCGGTCGGCGCGGCACCCAAGGACGGCGTGGCACCCGACGGCGGAGCGGCGACAGCGCCCAACCTGCCGGGACCTGCCGGCGGCCCGGCCACGGTTGTCCCGCCGCCGTTGGGCGCTGCGGTGGAGCTGCCGCCGGGCGGGCCGCGGGCCACTCCTCCGGCCGGTTGACGCTCCGCGGGTGCGTGGGCGGGACGTCCTGCTGGCCGGTGGTCCCGCGGCTCGAGCCGGGCAGGCGGGACCTACGCGCGGTGGAGGTCGAGAGCGGCTGGCAGCGTCGGGGCTGGGAAGCGGGCCTGCGTCCGGTTCGTTTTAACCGTCGTTGACGACTGGCTTACCGCTGTTTTAGCGGACCCACCGTACCCTTGAGCCCAACGCTTCACGGATTGGACGGTCCAGGAGGACATCCAGATGGCCACCCGTCAGCCGAACAACGCGTCACCGGGCATCGACGCCGACACCGCGTCCGACCAGCCGGACCGCGACAGCGGGTCCGCTGCGCCCAGCCCGCAGGAGCGTCCCACCGACATCCTGCAACCCACCGCCGCGCGGCCGCTCCCACCCGGCGAGCAGCCGACCGCCGAGCACCGGGCCGACGGCGCCTCCGCCCAGGGAGGCTGGGTCGCGGCCCGACCCGACCCCGAGGCAAATGACACCTCCCCGCCCGCGCAGCCGACCACCGGATGGGGCACCGGGACCTCCCCCGGAGCTTCGCGGTGGCCGCCTGACCCCTCCCAGCCACGGCCCGACGGCCCGCCCGAGGAGGCCGCGGCCGCGCCGGTGGCCGGCTTCGGCACCCGGCCGAGCTGGGACGCCGGCCCGTCGGGCCCGAGCTGGGGTGCCGGGCCCTCCGGCCCGAGCTGGGGTGCCGGGCCGAGGCAGGACGGCCCCAGCTGGGACACGGCCCCGGTCGGCTCCTCCGGTTGGGGCGGCACCCCCGAGCGGGCCGCCTCCGCCGGTGCCCCTCCCGCTGGCCGCCGCGGCCCCTTGCGCACCGTGCTCGCCCTGGTGGCCGCCATCGGGCTGCTGCTCACCGGCGCCGGCCTGAACCGTCTGGCCAGCCAGCGTGAGGCGACCACCACGGCCAGCGGCGGCGTCCCCGTGGCCAGCCCGTCCGCGCCGCTCCCCGCCGGCCAGGAGCCTGTCGCCGCCGTCGCCCGCACCCTTGGGCCGAGCGTGGTACAGCTCGAGGTCCGGGACGGCCTCGGCTCCGGCGTGATCTACGACAAGAACGGCTACATCCTCACCGCCGCCCACGTCACCGAGGGCAGCCAGGCCGTCACCGTGCGCCTGTTCGACGGCAGCGCGCTGCGCGGCCGGGTGGTCGGCTCCGACCAGGACAACGACATCGCCGTGGTCAAGGTGGACCGCGGCGGCCTGCGACCCGCCAACCTGGCGCTCAAGAGCGACCTCCAGGTCGGGCAGATGGCCGTGGCCATCGGCAGCCCCTTCGGGCTGCAGCAGACCGTCACCCAGGGCGTGGTCAGCGCCAAGGACCGCAGCCTGAGCACGCCGGACGGGCAGGTGCTCGACGTCATCCAGACCGACGCGCCCATCAACCCGGGCAACTCGGGTGGCGCCCTCGCCGACCGGCAGGGCAGGGTGATCGGCATCAACGACTCCATCCGCTCCGAGTCCGGCGGCAACGAGGGCGTCGGCTTCGCCATCCCGATCGACACGGCGGCCGCCTCCGCGGCCCGCATCGTCAAGGGCGAGCCGATCCGCACCGGCTACCTCGGTGTCAGCCTCAACACCCCGGACCTTGGCCGGGCCGGTGCCCTGGTCGACGACGTCGCGCAGGGCTCCCCGGCCGACCAGGCCGGCCTCGAGGTCGGCGACCTGATCGTCAAGCTCGGCGACCGGCCGGTGCAGAGCAGCAACGACCTTGCCGCACAGGTCCGCCTGCTGGGCCCCGGACAGAGCGCCGTCGTCCAGGTCATCCGTGATGGCAAGGAGCAAACGGTCACCGTCGAGCTGGGTCAGCTACCCGGTTCGCAGTCGCCCTGATCGGCCACGGGCCTCGGCGGGCACGCCGTGGCGGGCGCTGAGGCCTCGAAATCTTGTCCGGCCCGCCCGAATCTGGTAGTTTGGCTGATAACGATTTGGAATCGGGCTCGGCACGAACAGGAACGACGCCTTACTCTCGTAACGCGAACACGGACTGACCGACACGCCGGCGCTGGGGGGCGCAGGCAAGGTCATAATCCGCCCGCTGGGACGGCCGGGGCCGTCACAAGTCTCGGTCGGGAGGACACGGGAGGCGCGGGAAGCAAGTTCGCGTTGCGGCGGCCTCGCCGTCCGGCGTGTGGACCGGTGGTTGGGGGACTACCGGGACCCCCCGGACGGCAGGCCGTTGCTTATGGCCCTGAGTCCGCTGCGTGGCCGCATGCCGCGCGGCGAGTGGGTCTGTAAGAACAGCGGTCCTGGCTTTTAGAATGGTCGGCATGGACGCCGTGGAGTCCGACGGCCAGGACCTCGCCGCGATCGGCCTGCTGCGCGAGCCGGTCAGGCGGGCCCTCTACGACTACGTCGCCTCCCAGGACGGCGAGGTCAGCCGCAACGAGGCCGCCGAGGCGGTCGGGGTGCAGCGCGGCCTGGCAGCCTTCCACCTCGACAAGCTGGTCGACGGCGGCCTGCTCGACGCGACCTTCCGCCGGCTCGGCGAGCGCCGCGGCCCTGGCGCCGGCCGTCCGGCCAAGCTCTACCGCCGCGCCGCCAGGGAGGTCGCCGCCAGCCTGCCTCCCCGCGCCTACCAGGCCGCCGCCCACCTGCTGGCCGAGGCGGTCGAGCAGGCCGGAGCCGAGCCCGAGCTGTACGCCAGCGCGCGGCGTCACGGCGAGGCCAGCGGCCGCCAGCTCATGGCTGGCGGGGCGAAGCCAACCGCCGAGCGGGCGCTCGCCGCCCTCGGCTACGAGCCCTACCAGGACGGGAAGGCGCTGCGGCTGCGCAACTGCCCGTTCTCCACCCTCGCCCGCGAGTTCCCGGTCGTCACCTGCGGCATGAGCCTCGCGCTGATCGAAGGGCTGCTGGCCGGTCTCGGTGCCGCCGGCGTCTCGGCGAGCATGGACCCCGCCCCCGGCCGCTGTTGCGTGGCGATCCGCGGGTCGGACGTTTCTAAAACAAATCATAATTGACATAGAGTTGCCGGCGTGGTCCCCTGACCCGACGACGCAGCGAGCGAAGGGAGCCGGCCGTGCCCGGGCGGAACGCATGCCACCTGGCCCAGGTGAACATCGCCCTGCCGCGGGCACCACTGGACGCGCCCGAGCTCGCCGAGTTCATGGCCCTGCTCGATCCCCTCAACGAGCTGGCCGACCACAGCCCCGGCTTCGTCTGGCGCCTGCAGACCGAGGGCGGCAACGCCACCGCGATCCGCCCCTTCGACGACGACCGCCTGATCGTCAACCTCTCGGTCTGGGAGTCGATCGAGGCGTTGCGCGACTTCGTGTACGCCAGCCGCCACCTGGACGTGATGCGCCGGCGCAGGGACTGGTTCCACCGCCTGGCAGAGACCTATCTGGCGCTCTGGTGGCTGCCGGCCGGCACGCTGCCGACCATCGGCGAGGCCAAGGACCGCCTCGCCCGCCTGCGCCGCAACGGCCCCGGCCCGGGCGCCTTCACCTTCCGCCAGCCGTTCCCTCCACCTGGGGGGAAGCCGAGCGACGGCGACCCCGGCACGGACGACCCGGGCACGAGGGCCGGCGCGGGCACCGACGACCGGAGCACGGACGACCCGGGCACGAGGGCCGGCGCGGGTGGGGCCGTGGCGGGAGCGGGAAGGGCGGCCGCCCGCGCCCAGAGGCCACGGCGGGCCGACCTGGCGGCGGCCGCGAGGCGGGCGAAGAGCTCCTCGTAGGCGTCGTTGGGCCGGATCGTGAGCGGCTCGGCGTAGCCCTCGGCCAGCAGCAGCGCGTTCCAGAAGGTGCCGTCGCCGAGCCACGCGTAGGCGAGCAGCCGGCCGTAGTGGTCGCGCGGCTCCGCGTCGCCCGCCAGGCGCACCGTCGTCCCTGTCAGCCAGTGCTTGGCGAAGGCCGACGCCTGCGGCCCGTAGGGCTCGACCGGCCGTCCCGGGGCGACCGTCTCGGGCGTGTCCAGGCCGATCAGGCGCACGTGCTCGCGGTGCCCGGCGACGGTGGTCTGGAAGGTGTCGCCGTCCACCACCCGCTCGACCCTGGCCGCGACCGTCCCGGCGGGCGGGCGCGGCCACGACGCCCGCTCGGCCGCGCTGGTCGCCAGCGCCCAGCGCGACCGGCCACAGCCGCCGAGCAGGGCGCCCGCCAACGCCAGCACGACGAGCGCGACCAGCACCGTGGCCGGTCGCCGTCGGCGTCGCCAAGCGCGAATCGGACCCTCCTCGATCGAACCGGCCGGGCACCCGCCCGGGCGCCGCTCCTTCGGCGGCCGGGCGAACCCTAGCCACTCCTGCCAGCCGCCCGCCTCCCCCCGTCCACAGCCCACGCCTGTGGATGGCGCACTGCCGACGTCCCGGCCGCTGGTTAGGATGCGGGTCATGACGACGATCACCTTCCCGGACGCGCCCACTGGCGAGCTCGCCGGCTTCCTGCCGGCGGGCAACGTGGTGGTGCTCGGCGGTCCGGGCAGCGGCAAGACGGCGCTGCTCGAGGGGTTGCTGCTCGGGCTGGTCGCCCGCGACGGTGCGGGCGCGCTGCTGGTCACCGCGAGCCGGCAAGCCGCGGTCGCCTCGACCGAGCGGCTGCTCGCCGCGGCACCAAGCGCCGCCGGTGGGGCGCTGGGGTGCGTCACCTGGCACGCGTTCGCCCGCGGGCTGGTCACCAGCCACGCCGACCTGCTCGCCTACCGCGGCGAGCCGCGCCTGCTCAGCGGTCCGGAGCAGTGGTCGCTGGTGCGTTCCCTGCTGCTGGAGACGACCGCGGTCGACTGGGGCGAGCTGGCGCACCTGGTCGGCACGCGCGCGTTCACCGACGAGCTGGCCGAGTTCGTGCTCGCCTGCGAGCGACGCCTGATCGGGCCCGAGGAGCTGGCCGAGCGGGCCGCTGCCGATCCACGTCCTGCGTGGCGCCCGGCCGCCGCCTTCCTCACTCTCTACGGCGAGCACCTCGCCCTGCAGGACTCGGTCGACCAGGCCGGCCTGCTGGCCCAGGCGGGCGACCTGCTCGAAGACCAGCCGGAGGTGCTGGCCAGCACCGTGGAACGGGCCGCCACCCTGCTGGTCGACGAGGCCCAGGAGCTCGACCCGGCACAGCTCCGCCTGGTCGAGCTGCTCGCCGCCGGCGGGGCGCGGGTGGTGCTCGCCGGCGACCCGGCCGGGACCACCGAGGAGTTCCGGGGCGCCGCCCCTGGTGCCCTGCGTGCGCACGGCGCCCGCCTCGGCGCCACCGTGGTCGTGCTCGAACAGGGCCGCAGGCTCGGCGGTCCTGGGCTGGACGCGGTGCTGCGCCTCCGTGCGGCCGAGGGCGAGCGCGCCCTCGCCATGCGCGGCACCGGCTCGACCGCGGTCGAGGCCGCCCGCTATGCGGGCCTGGCCGACGAGGCGGACGCGGTGGCGCGCCTGCTGCGCGTCGCGCACCAGCGCGACGGCGTCGCCTACGGCCGCATGGCCGTGCTGCTGCCGTCGCTGCGCCGCGGCATCGGCCCGATGCGCCGGGCGCTCGAGCGCTACCAGGTGCCCCACCGGCTCGGCGCGGGCGAGCGCCAGCTCGTGGCCGAGCCGGTCGTGCGCCACCTGCTCGACCTGTTCCGCCTCGCCCTCGACCCGGCGCGGGCCGACGAGCTGCTGCCCTCGCTGCTGGTCTCGCCCCTCGGCGGGCTCGACCCGCGGGAGCTGCGCGCCCTGCGCCGGGCCGCGCTGCTGGCCGACCGCCCCCTCGCCGAGCACGTGGCGGCTGAGCCGGACGACCTGGGGATCGCGGCGACGGCCGCCTCCCGGGTGGCCGCCCTGCACCAGCTCGTCGAGGCCTCCGCCGGCTGGGTCGACGAGCTGGACGCCGACCAGTGCTTCTGGCAGGTGTGGCTGCGGGCGCCAGCCTTCCGCCGGCTGGTCAGGCGGGTGGCCGATGATCCCGCCGACGCCTCGGCGGCCAGGCAGCTCGACGCGCTGACCGCCTTCTCCCGCGCCCTCGGGCTGTTCGTCGACGGCCGCCCCGGCGCCAGCATGCGCACCTACCTCGACGTGGTCGAGCGGGCGGACTTCACCGGCGACCCGTGGCTGCCCCCCGCCGTGGCGGGCAGCGACGCGGTCGCGCTGCTCAGCGTCAACGCCGCCAAGGGGCGCGAGTACGACCTGGTGGTGGTGGCCGGCTCCCTCGAAGGGGTGCTGCCCCGCACCGCCTGGCCGGAGGGGTTGTTCGAGACCTGGCGGCTGGACGGCGACCTCGACCCGGTCGCCCACGCCCGCGCGGTGCTCGACGCCGAGCGGCGCCGCTTCGTGCTCGCCGCCAGCCGGGCGCGCGACCGCGTGGTGTTCACCTGGTCGAGGGTGGAGGGGCGTGGCGAGCCCTCCCGCTTCCTGCTGGAGCTCGGCCTCGACCTGCCCGACGAGCCCTCCCCGCCCGACCCGACGCCACTCGGGCCGCTGGAGGCGGCCGGCGCGCTGCGCCGGGTCCTCGCCGACCGCGAGCGCCCGGCCGCCGAGCGGCTGGCTGCGGCGACCACCCTGGCCGCCACGCACGGGGTCGACCCGAGCGGCTGGTGGTGGCGCCGGGACTGGACCGACGACCCGGAGCCGATCGCCGCCGAGGGGCGGCTGCGAACCTCGTACTCCCGCATCGGCACCTACGAGGAGTGCCACCTGCGCTACTTCTTCGGCAGCGTGGCCGGGCTCGACGACCGCACCTCCTACCAGATGGCCTTCGGCAAGCTCATGCACACCATCTTCGAGCTGGCGGCCAAGGGCGAGATCGACGCCGAGCCGGAGGCGCTCAAGGCGGCCTACCGGGAGCGCTTCGACCCGGCCTGGTTTCCCTCGCGCGCGGTCGCCTACCAGTACTGGCGCGACGGCATGGAGATGCTGGCGCTGTGGCACCACGGCGAGGCCGGGCTGGCCCGCGAGGCGCTCGCCTTCGAGATCGACTTCGCCATCGAGGTCGGCAGGCACACGGTGCGTGGCCGCATCGACCGGGTCGACCGGGCCGGCGACGGCATCGCCCTGCTCGACTACAAGACCGCCCGCATCCCCGCCAGCGAGACCGACGCCGCCAACTCCCTGCAGCTCGCCATCTACTACCTGGCCGCGCTGCGGGACCCGACGCTGGCCGCGCTCGGCCCGCCGGTCGAGATGCAACTCGTCTACCCGGCACGGGCTCGCCAGGGCCGCTTCGCCCGGGTCGGCCAGCGCCCCGAGCCGGGCCATGACCGCCGCGTCGAGCAGCGCCTGCTGCCGTTGCTCGACGGCGCCGCCGACGAGGCGTTCGACCCCGACCCGCACGCCGACTGTCGCTTCTGCGCCTTCAAGCCCATCTGCCCGATGTGGCCGCAGGGCGAGGACTTCCTCGCCCCGGTCCCGCCGCCAGCCGGCCTGGCGGTGGACGACCCTGCGGAGGTGGGCTCGTGAGCCTCACCCTGCCCGGCGCGGTGTCCAAGGGCATCAGGGCCGCGCTGCGCGACCAGGAGCCGACGCCGGAGCAGTGGGCGGCGATCAGCGCGCCGCTCGGCCCGGCGCACGTGATCGCCGGCGCCGGCTCGGGCAAGACCGCGGTGATGGCCGCCCGCATCGTCTACCTGGTGGAGCAGGCCGGGGTGCCGCCGTCGGCGGTGCTCGGCCTCACCTTTACCAACAAGGCGGCGGGCGAGCTCGAGGAGCGGGTCCGCGACGCCCTGGCGGAGCGCCGGTCCGGCCTCGGCGAGGAGATCACCGTCGACACCTACCACGCCTTCTCCGCCGAGCTGGTCAAGGCCTACGGCGTCCGGGTCGGGGTGGAGCCGGACGCCGACCTGCTCAGCGAGGCGCAGCAGTACCAGATCCTGCTCGGCATCCTCGACGGCGAGCGCTTCGAGCACCTGCGCGTGCGCTCCGCCGGCTCCATCATCCGCAAGACCCTGGAGCTGGCGGCCGCCTGCGCCGACCACCTGACCACCCCGGACCGGGTGGTGGCCGCCTCGCGGCGCCTCGAGGAGCGGGCCGACGCCGGCGAGCGCATGCCCGACTGGCAGGTGCAGGCGGCCAGGGAGCGCATCGAGCTTGCCCGCCTGGTCAAGCGCTACGCCGCCGAGAAGCGCAATCGTGGGCGCCTCGACTTCGGCGACCAGGTGGCCAAGGCGGTCGAGCTGGTCGAGGGGCAGCCGGAGATCGCGGCGGCGCTGCGCGCCCGCTTCCCGCACGTGCTGCTGGACGAGTACCAGGACACCAACATCGCGCAGCGCCGGCTGATGCAGTGCATCTGCCGGCACGGCAGCTCGGTGATGGCGGTGGGCGACGCCCGCCAGGCGATCTACGCCTTCCGCGGCGCGACCATGTACAACCTGCTGTCGTTCGCCGAGCACTTCCCCGCCGGCGGGAACGGCAGCGAGGTGGGCCACCGCCGCGCGCCGGCTGGACTGAGGAGCGACGAAGGAGCGACGAGGGAAGCCGGCGCACAGAGCGGCGGCGGCCCACCGAGCGCTTCTATAAGGGACGCGCCGCTGCCCCTTTCGACCAACTTCCGCTCCGGCCGTCGCATCCTCGAGCTGGCCAACGCCGTGATCGAGGCCGTCCCCGAGGAGCGCCGCGGTGGCCGGCCGCTGGTGCCGCTGCCCGGCAACGGCGACGGGGCGGTCCGCGCCGCCCTGCTCACCGACCAGTACGCCGAGGCCGCGTTCGTCGCCGACCAGGTTGCCGGCGCCCACGCCGAGGGCCTGCCCGGCCTCGCGGGCGGCGACCCGATCTGGCCGGCCTGGCGGGACGTCGCCGTGCTGGTGCGCTCCAAGCGGCTGCTCGGCCCCCTGCGAGAGGCGCTGGAGCAGCGCGACGTGCCGGTCGAGGTGGTCGGCCTGTCAGGCCTGCTGGAGACGCCGGAGATCGTCGACCTGGTCAGCATGCTGCGCGTGGTCGACGACCCCGGGGCCAACGTGGCCCTGACCCGGGTGCTGCTCGGCCCGCGCTGGCGCATCGGCTACCGGCACCTGGTGCGGCTGGCCCGCTGGGCGAGCCGCCACAACCGCGGCCTCAAGGAGGGGCTGCCCGGTGAGGACCCCGACCCGGGCGACGTCTCCTTCGCCCTCTCCGAGGCGCTCGACCACCTCCACGAGGTGGAGGGCCTCGACTCGGAGGCGCTCGGCCGGCTGGAGGCGTTCGCCGCCGAGCTGGGCAGCCTGCGCGCCGCCGCGGACGCGCCCCTGCTCGACCTGGTCCAGACGGTGCTCGAACGCACCGGCGTCTGGGCCGAGCTGGAGGCGTCGAGCGACCGGCGAGCGGTCTCGGCCCGCCAGAACCTGGCCACCTTCCTCGACCGGGTGGCCGCGTTCGCGCCCGTCGAGGGCGACCCGTCCCTGCCGGCGTTCCTCGCCTACCTGGACGCGGTCGAGGAGGCGGTCGAGCCGGTGGAGGCGACCCAGCCGGCCCCGGCCGACTCGGTCAAGCTGATGACCGTGCACATGGCCAAGGGGCTGGAGTTCCCCATGGTGGTGGTCGCCGGGCTGGCCACGGGAAGCAGGGAGGACGGCTCGCCCAAGCACGGCATCTTCCCGGACGTGCGCGTCGCCGACCCCCGGCGTGCCCAGGGCTTCCCCTACGAGCTGCGCGAGGACGCCGGCCAGCTGCCACGCTTCGCCGGCAACTCGCGCGCCTTCCAGTCCGCCCTGGCCGAGCGCGCCCTCGAGGACGAGCGACGCCTGTTCTACGTCGCCTGCACCCGGGCAAAGCGGCTGCTGGTGCTGACCGCCGCGTGGTGGTATCAGGGCGCCGACAAGACGCCGAAGGGCCCCGGCCCGTTCTGGCGCGAGGCGGCCGAGCACGCGGCGGTCGACGTGCTGGTCCGGGCCGACGAGCCGGCCGCCAGCCCGCTGGCCGAGCGGCTCCGCGGCCGCGTGAGCTGGCCGCCGCCGGCCAGGCGGCCGGCCGACGCGGACGACCCGCTGTTCCCCGAGGGCTGGGCCGGCGCGGTCGAGCTGGCCAGGGGCGACCCGGCCGCGCTGGCCGCCCGCGTGCCCGCCGGCGAGGCCGACGCCTTGCAGACGGCCCTGGCCGCCCAGCGCCACCTGGTCGAGACGGCCTGCGCCGACGACGGGCCGACCCGGCCGGAGCCGCCCCGCATCCTCTCGGTCACCCAGGTGCTCACCTACGACCGCTGCCCGCAGGCGTTCTACTGGACGGTGGTGCGGCCGCTGCCCGAGCCGCCGCGGCCGGCGGCGCGACTCGGCACCGTCGTCCACCGGCTGCTCGAGCGGCGCGCGCGCGGCCTGCCCGACCTGGTCGACGTCGGCGACCTCGGCGGCGAGCCGTCCGGGACCGCGGCGCAGCCCGGCGTGGTCGAGCGGGCGGTGCGCAACTTCGCCGCCACCCGGTTCGCCCACCTGCCAGCCCCCGAGGCCGAGGTCGGCGTCGCCCTGCGCCTCGGCCCCTGGGTGGTTCGCGGCCGCATCGACGCCATCTTCCACGACGGCGGCGCCGTCGAGCTGGTCGACTGGAAGACCGGCCGGCCCGCCGGCGTCACCCCCGAGCGCCTCGACCAGCTCGGCCTGTACGCGCTCGCCCTGCACGAGCTCGGCCGCCTGCCGGCGGAGGGCGCCCGCGCCTCCTACTGCTACCTGGGCGGCGACGCCCCGCGCGTGGAGGGCCGCTGGTACGGCCCCGCCGAGCTCGCCGGCCAGCGAAACCTCCTCGAGGCGGCCCTCGCCAGCATCGCCGCCGGCGACTACCGGCGCGCCTGCGGCCGCTCCGACTGCGAGTTCTGCAGCCAGGGCCTCACCGGCGCATGATCTTCGCTCCGCCCCGCCGCTAGACTCCCTGGTCGGCGCGCTGGGGCGCGGGCAACGGCGTTTGCCAGCGGCGGGTGGGCTGCGTAAGATCAATCAAGGAAGCATCTATGTTTCCTAAATCACCCACCGACGCCGGGACCAGGGGTTCGAGTTCCGGGTGGGCGGTAGGGCAGTCGAGGGAGCTGGCACCACGGGAGCGAGTCGCCGCCACAGCAGCGGGTCGCCATACCTGCGGGGCAGCCGAGGGAAGGATGCGCAGATGTCGACGGCCGAGCACGACGCCGACGACCTGAGTCGCCGCGGCACGCGGGAGCAGATCATGGTGCACCTGCGCCGCAGGGGCCGCCTTTCGGCGTCCCAGCTCGCCGACCTGCTCGGGCTGACCACCGTGGGCGTCCGGCGCCACCTGGTCCTGCTGGAGCGCGACGGCCTGGCCACCGCCTCGACCGAGAAGCCGAGGCGGGGCCGCCCGACCGCGGTGTACCGGCTGACCGACGCCGGCCTGGAGACCTTCCCGCGCCACTACGACGAGATCGCCCGCGAGGCGCTCGCCTTCCTCAAGGGTGAGGACGCGGCCGCCTTCCGCCGCTTCCTGGCGCTGCGCAACGACAGCCTGGCGGCCACCCTCGGCGCGCGGGTGGAGGGCGCCACCGTGGAGGAGCGGGCCGCGGCCCTTGCCGAGGTCCTCACCCAGCAGGGGTACATGGCCGAGGTGGAGCAGACCCCTGATGGGCTGCGCCTCTGCCAGCACAACTGCACCGTCGAGCACTTGGCCGCTGCGCTGCCCGACCTGTGCGCCTCCGAGACCAAGCTGTTCGAGCGGCTGCTCGGCGCGCCCGTCAGGCGTGAGGCGACCATCGCCCGCGGCGGCGTGCGCTGCGTCACCCAGATCGACGGGTCGGCCCAGCCCACCATGACACCTACGACCAGCCTGGACGCGGCCCCGGCCGCGCCAGCCTCCACAGCGACAAGGAGCCAAGCCTGATGGCCACCGAAGCCCGCGACCTCGAAGAGAGTCCGGAGCGGATCAACCCGGCGCCCGAGAACGTCGACCTCGGTGCGTACAAGTTCGGTTGGCACGACCCGGTCCACTCCGTGTTCAAGCCCAAGAGGGGCCTGTCCCACGAGGTCGTCGAGGAGATCTCGCGGATGAAGGACGAGCCCGAGTGGATGCGGACCTACCGCCACAAGGCGCTCGACTACTTCTACCGCCGGCCGCTGCCGCAGTGGGGCGGCAACCTTGGCGACATCGACTTCGACAACATCTTCTACTTCCTGCGCGCCACCGAGAAGCAGGCGGCGTCCTGGGAGGACCTGCCCGCCGACATCAGGAACACCTACGACCGGCTCGGCATCCCCGAGGCGGAGAAGCAGCGCCTGATCGCCGGCGTTGCCGCCCAGTACGAGTCCGAGGTCGTCTACCACAAGGTGCGCGAGGACCTGGAGGCCCAGGGCGTCCTGTTCCTCGACACCGACGCCGCCCTGCGCGAGCACGAGGAGCTGTTCCGCGAGCACTGGGCCACGGTGATCCCGGCCAACGACAACAAGTTCTCCGC
>WNFU01002012.1_pt1 | contig 37680 bp, 34 predicted proteins | sample 5400121 | NCBI WGS metagenome assembly WNFU01 (sample SAMN13153360, study PRJNA577476) | soil metagenome | isolation source: 100 cm soil or saprolite under grassland replicate 1 | place: USA:California | collected 2016-06-15
TGCGCCCACACCTCGTCCGGGATCCGCCAGCCATCGTCTGCGACCACGAGACCCATCGTCTACCTCCCTCGTCGGATGACAAGGGAGGCCTTCGTCGTCAGGCCTCGGGTCCCTTCCTAGCGGAATAGGCTCTTAGGCGCGGTCACGCTCTCCGGGGCAGACGAGTACCTGTGTGTCCTCGGGGCGGGTGAGGCGGGGGCCGGTGGCGGCCCGCTGGTGAAGTTCACCGCCGCCGGTCTCATGCGCGGCACCATTGACGGCGTCACGAACGACGGCACGTTCGACTACCGCAGCGCGGGCGATTACCTTCTGGTCGCCGGCTACGACCGCTCCGCGGGCGGCGCGTTCACTCTGCGAACCGACAGGAAACGATCACCGTCTCGACGCCCAGCACGAACGTGGGCAACGACGCCACCAAGGGCCTGGGGACCGGGTCGTCTGCGGGCACGCTCAAGACCGCCGGCTACCAGGTTGGCTTCTTCGCCGTCTTCACCGGGGCAGACGCCGAGGCGCTGATCGCGATGGGCTCCCAGGTCCAGCGCCGAATGGGGTGGTGACACGCCGAGGCCGACGATCTCCCTCCTGGACTTCGCGCCGCTGGACGGCAGGGACTGGTACCCGGCGCTCCGGGACGCGATCGCGTACCTCGCGGCGCTCGGCGGCGGGCGCCTCGTCGTCCCGTCCCGCGGCTCCGCCTACCTCTGCAACGTCACGACGGCGATCCCGATCACCGCCGACGGGATCACAATAGAAGGCGACGGCCCGGCCGTCGTAGTAGAGAACACGAGCGCGAGCGAGGTCGACTTCTTCCATGTCTCGGGCACTGGCTCGCGTCGTCACTTCAACCTGCGCGACATCAAGATCACGTCGCGCGCGTCGGCCGGTCACATCGTCAACGTGGTGACCGGCATGTCCCTCTGCCGGTGGAATGCCGAGCTCCACCAGCTCAATCCGGCCGAGTGCATCCTCAAGGCGGCGATCACGGCGCCGGGTCTCTTCGACAACGAGTTCACGGGCGGGCCGTGGGAGCACGGGGTCGGGGCGACGCGGACGGAGCGGTCGCCGACGGTTTCGGCCGTCGACGTCTCGACGACCAGGAACAGCTTCAACGACAACATCTGGCGCAAGATGCGCGTCAACGCCCACGGCGGCTCGGTGCCATTCTTCTCGTTCCAAAACGACAACCCGTCCAACGGGCCGTTCAACTACAACAACGGGCTGCACGACCTCGAGGTGGAGATCGCCGACGGCGGACTCGCGCGCCTCACCGGCCAGTCCGGGTTCAGCGCGTCGAACATCACCTTCTATGACAACAACAACATCGATCGGCACCTCTTCGAGTTAGCGACCGGCCCGAACGGTCGTAACAACGAGCAGTGCATCCTTACGAACATCAAGCGAAACACCGGCGTACTCACCGGCGTCACCTGCACGAAGCAGTTCGCCACGTTTATGTCGTCCGGGACGACGGTCACGGTCACCGCCACCGAACACGGCAAGGCCGTCGGCCAGCGGGTCTACGTCACCGGCGACATCACCCAACGCGCCACCGTGGTCTCGGTCCCCACCGCCGACACGCTCACCTTCATTGCCGACACCACACCGCCCGCCAGCGGGTCGCTCACGCTCTATGCCGCCGCGATGGATATCAAGGTCGGCGACGACGACGCGAGACACACCTTCCTCCAGATCGGCGGTACGAAAGGGGCGGCCGTCGAGGTCGACCTCGCGAATAGGTGCGCACTCGTCCTCGGCGACCATGAGCGGGTCGCCTTCTACCGCGTGTCGCCTACCCTCACGACGCTCATCGGCGAGGGCGCCGAGGCCCGAGTCGATACCCCAGCGCTCAACGCCGACGCGATCGACGAGCGCACGGCCGAAGCCGGCATCATGCTCCTCGGACAGAACGTCAAGGCGGTCCTCTCGTTCACCGCCGCCGTCAACCTGCCCAGTGTCGGTGCGCTCGGCAACGCGCGCGCCACGGTGACCGCGCCCGGGGTGAGGCTGGGCGATCGCCTGGTGTTCCACCCGAACAACAGGGGTCCCGACTCGCCCGACAACGCGCTGATCATCGGTGTGCCGTTCATCTCGGCCGACGATGAGATCACGATCCCGGTCTACAACCCCGGCGCGGGCGCGATCAACGCAAGCAACCGGACCTGGCACGGCATGGTCTGGAGGTTCGACTAATCGCCGTCGAAACGGGCATCAACCCCGAGACGGTGTGCTTTCCCGCGACTGGTTGCTTCTCCGCGCGTAGGTTTCGCACACTCGCGCGGCGCTCGTGCGCTAGGAGACGTAAGGGCGCGATCTGTTCTTGGCGACCCGTATTGGATTGGGCTGCTGGGCCGTCTGGGCTGTTCGAGCCCAGTGACCATGCCGGTTCCGCGACGCGTCCGGCCCATTCCACTGGTCCGTTCTGGCCGGAATGAGCTGTTGCTTGCTCCGGTTCCACCAGCGTCGCACTTCCCGCAATCTGCGACACTCGGGCATGGTCGACAGGCCTCGCGCAGGGAGGCAACCAGCCGCGCTCGACCAGTCAGTGAACCTGGGACCTGCGACGGGCAGGGATGAGAACCAGCTTGCACGCTTAGCGCGGGGCGTGGGCGCCGACCGCTTGCGCCGCCTCGGCCTGAGAGAGCCCGAGCGCAATGAGTTCGACGAAGCGCGCCTTTCTCTTCGGGTCGATGGGCCTCATTGACGGTGTCGGTTGACGGTGCTCGACTTGTCGCGATTCGGTCTAGCGATGCGGATTCGCGGCGCGCGCGTGACGCGTGACGGTGGTGACGGACACCGTCACGGGGAGCGGCCGCGGACCCGCTCTCCGTGAGCTTCACCGACCTCTCCATTCGCCGCCTTTGTAAGACGGCCCGGTGTACTCGGTCTGCTCCTTCTCTGCGACTCGGAGCGCCGCCCGGAAGTTTCGTGCTTCGCCGAGCGTTTCGAACTCGCGGCGGCGCTCGCCGCCGAGCTCGTCCGGGAACGGGACAACGTACTTCCCACTTGAGCGGTAGACACCGCGATGGCGGGTGCGCTCGAGCTTGAAGCTCAAGGGGTCGAGGGTGCTTGCCGCGTGAGCAACGGCCTCGTCGAGCTGCGCCGTGGCCGCGGCGACCCTCTCCCGCAGCGAGGCGATCCCCTCGGCTGCGAGCGCCTCGTCCAGCGTGCTCGGCAGCTCCCCCGCCAGTTCGGCGAGCGCCTGCCGGCGGTCGAGCAGCCGGTCGACGCAGGCGATCTGCGCTTCGAGCGACGCGGCGTCCTGACGGGCGCGCCGCGAGAGGACGGCCATCTTGCGCTGCGCGGTGAGCCGGCGAGTCAGCCGCCTGCGGTCGATCCGCGTCAGCAAGCGGTCGGCGTCTGCTGCGGCCCGGTGGCCGGTGAAGAGCGCGCCACCCAGTTCGGCTAGGGACTTCTGGAGCGGGGCCGCGACGCTGGGTAGCAGTGTCCGGGTCTGCCAGGCGGTCTCTTCGAGAGTCGGCTGGCGCGAGCGGGGTCTCGGCAGCATCCCCCGGAGTCGGCGGCGCTCCGCGCCCTCGACCCGCAGCGGCGGGAAGTCCGACCGCAGACCTGGTACGAGGAGCTGGAAGATCCGCTCCGGGTGGGGCAGCCCGGCGAGCGAGTAGGCGCCCAGATCCTTGAGCTCGCTGCCGTTGGCGATGAGCTCGCGCGTGGTCTGCGAGAGGAGAGTCTGCCCTCCGTGGCCGGCCGCGCAGATGCGGGCGGCGCGGCTGACGTCGAGCCCGAGGTAGGCGCCGCCCTCGAGCGCGGGCTCACCCGTGTGCAGGCCCATGCGCACGCGCACCGGGGCGCCCTCCGGCCAGGCGTGGGCCTCGAGCGCCCACTGGGCGGCGGCCGCGGCCGCGACCCCATCCTTTGCCCGCTGAAAGGCGGCGAAGAGCTCATCGGCACGGCAGTCGACCTCATGGCCGCCCGCCTCCGCTACGACCCTCCGGAGCAGCCGCCGCTGCTCACCCAAGAGGGCGCCGTAGCCATCCCCGAGCTGTTGCACGAGCCGCGTGGACCCTTCGACGTCCGTGAAGAGCAGGGTGACGGTCCCGCTCGGTAGCTCAGCCACGTCGACCTCCCGACCTTTAGGTTAGACCCATGCCTGGCGCCATCGACGGCGATCCCGGAGCCGGAGTCGCTCTCGCTCCCGCCCAGGTAGGTCGAGTAGCGGAGGGCGGAGCCGGCCGCATTCAGTTTCGTCACGAACGCGTCGAAGGAGCCGTTGTAGCTCGCGTCGAAGGCCCCGGTGGTGGTGGGGAAGTCCGTCGAGGTGGTGTAGGTGTAGCCCGTGACGTAGGCGCTGCCCGCGTTGTCGACCGCGATCCCGAAGAAGCCGAGGTCTCACAAATTCACTCACCAATCGCCCTCCACGAGTGAGGCCGGAAGCCGAGAATCCGCGTACTTGAGCGAAGCCGACGCCCGGACTCGAACCGGGGACCCCTTCATTACGAGTGATGGACCGATGTTGCTCGGGTCCGCTCCAGTCCTCTCAGGCCGCTTTTTGTGCGGGATTTCGCGGACTGGAGGTGACTGGAGAGGACAACCTGGTGGACGGCTGGTGGACGTCTGGACTGTTGTCGGAATAGACAGCGGTGGGTACACGGGGGCGGGTAACGAGCGTGGGTCGTCCGCTAGCCCGGGCAATGCCTCGTCGCGCTAGCCGCCAATTGAGGCCGACCTCTCCGTGAGCGGAGTGCTTGTGCCTTGCTTCTAGCTGGAGACGACTAAAGCGGGTTCAACCACTGGCACCGGGTCTTCGTCCACGAACCGCGTCTCGATGACGCGGAGCGTCTTGCTGGCAGCGAGCGGAATTGTGTCCCCGGCGTGCCACGTCGGTACGGCCGTGTGAAGCACGGGCGGGTCAGCGGGCTTCCCGTCCTCGAGCTCAAGCCCGTAGGTGAATGTTCCTGCCATTCGGTCCAGCTCCGGAAGCCGCTCTTGGAGCGGCTTCCGGAGTGCGGTTGGCTCCCAGATCTGGGGAGCCTAGCCTCGTCGTTTAGACAAAGACCTTGAAGAAGGTCTCGACGTCCTCGGCCGGGAAAGTCTCGGTCTCGAAGATCTCGAGCTTGGCGATCTCTCCGAGGACGCGGAAGGCGGCCTCGTTGTCGGGGTACGTAAAGATCCCCAGGTACTCCCAGGGACCCATGATGGCCATGAAGCGCTCGAGCTGGCCACCCTCGTGCTCGACGAACTTGTGGATCTTGTCGAGGTACTCGGGGGTCTTCTCAAGGTGCTCACGGGCCACAGGCGTCAGCCTGAACAGACCGATATAGGTAAACATCCCAACCTCCTAACTTGGGGGCATCGTTAAGAGCCCCAGCAACTCGTAGCTTCCCCCGCCGGTAGACCGGCTCGTATCCGCGAATCCTCTGATCGCGTCTTCCTCTTTTTACTCATCGGCGGCGAAGAGCGAGGAGACGGCACGGACAAATCCACTCGCAGGAGCCCGACACACGCGCGACTAGAGTCCGGGCCGGCGACCCACGGCTTGCCACGGCTCATTCTGAAACGAGTTCTAAGCAGACCCGCGTTCGCGGCTGCTGTCTGGCTAAGGGGTGCCTGTTGCGCGGCGCGGCCGTCTCTCTTTGCTTCGAAGCACGCGGTCCGGAGCAGAGGGAACGGCCCCCTTAAGGGGGCCGTTCTCGACCTTCGTGGAGTCAGTATCGCTTTCGTCCACTCCACGAGGAAGGCTTTCGGCGGGTTCTTCCTAGAGCCTTCTCGTTGAAGCTTCGTCCTAATTGCGATCTGTACTCTGCGCATCTCCATCCTCTCCGAGCCACTCAGGCGCAGCATCCGCGCGCTCGCTGATTCGGGGACGTAGTTACCCGCAGCGACCCGTCGGTCGGGCGAGTCTTCCGGGCCAGGTTGTTGGCCGGCCCTATCCGGCGGCGCGCGCCGGGCTCTTGTCCGGGAGTAGGTAGACGCCCGGCGCGGTCGAGGCGCCGAGGTGGATCGTGCCGGTCCTAAGGCCGGCGAGCTCGGCGAGCTCCTCCTCGCCGGTTCGTATCCGTCAAGCGGGCGAGGGCGTGCGCACATGCCAGAGGAGGCCGGCAATCATCGCCGAGCCGTGATCGTGTCCCGCCTCCAGGAGGGGGCGGAGATCGTGGCTCGCGAGCAAGAGCACGACCACGACGCAGACGAGCGAGCCGACGAGCGAGCCGCGGGTGCCGCGAAGGCCGGATGCCACGGCTCCCTTCACGGCGCGAGGATAACCAGCCGCCGCCGATGCATGCATGTTTGCGCCGCTGTGGCGGATAATGCCTCAAATGGCCTTTTGGTCGCGGCGCTCTCCGAGCACGCTCGCCGGAGTCCTCGTCTTCGGCGCGGTTGCGATCGCCCTTGCAGCTGGCCTGATCGGCTGGGCAATCGGCCAAGCCACTGACGAGGAGGCAGTGACGGTGACGAGAACCGTCGCCGGGCAGACACAGCCGACCGCGCAACCAGGAGGAGAAGCGCGCACCGGGAGAGCGGCCTACCTGGCCGCTGGCTGCGCGGCCTGTCACGGTGAGAATGCGGAGGGGACGGCCGTCGCGCCGTCGGTGGCCGGTCACACCTCCAAACAAGTGCACCAGCAGGTGCGGAGCCCGCTCGCCCAGATGCCCGCCTACTCCGAAGAGCAGCTCGCCGACGATGACCTCGAGGCGATCGCCGACTACATCGCCGGGCTCGAGCCCATGGAGGATCACATGGAACCGGTCAAGCTCTCCGGGGTCCTCGCGATCCACCACTGGATGGCGATCAGCGCGATCGCAGCGGGCGACAGGGGTGATGCGCTCCACCACGTCGGGCACATCATTCAGGCGGTCAAGGGGGAGCACCTCGAGGCGATGAAGGAGGCTCGGCAGAAGCTACGGGCGGGCGAGCTTCACGAGGCCGAGCACCTGATCGAGGAGATGCTCGCCGGCAAGGCGAAGCCCGAGCTCAGCCGTGAGAGGCTGAGCCTGCGGCTCGCCCTCACCGCGATCGACCAGCGTGATCGCGCGGAGGCGATCCACCAGATGCGACACTTCCTCGCGCAGGCGCAGGGAGCGGAGCGCGCGAAGGGCCGGGCCGCCCTCGCCCACCTGCGCAAAGGTGACCTGCACGGGGCCGAGCACGGGATCGCAGAACTCCTCGGTAACGAGCGCGAGTAGATCCCAAGCGTCAGCTTGTCTCCGGCAGTTTGAGCCGCTTGAGGGCGAGCGCGTTCACCGCCGCGAGGACGCTCGAGCCGGACATCGAGATCGCGGCGATCTCAGGACGCAGAGTCAGGCCCCAAGGGTTCGAAGACACCGGCCGCGATCGGCAGGGCGAGCGAGTTGTAGCCGATCGCCCAGCCGAGGTTTTGGCGCTTCCGTAGCGTGCCGCGCCCGATCGAGACTGCTGTCGCGACGTCGAGCGGCGACGTCCTCGGCGTGCTCTCGGGCGCGCTGGCGTACGTCGTCGTCGACCGCACGTCCGAGCGCCAGCAGGCCCGCGCCACCAGGCTCGCGACGTGGCGGCCCGCGCTCCCTCACACGTAGAGCTACATGGCCACAGGGCTGCTTGGTCGCGCCGACTCGCCCGTCACTGAGCGACGACCCCACCGATGGGCTTGACGGCGAGGACGTAAGTTCGTGGACGGCTGGTGGACGTTTTCCGAGGTGTCGGGCGATAAGGATCAGCACAGGATGCCAAGAATGCCTGCAAATGGGCATAAGTCGGCGCTTGACTCCAACCGGAGCCCCTTCAGTACGCATGAAAGTGCTCACCGTCCCCGATGAGCGGGAAAAAGGTGGCCTCTAAGCAGGACTTTTAGAGCCGACGCCCGGACTCGAACCGGGGACCCCTTCATTACGAGTGATGAACCGATGTCCGCTCCAGTCCGCTCCAGTCACACCAGGCCTCGTTCGAAGCCTTGTCGACGGGACTGGGATTGACTCTACGTGACTGGAGCGGACAACCTCGTGGACGGCTGGTGGACGGCTGAGATGTTGCCATAATCGCCAACGATACGTCTCACCTGTCCCGGGCGTGCGTGAGAGGTCACTGTGGCGGGGCGTGTCGGGGACCGCTGTCACCTTGCTCTCCAAGCGCGCGAGTCCTAGATTTGGTGCAAGCCGATGAAAATCACGATTGTTGCGTGCTTCCTGGCTGCGTTGCTGGTGGCGGGCACCGCGTGCGGGGGCGGAGGGAGCGACAACGCAGAGGGCCACAAGACAATCTCCGGCGGCAAGACCTTCCGCGGTGGCGGCCTTTCGTTCACGTATCCCACCGAATGGCGTGTGAGGGAGGCCGGAGAGCCCATGGCCGATGCGAACTACCAAGTGAGAGTAGTTCCGCCGGGACGGCCGCACGACCAGATCACCGTCACGATCGCGGAGCTCGGGATCGTGATCGAGGGGAAGGACGTCGCGATCACCAAGAAGAACGTCGACGAAAACAAGGACCTTCTTGTCGCTGGCGTTGAGGCCGCGGTCGGGTTTGGGGGAGGCGAGCGCAGCGAACCACCGACCCGAGTGTCCCTCCGCGGGCTGCCTGGGTACCGATATGAGGTCTCGCACGTCACCGACCCGGGAGGCGGCAAGGTTGACTCACACGTCACAGACGTGTTCAAAGGGACAAGCCGCTACACCGTGGCTTGCGCGTACACGCCCGACGGCGCGCCAGAGATCAAGACGGCGTGTAACCAGGTTCTGGGCTCGTTCCACCTGTCCTGATCTTCTGCCCCTAGCTCAGGCGTAAGCTGGCCTACCGCGTCGTGCGACCCCGCTCTCGCAGCGTCCACGGATCACTTTTGGATCGCTCGGCTAAGAAGCCGACGCCCGGACTCGAACCGGGGACCCGTTCATTACGAGGGAAGGACAAGTAGGGGACGCGCGTCCAACCCGCGGGCACACACGGGCACGTTCTCGCTGGAAACCAGCATTTCTTCAGCTTCCGTCGGTGGACGCACGTGCCCGCGCATGCCCGAACGGACGTACCCGTTTCGTACCCGTCCGGGGCCGCATGCTTACGCGCCGAGACAAACGATCGACTCGAAATCCCTCCGGGGAGCGTCCGGTCCTCGCCGCGATAGCCGTAGTCGGTGTCGACCACGCTGTGCCCCCGGCGGGCGAGCTCTGCCAGGACCAACGACTTGCCCGTACCGGACATGCCGGTACGAGGATCACGGGCACGAGCTCACCGAAGTCACCTGAGCTGTCCTCAACCCAGACTTGACGCGCGCCCCGGGACTCCCGCGATACTGGACGCGGATATGCGAGAGGGGAGCGAGTCCGCGTTGCCAGGCGGAAGCGAAACAGCTTCCGCAACAGCGTCACGACAGGCGGTCCCGGCCGGCGAGGCACTGCAGGCAGAAGACGCGGCCGTCGAGCGCCGGCAAGAGGACCCTGTCCTCAGCTTCACGAACTACGCCGTCGGCTTCCACTTCGCGACGTCTGCGAATGCTTCCGAGTCCGGAGACCGTGGAGCCTCCGAAGAGGCATCCGGGTCGCTAGAGGCACGGGCCCTCGAGTCTTTCGAGCGCGACATGCTGCTGTACGCATATCGCCACGTCGCTCCGCTGAAAACTCGATCGCTCGGGCCTCACCAGAGAGAGCCGGTCGCCGTCACTTTCCCGCACGAGTTGGACCTCGAGTCCGAAGGCGAGCCGATTCGCCTCGTCTGCGAGGGTGCCCATCACGGCGAACGAGTGCGGCACGCCATCGTCTTGGCGAGCCGAACCTCCTTCGCCAGGAGCGACGTGGCCGTCATGACGCTCGTCCTGCGGTCGGCCGGTCACGACCCATCGGAGTTCAACGAGTACGACCTGATCAAGCTCGCCAAGCTCTGGGAAGGAGGCGAGCGTCTCCCCGAGCCGGGGTCGCGCGACGAGAGGCGCTATCCAGTCCGGTTCGAGATCGACGGCCGGCGGGAGCCGCTGACGGTACTCGCGAGCCGATTCCTCCCTCCGGACTGCAAATTCCTCGATTACCACAGCGAGCAGCTCGCCTCGGCCATGCGCGACCCCGCCAGTGAGACCCGCGCGCGCGCCGAGGATCCCGATGTCGCGCGTCACTACCGGGTCGGCACGATCGCGCTCAGGCTCCCCGCGACGCGGGAGAACCGTCGACTCTTCGCCGATGCCCAGGCGGTCAAAGAGCTCAGTGACGACGTCCCGGGAGACGGCACCCGCCGCTGGAAGCGAGTGAGGGCCGTCGGCGGAGTGATGCAGGGACTCCTGGACTTCGAGACCATCGGCCCAACCGAGCTGAGCGACGTCTTCGCCGGGACCGACCTCGAAGAGGACTCACTGCTCGCCTTTCACAAAGGCACCTTGCTGTCGGTCGCTCTCCAGGGGTCGCCGCACGATGACGCGCGGGAAGCGGACCTCGCACGCCCGATCGGCATCAGTCCGTATCTCGTCATCCCGCACGCCGTGTTGCTGTACAACGAACAGCGACTGAAGTGGGCGTTGATCCGGGCCAACGAGTTGCTCCGCATGCAAGGCGGCGCAGGTTTCGCAGGACGTGACCTGCTACTGGAGCTGCCGCGGCGAGCAGCACGTCGCCCGCGAGGACGTGCTGCCGAGCCGCCTAGCGGTGGCAGCAGGCGCGTGTCGATCGAGGAGACCGAGGAGGGAGTCCGCGAGATTTCGCAAGCCGCCGCGCAGCACCTCCCGAATGTCTTCCACTACAGGAGCGAGCGCGAGCTCTACGAGCGCGGGAGCGAGTCGCGGGGGTTCAGCGACTTCGAGCCGCTGATCCGCTCCCGCCTGAAAGAGCTGGAGGACAAGCTCGCGGCCAGGGTGCGCCAGCGCGACACGTGGACCTTCGGCCTAACGCTCGCGTTCTTCGCGATCGCCGTTCTGCAGCTGGCTCTGAAGTCAGCGGCATTGTGGTTCTCGCTTTTGCTTCTGGCTGGGCTCGCCGTCCTCTTGTGGCAGGTCCGAAAAAAGGTCTTCTGAACGGTCGCTGCCGCCGTTCTCGCCTCGGAGACACGAAACCTCGCCTGAGCGGAGCTTCCGCGAGAGCCGACGCCCGAATCGAACCGGGGAACTGCAGGGACCGGTATCTGCTCTACGTCGTCGTCCGAGCCTGCGATCAGCACGTTGAGAATGTCCTCAAGTTTGATGGCAGCTGTTGTCGCAGGTCGCTGGGGCAGCGACCAGACCGCTTGCAGGGATTTGCGCGGACTTGAACCTCGGACCCTTAGCTGACGGGTGGAATGCACTCCGCGCCTTCCGAGACAACACGAAATCCTGTTACGCAGGGATTTCCTCGACCTTACAAGCCGACGCCCGGACTCGAACCGGGGACCCCTTCATTACGAGTGACGGACCGATGTCCGCTCGAGTCCGCTCCAGTCACTCCATGCCGCTTTCCCCGCGCGATTCCAAGGACTGGAGCGAACTGCAGGTGACTGCAGAGGACAACTTGGTGGACGGCTGGTGGACGCGTGCCATGTTGCCTGGCTTGGAAACGGCGCGCTGAGACAAGCTACTTGGCTCAGCGGGGTTTGCCTCCCAACGATGACGCGAAGGGGGAGGGCGCAGAGCCGAAGCGGTGGTCTGTGGTGACGAGAGGCGGACGACATCGGCGTAGTGGCAGCGGTGCGCTCCGTGTTTCTGGCGAGGCATGGCTTGAGGCCCGCACTTCCTCCGGCCTACAAGAGAAAGGGGCCGTCCTTGATACGGCCCCGATTCTCTGTGGTCCGTCCGTGCGCGCTATGGCGCCTCGCAGTTCACGACTGCCTCACCGTTCACGCACGTGTCGAACCCCGTGTCGCCATCGAGGGCGTCGAACCCGGCTCCGCCGTCCAGCTCGTCATCTCCACCATGCGGAGAGTCACCGATCGTCTGGTCGCCGTCGAGCGAGTCGTCGCCGTCGCCGCCCAAGACGTGGTCATGGCCGCCGGTGTCGATTGCCTCGAGGCCGTCGCCCGCGACGCCCGTGTCGTTCCCGGCATCGCCGAACACCCAATCGTTCCCGCCGGTGCCGATCTCGGCCCCGTCGCCCTCGACCGAGTCGTCGTTGCCGTCGCCGCCGGAGACCCAGTCGTCACCCCCGGTCCTGACGCGGTCTCCGTCGCCGAGGAGGAAGACCTCGTTGCCGTCGCCACCGTAGATCCTGTCGTCACCGGCCCTCCGGATGTCGGCGGCATCGCCCATCACCCTGTCGTTCCCGGTACCAGCGTAGATCACATCGTCGTCCCCCTCCCGGAGCCCGTTCACGTCCCCGCAGATGCGGTCGTTCCCAGCGAGGCCGTAGATCACATCGTCGCCACCAAGGCCGGCGATGATGTCGTCCCCGGCTGTTCCCACAATCACGTCGTCGCCGGGCGTGCCCAAGGTGACCGCGACGCGGGAGCCACACATCGGAGTTTTCCCCGCCCCCGTACCCACGGGAACGAGAACGAACGCGATGACTATGCCCACGCCCAGTAGCGCGAAGAGGGTGCGTCGTCTTGTCATTGGAGCCTCCTTCTGCCGTGAGAGCCACGGGCGCGCAGGGCGAGTGGCCCCTCCCGTTTGAGGCCTCGCGCCGGACGCTCGCCGCATCAACCGGGCGATTCTCTCGCTCTGGGAGGGCATGTCAAGTGCGTGGGCTTCCCTGTTGCCGACACGTCGGCGGGGACGGTGCAATGTGGAGTCATCACCGTTGGTACCGGAATCCGCCATGCGGCCGTCAAGGCGGATAAGCGCTGTCTCACGACCGTGACGCAGGTCTGCGAGAGGTCCCACGCATGGCGCTCGCTGAGCACTTCACATGTAAGAACCTGTGATCGCCGCCCACTCCTCGTCGGTCGCCACCCAGCCGCTTGGCATCGACGGGTGCATGAGGAACAGCACACTGGTGCGTCTCGAGACCGCCCTCGCGAGTGCGTCGAGGTCGAGCCGCCAACCACTCGCGTCCCCGCGCAGAAGCACGAGCCGAGGAACGGCGCCGACTAGACGCACCCGTTGGATCATCCCCGCGTAGGTCGGGTCGGTGAGGATCACCTCGTCGCCGGGGTCGGTGAGCGCGAGCAGCGCGTCGAGCATGTTGTCCCCATCGCCCTGCGTGATCACGATCTCGCCGTAGGGGTCGTACTCCGGGCCTCCTCGGCGGCGGATCAGGCCCGCCACCGCCTCCTTCATCTCGTCAAGCCCCGAGAACGGAAGGTACGAGTTGGCCTCGTCGCGGCCGACGGCCGCGCGCGTCACCTCGACGGCGTCGGGATGCGGCGGCACATCCGTGTCCAGGTTCTCGAGCCGCAAGACCTCCGGATCAGCGCCTGCCGCCCCAGCTACGCGGTCGATGCCGAAGCCCGGGATGCCCTCTAGCCGTCGTCCCACCCGGCGATCATCCCCAGAACGGCCGCGCGCGTGCAAGTGGATGCGCCACGATCGCCAGCGCGGCCACATGGCGTCTCCGGGGACGACGTCGACATCCCGATACGCGCAGACAAGCAGAATTCGCGTCTCGGAGAGCTCGCCGGCGATGAACCGAAGACAGAGGAGCGACGGCGTGTCCGCCGCATTGAGGTCGTCGAGCTCGATCAGCAGCGGCTGAGCGGCGGAGCCTGGCGCAGGAACGAAGCAATCGCGTCAAAGAGGCGAAACCGCGCCCCTCGGGTCGAGCAACGTCGGCGGCGCTACGCCCCAAGGACCTCGCGCACCTCCGGCAGGATCTGTCGAGCTCGGGCGAACCCTCCCCGAGCTGCACGCGCAGCTCTTCCGCCGCCAGCTCACGGACGTGGCGCGCGCAGGGCCTGCACCCAAGGCCAGACGTAGGTGCGCCCCCCGCCTCCCAGCACCGGCCATAGAGCACGCGCACGCCTCGCTTCCGTGCCAGCGCCGCGAGCTCGTCGGTCAGCCGGCTCTTGTCGATGCCGGGCTCGCCAGCAATGAGAAGGAGCCGCTCGGCCTTCGAGCGCATCGTCTAGTCCGGCCAGCAGCTCGGCGAGCTCGCGCTCCCTCCCGACGAAGTCACCCCCGCCGCTTCGCTCCCGATCGGAAGTTGGCTCAAGCCCTACGTCCACGTGCGGCTCATTGTCGCGCCTTTCCAAGTCGCCCGGAAGCTGGGGCACTCCGTGCCAGGATCCTCGGCGCTCGTCTGGGAACCGCGAGAGCGCCCTGCATGGCGCCGGTCGCGCACCGATTCGTTCGCCGCCTGCTGCGGCAGCTCGCATTCGGGTGGACGGCCGGTGGACGCTTTGGGCCTCCGCGGAAGCGAAAGCAGGCGACGCGGGACGTCAGGAATCCCTGCAAATCGCCTAAAGCCGACGCCCGGACTCGAACCGGGGACCCCTTCATTACGAGTGAAGTGCTCTACCAGCTGAGCTACGTCGGCGCGGGCCGTTCAGTATAGAGAGGCCCTCCGGCATCGACCCTCGCGGGAAAGATTCGAGCGCCGATAACAGTAGGGTCCCGCTGATTCGCCCCCTGATCGTCCTCACTGCCGCCCTCGCGATCTACGTCGGCGCCTCCGCCGACGCGCACTCGCGACGCTCTGTCGAGCACCGGCCGGCGGTCGGCGTCCAGTTCCACTGCACGTGGAGCGGGTACAGCGACGCTGACCGAAGGGCCGTCGTCACGAAGCTCGCCGAGGCGGGCGTCAGCTCGGTTCGGATCGACCTCGGCTGGAGCTCGCTCCAGCCGAGCGGCCGGCGCCGGGTCAGCCGCTGGCACGTGGCCCTGGCCGACCGGTGCGTCAATCTCGCCCGCTCGCGCGGAATGGACGTCCTCGCGACCCTGCTCTGGACGCCGGGCTGGGCGAACGGCGAGCGCGACCAGACGACGCCGCCGGCGCGCGCGCGCGACTACGCCTGGATCGCGCGCTGGGTGGCGCGGCACTTCCGGGGGCGGGTCGCGGCCTGGGAGGTCTGGAACGAGCCGAACGATCGGAGCTTCTGGAGGGGCAACGCGCGCCGGTATGTCCGGCTGCTTCGCGCCGCCTACCCCGCGATCAAGGCCGGTGACCCAGGCGCCGCGGTCGTCTTCGGCGGTGTCGTCCACAACGACGGCCGTTGGCTCGCGGCCGCCTACGCCGCGGGTGCGAAAGGCTCCTTCGACGTGATGGCCACGCACCCGTACCAGGGCGTCGGCGACGCGGCGCCGGAGACGGCCGACGACGGGAACGACTGGTGGCTGATGACGCACGTGCCCGCCGTTCACGAGCTCATGGCACGGCACGGTGACGGACGCAAGCCCATCTGGTTCACAGAGTTCGGCTGGTCGGTGCACGAGAACGCCCCCGGCACTGCGCCCTGGCGCCGCGGCGTGACGCCGGAGGTGCAGGCGGCGTACCTCGTCCGTGCGATCGCTCTCGTCCGGTCGCGCTACCCCTACGTCGAGCGAGCCTTCTGGTACAAGGACGCCGCCCGCGCCGGTGAGGATGACGTACAGGCGGGCTATGGACTCCTCAGGGCCGACCTCGGCCCGCGCCCGGCCTACTGGGCGCTGAAGGCTCTGCTCATAGGCTAAGAGGTTCCAAAGCGCGTGGGCCCCGGGTTCCGGGGCCCACGAAGGCGACAGAGCTAGATCTTTCCCCTGTCGCGCCACTTCTTGAAGATTCGCCGCGCTTCCGTGGCGGTGTCCCTGACCGACTCCGACGTACTCTTGCTGCCTTGCGCGACCTGCGCGAACATCTGCGGGATGAGCCAGGTGTTGAACACCTCGTCGATGGCCGCGTTGGAGTAGCCGGGAAAGCCGACGTTGGCCGTCGCCTTCCTGGAGATCGAGTCGAGGACCGTGTACTTGCCACTCGGATCCTTGGCGAGCCGCTTCCTGATGTTCTTCACCGCCCCGGGCCAGCCGGGGAAGTTGTAGAACTTCGAGTTCAGGAAGTGCCCGACGTACTGGAGCTGCTGGTCCCTGAGGTACTTCTTGGCGAGCGCCTTCTGCTCCGAGAACTTCCAGATCACGTAGACGCCCATGACGTGCTCGAGGCCGAGCCGCTGCTTCGGGCCCTTCGGCACCGGCAGGATCGCCAGGTTCCTGGCGAGGTCGGGATTCTGCCCCTCGGCCGTGCGCAGGATCGAGATCGCGTTGAACGCGAGCGAGATGCGGCCCGCAAGCATCGCGTTGTTGTTCGAGGCGGGCACCCACGCGAAGACCTCTGATGTCATCCCTCGCCTGTACAGGTTGGCCATGTAGTTGACAGCATCCCGGGTCGCCTTGCTGTTCAGCGTCACCTGCGCATGGTCGTTCTGGATGTAGGCGCCGAAGCACTGCAAGAGGGAGATCAGGGCCATGTTCGAGTCGAGCTCGTTCGACATGCCGATCCCGATCGGGTGGCCGTCGGCCTTGAGCTTCGGGGCCGCCTTGAGGACGTTGTCCCAGCTCGTCGGCTTGAGCCCGGTCTCGGCCCACAGATCCTTGCGGTAGTGGACGGGGTCCGGCACGTAGTTGTCGGGCCAGCCGAACCACTTCTTCGTCTTCGGGTTGTAGCTCGACCGCCGCGAGACGCCCTTCATCGGGCCGAGCTTCTTCGTCACGTCTTGGACGATGTCTCTCAGGTTGACGACCTGGTCCTCGAAGGCCGCCGGCGGCGAAAGGTGCTGGAAGAGGTCGTGTCCGCTTCGGGCCGCGACCTCCGAGGCCGCACGCGCCGGGAGGTCGGTGAGGTTGATGTGGTCGACGATGACGTCGGTGTCATTCTTCCGACCCCAGACCTTGGTGTAGGTGTTGTCGAACCACGTGTCGTAGGCGGGCACGAAGTGGCGCCACTGGATGATCTTGAGCGTGTTCTTGAGGTCCTTGTGGCGGAACCTCGGCACGGCGGCGACCGAGGTCTTCGGGGCAGCGCCGCCATAGAGAAGCACCGCCGTCCCCAGCCCGGCGCGTCGTAAGAGCTCCCGCCGAGACAACCACTCTCTGCGTTCCCGCTCGTCTTCCGCCATAGCGGCTCCTTTCTCTCTGGCCCTCTGTGAGCCGAGACTACTCCTCCTATTAGCGAAATGCGCCTCCGGTAAACCCGGCGATGAAGCGATCGAGAAACGTGTTGTAGAGCAGTGCGAGCGGGATGCTCGGAATCAGCGTCGCCGCCATCAGCGACTGCCAGAAATAGACGTCGCCGCGGATCAGCTCCAGCGGCACCCCCGTCGAGACGGTCCGCGCGTCGGAGGTGGAGATGAAGGTGACCGCGTAGATGAACTCGTTCACGCACAGTGAGAAGGAGAAGATGACGACGGTCAGGATCCCGGGCAGCGAGATCGGGAACACGACGCGCACGAGCGCCTTCAGCCGCGAGGCTCCGTCGATGAGCGCCGCGTCCTCGAGCTCAGGCGGGATCGTCTTGAAGAAGCCCATCAGGAGCCAGGTCGAGAACGGCACCGTGAAGGACGGATAGACGAGGATCAGCGACACGAGCCGGTCCTGCAGGCCGAGCTCGGCGACCACCCGCGACAGAGGCAGGAAGAGCAGCGTCGGCGGCACGAGGTAGGTGAGGAAGATCCCCACGCCTGCGCTCTGGCCCCACCCGCCGGAGAGACGCGCCAGCGCATACCCAGCCGGCAGAGCCAGGGCGAGCGTGATCAGGACGACGATCCCGCCGACGAGGGCCGTGTTCTCGAGCCAGCGGACGTAGTGGATGCCCGGCTCGTGGAAGATGAAGTTGTAGTTCTGGGTCGTCACGTTCTCGATCCCGAGCGGCAGCCAGTCGTGTCCCTTGAGCGGCTGGTGCTCGTTCGGAGCGGCCCGCGCGGCGTTGAAGACGAACGGGTCGTGCTTGACGTCGTACAGGTCCCCGTTCGTCTTGAGCGAGGTCATCAGCATCCAGTAGAAGGGGAAGGCGAGGACGATCGCAAACGGACCGACGACGAGCCACGAGACGAGGCTGTTCCGGCTGCGGGAGAACATCTAGTGCCCCTCGCGGTGATGCTGTCGAGGTTCTGGGTCGCGAGCCCAAGGCGCCGCCTTGGCGGCGCCGACCAGAAGAGGCGGTGCCGGCTTTGCCGGCGCGGCCGTCTCAAGCCAGAGGCCGCACTCGTCCGCGCGGGGCATCGCTTGCGATGCCCCGGAGAGGTCACGGCAGCTTTGCTGGCGTGACCGTTTCATGCTTGCAGCCTTGGCAAGGGCGAGGGTGGGCTCTGGCGCCGCGTGATCGCGGGCCAGAAGACGGCAAGTATTGCCGGGAGGGGCACTAGGTGACCTCCGCCCTCCGGGCGAACCAGAGCATCCCCACCGAGACGACGACGAGGATCGGCAGCAGGTAGAGCGAGATCGCCGCGCCGTCGCCGAGCGAGCTGCTGCGGATGCCCGTCTGGAACGCCCACATCGGCAGCATCTGCGTCTGGTTGAACGGCCCGCCGTTCGTGAGGATGTAGACGACCGTGATGTCGGTCGCGGTGAAGACGATCCCGAAGAGCAGGGCGACGAGCGCGATCGGCAACTGGAGCGGCAGCGTGACGTAGAAGAGCTTCTTGAGGCCGGTCGCCCCATCCACCTTCGCCGCGTCGTCGACCTCGGCCGGGATCGAGGCCAGTCCGGCGATGAAGATCACCGTTGCGAAGGGCAGGATGCGCCAGGAGTGGACGGCGATCACCGCCGCCATCGCCAGGTGCGGGCGACCGAGCCACTGCGGCGGGTCGAGCGGATCGATCAGGTGCAAACCGAGGTGGCCAAGCACTCCGGTCTGCAGATGGACGGCTGTCCAATTGACCACTGAAAGGGTCGCTTCGAAGATCCAGAGCCAGCCGATCGTCCCGAGCGCGACCGGCGCCGCCCACGGCAGGACCACGAGGAAGCGGAGGAACCACCGGCCCCGGAAAGGCCGAATGAGCCGGTGAGCGAGGATCGCCGCGCCGACGAGCACGATGGCCTGGGAGACGAGCGTGAAGAAGATCGTGTTCCGGAGCGCGCGGCGGAAGTTCTCGCTGTGCCAGACGTCGGTGTAGTTCTGCAGCCCGACGAAGTTGCCCGACAGGGAGCCCGCAGTCGCGTCGGTGAGGCTGAGGTAGACCGCGAGGACGAGCGGAGCCCCGACCAGCAGCAGGATGTAGAGGATGGCCGGACTGATCAGGAGCGGTGCGAGAAAGCGGCGCTCCTCGAGAGCGTCGCGCCATCTCCCCCTGCGCCTCCGGGCCTCGGCGACCGCCTCCACGGCGCGATGATCCTATAGCGGGTCGCCGGCCTATGGGAAACTGGGCCTCGGGAGCTGTCACCTTGGCGGAGATCACCCTCGAGAAGCTGACGAAGGTCTACCCGGACGGGACTCGGGCGGTCCGCGAGCTCGATCTCGAGATCGGCGACGGCAAGATCGTCGTCCTCGTCGGGCCTTCCGGGTGCGGAAAGACGAGCGCGCTGCGCATGGTCGCCGGCCTCGAGCCGATCACCGGCGGCGTCGTCCGCATCGGAGGCCGGGTGGTGAACCACCTGCCGCCGAAAAACCGCGACATCGCCATGGTCTTCCAGAACTACGCGCTCTACCCGCACATGACGGCCTACAAGAACATGGCCTTCGGGCTCAAGCTGCGGAAGCTCGAGCGGAGCGAGATCGATCGGCGCGTCCGCGACGCCGCCCGCGTCCTCGGGCTCGAGGACGTCCTGCGCAAGCGGCCCCGGACGCTCTCGGGCGGGCAGCGGCAGCGCGTGGCGATGGGGCGGGCGATCGTCCGCGAGCCGCAAGCGTTTCTCATGGACGAGCCTCTCTCGAACCTCGACGCGAAGCTGCGCGTCGAGATGCGGGCGGAGATCGCTCGCATCCAGCGGGACCTCGCCGTGACGACGATCTACGTCACGCACGACCAGGTGGAGGCGATGACCCTCGGCGACAAGGTCGCTGTCATGCGCGACGGCGTCCTCCAGCAGTTCGACGTGCCGCAGACGCTCTACGACCGGCCGGTCAACCTCTTCGTCGCCGAGTTCATCGGCTCGCCGGCGATGAACCTCGTCGGCGCCGACCTCGAGCGCGACGACGGGAGCCTCTATGCGCGATTCGGCGACCACCGTTTGCGCCTCGACGACGAGGTGCTCTCGAGGCGGCCTGCGCTGAAGGGCTTCGAGGACAGGCCGCTGATCCTCGGCATTCGTCCCGAGGACTTGGAGGACGCGGCCCTGTCCGGAGAGCCTGCAGACGGGCGGCGGATCTCCGCGGTCGTCGACATCCGCGAGGACATGGGCTCAGAGGTCTTCGTCCACTTCGGCTCAGGCGGCCGCCCGGTCCGCGGAGAGGATGTCGCCGCGGCGGTCGGCGAGGAGGCGATCCAGGCGACACAGGAGCAGGCGAAGGCTAAGGGGGGTCTGTTCGTCGCCCGACTGGAACGGCACACGCGCGCGCAGGAAGGCGCGAAGATCGAGCTTGCGGTCGATACCGACCGGCTCCACTTCTTCGACCCGGAGACCGGGCAGGGCATCTACGACGAGCGCGTAGCCGAAAGCGACTAGACCGCAACCCCGGCGAAGCGGGGGATGATCTCCTTCCCGTAGGTCTCGAGGGTCTGCTCCTGGCCCTCCGTCATCAGGTAGACGTTGAACTGGTCGACGCCGATCGACTCCAGCTCCTTCAGCTTCTTCGTCGCGTCGTCGGGCGTCCCGAGGACGCAGAAGCGGTCGCAGATCTCGTCGCTGACGAACTCGCCGTGCTTGGCGCCGACGCGGCTGTGCTCCTTGTAGTCGTAGAACTTGCGCGCCTTCACGTAGTCGGTCAGCGCCGACGGGATCTCCGAGTCGAAGCCGTAGCGCTCGATCAGGTCCATGACGTGGTTCGAGACCATCGCGGGAAACCAGCGCACCTGGTCGCGCGCAGCGGCGAGGTCGCCGGAGACGTGGCTCGGCGCGCAGACGATGCATTCGAGCGCGTCGGGGTCGCGGCCCTCTTCGACGGCGGCTGCGCGGGCGGTCTCCATGATCCACTGGATGATCTGCGGGTCGGCGAGCTGGATGATCACGCCGTCGCCTACCCGGCCGGCGACCCCGAGCGCACGCGGGCCGTAGCCGGCGACGTGCATCGGGATCTCCGGTAGGTCGCGGGCCCACTCGAGGGTCAGCTCCTTCTCGTTCCACTCGACATGCCGGCCGTTCATCAGTTCTTTCATCATCCGCAGTCGACGCTCGAACTCCGCGACCTTGACCGGCTTCAGGCCGACGACTCGCCGTGACGAGTCCCCGCGGCCGATCCCCATCACCATCCGGCCCCTGGAGACGTCCTGCATGGTCGCGTACCAGCTCGCCGTGATCGTCGGGTCGCGGATGCCCGGGTTCGTGACGCAGTGGCCGAGCTTCAGGCTCTTGGTGGCCGCCGCGGCGAGCGGGAGCAGCGCGTAGGACTCCTGCCAGAGGATGTGCGAGTCGTACGTCCAGCCGTACTCGAAGCCCTGCTCCTCGGCGCTCTGAAAGAGCTCGATCAGCCGCCCGTACGGCGGGTCCGGCATGACGGTGACTCCGAAGCCAAGCAAGTTTCGGAGCATACTCCGGGCGTGATCCGGACTCTCGCCCTGCTACTTGGTGCCGCAGCCGTGGTCGCGGGGATCGATCTTTCCCACAAGGCGCTTGCGGTTTCCGAGCGGGGCGGCGCCGTACTCGCCCACGACCGCTCAGCGCCCTATGTGACGGGGCTCGCGGCAGCGACGCTCGCCTGGGCCGGCGCGATCGCGCTCGTGCGGTCGCCTGCGATCGCGCTCACCGGCGGCCTCGTGCTGGGCGGGGCGATCGGAAACCTTGCGTCGTTCGCGCTCTGGCCGTCGCTCCCGGGCGTTCCCGATCCGCTCGTGGCCGGAGGGATCGCGTTCAACCTCGCCGACGTCTCCGCAGTGCTCGGGCTCGCGCTTCTCCTCCCCGCGATCCTCGTCTTCGCCGTGCGCAACCGGGAGCGGCTCTTCGAGCCGGTGTGACCGCAGTGTGGCGGCTTTGCTCCAAGACGTAGGCGTACGCCTGAAGCGCCGAAACTCGATCGTACGCTCGCCGGGCGGAGGGTGAAATCTCGAGGCGAAGCTGGCGTGGAAGGGTTCGCTACGATGCGAATCGATTCTGGTTCACGCGCGGGGTGGTTCCCCGCTTCACCAGACTTCGACCCGCCTTCCGGCGGGTCGTGTCTTTCTAACCGCTCCACGGCCGAAGCTCGGGCGCTCGCTCGAGCGCGCTCGGTCGTGCACCGGCTCACCGTGCGAGACGATCACGCGCTCGAACGGCAGGTCGAGCAACGCCCGCAGCGCTGGGAGCACACGCTCGTCGTGTACGGGGCTCGCCCAGACGAGGAGCTCGCCCTCGGGCGCGGTCAGCGCGTCGGCGAAGACGAGGCGCTGCTCCGCGCAGCCAGAGCGGCGTCTCGTTGCGGCCTCGCCCGTCGTGTAGGGGTCACGGACCAAGATCATTCCACGAGCGCGGCCTGCTCCGCCGCCGCCTCGAGGGAAAGCGTCTCGCCTTCCGCCCACGCCGCGGCGAAAGCCTCCTCGCCCAGCCTCGCGCGAGCTGCGTCGAGCGTCCGAGGCGGACCTCCTCAGCGATCGGGTAGAAGTTCTCCGCGAACCCCAACTCGGCTCTCGGCCGGGTCGTCGCGCCGAGCAAACGGGTTGCCTCTACGGGCGCGGTGCGCTCGAGCGCGACGGCGGCGAGCCCCTCCACCACCCAGAGGAGAAGATCCACCGATCGTTCGGCGAGGCAGATGCCCAAGCTCTCGCCGAAGGCCTCCGCGGCATCGTCGATGCGGGCCTCCGCGAGCGCGACGAACCCGAGATCGACGAGGTCGTTGGCCAGGTGCTGCTGCTTTCCGAGCCGCCGATTCATCGCAGCGCTTTCGTCGAAGTAGGCGCAAGCGCGGGTGAAGTCCCGGTCGAAAAGCGCCCTGTTTCCGAGGTTGTTGAGGACGACTGCGACCGCATATTCCTGGCCCGCCGCGCGGGCAGTTGCCAACACGCGCTGGCGCAGCTCCGCCGCTCGCTTCAGGTTCCCGAGCAGTTCCTCGCAGTTCCCCGCGATGATCTTCGCGGAAAGCTCTTCCCTCTCGCCGAGACCGCCCTCGACCTCAAGCGCAGCCGTCGCCAGTGCCTTTCCCCGCGCGTAGTCGCCCTGCCGCCAGGCGAGCAGCGATGCAGCTGCCAGGACGTTCGCCCGCAGCGAAGCCGGCACTTCCTCGGCCCGTTCGAGGGCGGCCTCGAATCGTCGGCGGCCCTCGCCCCAGTAGCCACGGTGAACCCAGAACATCTCGCAGGACACCAGAAGCCGTAGCTCCAGCTCGGGCTCGGCCTCCCGCTCGTGCAACCAGTCGAGCGCAGCTCGAAGATTGTCGTGCTCGCCCTCGAACCAGTCGACCTGATCACGACTGATGTCTTCAAAGGGCTCGCTGCGATTGGCCTCTGCACGCTCGACGAAATACTCCGCATGACGGTTATGAGCGACGTCGGCCGCGTCGTTCTCGCTGACGCGCTCGCGAGCGTACTCGCGGATCGTCTCGAGCATCGAGAAGCGACCGTCTCGCTCGCGGACGAGGCTCTTGTCGACGAGCGAGGCGAGCGTTTCCACCTCGCAGTCGCAAACGGCTTCGACCGCTTCGAGCGTCCAGCCGCCCGCAAAGACCGAGAGACGGGCCAGCAGCTCCTGCTCATGCGCCTCGAGCAGGTCATAGCTCCACGCGATCGTCGCCCGCAGGGTTCGTTGTCGCTCGGGCACGTCACGAGCCCCGCCCGTGAGGAGCGGCAGCCGCTGATCCAGCCGAGCGAGCAGAGCATCCGGCGCCAGCACGTTCACGCGCGCAGCGGCCAGCTCGATCGCGAGCGGCAGGCCGTCGAGGCGGCGGCAGATGTCGGCCACGGCGCCGTTTGCGGCGAAGCCGGGCCGGACCGCACGCGCGCGCTCGCCGAAGAGAGTCATGGCGTCGTCCTCGGGCAGAGGCGGCACCGGGTATTGCTGCTCCATCGTCAGTCGCAGGGGCTCACGGCTGGTGGCCAACAGCTTGAGGTTGGGCGAGGCGGCGACGAGCTCGGCCAGGCGAGGCGCGCAGCCGAGCACCTGCTCGATGTTGTCGAGTAGGAGCAGCGCCCGGCGGTCGCTCAAGTAGCCGGCGAGATCGTCTCTGGCGCCGATCGTCTGGGCGATCGTCGCCTCGACGAGATCTGGCTCACGGATCTGCTCGAGCGCAATCCACCAGACGTGCTCGAACTCGTCCGCAACTTCGGCCGCGAGCTGCAGTGCGAGCCGCGTTTTGCCGGTTCCGGGAGGCCCGACAAGGGTCACCAGCCGCTGCTCGCGCAACAGGGCGATCGCTTCGCTCAGCTCCCGCTCCCGGCCGACGAGCGGCGTCGATTGCACCGGCAGGTTCGTCCAGTTCAGCGTCTTCAGCGGCGGAAACTGCTCGGCACCTAGCTGGAAGAGCCGCTGCGGCTCGAGGAGATCCTTGAGCCGGTGCTCGCCGAGGTCGCGGGCGTCCACGTCGGTGAGGTCGCGAGTGGTCTGCGAGAGCAGCACCTGGCCTCCGTGGCCCGCGGCGCAGATGCGCGCTCCTCGGTGCAGGTCGAGTCCGACGTATCCCTCGTCGGTGCGCTCCGGCTCACCCGTGTGCAGCCCGATCCGGACACGGATCGGACCGGGTGCGAGCTCGCGCTGGATCACCGCCGCCGCGGCGACGGCGTCAGAGGCGCGCGCAAAGGCACCGAAGAAGGCGTCGCCCTGCGTGTCGACCTCGACGCCGCCGTTCGCCGAGAAGGCGCTGCGCAGGATGCGCCGGTGCTCGGCGAGCGCGTCCGCGTATGCGTCGCCGAGCTCGTGCAGCAGCCTCGTCGAGCCCTCGATGTCGGTGAAGAGGAGAGTGACCGTGCCGGAGGGGAGGTCGGGCATTGCACCCTTGATGATGCGTCATGGTGGGGCTCGCTGGGAAAGAGCAGACGAGCAATCGCCATACGAGTAAAGGAGAGACATGAACGGATCTCGGCCGCTCATCAAAGGCACTGACTTCGTCTTCGTGCCCACGAAGGATTTCGAGGCGGCAGAACAGTTCTACGGCGGCGTGCTCGGCTTACCCGTGTCCAAGCGCTACAACCATGGGATCGGAGGCGAGTTCGAGACCGGAAACCTGACGCTCCAGCTGGTCGATTCGAAGAAGATCGGGGGCGAGTTCGAGCCGACGAGCGGTGCGATTGCGCTGCATGTCGACGACGTCGAGGCCGCGCGATCGGAGCTCGAGTCCCGCGGCGTGTCGTTCTCCGGGGAGACGGTGGACAGCGGGGTCTGTTACCAGGCCTACTTCTCGGATCCGGACGGAAACGCGCTCATCCTCCACCACCGCTACGCGCCTCGCGACGTTTTGCCGGACTGACCGACCCAGGCAATCGTCCGGTCGGCGAGCCGGTCGAGCACCTGGACGGCGAGCTCGAGATGCTCCTCCTTCGTGTCCTCGAGCTTCGTGTGCGAGAGGCCGCGCAGGCTCTGGACGAAGAGCATCACCGTCGGCACGCCCGCGCGGGCGACCTCGGCCGCGTCGTGGAGCGGCCCGCTCGGCAGGCGATGCGACGTGCCGGCGACCTCCTGGATCGCCTCGTCGGCGAGCTCGATCAGCTCGTCGTCGAAGAGGATCGGCTCGATCTGCCAGATGCGTTCCCACTCGACCTCGACGTCCTCTTCTTGCGCGATCCGCTCCGACGCGGCCTTCGCCTCCTCGAGCATCGAGGCGAGCGTCACGGCGTCGAGGTGCCGCTGGTCGAGCAGGCACTCGGCCGTCTCGACGACCGAGGTGACGATACCCGGCCTCGTGACGACGCTGCCCATCGTGCAGACTGCGCCGCCGCCCGTCCGCTTCGCGATCTCTCGGATCCCGAGCTCGAGCTTCGCCGCGCCGGCGAGCGCGTCGCGGCGCTTGTCCATCGGCGTCGACCCCGCGTGGGCCGCCTGGCCGCGGAAGGTGACCTCGTGGCGCTCGACGCCGAAAGTCCCGAGGACGACGCCGAGCGGCAGGTCGAGCGACTCGAGCACCGGGCCCTGCTCGATGTGCAGCTCGAGGTAGGCGGCCGCGTTGGCGAGCTGGTGGCCGGACTCGGTCACGCGGTCGAGATCGACCCCGTGCGCGGCGAGCGCGTCGGGGAGCGAGACTCCGTCCCGGTCGGTCAGCTGACGGAGCTCGTCCTGGTCTCGCATCGAGCCGGCGGCCGCGCTCGAGCCGAACAGCGAGCGGCCGAAGCGCGCGCCCTCCTCGTCGGCCCAGCTGACGAGCCGCACGGTGACCGGCGGCTCTCCCTCTTCTGCAATCCGCCGCAAGACCTCCGAGCCGGCGACGACGTTCAGCGAGCCGTCGAGCCAGCCGCCGTTCGGGACCGAGTCGAGGTGACCGCCGAGCAAGAGCTCTCTGTGGGAGCGCCCGGGAAGGGTCCACCACTGGTTGCCCGCTTCGTCGAACTCCATGTCGAGGCCGTGGGGCTCGAGCTTGCCGGCGAGCCAGTGCTGCGCCTCGACCCAGGTGTCGGTCCAGGCGACGCGCTGGGCTCCGTCAGCGTCGCCCGTGAGCTCCTGGAGCTCTCGCAGCTCCGCGACTGTGCGCTTCGGGTCGAGAGGCATTCCGCGCGAGCCTAAACTTCACGCGATGTCCGTACTGATCAAAGGCGGACGGGTGGTGACGGCCGCCGACGACTACGTGGGCGACGTCTACGTCGAAGGCGAGCGGGTCTCGCTGATCGGCGAGTCGCTCGACGTCCAGGCGGACAAGGTCATCGACGCGGCCGGGAAGTACGTGCTCCCGGGCGGCATCGACCCGCACACGCATCTCGACATGCCCTTCGGCGGCACCGTCACGATCGACGACGTCGAATCGGGTCAGACCTCCGCGGCGTTCGGCGGGACGACCTGCCACGTCGACTTCATCATCCAGCCAAAGGGACAGACGTTCGCCGCCGCGCTCGACGAGTGGAAGGCGAAGGCGAACGGCAAGCAGGTGATCGACATGGGCTACCACATGGCGGTCACCGACCTGAAGGAGGGCGGGACGCTCGAGGAGCTCGCGTCGCTGCCCGACGAGGGGATCACCTCGTACAAGCTCTTCATGGCGTACAAGGGCGCGCTGATGGTCGACGACGAGACGCTCTTCCGGACGATGCAGGTGGCGGCGGACACGGGCACGCTCGTGATGGTGCACGCGGAGAACGGCGACGCGATCGACGTCCTCGTCAAGGCCGCGCTCGCCGAGGGGAAGACGGAGCCGCGCTACCACGCGCTCACGCGCCCGCCCGAGACCGAGGGCGAGGCGACGAACCGGGCGATCCAGCTCTCGCGCGTGGCCGGGTCGGCGCTCTACGTCGTCCACGTCTCGTGCCGGGAATCGGTCGAGCCGATCGCGATCGCGCGCGAGAAGGGCTGGAACGTCCACGGTGAGACCTGCACGCAGTACTTCTTCGTCGACTACTCGTTCCTCGAGCGGCCGGACTTCGAGGGCGGGAAGTACGTGTACACGCCCCCGCCGCGGGCAAAGGAGAACCAGGACGTGCTCTGGAACGCGGTGCGGACGGACGTGCTCTCGGTCGTCTCGACCGACCACTGCGCGTTCCTCTGGGACGGCCAGAAGACGATCGGCAGGGACGATTTCTCGAAGATCCCGAACGGCGCGCCGGGGCTCGAGAACCGGCTGCAGATGATCCACGAGTTCGGCGTCCGCGCGGGCCGGATCTCGCTCAACCGGATGGTCGAGCTGCTCTCGACGAACCCCGCGAAGCTGTTCGGGCTCTACCCGCGCAAGGGCACGATCGCGGTCGGGAGCGATGCCGACATCGTCGTCTTCGACCCGGAGAAGAAGGTCACGATCTCAGCCTCGACCCATCACTCGAAGTCGGACTACAACCTCTTCGAGGGCACCGAGGTGACCGGAGTGCCGGAGGTCGTCCTGCTACGCGGCCACGTCCTGGTCGAGGACGGCGAGCTCGTCGCGTCGCCGGGCATCGGCCAGTACGTGCGGCGCGCGAAGTTCGGCGAAGAGCTGAAGACCGCCGCTGCGGTGGCCTAACGCGCCGCTTTCACTTCGTTAGCCCAGTCGCCGCGATCACCACACGGCCATCGTCCAGCGCGAGGCGGTGCTCCTTGTCCGGCGCGGTGGCTAGCGAGTCTGCGGGAAGCCGAGGTCGACCTTGCTCGTGGCCGGGTCCGGCCACCGTGAGGTGACGACCTTGCCGCGCGTGTAGAAGTTGATCCCCTCGGGGCCGTAGATGTGCGAGTCGCCGAAGAGGGACGACTTCCAGCCGCCGAACGAGTAGTAGGCGACCGGCACCGGGATCGGGACGTTGATCCCGATCATCCCTGGGCCTCGAACTGGAACTGGCGCGCGGCGCCGCCGTCGCGCGTGAAGATTGCGACGCCGTTGCCGTACGGGTTCTCGTTGACCATGCGCACGGCTTCGTCGTAGGTCTTCGCGCGCACGACAGAGAGCACGGGCCCGAAGATCTCGTCCTTGTAGGCGTCCATCTCCGGCGTGACGTTGTCGAGGAGCGAGACGCCGAGGAAGAAGCCCTCGCTGTCCGGGGTGGACTCCCGCCCGTCGGCGACGACGGTCGCTCCCTGCTTGCGTCCCTGGTCGATGTACGAGGCCACCTTGTCGCGGTGCTCGCGAGTGATGAGCGGGCCCATCTCTGACTCGGGATCGTTGCCGGGGCCGACCTTCACCTTCGGCAGCCGCTCCTTGATCGCCTCGACGAGGGGATCGGCCGCGTCCCCGACCGCGACGACCGCAGAGACCGCCATGCAGCGCTCGCCCGCCGACCCGTAGCCGGCGCTGACCGCTGCGTCCGCGGCCATCTCGATGTCCGCGTCCGGCAGGACGATCATGTGGTTCTTCGCTCCGCCGAGCGCCTGCACGCGCTTCCCGTTCGCCGAGGCGATCGTATAGATGTACCTCGCGATCGGCGTCGAGCCGACGAAGCTGATGGCATCGACGTCGGGGTGCTCCAGGATCGCGTCGACGGCCACTTTGTCGCCGTGGACGACGTTGAAGACGCCGTCGGGGACGCCGGCCTCCCGCAGCAGCTCGGCCACGTAGACCGACGCGGACGGGTCCTTCTCGGACGGCTTGAGCACGAACGTGTTGCCGCAGGCGAGCGCCGGCGCCCACATCCACATGGGCACCATCGCGGGGAAGTTGAAGGGCGTGATCCCGGCGGCGACGCCGAGCGGCTGCCGGATCGAGTACACGTCGAAACCGGTCGAGGCCTGCTCGGAGAAGCTTCCGCGGAGCAGCGTCGGGATGCCGCACACGTGCTCGACCACCTCGAGCCCGCGCTGCACCTCGCCGAGCGCGTCGGAGAAGACCTTGCCGTGCTCGTCGGTGAGGAACTTCGCGATCTCCTCGCGGCGGTCGTGGACGAACTCCCTGATCCGGAACAAAATGTCCTGGCGCTGCGAGAGCGAGGTCGCGCGCCAGGCCGGGAAGGCCTCCTTCGCGGCGGCAACCGCGCGGCCGACCTCCTCGGCCGAGGCGAAGTCGACCTCGGCGGTCTGCACACCGAGCGCCGGGTTGTAGACCGGGCCGCTCCGCCCCGACTCGCCGGGAACGATCCGGCCTCCAATCCAGTGGCTGATCCGCTTGAGCTCGCGCTCGTCAGCGCGATCGGGGGCCTGTACGACCTCGGTCATCTGCTTCCAGTCAGCCTAGCGCGGCGGAGCTAGAGTTGCCGCATGTCTCTCCGCGCGGCGGTCGCCTGCGCTCTGTTCATCGTGGCTGCGGCAGGCTGCGGAAAGGGCAAGAGCAGCTCGGAGGACTCCGCGCCGGCAGCGCCGCGCCCGGCGTCCGGAGCAGCGCCCTGGCCTGCGCCGCCGAACCCGATCGAGCTGACGCGGCGGGCGGGCCTCGTTCCGGAGAGGGCGGAGTTCCTCCAGTACCACGTCCACGCCCATCTCGACGTGTTCGTCAACGGGAAGCCCGTGCGCGTTCCCGCCGGGATCGGCATCAACGTCGACGACCCTGGAGTGCAAAGGGCCAAGACGGCTGACGGCACGTTTGCCTACGGCGGGATCGAGCTTTGCCATCGCGTCTGCATCTCGCCCCTGCACACCCACGCCGACGACGAGATCCTGCACACGGAGACGAAGACCGTGGAGCCCAACCGGCTCGGCCAGTTCTTCACCGAGTGGAACGTTCGGCTCGACCGCAAATGCGTCGGGGGCTACTGCGAGCCAAAGGCCCCGATCGCGATCTTCGTCAACGGCGAGCGCTACACGGGCGATCCTCGTGAGATCGAGCTCAGCGACCAGAAGGAGATCGCGATCGTGATCGGCTCGCCCCCCTCGTCGATTCCCTCGACGTTCCCGTAGGCTCACGTCATGGCCGTCGTCGATACGAACCGCGTGAAGGCCGACGACGCGCAATACGTCCTCCACTCGTGGTCGGTGCGCTCGGCGATCGATCCGCTTCCGGTCGCCGGCGCCGAGGGCCGCTACTTCTGGGATTACGACGGCAAGCGCTACCTCGACTTCGCGTCGCAGCTAGTCAACGTCTCCATCGGCCATCAGCACCCGAAGGTGGTCGCCGCGATCAAGGAGCAGGCGGACCGGCTCTGCACGGTCGGGCCAATGATGGCGAACGAGAAACGCTCCGAGCTCGCGCGGCTGCTCGCGGAGGTGACGCCTGGCGATCTGACCATGTCCTTCTTCACGAACGGCGGCGCCGAGGCGAACGAGAACGCGATCAAGCTCGCGCGCTGGTACACGGGGCGGCAGAAGATCGTCGCCCGCTATCGCTCGTACCACGGCGCGACCGCGGGCGCGATCTCGCTGACCGGCGACCCGCGCCGCTGGCCGGCCGAGCCCGCGATCCCCGGCGTCGTGCGGATCTTCGATCCGTACACCTACCGCTGCCCCGCGGGCCACCCCGATCCGTGCCCGGTCTGCTCCGGCGCGCCGCACCTGGAGGAGGTGCTCCAGTACGAGAACCCGGAGTCGGTGGCCGCGGTCATCCTGGAGACGATCACCGGCACGAACGGCGTGATCGTCCCGCCGTCGGGCTATTTGCAGTCGGTACGAGAAGTCTGCGATCGCCACGGGATCGTCTTGATCCTCGACGAGATCATGGCCGGCTTCGGGCGCACCGGGAAGTGGTTCGCCTGCGAGCACTGGGACGTTGCGCCGGACATCATGACCGTCGCCAAGGGGGTCAACTCCGGCTACGTGCCGCTCGGGGCGATGGTGATCTCGGAGCGGATAGCCGAGTGGGTACAGGACAAGTACTTCGCGGGCGGCCTCACCTACAGCGGGCACCCGCTCGCGTGTGCCGCGGGGGTCGCGTCGATCGAGGCCTTCCGCGAGGAGGGCATCGTCGAGAACGCGGCCGCGATGGGCGAGGTGCTCAGCGAGGCGCTGCCGCGCCTCGCTTCCAAGCATCCGTCGATCGGCGAGGTCCGAGGCCTCGGCCTCTTCTGGGCGCTGGAGCTGGTCAAGAACCGGGAGACGCGCGAGCCGCTCGTCCCGTTCAACGCCTCAGGCGAGGCGCTCGCGCCGATGGCGAAGGTGGCGAAGGCCGCCCTCGGACGCGGCCTCTACCTGATGACGCACTGGAACGTCATCATGATCTGCCCGCCGCTGACGATCACGCCCGAGGAGCTCGACGAGGGGCTCGAGATCCTCGACGAAGCGCTCGGCCTGGCGGACTGAGAGGCTCCAACATAATGACGCTTCGTCGCCGGGGCGCGATGGTCGTTCCGAGGCAAGGACGCAGGGCGCCCAGGCTGGTCAGCCTGGGCGCGCCTGAGGACACAGCCTCGGGGCGAGCAGCGCGGCGCGGCGGCACAAGGCTCATTGTGTTGGAGCCTCTGACCCTTACTTCCGGAACCTCGCCAGGTCGGCGGCCGAGAACGGCTGCTGCATCCAGGGCGCGTCGGGAGCGCTTCGAAATGCGCGCCAGCCGACGGGGAGGTCGGCGACCTCGCGAATGCGCTCGTCGAGGTCGAGGACCTCGCCGAGCAGGATCTCCCGCGCGTCCTTCGGCTTGTCGGTCGTCCCGCACAGGAACTCCCATTTGCCGTCGGGATCGTGCGAGACGACCAGGATCGGATAGTCCTTGTCCAGGACGAACCGGGTCGTGTAGACGCGGTCGTCGGGCGGGTCTTCGAACGGCCAGATTCTCGTCACGACGGTGTCCCGACGTGCGCTGGGGCGGTGCGCGCGAGCTCGCGGCCGAGCCGGACGAACAGCGCCTCGAGCGCGAGGCCGGCCTGTAGCTGGAGCTCTTCGAACAGCCGCCAGGTCTCGCGAACCGTCTCGGCCGCCGCCTCGGCGGCCGGTAGGCGCTCGACGACCGCATCCTCGCGGAGCTCGGCGAGCCGGTCGACGTGCGCGGCGGCGGTCTCCGCGCCCGCAGCGACGACGACGAGGTCTCGGTACCAGGCCTCCAGCTCTTCCAGGCACAGCAGGATCTCCTCACGCTCCGCCCCTCGCGCTGCTCGCCGGACCCGCTGCTCGGCCTCACGCGGGGTGAGGTCGAGCTCCTCGTTCTCGGCGAGGGCGCGCTCCTTCGCCTCCGCCGCCCGCTCGGCGGAGATGCCCATCAGTGCGCCGGCCGCGTCCGCGGGCTCGAAAGCGGGGTCGCTGTAGACGGCCCGGGCGACCTCGAGAACGGCGGCCCGGCGCCGCGCAGCCTGTGGGTCGAGCAGCCGGTCGACCCGATCGAGCCGTCCGCCCGCGACCCGGGCGAGCGAGCGCGCCTCCTCCTCCGAGAGGGCCGGGGCCCGAGCAGCGATCTCCTCCCGAACGGTCTTCTCGGAGAGCCGCCGGAACGGAACGAGCTGGCAGCGCGAGCGGATCGTCTCCGATAGCGGGCCCAGGTCGTCGGCGACGAGCACCACGACCGCGTACGGGGGCGGCTCCTCGAGGTCCTTGAGCAGGGCGTCGGCCGCCTCGTCGTTCAGGAGGTGCGCCGAGAAGATCAGGTAGACGCGCCGGTCGGCCTCGAAGGGCCGCATGTGCAGGTCGTGGCGCAGCTCCCGGACGGCGTCGATCCGGATCTGGTCGCCGAGCGGCTCGAGCACGTAGAGGTCCGGGTGCGCGCGCCGCTCCACGCGCGCGTCCCCCCCGAGCAGCTCCGCGGCGAAGCCGAATGCGGCGCGCCGCTTTCCCACTCCCGGCGGTCCGTGGAAGAGGTACGCGTGCGCCGGTCCCTCGGCCAGCGCCGCGTCGAGCAGGCGCCTCGACTCCGCCTGCTCAGGAAAGCCCCGGAAGCCGCTCACGCACCTCCTTTGCGATCTCCGAGGCCGGCTTGGCTCCGTCGAGAACGACGATGCGAGCCGCGAAGATCGAGCCCAGCTCGCGATAGGCCTTGTCGACCGCGATCAGGAACTCGCCCCCCTCCCGCTCGATCCGGTCGGAGGCGGAGCCGGAGCGCCGCGCCGCTTCCTCCGGGTCGACGAGGAGCAGGAAGGTCACATCCGGGAGGATGCCGCGGATCGCGTCGCTGTTCAAGGCAAGGATGCGGTCGACCCCCAGGCCGCGCGCGATCCCCTGGTAGGCGAGCGAGGAGTCGAGGTAGCGGTCGCAGACGACGTCCGCACCGCGCCCGAGGGCCGGCTTGATCACCCGCTCGACGAGCTCTGCCCGCGCGGCCGCGAACAGGGCAGCCTCCGCCCAGGGGGAGATCTCCGAATCCCCGAGGATCAATTCGCGCACCTTCTCGCCGAGCTTCGTGCCGCCGGGCTCGCGCGTGGCGACCACCTCGCGGCCCGTTTCCTCGAGGTGCGTCGCCAGCAGCTCCACCTGCGTTGTCTTGCCCGAGCCGTCGAGGCCTTCGAAGGTCACGAACACGCGCCTAGGATACGAGCGTGCGGTCTCTTGTCACCGGGGGAGCGGGGTTCATCGGCTCGCACGTCGCGGAGGGGCTCCTCGCGCGCGGCGACGAGGTCGTCGTGCTCGACGACCTCTCCAACGGGAAGCGCGAAAACCTTCCCGAGGGCGCGCGCTTTGTCGAGGGCGACATCTGCGACCCCCAGAACGGCCTCTTCGCAGAGTTCCGGCCGGAGGTGTGCTTCCACCTCGCCGCGCAGGTCGACGTCCGCGTCTCGGTCGCGCGCCCTAAGCATGATGGGAAGGTCAACATCCTCGGCACCGTCCAGCTCCTCGAGGCAGCGCTCGAGCACGAGACTCAGATGGTGTTCAGCTCGACGGGAGGCGCCATCTACGGCGAGTGCGAGGGCCCCGCAACCGAGGACGCGCCCCGGCGGCCGCTCGCCCCGTACGGGGTCTCGAAGCTCGCGGGCGAGGAGTACCTCGCCGCGTACAACCGCCTGCACGGAACGCGGCACGTCTCGCTCCGCTTCGGCAACGTCTACGGCCCTCGGCAGGACCCGCACGGCGAGGCGGGCGTGGTCGCGATCTTCTTCAACCGACTCGCAAGCGGGGAGACGCCCAGAATCTTCGGCGATGGCCGCCAGACTCGGGACTACGTCTTCGTCGCCGACGTCGTGCGGGCGACGCTCGCGGCGGAGCAGCGCGACGGCGGCGTCTACAACGTGGGCACCGGACGCGAGACCTCGGTGCTCGAGCTTTTCGAGCTGTGCCGCCGCGTCGCCGGCAAGGACGTCGAGCCGGCATTCGCTCCACCGCGCCCCGGCGAGCTCGAGCGGAGCGTGCTCGATCCGGGCCGTGCGGTCGACGAGCTCGGCTGGCGGCCGGAGCGGAATCTCGAGGAGGGGTTGCGCGAGACCTGGGAGTGGGCGACCTCCGGCTAGGCTGGCCGTAGGGGCGCCGGCATTCGTCCTAGAATCAGCGGCGTGCGAGGGCGGGAGCTCCTACGGCGGGCCGTCCGCAGAGTCCTCGGCCCGAAGTTCGTCAAGCACTACGTCAACCCGAAACGGGTCCGCGGGCACCAGGTTCCCTATGACGCGAAGCGCTTCTTCGAGTCCTGGCATCGGGCCTCGCCGGCGTCGCTCTCGGACGCGGACACGATTGCGGCGGAACGGAGCTCGCTCGCCACCCGCTTCCACTACAACGCCGTCGAGAACTCGATCATCGAGTGCCTCACAGGGCGCGGGATCCCGCGCCCGCTCCGCGTGCTCGACGTGGGCTCGGGCGCCGGGCATTGGATCGACTTCTACTTCGAGGTCTTCGGCGCGGAGGAGGTCGTCGGGCTCGAGATCTCGGAGCCTGCCGTCCGAGCGCTCGAGGGGCGGTACGCCGACGTTCCCGGCGTGACGATCGTGGAGGCGGACGTCGGCGACACCGGCTTCGCGCTGGACGGTGAGTTCGAGATCGTCAACGCGATCGGCGTGATGTTCCACATCGTCGACGACGACCGCTGGGAACGCGCCGTGGCGGCGCTCGGCCGGCGGCTCGCGCCCGGCGGCGTCTTGGTCGTCGGCGGGCAGTTCGGGCACGTCACGCAGAATGTCCAGTTCCACCGGACGGACTCGTTCTCGAGCTGGGAGGACTTCCGGTCGGCCGCGGGCGAGACGGCGCTCGTGAACAAGCGAATCCGTTCGCTCAGGCGGTGGCGACGCTGTGCAGCCCGGGCAGGGCTGCGTGCTGCGTGCCTTCGCCGCACGCGGCAAAGCGGCTCGCTTCAGACCCCTGAGAACAACCTCCTCGTCCTCGTGAGAGAACCCGAGCGAAGCGCCCGTTTCAGCGGCTTGCCGAGGCGCAGCGCCCGCGACGGCGTCTTTCGGACGACCGAGTAGGGCGTCGGCACGCCCGCGAACGCTCGAAAGAACCGTTCCACGCCCCGGATGATCGAGCCCTCGAAGTCGAAGCCGAGCCCTTCCTCCGCGGCGTAGGCGATGCCCTTCCAGAGGAGCAGCGAGGCTGCGCCGCTCGTGCGGAGCTGGGGATCGCTGGCGCCGGCGAGGTAGTAGACCCACCGGTCGTCGCGGACGAAGTAGCCCCCGGCGTGCGTTCGCCCGTCACCGTCCCGGGCGAGCAGGATCCGGCGGGCGTTCCGTTCGGAGGCCGCCGCGTCGATGCGTCGCAATGCGGGCAGGTACCGCTCGACGCCTCCGATCTCCTGGTGGGCGGCGATCCTCAGGTGCACGTCCTGAAAGGCCTCGAGCGAGCCGTCCTCCACGGTGACGCCGCGTTTCTCGGCCTTGCGAATCTCGCGGCGGATGTTCTCGCGCGCGCGGGAGAGGATCTCGCCGAGGTCGTTCACTCGCGGAAACCGCCATGTGTAGCGCGTGGTCTGGGTGAAGCCGTGCCACCTGAGCGGCGTCCAGTAGTCGAAGGCGGGATTGCAGGCGGCCTCGATGTGGGCGGCCGCGCCGAGTGCCTCGGCGAGCTGCTCGAGGCGCTTCACCTCCTCCTCCCGCCGCCTGAGCTCGGAGTCCTTGGGCAGGAAGAGCGGTCCGAGGTAGGGGGTGAGCGGCGCGCCCTCGTGCACCTCGCCCCATCGCGTGCGGCGCACGACCGTCGGCCAGGCGGCGACGATCCCGGCGCCCTCGCTCAAGGTGTTCGCCCGCCAGCGCCCGCCGGCGACTGCGTCCAGCCACCATGAAGTCGCAAAGACGGAACCTTGCGGCGAGGCGCCGACGAGCTCGTCGTAGTCCGCGGGCGTCATGCCTGCTGCAAGCGGCTGCCGCGCCCGGCCTCAAAGTGCGGCGGGACGGGGCGGCGTTGGGCGAGCTCGAGCCCGTGGCTCGAGGCGAAGCGGGAGACCTCCGACAGGACGGCATGGGTGTCGGCACAGAGGTGCTCGTACGCGATGTCAAGGAACCGGTCGGCCCCGAGGCGCTGCTTCGCGCTGTCGATCAGCGCGTGGATTCCGCGCACCTGGCCGGCCGCCTGGGCCTCCGGGGGTCGGCCGCGCAACCGGTCCACGTCCGGGGGCTCGGCCGACCACCAGGCGGCTTCGTCGCCGCGCACGGTCCGGCGCGCCTCGAGGATCGACGCGACATTGTCCGCCAGGTTGCGCTGGACGACCAGGAAGATCGCCTCGGGGAACGCCGCGCCCAGGGGCTCGAGCCGAAGCGAGTTGAGGAGATTCTTGAAGACGACGGGCCGACCCGCCGCGTCGCCCAGGGCGCGCACGGAGGCGCGCAGATCCCGGAGCGCCCCGGAGTCGGCTTCCTCCAGCGGAACGTGCTGGGGTGACTTGCGGAAGAACCGGTACCAGTACGGGCCGCATTCGCTGGGCGCGGCGAGCCCGTCCGTCCGGCCGTGATCGGACGAGAAGACGGCCGGAGGCTCGAGCCGGCGGCCGGCCACCCGCTCGACGAGCGCGGGGGCGCCATGGAGCCGGCAGTGGAGGTTCGAGAGGTAGCCGACGTCGAACCGGACCACCATCAGCTGGTAGAGAAGCGTGCTGCCCGAGCGCGGGGCGCCGACGATGAAGACAGGCGGATGACTGAGCGGGATCTCGCCTGCGACGGCCTTTCGCAGCTCGATCCTGCCCAACGCCCGGTTCAGCGCGGTGACGGAGCGTCGCCGGGCGAGGCGAGGAACCTGGCGGGCCCGTCTCAGCATCCGGCACATGATGCCGTTTCAGGTGTTGACGTGATCGAGGGCTGGCAAGGAGGTGACTCCGAGGTCTGCGCCAAGCCCGAGGAAGTCCGAAGCCCTCGACCACCTAGTGACCTGAGTCGTTAGTTCGCAGGGACCCGCCGGTTGGCTCCGAACGTCGTCCTCATCGACGACGATTGGAGGCCGGTCATGGCGCAGCGTGCGGAGGTCCTACTCGACGATGAGGAGCGGGAGGTGCTCGAGCGGTGGGCTCGACGGCCGAAGAGCTCGCAGGCGTTGGCCCTTCGCTGCCGGATCGTGCTGGCGGCGGCGGACGGGAAATCGAGCAAGGAGATCGCCTCGCAGCTGGGCTGCAACCCCTCGACGGTTGGGAAGTGGCGGGGGCGGTTCGCGCAGCGGGGTCTCGACGGGCTGCATGACGA
>WNFU01001117.1_pt1 | contig 37672 bp, 32 predicted proteins | sample 5400121 | NCBI WGS metagenome assembly WNFU01 (sample SAMN13153360, study PRJNA577476) | soil metagenome | isolation source: 100 cm soil or saprolite under grassland replicate 1 | place: USA:California | collected 2016-06-15
GGTGGTGGCTTTCGGCTCACCACAACTCGCGGCACAATCGACGCGCACCGGGTCGTCGTGGCCACCGGCGGGTTCCAGGTCCCGAACGTACCGCCGGCCGGCGCGGATCTTCCGGCTCGCGTGATGCAGCTTCACTCTCACGCCTATCGCAATGAGGCGGCCTTGCCCGCCGGCGCGATCCTCATCGTCGGGTCGGGCCAATCGGGCGTCCAGATCGCGGAAGAGCTCCATGAGGCCGGCCGGCGCGTCTATTTCTCCGTCGGGCACTGTGGCCGCGTGCCGCGTCGCTACCGGGGCAGCGACATCTTCCACTGGCTTTGGAGCTTACGAACGCGCGGCCACGAGTTCGGGACCCCGTTGCCGACCGTTGACAAGCTGCCGGACCCGCGCATGCGGTTCGCCTGTAATCCGCACTTGTCCGGGCACCGCGGCGGTCACGACACGAACCTCCGCCGCTTGGCGGCCCAGGGAATCTCCCTCTTGGGTCGTCTCGAGGGCGCCAACGGCGAGCACGTCCGAGTCGGCCCCGACCTTGCTGCGAACCTGCAGTTCGCGGACACCTTCTTCGACGAGCAGTGGCGCGGTCGCATCGACACATTCATCGAGCGTGCCGGGCTTGACGCCCCGCCGGACGACCGTCAGCCATTCGCATTCCAGCCTTCCGAGGTCGCCGAACTCGATCTCGCGGACGAAGGCATCTCGACGGTGATCTGGACGAGCGGCTACCGGCTCGACTTCAGCTGGATCGACCTGCCAATCTTGGACGCCCAGGGGGCCCCGCGCCATGTCCGCGGCGTGACCGAGGTGCCCGGCCTCTTCTTCCTTGGCCTGCCGTGGCTACTCGATCAGGGCTCCGCCACACTATTCGGGGTCGGACGGGACGGGGCCTATCTCGCCGAGCACTTGGAGGCGTAGGCCACGACCACCTGAAGGATGCCCACCTGCATGCCGCGACGCGACGCACGAATCATATCGTCGCGACTCCGCCTACCCGGCGGCCCGCCCGGTGCCGGCCGATCGAACGCTACTCCACGATCTCGGAGGCTCAGGTACTCGTCGTGGCCGATGATCAGGTGGTCCAGCAGGGGCGATGTCCAGCAGGCGGCCGGCCGCCAGCGCCTCTGCTGTGAGATGGAGGTCGTCCGGGCTGGGCGTGGGATCGCCGCTCGGGTGGTTGTGGACGAGAATGAGGCCGCTGGCGTTGAGCCGGACGGCGTCCCGGAACAGCTCGCCCACCCTGACCAGCGACGAGCTGACGTCAGCAACACCGCTATCGTCACCCTGACCGTCGTGACCAAACCGTCTTCCGGGAGCCAGGGCCACCGGAAGACGGTTTGGCGGCTTGGCTGCGCCTCGATGACATCCCACCCCACCCGCCGTTCCGACCACACCAGGACCGAGCGCGACCCAACCGCAAGGCCGCTCTCGATCCGTTCCGGGAACCATCGAGCCAGCTCCTCTGGGTTGGCCCACGCGCGGAACGCGCGCTCGGGTGCTGCGGTGAGGCTTCGATGCTCCGGACCCAGCGCGGGATCCTGCTCCCACCTGGCGGACCAGACTCTTCAGTGCCCATCACAAGACCCTCGCGAAAGACCACCCTGCGGCTAGCTGAACGAAGCGGCACTCGACCGTCTCGACGGGGCATGATCAGCTTGCTACATCGCCTAGGCCGTGCAAACCACGATCCGCCTCGGGCCGTCCAGTCGGCCACAGGTAAGCGATGCGGGCGGCCGCAATCTCGGTTGAGGACGGGCCGTCACCATTGCCCGATCGTGTCCAGCGGCCTGACGACTCCAAGTAAGTCGCAGATAAGTCGCAACTAACTGGGCCGTGGTAAGAACGCCGGAGACGCCTCGCGAGACGGCCGCCGTGCATAGGTGGCCAGACGCGGCGCCGCTAGATTGGGTACTGCGAGGGGAGTTGGGGGGTTCCGTGGATCCAGCGGCAGCCGCGCGCGCCCGCCTCTGCGTCCCTCTGTTCTCGCAGTCGTCACGCGACCGACTGCACCCGCACCCTGCGGTGGAGTCGGCAGAAGGGACGGTCTCGGCATGAAGCTTCGCTTCGCTTCGGTTGCAGCCCTTGTAGCTATGGTGGGGGCCCTGCTTCCCACAAATGCCTTTGGCGCCGAGCCTGAGGCTGTCGCGTTCGCCGCCGTGCTGACCCGACCGGCGTCGAACGTTCTCGTTTCCGAGGGGACCGGCGGGGGGTTGGGCAACCAGATTGCCATGACCCGCCGCGGAGATCTGGACGTGCGCGGGCGAGGCCACGTACCTCTCATCCTGACACGAGGGGAGCGGGCGGCCGCGCAGAGGAACGGCGGCTGGCTCAACTTTCAAGCGATCGCCATCGACGACGGTGGTCAGCCTGTCGGCTTCACCGCATTCTCACGATACATTGGAAGCGATCCGGAAATGATGGCGAGACAGGCGCAGAGCTCGGGATTCGTCGAGTTCGCCCCGACTGGCGCGGTCTCGGCCAGCTACACCAACTGCAACAACTACCGCTGGGTGGTGAAATATCGCGACTGGAACTTCATGACCATCGGCGAGCTCCACACCGCCAGTGACTCGACGGCGAAGTTCACCTACGGGAGGACTGCCGACTCGGACGTGGGCGTCGCCTTCTCTGACAATGGCGGCGCCTGGTATCTATCCGGCAGCGCACATGCCGGCAACAGCCTCGATGCCTCTGTCGGTCAGAACGCGGGCGCCCACTTCGGCTACAGGCTGATCAGTCAGTTCAACTACGCGCAGCTTTGGCTGGTGGCCGACTGCTTCGAGGGATGGGGCCTGTACATGGGGCACCGATCGGTCGAGGTTGACACGTGGCGTGGCAGCATCACCTCCTCTTACGACTGGCGAAGCTTGGACAACAACCGAAACAGTTGGTGGAATATCTTCGGGGCTGGCACCGTCTTTGATCGATCGACGACCGCCTTCTTGAAATACTCAGGGGCCGTCTCGATCTGGGGCGCCAGCCTCACCGCGAAGAGTGGCGCGAGCGCCTACGTCAAGGTTCACTGGTCGTTCGGTACGGGGCGCACCAAGCATTACCTCTATGGGAACGACAACTATCCGCTGTATTCCCATCGGATCTATGCGAGTGATTCGTAGAACCCTTCGCCTCGGAGCACTCTCGCTCGCGCTCGCCGTAGTCCTCTCGGGCTGCGGCGGTGCGAGCGAAGGCACCTACTTCCCGCAGCCCCAACCGACAACGGCAGGTTCGCCCGCGCTGCCAGGCGAGTGGGTGGACTTCGGTACCGTACATATCAAGGCAGAAGGCACCGAGCCTGTCACGCTGCTCGAGGCCACGCTCGTCGCTCCAAATGGCGCTCTGGAAGTGGACGGCTTGTTGATGTCAAGACCCGACGGCGGGGGTATCGGGATTATTCGAGAGGCCGAACTACCCGCCGATTTCGACCTCGAGGGCCACTCGCGACCGCTGGCGAACGCGGTCTTGGGCACCGACACAGGCATCGCCCAGGTTGTACTTCGACTCAAGCCCACCCGGCCGGGAAGAATCTCCGCGAGCGGTGTGACACTCCGTTTCTCCGTGGGAGACGGAGCGCCACAAACGGAGACGTTTCCCACCTCGGTATTTCTCTGCGTGGCCCACCCCCTACCGACCTCGTGCGAATAGGCCGATGTTCGGTCCCGCGCGAGGGTGCCAGGTGTTGAAGCAGCTGATCGAGCGGGGGAAGTTGACGCCTTGCCTCGGCCAGGCAGAGGAGGCCGCCCAGCACGCACGATCCACCCATCGTGTCGCTTGTTGGCGGGCCTCAATTAAGCCGGCCCAAGAGTTGACCTTCCCGGGCCTGGGGGCAGCCGGCGCGGTCTGATCCTGCGTCTTGCCGTGGCTGAGGGCAAGACGCACCCATCGCCACACCAGGCGTGGCATCAGCCTCAGGTGTCGTCGCGACTCCGCCTACCCGGCGGCCCGCCCGCCCGGTGCCGGCCGATCGAACGCTACTCCACGATCTTGGAGGCTCAGGTACGCGTCGTGGCCGATGATCAGGTGGTCCAGCAGGGCGATGTCCAGCAGGCGGCCGGCCGCCAGCGCCTCTGCTGTGAGATGGAGGTCGTCCGGGCTGGGCGTGGGATCGCCGCTCGGGTGGTTGTGGACGAGGATGAGGCCGCTGGCGTTGAGCCGGACGGCGTCCCGGAACAGCTCGCCCACCCTGACCAGCGACGAGCTGACGTTGCCCTGGTAGACGGTGGCGACCCGAAGCACGACGTTCTTGGTGTTGAGGGCGACGGCGCGCAGCTCCTCCCGCTCGAGCCGGCCCATCTGGAGGATGAGCCGATCCGCGACGTCACCGGGCGACCGGATCGACCAGCGGCCGGCCGGCCAATCGGCCAGGAGCCGGCGGCCGAGCTCGAAGGCTGCGGCGAGCTGGGCCGCCTTGGCCGCGCCGATACCGGGGAGGATCGACAGCTCGACCTCGCTGGCCCGGGCCAACCCGGTCAGCCCATCGTGCCGCGCGAGGGCATCTGCCGCAAGGTCCACCGCCGAAACGCCCCGCGCCCCCGAACCCCACAGCAACGCGATGAGCTCGGCCGCGGTGAGCCCGCCCGGGCCTCGCAGCGCAAGCCGTTCGCGCGGCCGCTCCGCAACGGGCACCTCGCGCAGGGCGCGACCGGCCATCTGGCCTCCTCGCAGGTGAAGGCGACGAGAGGAGTCCCCGAGCCCGGCTGACGGAAGCCCGCCGATTCCCCCCGCCAACCGGGCCCGAGGGACGTCACGAAGGCTACGTGGCGACCCTCATCGCCGGCTTACCGGCGGTCGTCGGACGGATGCACGGCGGCTCACCGGACGTAGGTCAGCAGGAGCGGGAGGCCGTTGAACGCGACGTGGAGCGCGATCGACGCGTAGAGCGATCGCCGGTACAGGAAGATCCAGCCAAGTGAGAACGAGACCGGCAGCCGGACGAGGAACGCGAAGAGCGCCCACTGCGCTCCCACGGCGAACGACGGACCGCCAAGGGTCAGGATGTGGGTGAACGCAAAGAACAGGCCTGCCTGGACGATCGCCCGTCTGGGGGAGCTGGCCCGCGCCCAGGCCGTGGTCATGAAGCCGCGGAAGAAGATCTCCTCGCTGATCGGCGCGACCACCGCGGCGGCCACCAGCGTCACCAGGCGGCCAATCAGGTCCGTTGTCTCCGGCAGCTGCGGCGGCGGCTGGGCCAGGACCTGGAGCAGCGCGACGGCGAGCAGTGCCGTGACGTAGAGGACCGCCACGCCCAGCAGGATGCCGAGCGCAATGTCACCGCGCGCCAGGCGGGACGGCCGGCGGACGCCCATGTCCTCCCAGCTGAGAGCGCCGGTGCCGACGACCAGCAGGCGGATCACGCCGACGTTGACGGCCGCGCTCACCAGGAGCCCGACGAGCGTCCCGGCCGGCGTCGCGCCCCGCAGCCCGAGGGGGCTCCCGACCAGCGCGACGGCGAGGACGAACAGGTTCGACGTGACCACGGCGGCCAAGAAGACGAGCACTGGCGAGGGTCCGTCGTAGCCAGCCCGTCCCTCCGCCCTGCGCTGGATGGCCTGGGCGCCGGCGGCACCGATCAGGCCGGCGCTCAACGCGACGAGCCCGGCGAACAGCAGAGCCACGGCCACCGGCCCGCCGCCTGCCATCGCGGCGACGACGATGACCGAGATCCCGACGATCGACGCCAGCCAGCCGATCAGGTACAGGCCGGGGGCGGCGCGACCCTCCAGGCTGAACATGCGGACGCCCGGCCGGGGTGAAGGCTGGTCTCCGCTAATGCGATCGGTGGCCTGATCGGCGTCCGGCTCCGGAGGACTGTTCGATTCGCTCGGCTCGGCGGGCGGGCGCGGCTCGCCCGGGCCGCTCAACGCTCCGGCAGCGGATCCGGCGCGGTCCGGCCTGCACGAGCGCCGCGCGCCTGGGCGCGCACCAGGGAGGTGGACGCCGCAGCCTCGATCGGGGTCGGCCGGGTGGCCGTGGCGAGCTCTGTCACCGAGGCGGCCGCGATCTCACGTCGCTCGAAGTCCTTGCCGCACCAGGCGCAGAGCGACCAGTCCAGGCCCACCAGGCGGCTGCAATTCGGGCAGACCCGCTTGAGTCGTGTCCGGCAGGTGGGACAGATGATCCATTCCTCGTCCACGCGCCGAGCGCAGGTGGGACAGGTGTGGACGGCCTCCACCTCGGCCAGGAGAGCCTCCTCGGCCAGGTTTCGCTCGTAGACCTCGCCGATCTTCTCGTGGGGTCGGACGATCTTGTAGACGAGGACGGCGGCCGGGAAGAGGACCGGTGTGAAGACGATGATGAAGCTCGCCATGAGATAGGGCAGGACGGGGTTCTCGGTCCGCAGCTGCATGTCGCGAAACGCCCAGTAGGCGGCCGCGAGCCACAGGATGACCCAATAGATGGCGATGGCCTGGAAGCCCACGCGGACCGGCGTGCTGTTGAGCAGGTCGCCGATCGTATTTCCGATCTGCTGGATGATCTGGTCCATGCGCCGGTTCGAACGCCTCCGGTGGCTGGTGTGTCCGCCTGTGGTGGTCTCTGTGACACCCCACCCTGGGCCGGCTTTCGCTCGGCGCAGTGTAGCAGGGGGTCAGTGCTGTCTAGACGTGGAAATTGGCACCTTCGTTACGCCGATGTGTCGCCAGCCGCGGGGCTGCGGAGCATCCCTCGCAGGCCGAGACCGCCACCGGTCACCAGGAGCCCGGCGCCGACGAGCATCGTGCCCACGCCGAGACCGGTCCCGAACGGGCCCGTCGCGTAGCTCCAGGCCAGCCCGATGAGGAAGCCCCCGTAGACGAACGGCAGGGCAACTTCGCGGAGCGCCCGGGGCAGCCGGTTGGGCAGAATCGTGATGAGGAGGACGGCCAGCCCGGCCGCCAGGAGAAGCAGGTACGCCGGATTGGCCAGGCCCCATTGGCCCAGGTAACCCGTGCTCAGCTGCCCGCCGGCCACGCCGTTCTTTGCCCAGGGCAGCACGACGGCAAGCGCGGACAGGCCGCTGCCGACGGCCGTCATCCAGCCGCTCGGACCGTTCGGGGCGGCAAACGGCAGGTCAGACCGCGGGCCGGCGTCACCGGGCATCAGCACGCGCGGCCCAGGTGGCGCGGCTCCCGGCCGAGCGCCACCCGCCAGGGCCATCGCGCTGAACGGCGTCCCCACCAGCGCCGAGCCGGCCCCCGCCGTGGCCATCGCCATCGAGTCGGCGGTGGCGTCGGGCACCGAATACCAGCGGTTCGGGCCGGGAACCGCAGGTGCGCTGGCGACGCGCTGAACGTGGGTGACCCGGCTTCCGGCATGCACCGCCACCACGCGAGTCGCCGACGGCGCCAGGTAGGCGCCGGGAATATGCCGCCCATCGGTTGCGGGCGCGCCGGCCGAAGACAGGCCCAGGATCGCAAGCTTGCCGGCCGCCGAGGCCATGACGTCGCGGACCGCGCGGCCTGGACGCGTCGACACGATGTCGGGGGCGGCCACGGACGGCGCGGTCTCGCGGCCGGCCACGGGCGGCATGGGCTCGCGAGCGGCCACGGACGGCGCGGGCCCGGCCCAGTCGTGGAGGACGTCGGGCACCGCCGTGGCCGGCGCCGTGCCATTCGTCGGATGCAGGGCGGGTGAGGCAGCGAGATGTGCCTGCCTGAAGCGTTCGGTCGTCTGATGGGCGGTCCCTTCGGGCCAGGCAGGCTCGGATCCTGCGCCATGGCTCAGGGGGCCGTCTTCACTCCGTGGCGGCCACACCCCGATCGGTCCAGGCGCCTCGTCCTGGCCGGCCTCGGGCGTCTCCGAAGGACCGGGCGCCACGGCCGCGGTCGCCGTCGACCCGCGCGATCGGCGTCCGGGGAGGCGTACGGTCACGCGCCGGGTTGAGCCGGCCACGGACGCGAGGAGCGTGCCGCACGTCGGGCACGACAGGCGGCCGTATGGAACGGTGGCGCTGCACTCCGGGCAGGCGACCCGTTTCGTCGCCAAGAAGACCTCCAGATATCAGGTCAGGCTCGACCTGCGGGCCCGCGGCCGACAGCGTGCCAGAGGACCCCTCCCTTCACCAGTCCCCCCTACGGGTCAACCCGGCCCCTGCCGAACGTCCGGGTCGGCGTCCCGACGATTGGGTTCTGACCGAGCCAGCTCGGCCGTCCAGAGCAGCCCGCGCCAGGCGGAGGCGATCCCACCCAGGATCAGACCGCCGGTCCAGATCCCGACGAGGGAGACGCCGACGAACAGAATCATGCCGGCATCACCGCCGGGTGCGAAGCTCTGGACGAGCAGCGCCTGGAGGAGCGACCACACGACCGACGCAGCCGCCATCGGCGGTCCGACGGCGAGGGCCAGGCCCGCCAGGCCGAGAGCCGTCGTGGCCAGGGACGAAGCGGGTCGCCGAACCAGGTGGCCGATCGCATGCCCCAGCGCCGCCCCCATCGAGTCGTTCCGCAGGACGATCGAGCGCACCGCCAGGCCCCCCACGATCTCGGCCAGGAGCCAGACAGCCACGACCAGCGCGATCGACGGGGCGACCTCGCGCAGCACCCGGCTCACGAGCGGGGTCGCCAGGTCATAGGGCGAGATGAGCTGGCGGTAGGTCGCCTCGACGAGGGGCCCGACCGCGATGGCGATCGCCAGCCCGACAGGCACGAGGACCGCCAGACGGACCCCGACGAGCCGACCCAGCAGCCCGAGATTCAGGCGAATGTCTTCGCCGGGCGCCTCGAACGTCTCGGCCAGGTAGGCATCCGTCAGCGCGCCGACGGCAGTGCCGACGAGCAGCGACGCCAGGAGGACGCCGGTCACCGCCGCGATGATGCCTGCGGCCTCCGGCGATGGCCCCGACGGCGTCGCGGCCGTGGGCCCGACGATGTTGGCCAGGCCGACCGGACTGGGCAGCGGCAGGATCGGGACGAGGAAAAGGACGATCCCGCCCCGCGCCAGGAAGCCGGCGAGTCCGACCGGCCAGGTCGAGGGGTGCTCGAAGACGTGGACCGAGGCCGCCGTGACACCCGCCAGCCAGCCCCGGCCCCGCGATCCGGGCCGCACCGCCGAACGCCGGGCCACGGGCACCCCCATCACGGGGTGGGCGAGATCACGGCGAGGGGCTGGCTCCCGGTGGCGCACTGGATGCCGGCGGCGCGCTGGAGTTGACGAGCAGGTCGAGCCGCTCGAGCGCGTCCTGGACGAGAGCGATCTCCTGGCCGTACGTCGCGAAGTCGCCCGCTCGCAACGCCGCCTCGGCCCGCTGGAAATGCTCGTTCGCGTAATCGACCAGCGCCTGGATGTCGGCCGGCGGCGTGGCGATGGGTCCGCCCGACGGTGCCGGCGTGGCCGTCGCGCCTGGTGAGGCGGAGGGCCTGGGCGTGGGCGTGGCCCCGCCGCCGCCGAACCCACCGGCCAGGAGCAGCCGCAGCGCCTCGTCCAGCGTGTCGCCCCAGACGACCGTGGTCGGTGACGCGATCACGATCTTCTCGAGCTGGGGGAACGCCGCGTTGGTCGACTTCAGGTAGATGGGCTGGAGGTAGATGAGCGAGTCCTGGACGGGGAGCACGATCAGGTTGCCCTTGATGACCTTGCTGCCGGCCGCGTCCCAGAGGCTGATCTGCGAGCTGATCGTCGGCTCGGCGTCGATCTTCGCGGCGATCTGATTGGGCCCGATGACCGTGGTGTCCTGGGGAAACTGGTAGACGCGGACGCCCCCGTAGTGCGCTGGATCGTTTCGGGCGGCCACCCAGGCGATCATGTTCAGGCGCTGCTTGGGGACCATCGGCTGGAGGAGCAGGAACTCCGGATCGGGCTCGCCGGGCATCCGCATGACGACGTAGTACGCCTCGGACGGAAGGCTCTGAGTGCCGCCCGGATCGCTCGGAACGGTCCACAGGTCGTTGTTCGAGTAGAACGACGAAGGGTTCGTGACGTGGTACGTGGCGAACTGTCGCGTCTGGACGTTGAAGAACTCCTCGGGCACGCGCAGGTGGGGTACGAGGTCTGCCGGGATCCGATCGGCCGGCGTGAAGAGCGTCGGAAAGACGCCCTCATATGCCCGCAGGATGGGATCGTTCGGATCCATCGCGTACAGGGTCATCGTGCCGTCATAGGCATCCATGACGATCTTCACGCTGTTGCGGATGTAGTTGAACGTGTCCCCGGCCAGCCCGCTCGATTCGCCCAAGGTGGACCCGTCGAACGGCTGTGCGTTGGGGAACCGATCGCTGATCGTGTAGGCGTCCTGGATGTACACGAGGCGTCCACTGGCCGTCACGACCAGGTAGGGGTCCTTGTCCAGTCGCAGAAACGGAGCCACCATTTCCAGCCGAGCGCGGAGCGAGCGATGGAACAGCAGTTGGCTGTCAGCCGTGATCTGATCGCTGATGAGCAGGTTGAGGTCCGTGAAGCGGGCCGAGAACAGGAGCTTCGTCAGCGTCGTGTCCAGGCGGATCCCGGACGTGCCGGTCCAGGCCGGGGCGTTGGCGCGCCCCTCGGCGTTGGCGTCGCTGCCGACCGGGTAGTCGAAGGCTGCCTGGCGGGCGTTGACGATGATGTAGTCCGAGTCGCGCTCGCCGAAGTAGATCCGTGGCTCGGAGATGGCCGGCGCGCCGGCCGTCGAGACGGGTGGCAGGTCGCGGATGATGAGCTGCGGCAGTCCGCCGGGCGTGGCCTCATTGACGGGGACCATCGCCACGCCGATGCCGTGGGTGAAGGTGATCCGTTGATTGACCCACGAGTTCGCCTGCGGATTCTTGTCCGGAGCGAGCTCGCGGGCGCCCAGCATGACCTGGCGGAGGTCGCCCGCGATCTGGTAGCGATCGGTGTCGATGTCGGTGAAGTCGTAATACTGGCGGATCGTCTGCAACTGGTCCAGCGTGTCACCCAGTGGGCGGTAGTCCCACAGCCGGGCGTTCTTGAAGGTCGCATCCTCCTGGGCGATCGTGGCCGCGGTCAACGGGGCCTCCCCGCCGAACTTGCGTGCGTCCCAGCCCTCGAGCCCGAAGGCCAGCCGGGTCATCCGGATGTTGTTGCCGATGTAGGGTTCCTCTACGGCGAACTGATTGGGCAGGACGCTGAACCTCTGGACCAGCTCGGGATAGATGCTGCCCAGGACGAATGACGCCACGAGCCAGGCGGCCACCGCCACGCCCAGGGGCCAGACCCAGCGCGTGAAGGCCGCGCCCACCAGGAACGCACCGGCCAGCGCGGCGATGACGGTCAGAACGTCGAACGCCAGGAACTGGGCGTGCTGGTCCGTGTAGCTGACGCCGGTGGCCACGCCGCGCGTGGAGTAGACGAGCTCGAGCTTGTCGAGCTGATAGCCGGCCGCCACGACGATGAGCAGCAGTCCGCCAAGGACGGCGAGGTGAACGCGAACCCGGGTCGTGACCGCCATCGCGCCATCGAGCGCGGCGACCGCGAATCGCCCGCCAACGAGGACGAGGCTGGCGATGAGCACGCCGCTGACGACCGACTGGACCAGTCGCAGGAACGGCAGGTCGAACAGGAAAAACCCGATGTCGCGGCTGAAGATCGGATCCACCGTCGCGCCCGGTCCGGCCGGACTGAACGGGACGTGGTGGGCCCACAGCTGGATGGTCTCCCAGCGGGCCGAGACAGAGCCCGCGAGGCTCAGCGCGATGATCACGGCCAGCACGACCAGGACGAGTCGGGCAACGGGCGTGAGATCGGGGATCTCGTCCAGGTCGATGTCCGGGCCGGATCGGGTCCCGGAGCGTCGCGGATCGCCAAAGATGCCGCCACGATAGGCCGGCCGATCGTCGCCGTTACCATACCGATCGCCCGGCCGTCGACCCTCTGTCGCTCCGGCCGTCTCCGCCATCCGGCTCAGGAACTCGCGAACACCCACCCTCGCCCCAGCTCGCGGCGGGACGGCCCGCCCGGCGAGCCAGAGGTTGACCAGGAGGATCGCCAGGGCGACCGCCAGCGTGCCGACGAACAGCCCGAGCCGGGTCAGGACGCGGGTCCAGAACACGGCGTCGTAGCCGACGCTCTTGAACCACATCGCGTCGGTCCAGAACGTGACGACCGTGCCACCCAGGACGATGACCGCGAGGATGATGGCGCCGACGACGGCCAGGCCGACCGTGCGCCCGTAGCCCGGCCGGCCACCGCCATCGTCCGGGCCGCCGACGCGGCGCGGCTCGCGGGGCCCTCGACCGCCGATCCCCCGTCCCCGTGACCGGCCCGGGCCGCGCCGCGGCCGTCGCAGCGGCGTCGGCTCCGGGCCCGCCGGAGGCGGCCCGCCCGCGTCGTCTCCCGATTCGTCGTCATCGGGTGGCTCGGGCCGCTCGTCAGGCCTGTCGCCCGACCGCCGGCCACTCGCCTCGTCCTGGCGGCGGCGCAGCTCCTTCATGAAGTCGTCGAAGAGATCTCCCATGGTCGTTCGACGAGTCTACGGTGTCACGGTCGAGCGAGCCCCTCGACGGAGCGGCGAAAGCCGGACAGGACCGCCTCGGCCAGCGCGTTCGTCGGCATCGTCGCCGCCCGGAGCGGCTCCCAACGAATGCCGGTCAGCACCGCCAGCGGCGACTCCCACGGACGCGCGGGATCGGCGGGTGGCGTCGCTACCGCGAGGCGGAACTGGAGACGGCCCGATTCCTCGAGGATCAGCCCGGACAGCGATCCGGCGAGGCCCGGGCCCAGCCGTGCCGCCGGCGGATCGGGCGGTGGCCCCGCGGCCGGCGCGACGTCGCGGAACGACACGAGACCGTCGCCGTCGGCCACCCACAGCAGCGCGAGCCACCAGCTATCGGCGTCCTGGGATGGGCGGCTGATCCCGGCCCGCAGCGCGCGCCCATGCACGCTGACCGCCTGTTCGCGGAGAAATGAGGGGCCTGGCGACGGCAGCCGATCTGGCACAGCCCGATCAGTCTAGCCGGAGATGGGCTGCGAGCCCGGCGCAGGCGCTGTGGAGTCCGCCTCGGATATTCCGAGCATTGTTAGCTTGGCGCCCAAAAGCCAGGAGACCCGCTCTAGGAGCCTCGGATGTTCCGAGCATCGCTGCCCGAGGTGCTGGACGGACCTGATGGAGGAAGCCGCGGGAGCCACGAAGGCACGATCCGGCAGCCGGTTCAGCCGCGGGATAGCAATGCTCGGAATATTCGCGCCAGAAAGCACGCGGGATGGCAATGCTCGGACTATCGCGCGACTGGAGTCGCTCGTAACGCGGCTCAGACCCGACCTACCGGACGGCCGAGGCTCCGGAATCGGTCGTCCCATCGCCAGCGGCCGGCGTGGCGCCGGTCGCCGGGCTCGCCGGTGCCGGGCTGGCGGCGGGCGCCTGAGCGGTGTCCTGTGTCGCGGCGGGCGTCGTGACAGCATCGGACGCCGGTACGTCGTCTCTCGCCGATACGTCTCCGGGGGCCGGGGAGCCGTTGGGCGAAGGAGCGCCGCCGGTCGGCGTCGACAGGACGCCCGGCGGGATCCTGGCGATCTCGCCGTCGACGACGGCATCTGCCGCCAGCCCGGCCGCCTCGCCCTCCAGGCGTTGCCGCTCGGCGTCCAGCTCCAGCCGGATCATCTCCATCCGGACGTCGACGGGTGGCGGCGCAAGCGACGACATCTCGGCCGCCGTCGGCGCCTCGACCGTATCGCCGGTCTCACCCGACAGCATCCCGAGCAATCCGCCACGCGGCCTGGCGGAACTTCTGCCCCGCAACACCGCTTCGGCATCGATCGACGTGACGCCGGGCACGCTGCCCTCTGCGGAGGCGACCAGTGCCGCACCGCAGGACGAGCACGCGCTGGTGCCGGCGGGCGCCGGCGTGGAGCACCATGGACAGCGGATGGTCTCGGGGGAGGTGGCGGTCGGTTCCTCAGACATGTACGACACTCTAGCGCTCCGCCGCAAGACGGCGCACCCCTCGATGGTCAGGGGGTGAGGCAGCCTGACGCATCATTCCCACTCGATCGTCGCCGGCGGCTTGCTGCTGATGTCATAGACGACCCGGTTGACGTTGGGGACCTCGTTGACGATCCGCGACGAGATCTTTGCCAGCACGTCGTACGGCAGCTTGGCCCAGTCGGCCGTCATGCCGTCCTCCGAGGTGACCGCCCTGATCGCGACGACGTTGGCGTAGGTTCGACCGTCGCCCATGACGCCCACCGATCGGACCGGAGTGAGGATCGCGAACGACTGCCACACCGATCGGTAGAGGCCAGCCGCCTTGATCTCGTCGATGACGATCCAATCGGCCTCGCGGAGCGTCTCCAGCCGCTCCGCCGTGACCTCGCCGATGATGCGAATCGCCAGACCCGGCCCCGGGAACGGCTGGCGATGGACCATGGCGTCCGGCAGGCCGAGCTCGATACCCACGGCCCGGACCTCGTCCTTGAACAGGTATCGCAACGGCTCGATCAGCTGGAAGCGCATGTCGGCCGGCAGGCCGCCGACGTTGTGGTGCGTCTTGATCTTCTGAGCGGCTTTCGTCTCGGGGGCGGTCGATTCGATGACATCCGGGTAGAGCGTGCCCTGGGTCAGGAAGTCGATCCGGCCCAGCTTGGCGGCCTCTTCCTCGAAGACGCGGATGAACTCGTCGCCGATGATCCGGCGCTTCTCCTCGGGATCGGTCACCTCGGCGAGCCGGCGCAGGAAGCGTTGGCGCGCGTCGACCATCACCAGGCGCATGCCCAGGTTTGCCTCGAACGTGGCCCGCAGCAGCTCGGATTCCTTCTTGCGCATGAGACCATGGTCGACGTAGATGCAGGTGAGCCGATCGCCGACCGCCCGTTCCACGAGCGCCGCGGCGACCGCCGAGTCCACACCGCCCGACAGGGCGCAGATCACCCGGCCGTCCGACCCTGTTGCGCGGGCATGCGCATCGACCCGGGCACGGATCTCGGCGACGGTCGTCTCGATGAAGTTGGCCGGCGTCCAGGTCGGTCGCGCGCCGGCGATGCCAAGGACGAAGTTGCGGAGCACGTCCCGGCCTCGGGGCGTGTGGACGACCTCCGGGTGGAACTGAATCCCGTACAGGTGCCGCGACGTGTCGGCCAGCCCTGCGAAGGGCGTGGAATCCGTCTGGGCGGTCGCCCGGAAGCCTTCCGGCAGGCGGGAGATCGAGTCGCCATGGCTCATCCAGACCGGCTGCTCGCGATCGAGGCCCGCAAACAGCCCGTCGTCGCCGGTGAGCGATACGCTGGCCGGGCCGTATTCGCGCTTGGCGGTGGGCAGCACGTCGCCGCCCAGCTCGCGGGCCATCAGCTGGGCGCCGTAGCAGATCCCCAGGACCGGCACGCGGCCACTCCAGATCGCGGGGTCCGCCATGGGCGCCCCGTCGTCGTACACCGAGTTGGGGCCTCCGGACAGGATCAGCGCACGCGGCCGTCGCCGCTCGATCTCCGACCATGGCGTGTCGTGCGGAAGCAGCTCGCTATAGACGTGCAGCTCGCGGACGCGGCGGGCGATGAGCTGGGCGAACTGGCTGCCGAAGTCGAGGACGACGACGGTGTCCGGCGCCGCGAGGTCCGTGCCCCCAGCCAGCGAGCCCACCAGCGAGCTACCCGGCCGGTCGTCCGGCGAGCGGGCCGGCGAGGGCGCCTTCAGCGCGGTCTCGAGATACGCCTCGACCTCGGCGTCGTCGGGGGCGAGCAACCGATGGCCCGCGTTGGCGAGCTCGCCGTGGACGGTCTTGCCGCGCTGCTTGGTCACTGCGCCCGGGTCAGATGCGCCCGGGTCAGATGCGCCCGGGTCAGATGCGCCCGGGGCCGACGCGCCCGGGGCCGACGCGCCCGGCGAGGTTGCCCCGGGATCCGACGTGCTGGATATCGGCGCGGCCGCCTGCCCGTCTGTGCTCGTCGCCGCCTCGACCGCGTCAGAAATGGCCCGCCTCCTGATTGTGCCCCGTCCTGGCCAGTGTACCGGCATGACGACGCCCCGAGGCGAACGTCGGGCCGTAATCACCGCCCATGGCGAACGTGCCGGTGAGCGAGTAGCCTATTCGGCCCGAAGGCCTCACGCTCATCAGGAAGGGGCCCCGCTCATGGCCAAGTCGAAGGCACGCACGGTTCAGGCCGGACCGGACGGCGCGGCCGTCCAGAGCAAGTCCAAGACCGCGAAGGGAGATGGGTCCGGGGATGGATCCAGGGATGCATCAAGGGGCGCTAGGTCGAAGGCGTCAAGCAAGGGATCCAGCGGGGCATCCGCGGCGGCCCGGTCGAGGGCCAAGGCTGCACGGTCGAACGCCACGGCGGCGTCACGGGCCGCCGCAAAGGCGGAGGACAGCCTGGGACCGGCGCTTGCCGGCCCGCCTCCCGAGGAGACCACGGCCACCGATGGCCGCGCTCGGCAGCTCTCGAACAAGGACTATCTGCGCGAGTTGAGCCAGCTCCAGGTCGAGCTGGTCAAGCTCCAGGAGTGGATCCGCCTCCACGGGATGCGGGTCGTCATCGTGTTCGAAGGCCGCGACGCCGCCGGGAAGGGCGGCGCGATCAAGACGATCACGCTCAGCCTCAACCCTCGCTTCGCCCGAGTGGTCGCCCTGGGCACTCCGACCGAGCGCGAGAAGACCCAGTGGTATTTCCAGCGCTATGTGCCGCACCTGCCGGCCGCCGGCGAGATGGTCCTGTTCGATCGGAGCTGGTACAACCGGGCAGGCGTCGAGCGGGTGATGGGCTTCTGCACCGATGACGAGTACCAGGAGTTCCTCCGCTCGTGTCCGGAGTTCGAGCGAATGCTCGTCCGCTCCGGGATCATCCTCATCAAGTACTGGTTCTCGGTCAGCGATGCGGAGCAGGAGCGACGGTTCCAGAGCCGTATCGACGATCCGACCAAGCGCTGGAAGCTCAGTCCGATGGACCTTCAGTCACGCGCCCGCTGGGTTGAGTACTCGAAGGCCAAGGACGAGATGTTCAAGCACACGGACATCAAGCAGGCGCCCTGGTACGTGGTCAACGCCGACAACAAGAAGCGAGCCCGGCTGAACGTCATCCGGCACCTCCTCAGCCTGATCCCGTACGGGGACCTGACACCGGAGCCGATCGTGCTCGAGCCCCGCGAGCCCGACAGGGGCTATGTCCGGCCGCCGATGACGGATCAGACATTCGTGCCCGAGCCGTACTGAGAGCGTACGAGCCTCCCTCGCGAACGCACGAAGCGGCGCCCGGCTGGCCGGGCGCCGCTTCGGTTGCCGACGGCGGGAGGAGGAGGGAAACGCCGCCGGCGGTGAGTTCGTATCGATCGATCAGCGACGGCTCACCGTGTCGGTTGGGCGGCCGACCAGCCGGGCAGCAACCACGTCCAGGGTGAGAAGCACCGTGATCGCGAAGACGAGTGTGGCTACTGGATCCATGTTGGTCGACGCGCCTTCCTGGTGAGGGTCTGTGGTTCTGTGGGGATCATCGATCACTAGCATCTCGTCGGCGTCGGCCAATCGCCTGTCACGTGAACGGTCGTACGTCTACTTGCCGACATCGTCATCCGTCCATCACGCTCGGGCGGCTCGGCTGCGGCCAGGGCTCGGCGGCCCGGCGGCCCAGGGCTCGGCGGCCGGGCGGCCCAGCGATCGGCGGCTCAGCGGCCCCGCTGCCAGGACTTGCCCTCGCTGGACACGGCGGGGGCAAAGACCATCTCCACCGCCTGCATCTCGGCGATCGTTCCGGCGCCCAGGGCGGCCATGCTCTGGCGGAGCGCGCCGATGAGGTTCTCGCTGCCATCAGTCGAATGGGCGGGGCCGAGCAGGATGCGCTCGAGCGGACCGATCGTGCCGACCTTGATGCGCGTGCCCCGGGGTAGAGTCGGCGACGGGGCGGCCATGCCCCAGTTGGTGCCCCGGCCGGGGGCCTCCAGGGCACGTGCCAGCGGCGAGCCCAGCATGAGCACGTCCGCGCCGGCCGCGATGGCCTTCGCCAGCTCACCGCCTCGCCGCATCCCGCCGTCGGCGACGACGGGGACGTAGCGGCCGGTCTCGGCGAGATAGGCATCCCGGGCAGCCGCGACGTCGCTGATGGCGGTCACCTGGGGGACGCCGATGCCAAGGACCTCCCTGGTAGTGCAGGCCGCGCCCGGCCCCACGCCGACGAATACGGCTGCCGCGCCCTGCTCCATCAACGCGAAGGCGGCCTCGCTGTTCGTCGTGTTCCCGACCGCCACCGGAATGGGCATGAACCGGGTGAAATCGGACAGCTCCAGGGGCTCGTAGCCGGTCGCCAGGTGCCGCGCGCTGCTGACCTGGCTCTGGACGAGGAACAGGTCGGCGCCGTGCTCGGCGCAGAACGGCCCGAATCGGCGGGCGGCGGCCGGCGTGGCGGCCACGGCGACCTTCGAGCCCGTCGCCTGGATCTCCTGGATCCGTCGGGCGATGAGGTCCTCGCGGACGGGCTCGCCGTAGGCCTCGGTGAGGAGGTCCTGCACGGCCGCGTCCGAGCCCGAGGCGATCCGTTCCAGGACCGCGTCGGGATCCTCGTAGCGAGCCTGCAGGCCCTCGAGGTTGAGGACGGCCAACCCGCCCAGCCGGGCCAGCTCGCCGGCCATCCGGGCATCCACGACGGCGTCCATGGCCGAGGCGAGGATCGGGATGGCGAGGTTGATGCCGCAGAAGACCTGGGCCAGATCGACGTCGGTCGGCTCGATGGTGCTCGTGCCCGGCGCCAGGGAGACGTCCTCGAAGCCGTACGTCGGCCGGAGGTGGTCAACCTTGGATCGGAACGCCCGACGCTGTGCGGCTTCCGTGGCGCCAGGCCGCGCGGCGCCTGGCCGGGGGGTCTCTGGACCTTGGGCCTGGGTGGATGTCATCCCGGTGGCGTCGGATCCGTGGCGCAATCTGGCCTCCGTGTCGTCGCGGCCGCGTCCGCGGGCCGGAGCAGGTTGCATGCCAGTCTACCAAACCGAGCGGTCCGATCGGCCGGCCATCGTCAATCCACGATGCGCCGGCCGTCCAGCGAAAGCTCGAACCACGGGGCGCGAACCGGGTCCAGGAGGCAGTCCTGGATCCGGCCGATCGCCTCCCGGTAGGCCGGCCAGACGACGAGCGCCGCGGCGTCCGCAGGCGCCACCCAGCGCATGTCGTCGTGCTCGTGGGACAGCGTCGGCTCGGCGTCGGCACGGACGCGGACCGCGAAGACCGGCTCGACGAGCACGGCGTCGACCGAGGGCTCGTGGAAGAAGTTGACCAGATCGAGATCGAAGAATGCCTCGATGGCCTCCGGCCCGAACCCGGTCTCCTCGATGACCTCGCGGAGGGCGCCCACCGCGACGCGTTCGCCGGGCTCCAACGAGCCGGTGACGCATTGCCACAGCCCGGGCAGGATCCGTCCGGGTGCCCGCCGGATGAGCAGAACCTGCAGTCCGCCCTCGGAGGTGATTCGGTAGACCCAGCATTCGACGAGATCCGGGCGCAGCGGGCTCACCTCATCGACGGTTGCGCGGCGCCCGTCGGAGCGCCGAGCCGGACCGCCAGCTCGTGGAGCTGCTGCAGGTGCATGCAATCGTGAACACCCGCGAACAGGATCCATTCGCCGCAGCGAAGCCGGCCCACCAGCGGATGATCCAGCGGACAGGCGTCGGTCTCATGGCCGGCGACGCGGGTGGCAGCCCGCGCGATCAGGCGCTGGCTTCGTGCCAGCGCGGCGAGCAGGCCCTGGCGGTCGGCATCGCCCGGCCCCGGTACGCCGGGCACGACAGGCCCGGCGCGCACGGGAAACCGGCGGCCGGCGGCCAGTGACGCCGCCAGCACGAGCCCGGCCCGAGCATGAGCAACGTGACCGATGGCCTGCGACACGTTCCAGTCCTCTTCCTCGCCGGGCATCGAGAAGGCCGCCTCCGGCAGTCGCTCCACGGCCGCGGCCAGTGCGCCTGCCGTGGCCGCGAGCTGGCCTGTCAGGCCCCGGGCGGTGCCGGACCCGGCCCGGCGGCGGACCTCGCGCCGAACGCTCAGGAACTGCCCCGCGTCGATGCCGCGGTACGCGGCGACGACGTCGGGCGCGCCAGCCTCCAGCTCGTCAAGCCAGTCGTCGGCGGTCGCCGGGCCTGTTGCCGAGCCGGCCTTGGAGTCGGCCGGATGGGTCAAAGCCGCTCGTATCGCTCGACCGGGAGGACGAACACGGTCGCCCCACCGACCTCGACCTCGAGCGGGTACGGCAGGAAGAACTCGCCCGGCTCCATGATCGGCGGCATGGGATTGACGACCTGCGTGCGCGACTTGCAGTTGACCGAGATGATCTCCATGACGTCGTCCACCGCCGTCTCGTCCACGCCCAGGATGATCGTGGCGTTCGACTGCTTGAGGAACCCGCCCGACGAGTGAAGGCGGGTGGCGCGGTATTCCTTCTCGAGGAGAGCGTCGACCAGTGCACCGGCATCCTCGTGATTGACGACGGCGACGACGAGCCTCACCCGCCGAGTATAGGCGACGCTTGAGCGTGCACCGGCAGCTTTCACCCTCGGTGGGCGGCGGTTACTCTTGGCCGGTCCGCTGCGGCGAATGACGTCGAGCCGCCGGCCAGGAGAGATGCGTGACGAAGGATCCGGCGCCCGGTCCCACGAGCCCCATGACCGTCCTGACGGACATCACCGGCGCCCTCGCCCAGGGAGGCGAGCTCGATCCGACGCTCAGTCGGCTGCTCACCGTGACCACCGCGGCGGTGGCGGCTCCGGTCGGAGTGCTGTACCTCCGGTACCCGGACGGTTCGCCGCTGACCCTGGCCCTCACGATCGGCCTGGACGAGCCGCACCGGGCGGCCGTCGAGACGGCCATGACCGACGAGCAGGATGCCGTCGCTGCCGTCGCTCGCGACCGCGTCTCGAGGACGGCGTCGGCAGGCAGCTTCGTCCGGGCATCCGACGTCGCCACGGCCGATCTGCGGCCACTCGTCGTTCGCCAGGACGGGCTCGACCTGCCACTGGGAGTACTGGCCGTCGGGTGGGACGAGCCCCATGAGGTGAGCGCCGAGGAATCGGCGATCCTGGACGCCTGCGCGGCGGCGATCGCGATCGCCGTGGACCGCGGCCGCCTGGCCTCGATGATCGCCGAGCGTTCCGAATGGTTCGAGCGGATGGCCCACGCCGACCCTCTGACCGGTCTGGCCAACCAGCGCACGTTTGCCCGAATCCTCGAGCTCGAGCTGGCCCGGGCGGGTCGGCAGGGCAGCGAGGTCTCGCTGGCGATCTTCGACGTGGACGACTTCGCGGCCACGAACGCCGAGGCCGGCCACGAGGCGGGCGACGACATCCTGCGCGCGGTGGCCTCGGTCCTCGCCGAGACGGTCCGGCTGGTGGATACGGTTGCCCGACTGGGCGGCGACGAATTCGCCGTGGTCGCGCCGGGCTCGGCCGGGCTGACCGTCGCCCAGCGTGTCGTGGAGGGCATCCGCGGTCTTCAGCCGGTCGGTGGACGACCGGTGACCGTGTCCGGCGGAGTTGCCCGGTTCCCGGCCGACGGGGCCAACCCCGACGAGCTGCTTGCCGCCGCCGGGGCCGCGCTCCAGCAGGCGCGCGATTCGGGCCGAGGCACCATCGCGTCGGCGACCGCCGCCGGCGGCTGAGGACTCACGGGCAGCCGTCTGGAACGACCGCGGGGTCGACGCTCGGGTGCCGCTAGGAGGAGGCGACGCCGGCCGAGATGATCGGCGGCGTAGGAGTCGTCGCTCCCGGACCGGGCTCCAGGGTCAGCGCCACGGTGACCCCGGCGGCAGCGGGCGCACCGCTGGCGGTGAGGTAGCCGGTCCCGTCGCTGCCGACGGTGAAGGAGCCGACCGGGACGGGATCCGTCTCGGGGACGATCACCCACGCCTCGTAGACCTTGCTGCCCGTCGTGGGGGCGAGGCCGCGCATGACCATCTGCACCGAGCCGTCGTTCGAGACGACCGCGAGGCCGCCGATTGCCGGGTTGTCCTTGCTGCTCAGGATCGCACTGTGACTGCCCGCCCGGGCCGCCGCGGTCAGCACCTGCTCGACGTGCTGGCGGTAGGCCATGGCCGCGTCGAAATCCGACCGGAGGCTCAGGTTCCAGGCGCCGAGCGCGGCGATGACGATGACGGCGGCCAGTCCCAGGGCCCACCCGAATCGCGCGGGGCCAGCTGTCAGGCGAGTGGCCGGGCGGGCCGGCCCGGCCTCGGCCGACGGCGTCGGAGGTCGAGCGATCGGTTGCGGCGCGGCCGATGGGCGCGTGTCGAGGTCGCGGGCGGCGGCCGCCATGACCCGCTCGCGGAGAGCGGCCGGGGGCTCGACGAGATTGACCGATTCAGCCAGCGCGGACACCACCGATCCGAGCTCGGCGAGATCCTCATGGGAAAGTGGGCAGGTGGCCAGATGCTCGCGGACAGCCCGGTCCTCGTCGGGCTCGACCGCGCCCAGCACGAAGGCCGCGGCGAGATCGAGGACCTGCTCGTGGGTCACGGTCGATCTCCGAGGCTGCCGTCGTCGCGGGCGAGCCCCGTCCCGGGCATCGGGACGTCCCCGAGAAGGGCCCGTCGCATCGTCAGCAGGCCGAGGCGCATCCGGCTCTTGACGGTGCCGAGCGGCGTATCGGTGCGGGCGGCGATCTCCTGCTGCGTGAGCCCACCGAAGTAGGCGAGCTCGAGCGCCTCGCGCTGGACGCCGCTCAGTTGCCCCAGCGCAGAACGGACCTCCTCGCGATCGAGACCCGCGGCCACCTCCGGCCAGACGTCCGGCAGGGTGAGCGCCGCCGGCGGCAGGCTCTCCGCATCCGGCAGCTCGGTCGTGGGGCGGCGCCGCCGGAGAGTGTCGACCGCCCGGTGATGGACGATCGACAGGAGCCACGTCTTGACGCTTCCGCGACCCTCGACGTAGCGGCCGGCGTTCCGCCAGGCGCCGAGGAAGGCCTCCTGGACGACATCCTCTGCCGTGGACGTGTCCGTCGTGATGCGGAAGGCGATCGAGTAGGCCATCGTTCGGTAGCGGTCGTACAGCTCTTCCAGCGCGTCGAGTTGACCGGCGGCGACGCGCTCGAGCACGGCTCGGTCGGCGTCGTCCGCCAGCGACGGTTGGCGGCCCGCGCCCGGAGCCCCGGCGTCCGTCATGGACTGGTGCGCACGGGGGGTACTTTCGGTTCATCCGCGACCGGCCGATCCGCTGCCGGCCGATCGGTCCACGCCCCCGCCCGCGCGCCCATCAGCGGCCCCGCGAGCTCCGGAAGACGGTCGACCAGCGCGGCGCGAATCGCCTCGAAGACGTCGTCCGCCGGCACGGCCGCGTCGATGACGACGAAACGCGACGGTTCGTGGCGGGCAAGGTCGAGGAACCCGGACCGCACTCGTCGATGGAATGCGGCGTCGAAACCGGACTCGAAACGGGTCAGCTCGTCGGCTGGCTTTCGGGCCAGGCCGGTCTCGATGGGCAGGTCCAACAGGATCGTCACGTCGGGGATCAGGCCGCCGGTCGCGAGGCGCTCGATCGTGCGCAGGTCGTCGAGTGGCAGCCCAGCGCCGTAGCCCTGGTAGGCGAGCGTGGAATCGGCGTAGCGGGTGCAGACGACGACGGCTCCGCGGGCCAGCGCCGGCCGGATGACCTCAGCGACCAGCTGGGCCCGGGCGGCGTTGAAGAGCAGGGCGTCGGCCAGCGGATGGATCGTCCCGGCGGATCCAGCGCGTCCCAGCAGCAGGTCCCTGATCCGCTCGCCGAGCATCGTCCCGCCCGGTTCTCGAGTGAGCGTCACCGGGACGCCCGCATGCTCCAGGACCGACTGGATGGACTGGGCCTGGCGGGTCTTGCCGGCTCCCTCGGGCCCCTCCAGCGTGATGAGCCGGCCGGGCGGGGCCGGGGTTCCGGGCGTGGTCACCATCCGAGTGTAGCGGCCGGGCAGGCTCCCGACCGCCGGATCGGGCAGCCGTACCATGAAGCTCGCATGATCCGCGTCGCCTCGCTCGCCGCCGCGTTCGGCCTCGTCCTGCTCCTCCCGGCGGCCGCCCTGGCTCACCCGCTGGGCGATTTCACGATCAACCACTTTGCCGGCATGCGCGTCGGTGTCGATCGGATCGGACTCGACGTGGTCATCGACTGGGCGGAAATCCCCACCTTCGGCGAGCGTCAGCGGATGGATACGGACGGCGACGGCCAGGTTTCCGACGCAGAGACCGAGTCCGAACGGCAGGTCGCCTGCACGAGCCTGGCCTCGCGCCTCACGCTCAATGTCGCCGGGCAACCGCTGGGCTTGTCCGTCGAGGCGGCCGGCCTGAGCTTTCCGCAAGGGGCCGGAGGCCTGTCCACGATGCGGCTGGTATGCGAGTACCTGGCGCTCCTGCCGTCGCCGCTGACCGCCGGGACGGCCGTCCATTTCGCCGACGGGTCCAGCCCAGGCCTCATCGGCTGGCGGGAGATCGTCGTGACCGGCGATGGCGTCACGCTCTCGGGCGCCGCGACCCCGACCCAGAGCGTGTCCGGGCGGCTGACGAGCTATCCGCAGGATCTCCTGTCGGTCCCACTGGCCATGGCCGGGCTGACCGTGGCCGCCACACCCGGCGGGCCGGGAGTGCCGGCACCGTGCATCGCCGATGCGTTCGCGCTGGTGGCCGCGCCGACCGCGGCGACGCCAGGCTTTGGTTGCGCGCCCGCCGCCATTCGGGCGGAGCAGGCCGCGGCACCGCCGGGAGAGGCGCCACTACCGCGGATTCCCGCTCCGGCCGGGGCCGTTCCCGGCGGCGTCGGGAGCGAGATCTCGAGTCTCCTCCAGACTCGCGACCTGACGGCACCCATCGTCATCGCGTCGCTGTTGACGGCCATGGGTCTCGGCGCGGCGCATGCCCTGACGCCGGGGCACGGGAAGACCGTCATGGCCGCCTACCTCGTCGGCACCCGTGGGACCGCCCCGCAGGCCGTGGCGCTGGGCCTGACCGTGACGATCGCGCACACCGCCGGCGTCCTGCTCCTGGCCCTGATCGTCCTGTCGGTCAGCCGGGTGACGCCCGAGGTGTTCAATCATGCCGCCGGCATCGTCTCGGGACTGCTCGTCGTGAGCATCGGCAGCTGGCTCTTCCTCCGTCAGGGGTTTCCCGTCCTCCGGGCACGGCTGGCACCCGCCGACCGCCGCCACCCCGCCGCCTACGACGATCCTGCCGCCCGCCACGACCCTGCCGCCCACCACGACCACGACCGCCACGAGAGCGAAATATACGGCCATGGCGGCGTCGAACACCGCCATGACTCGTCGGCCGGCGAGCCGCTGACCTGGCGGAGCCTGTTCGCGCTGGGGTTGTTCGGCGGTCTCGTGCCGTCGATCAACGCCCTCATCATCCTGCTGGCGACCCTTGCCACCGGCCGGGCGGCCTACGGGGTCGTCCTCGTCGTCGCCTTCGGGGCAGGCATGGCGATCGTCCTCGGCGGCACCGGCCTGGGGCTCGTCTACGCCAGCCGCTGGATGGCCCGTAGCCCGTCGGCGTCGCCTCTGGGTCGGATCGCCCGCCTGGCGCCGGCGATCACATCGATCGTGATCATCGTCGTCGGCGTCCTGATCACCGGCCAGGCGATCCTCGGCGCCCAGCCGCTCTGAGCGAGGGGGTGGGGTCCCGGCCGCGACGGCCTCGTCTGCTACCCTGACGTCCGATGCGCGACCTGACCGAGCGAGCCCTCGACACCGCCGCAGGTCGCGGTGCAACGTATGCCGACATCCGCGTCGTGCGCCGCCTGGAAGAGTCGATCGCGATCAAGTCCGGCCGGGTGGAGGGGGTCGCATCCGGCGATAGTGAGGGGTTCGGCGTCCGGGTCCTCGTGGGCGGCGCGTGGGGCTTCGCGAGCTCCCATCGACTGGACGCCGACGAGGTCGATCGAGTGGCCGGCGAGGCCGTCCGTATCGCCCGGGCGTCGGCGACCGCGCTCCGCCATCCGGTGGTTCTGGACGATCGCCCGCCCGCTCGCGGCAGCTTCGAGACGCCGGTCGAGGAGGATCCCTTCTCGCTTGCGCTCGAGACGAAGATCGGCGACCTGCTCGCGGCCGACGCGGCCGCCAACCGCGTCAAGGGCATCGCCTACACGGAGTCCATGTACGGTGCCCAGCGCGAGTGGAAGACGTTCGCGGCCAGCGACGGCTCGTTCACCGAGCAGACGATCACCCATGTCGGCTCGGCCGTGGAAGCCAACGCCACGGAGGGCGACGAGCTCCAGCGGCGAAGCTATCCGGACAACGGCGGCGGCTGGCAGGCCGGCGGGTACGAGTGGGTGCGGCAGCTGGACCTGGCCGGCAACGCCGAGGCCTACGCCGAGGAGGCGGTGGCTCTCCTGGCGGCGCCACAGTGTCCGCCGGGACGGCGGACCATCATCCTGGATCCCTCGCAGCTGTACATGCAGGTCCACGAGTCGTGCGGCCACCCCTCAGAGCTGGACCGAGTCTTCGGCACGGAGGCTAGCTACGCCGGGACCAGCTTCCTCACGACCGACAAGCTGGAGGAGGGCTTCCGGTACGGCTCGGACCTCGTCACGATCGTCGCCGACGCCACGGCCGCCGGGGGCATGGGCACGTTCGGCTGGGACGACGAGGGCGTCGCGGCGCAGGCCATCCCGCTGGTCAAGGACGGCATCTTCAGCGGCTACCTCTCGTCCCGGGAGACCGCGCCGCGGATCGGCCGCCGGTCCGGTGGGTCGATGCGGGCGGATGGCTGGAACCGGATCCCGCTCATCCGGATGACCAACGTCAACCTGCTGCCGGTCGATGGCATGAGCCTGGACGACGTCGTGGCCGACACGGACGACGGGCTCTACCTGGCCCAGTGCCGGAGCTGGTCGATCGACGATCGCCGGCTCAACTTCCAGTTCGCGACCGAGGTCGCCTACGAGATCATCGGCGGCAAACGGGGTCGGCTGCTGAAGAACCCGACCTATACCGGGATCACGTACGAGATGTGGCGATCGTGCGACGCGATCGGCGACGCCTCGAGCTATCGCATGCTGGGCACGCCGAACTGCGGCAAGGGCGAGCCGACCCAGGTTGGCCACATCGGCCACGCGGTCTCCGGCGCCCGGTTCCGGGACGTCCAGGTGGGAGTCCTCAAGTAGTGGCCGACGAGCGGTGACGGCCGACCGCCCGATGGACTGGCTGGCCACCGCCGAACGAGCGGTGGGCCTGGCGAGCGCCGCAGGGGCAACCGAGGCCGAGGCCCTGGTCACCGCCGACGACGCGCAGCTCACCCGGTTCGCGAACAGCGAGATCCATCAGAACGTCGCCGAGACGAACATCCACCTCAACCTGCGGTTCGCGATCGGCAAGAGGATCGGCGTGGCCTCGACCGGCCGGGTCGACGACGAGGGCCTGCAGCAGGTCGCCGAACGAGCGGGCGCCATCGCCCGGAACGTCGAAGAGCTCGCCGACTGGGGCGGCTTACCCGGTCCAGACGGGACGCCGATCGCCGACCTCGCGGCGGCCTTCTCCACGGCAACCGCGACGTTCACGCCGGAGCTGCGGGCAGAGGCCGTCCGCGCGGCAATCGCTGCGTCCGACGTCGCCGGCGCCACCGCCTATGGCTCGTTCGCGACGACGACCGAGCGGATCGCGGTCGCCAATTCCAAGGGCATCGGCGCGGTCCAGGAGCGGACGTGGGCGCATTTCATCACGGTGTCGATGGGCCCCGACGGCGGCTCCGGCTACGCCGAGACGGCGGCCGTGGATGCCACCACGATCGACGCGGGGGCCCTGGGCCGGGAGGCCGCCGAGAAGGCCCGGGCGAGTGCCAATGCCCGCCCGGTCGATCCTGGCGACTACCCGGTCGTGCTCGAGGAGTACGCCGTCATCGACCTCCTGGACATGCTCGGCTACCTCGGCTTCAGCGCGCTCGCCGTGCAGGAGGAGCGGTCGTTCGTCGAGATCGGCAAGCGGATCGGCTCCGAGCTCGTCTCGATCGTGGACGACGGCGCCGAGCCGACCGGCCTGCCGATGGCGTTCGACTACGAAGGCGTGGCCAAGCAGCGGGTTTCTCTGGTGGACGCCGGCGTCTGTCGAGGCGTGGTCTACGACGTGCAGACTGCGGCCCGCGACGGCGTCCGCTCGACGGGCCACGGCCTGCCCGCTCCAAACCCGTACGGCCCATTCCCACTGAACATGCTCATGGACGCCGGAGACACCCCGCGGGACGAGCTGGTCGGCGGCATGGACCGGGGCCTCCTGGTGACGCGTTTCCACTACACCAATCCGGTCCATCCCAAGCTGGCCATCGTGACCGGCATGACCCGCGACGGCACCTTCCTGGTAGAAGACGGACGGATCGTCGCCCCGGTCCGCAACCTCCGCTTCACCCAGAGCTACCTGGATGCCCTGGCCGGTGTGATGGCGGTGAGCCGCGAGCGGCGTACCCTCAAGGGGTTCCTGGGCGGCTCGGTCGTGCCGGCGCTCCGGATCGAGGCCTTCACCTTCACCGGCGCCACGGAGCACTGAGATGATGCTCGGCGATGACCGCTGGGTGTGCGGGACGTGTCGGTCCATCAACACCCGTCGATCCGACCATTGCTATCAGTGCCATGCGCCTCGCCACGTGGTGGAGGTGGATCCGCACGACATTCCGGGCAGCGGCCACCCGACGGCGACACCGCCCCCGCCGGTCAGCCCGTACCGCAGCGCCCGCCAGCGGGCGATCTTTGCCGCCAGCCTGATCCTCGCCGCGTCGGCTGCCTCGTTCTTGGGCTGGGTCGCCCAGAGCCAGGCCATCCTGACCGCAATCGACGTGCAGGCGAGCGCCACTCCTGAGGATGCGACGGCTGTCGCCACATCCGCTCTGGACGCGATCATCCCGGTCAGCCACCTCCAGGTGCCACTCACGGCCCTGTGGGTCCTTCTCGCCGTGGGAGCGCTCGTTGCCTGGTCCGCCTGGCTGAGCCGGGTCGTCGACAACCTGCCCGCGCTTGGGGTGGGCTACGCGCGGGTCTCGCCCCAGATCGCCTTCATCGAGAACTTCCTGATGGGCCGCAATCTGTACAGCATGCCGGCCAGGGCTCGGGAGGTGATCCAGAAGCTGCACCCAGCCGGTGGCGGCGACGAGGTCCTTGCACTGGCCTGGGTGGCGCTCTTCGGCAGCGTCATCGGCGGCCGGGTGGGTTTCTATGTGGCACGCATCCTGGCCGGCTCCGAGGAGGACTACCTCCGCGCCCGGATCGTCGTGGGTGGCCTGACCACGCTCGTCGCCATCGCCGGTTACGTCCTGGTGGTCGCGGTCATTCAGCGTGTCGAGCGCCTGGCCAACGAGCGGTCGGCGGGAGCCGGGGCGCTGGTCGCTGCCGGTGCCGCCTCGCCCGCCGGTGCCGCCTCGCCCGCCGGTGCCGCCTCGCCCGCCGGTGCCGCCTCGCCCGCCGGTGCCGCCCCGGTCATTTCCGGCGGACCGGCCCCGGGAGCGACGGCCGAGCCCACGGCAGCCCCAGCGACGGCCGCCGCCGAACCATCGCCGCCGCCGGCCCTCGTCGGACCGGCCTCGACATATGCGGCCGGGCGAACGGTGGAGTTCCTGGCGCAGCGCGCGTCCGCATCGCCGCGGGGCACGCCGGCCGGCGGGACGCCATCGGCCGGCGGGACGCCATCGGCCGGCGGGACGCCCTCGGCCGGCGGGACGCCCTCGGCCGGCGCAGCTTCTTTGCCCGGTGCGGCTTCTTCGCCGGGCGAGTCCGCCGAACCTGGCCCGGCCGACGCGTCGCCGGACGAGCCACGGCGTTTCGCCTGAGCAGGGCGAGCCATGGCCGACGGCCCTTCCATCCGCGAGCGGCTTGGCTGGCCGCCATCGCCCGAGCTCCATCGGAAGATTCGCAGGCTCTGGCAGCGCCACTCGATCGCGGAGGACCGGCGCGACATCGACGAGCTGATCGCCACGCTGACCCCAGATTGCGTGTACGAGCTGGCGGCCGCCAACCAGCGCTGGGAAGGCCACCAGGGCGCCCGCGAGTTCTACGGAACGCTGTTCGCGGCGTTTCCGGACAACCGTTTCGACCTGACCGACATCGTGATCGGACCGCAGGGAGTGATGGAGGTCGCGACGCTGACCGCGACGCATCGGGGCCCGTTCGCGGGCCTCCCGCCGACGGGCCGCCCGGTGCGCCTGACGGTCGTCATCCACTTCCCCTGGGATCCGGAGGCCGAGCTGTTCACGGGCGAGCGGATCTACCTGGACCGGGGCGAGCTCGGCTAGGGCCGCGACGACATCAGAAGTACCGGGTGGTTTCGGCCGGGGCGGTCCTATACTCGCGAGCCGGGCCGCCGTCACGAATCGTCCACACGCGCCATTGCCATTGCAGAACGAGCGCCGTCAACGAGGCAACCCCGAATGACCAGCGACGTCTGGATCTGCGGCTCATGCCGATCGGTCAACACCCGGCGGTCCGGCCAGTGCTACGCCTGCCACGCCTGGCGGGACGCGGTCGCCGTTGCGCCGGCTGACGTCGGGTCACTGATTTCGGTGGTCAGTCAGGGGACTGCAGCCCCGGCGCCTGTCGGCCATCGATACCGAAGTGCCCGCTGGCGTGCCCTGGCGGCAAGTATCCTGATCATCGCGATAGCTGTGACGCTTCCGGTCCTGTGGTGGTACACGAACCGATCGCTCGGCGCCCTCCAGGAAGGCAATGCCGAGCTGGCCAACTCCATCGCGGCCGAGGAGCGGCCGATTCTCATCGGCTACGCGGGGATCGTCATCCTCGCCTTCGTCGCGTGGGCGGCATGGCTGAGCAGGGTCGTCGACAACCTGCCGGCCCTGGGAGTCGGCTATTCCCGTGCCACCCCGCGGATGGCGTTCATCGAGAGCGTTATCCCAGTGTTCAACCTCTTCCGGCTTCCGGCCCGTGTCCGCGAGGTGACGCGCCTCCTGCATCCGCAGGGCGGTGGCGACGGCCTCATCGCCGCCGCATGGCTCGTGATGTTCGCCGGCTGGGTGATCCTGGCCGTCGGATTCAGGCTACTCGTTGCCGCCCAGATGATCGATGAATCTGCGGACCCCCTTCCGACGTTCTCTGCACTTCGCGCAATCGCGCTCGGCAGCACGTCGATCGGGTTGCTGATCGTCGTCGCGGTGATCAGGCGCGTCGAGGCGTTGGCCGAGGCTCGAACCCGGGATCTGGCGCCGGCCGGGACTGATGCCGCGGCGGCTCCGCTCTCACTGCCGGTCGCGATGGTCCCGGATTCGGCTCCTGGCACTGGAGGCCGCGAGCCGTCCTGGCGAGCGGGGCCTGCGTCCACGTTCGCGGCCGGTCGCACCGTGCAATTCCTCGCCGGTCGAGCGGCTGCCGGATCACCACGGGCCGGCTCGGACGCCGAGGACTGGGACGAGCCGAGTCTGGGCCACCCGGCGCCGAACAGCGAGGCATCCCCGGACGAGCCAGAGCCTGGCGACAGGATCCACCTCGATCGAGCCTAGTTCGCCCCGGTCGGCCCTCAGGCGGCGCATCGACGGCGGCCACAACGCAGTGGCCGTCCACTCGAACTCGTCGTGCACATGTTCCTGGTTACCGCGTCCATCTCACGGCGGAGGCGAAACTCGATGCGCGTCACGCAACGATTCCGAGACGAATGTGCACGCTCGCCGCTCGATTCGGTCGATTCCGCGCGCCGGTCACACACGTTCGTCCCGCTTCTGTTGCGGGATCTGCAACCCGTGGGTGGACCTGGCGCCGGCCGACCGCGGCCCTTACCGCCAGGCCGCCCGGGCGGCGTCCGGATACAACCTGACCCGGCGATAGGGCTCCCGTCCGCGCGATCGCGACAGGATGTTGGCCCGCTCCGCCATCTGGTGCTGGAGCCTGCGGATGTAGGCGTTCTGCGGCGACAGCTCGACCGGCTCGGACCGTCGCACGACGAGCCCGATGGCCTCCTCCGTCTCGCGCATCGCAGCCTCCCGCGGGTCGAGCTCGAGGGCGAAGATCGAGGTGAGGCTGGCCTGCATCTGCTGGGTCGTGTTCGCCTTGAGGACGTAGATCGGCATCGCCCGCTCCTCGGCCTCACGGAGCATCGGCGTCTTCTGGCGGTACTCGGACTTGAGGGTCATGACGACGTCCGCCTCGTCGACGTCGCGGGCGATGACCACCGGCAGCTGCAGCTCGCGGACCGACTGCTCGAGCCGCTTGCGGCTGATCCCCTGGGGCAGCACACGGAGGGTCGGCAGGGCGCCGGCGCCCTCGACATGCAGGACGCTGCCGTCACCCTCGTCCGCCTCGTCCGGCTCTTCCGGTTCGGGCCCGTCCGCCCGGCCCAGGTCCGGCTCGGCCGCCAGGTCGTCGGCGTTGACGGGGCCTGTTCCCTCCTCCGCCTTCAGGGCGTTCAGGGCTCGCGCGGCCTGGTCGCGCCACGCCCGTTGCCGCTCCCGCTCGCGCGCATCACGAGCGCGCTCGTCCGCGGCTGCGGCGCCCGCCGCGCCGCGCTCAAGGGGCCCGCGGTCGGCAATATCACCGGCAACGAACGGCCGCTCCTCCGGCCTGACCGTGAGGCCGCCGGCGCCACGGAGGCCCACCGCCGGCGGTGTCGCAAGTCGCTCGCCGGGCAGCATGCCACGCTCAACCGGGCCGATGTTCAGGGCGCTCTCCGACCCCTCCGGGCCGGCGTCGGGGCCGGCGCGCGGCGCACCCTCGCGGCCCGAGCCGCCGCGGGTCTGGCGCCAGCCGCCCGATGCGCCCGGCCGGTAGCCCGGTCGGAATCCGCCGCGATCCGCCTCGCGATAGCCGGGCCCCGCCCCGTAGCCGCCGGTGCGGTAGGCCGAGTCGCCCCGCCAGCCCGGCTCCATCCGCCACGGCTGGCCCGTCCCCACCAGGCCGGCAAAACGCTCCGCACCCAGCTGCTCGCGCGGGGAGGGGCGCGGTCGTGCCTGGGACCGGTGGACGCCCTCCTCGTCGCGCCAGCGCAGCTCCGGCGCGATCGGGTCGCCGCGGAGCATCGCGTCGACCGTGTCCGCTACGTCGGGATGGGTCGTCACCCGGTCGCGATCCTGGATCTCGATGACGACGTCGAACGTCGGCGGCGCCTTGCGCTCCAGGACGCTCTTCTGCGTCCGCCGCCGGCGCGCCTCCTCGTCGCCCAGGGTGACGCTCTGAATGCCGCCGATCAGGTCGGACAGCGTCGGGTTGAGCATGAGGTTGTCCAGGGTGTTGCCGTGGGCCGTGCCGATCAGCTGGACGCCGCGCTCGGCGATCGTCCGGGCGGCCACCGCCTCCAGCTCGGTGCCGATCTCGTCGATCACGATCACCTGGGGCATGTGGTTCTCGACCGCCTCGATCATCACCTCGTGCTGCATCGACGGCGTGCGAACCTGCATCCGGCGGGCCTTGCCGATGGCCGGATGGGGAATGTCACCATCGCCCGCAATCTCGTTGCTGGTGTCGACCACCACGACGCGCATGCCGAGGTCGTCGGCAAGGACGCGTGCGGCCTCGCGGAGCATCGTCGTCTTGCCGATGCCAGGGCGGCCCATGATCAGGATGCTCTTCCCGCTCTCGACGAAGTCCTGGATGATCTCGATCGTCCCGAAGACGGCCTTGCCGATCCGGCAGGTTAGGCCCACGACCTTGCCGGTCCGGTTGCGAATGGCGCTGATCCGGTGGAGCGTGCGCTCGATGCCCGCGCGGTTGTCTTCGCCGAAGCTGCCGATATGGTCGACCACATGGGCGATGTCGGCCTCGCTGACCTCTCGCCGGAGGAGCGTCACCTCACTGTTAGGAAACCGCGCCTCAGGCCGACGGCCCAGATCCAGGACGACCTCGATGAGCTGCTCCTGGTCGGTCAGCTCGTGGACGGCCGCGACCACCTCCTCGGGCAAGGCCGAGAGGAGCAGGTCCAGGTCATCCATCGTTTCTCGACTGCGCTCCGTCGGTGACATGGCGCCTCCCTGGGAACCGGATGGCCGGTCCACGTCCTGGTGCGTCGCCTGGTCCGCGCGCGCCCGCGCCTGTCTCGCCATCTCCGCGCTCCTCAGCGGACCGCCGGCACGAGAGCCGGTTCGGCGACCCGCACGAGGGTCTCCTTCATGAGCAGCGTCACCGTGGCGATCGCGGCGAAGCCATGGTCCTCCAGCACGCGATCGATCGGGTTCTCGTAGGTTCGCACCGGTGCGAACACGCCGTGGTCGTGGCGATGGCCGCCCTCCCGGCTCGTCCTGGAGGCGATGATCCCCAGCGCATACCGCACGAGATCGGTCGTGTCCACGCCGGGCCGGGCAAGGACCTTCAGGTAATGCGGCTGGTCTTCCTTGGCCACCCCGATCTGGACGAAGCCGTCGAGGAGCGTGCCGTCCCGGCCCCCATCTGGTGTCTCCTGGACGAAGGCCTCGACGTCGGCGAACCGGAGGATCGGCGCCAGCGACGAGCGAGGCACCCGCCACGCCGTCCCCTGGCGCTCCCAGTCGGCCAGCCGGATCGCTTCCAGCCGCTGGACGGGCTGCGGCGTCGCCGTTGCGTACAGTCGCGACAGGGCCAGCGCGTCGATCGCCGCCGTGGGCCGGATGTTCCGGGCGGCTGCCTCTTCGTCCGACCACGGTTCGGGCAGCTCGGCACCGGCCGGCCGCGACAAGACGATCTCGGCTCCGTAGCGGGCGAACCCGGCCTGCATGAACATCTCGACGTTGCCATCGGCGTCGGCGCAGGCGACATGGAAGCGCACCGCGCCGCGCTTGACCCCGTCGCGAAGGAGATGCTGGACCAGGCGGAAGCGGATGTCTCCTGCCTCGGCCTGGCCGATCGCATCGAGCTCGACGATCGTCCAGTCGTCACTGTGGCTCTCGCGCTCGACGCGGAGGAGGCCGGCCAGCCGGCCATCGTCCTCGAAGACGTACAGCAGGTCGCTCGGGCTGAACGCACCCAGGGGCAACCGGAAGAGGCTGAACATGCCGATCGGCGGGCCGCTCACCGGCAGCCCCAGGGACCTCGTCGACTGCCCGTCGTTCTGGCACAGCCGAGACAGCTCGCCGAGGGCGGCCAGGTCGGTCAGCCGTGCCATGCGGACCTTGCCCGAGCGAGCGCTCATCGGGTCTGTCCGGCTCGTCGCGTCGGGTGATGGCGGCGGCCACTGCCCTCGCCCGGGTCGTCGTGCTCGGCCGCCATCGTGGCAACCAGGCGGTGGAACCGGGTCTCGCCGGCCAGCTCGGGATGGAACGCGGTGGCGAGGACGTTGCGCTCGCGCACGGCAACGATCCGCCCATCGTCGAGCCGCGCGAGGACGTCCACGCCGGGTCCGGCGCGCCGGACGACGGGCGCCCGAATGAAGACGCCGTGAACAGGTTCCGACCCGAGCATGGGGACCTTGACGTCGGCCTCGAAGGAATCGAGCTGGCGGCCGAACGCGTTGCGCTCGACGGTCACGTCCAGGAGGGGGAAGACCGGCTCCTCTCCGTCGCCGATCTCCCTGGACAGGAGGATCATGCCGGCGCACGTGCCAAAGAGCGGTGCGCCGGACTCGGCAAGCCGGCCGATCGGCTCGCGCAATCCCCAGCGATCGATCAGGCGACGCTGGGCCGTGCTCTCGCCGCCGGGCAGGACGAGACCCGCGACGCCTTCGAGGTCTGCGGGCTGCCGGACCTCGACGGTGTCGACGCCGATCGAGGAGAAGGTACGGACGTGTTCGATGAACGCGCCCTGAACCGCCAGGACACCGATCTTCATGGCTGGGCTCCGGTCGCCGCGATCGTGGGCGGTCGGCCTACCAGCCGCGGACGGCCAGGCGCTCCTGCTCGGGTAGCGTCTCGAGCGCAATGCCTCGCATGGGCGCGCCGAGACCCTTGCTCACGTCGGCCAGGATCTTGGGGTTGTCGTAGTTCGTCGTCGCCTGAACGATCGCGTTGGCCATCCGGGCGGGGTCCTCGCTCTTGAAGATGCCGGAGCCCACGAAGACGCCCTCCGCGCCGAGCTGCATGGCGAGCGCGGCGTCAGCTGGCGTGCTGATTCCCCCGGCCACGAAGTTGACCACGGGCAGCTTCCCGTCGCGGGCGACGCGCTGAACAAGGTCCAGCGGGGCCTGGAGCTCCTTGGCGGCCACGAACAGCTCGTCTCCGCGCAGGCCCTGCAGCCGACGGATGCCGGCATGGACCGCCCGGATGTGGCGGACGGCTTCCACGATGTTGCCGGTCCCGGCCTCGCCCTTGGTCCGGATCATGGCGGCACCCTCGGCGATCCGGCGGAGCGCCTCGCCGAGGTCGCGGCAGCCGCACACGAAGGGGATCTTGAACGCGTGCTTGTCGATGTGGTTGGCCTCATCGGCCGGGGTCAGCACCTCCGACTCGTCGACGTAGTCGACCCCGAGCGCCTCCAGGATCTGGGCCTCCACGAAGTGGCCGATGCGGGCCTTCGCCATCACCGGGATCGTGACGGCGGCCATGATCCCCTCGATCATCGACGGGTCGCTCATCCGGGCCACGCCGCCAGCCGCCCGGATGTCCGACGGCACGCGCTCGAGGGCCATCACGGCCACCGCACCGGCCTCTTCGGCGATCTTGGCGTGTTCGGGTGTGACGACGTCCATGATGACGCCGCCCTTGAGCATCTGGGCGAGCCCCGTCTTGGTGGCCCAGGTGGACGTCTCGACGGTCATGCTGAGGTGTTCCTCTGATCTGCCGCGCCCGCTGCCCGCCGTGCTGGCCCCGGGGTCCTCGCCCGTTCGAGTAGGTCGGGTCGCAACGCGCCGCTGAATTATTGCACGAGGCGCCCGCCAGCCCGATCCGAGGCGAGACAGTCAGCCTAGTAGACGCACTGCCAACAGACGGTCGCGGACCAGAGGATCGTGTAGGTCGAGGAGCCGTACTGGTTGGAGGCGCGAACGAGGTACGCCGAGTACGGGCCGGGGCCCGGGAGTTCGCCCTCCTCCCTCCAGCTGATCACCGTGGATCGTTTGGTACCGTCGAGCGTGGCGATCACCTTCACGGCCCCACTGGGGATCTTCGTTCCCGAGACGACACACGGCTGCCCGTTGTTCGCGTCCGAGTAACGAGGGCACGGGATCATGCCGAAGACGCGGAACTTCGTCGCGTAGCCGGCGGGTTCGACCCACGTCGCCCGGTACTCGATCAATTTCGAGTAGGGTCCCGTCATGGTCTCCCTGACGAGCTTGTACGTCGCGCCTGACGGCGCCGGTGGCGGGACCGCATACGTCACCGTGCGCGTTCCGTCGGGCGGACTTGTCACCGCGCCTGCCGCGTCTGTTGCGTCGAACGAGAAGGTGACCTTGCCGGGCACCACGCCGAGCTTCAGGAGATCGGCGGTGCACGTCCAGTTGTCGGCGGCGTCCGGCCTCCTCGCGACGCACGCGGCCCTCGACTTGCCTGAAGAGATGACGACATAGTCGATCCGAGCCACAGAGCCCGTCGCGGTTGCGGAAAGCTTCACCCGATACGTCTTGACCGTGGCGTTCGTCTTCGGGCTCGCCCACGAGGCGACGGTCGCATCGGGGGTCGGCGAGGCGGGCGTTCCAGCACTGGCACCGGCGCTGGCTGCGACATTGAGCGTCGCGGACGCCGTTCCGCCCGAGGCGGACGGGCTCGAGGCCGAGCCGCATGCGGCAAGGACCGCTCCACACAGGACCAACCCGGCGAGTTGGGTCGATCGGCTCAGGCGTCTCATGTTCGGCAACCCTCAGCGGCCCTCGCAGCGCGACACGTCGATGCTCAAGACGCAGAGGATCGCCCATTGTGACGCGAACACTCGGCCATGCAGGTACGCTCGGCAGATGCTGAGAGCTGCACGAGCCGATCGCCAGTATCTCAACCGCGACGCAGCCGGCGGGCTCGTGATCACAACGGGTGGCCTCGGCTGGACCGTCCTCCTCAGCGAATTCGTCACAAGGTTTACGCTGCGCGCACCCTTTGACGGCGC
>WNFU01005510.1_pt1 | contig 37661 bp, 33 predicted proteins | sample 5400121 | NCBI WGS metagenome assembly WNFU01 (sample SAMN13153360, study PRJNA577476) | soil metagenome | isolation source: 100 cm soil or saprolite under grassland replicate 1 | place: USA:California | collected 2016-06-15
CCGCCTGCCTGACTCACATGCTGATGGAACCAGACTCCTCCGGGCCACTTATCGGTGCTAGCGGAGCCATAAGCGGTGTCTTGGGAGCGTTTTTCATCTGCAATCCCACTGCACGCATAACGTTGGTTCTTGAGCCGGTGCTCATTTATTTTCTGCGCCGGCTTACAATCCGCCTGCCTGCTTGGGTTTTCCTACCCGTGTGGCTTTTTCTACAGATTTCGTTGGGTCTAAAACCGCATGGTTCAAACGTGGCGTTCTGGGCTCATGTCGGAGGATTTCTGGCCGGATCGATGACGAGTATCGCAGTATACAACTACATTCCCGAAGCTAATGCTTCGAGAAAAAAACCTTGTGCTTGACAGCACTGGAAGAAAACACGCTTTGACCTATCATTTCCTGCTTGCTTGGGATTCGTAAAATTGGACCAACCGCAATAGATTTTTTCCTCTATCTTTATCTCTTACCCGCACGAAGATGTATTAGAACCAAGCTATCGGGGGAAACTCTGGACCCGAACGTTCTTATTTTCGGTGCCAGCGATGCGAAAAATACAAAACCAGCTTATCGACCGCACGCTTGAGTTTTGGCAAACTCGCACTTCACACACACTCACCCGCGAAGACGCCCGTGAAATGGTCGAGAACATTACTGGCTTCTTCCGAATCCTTCGGGAGTGGGAAGTCGCCGATCAGCCTGCTGCCACGCATAGAGAGATGACTAGAGAGGAACTGTAATTTGACCGAAAACCCGAATGACTGAGCCTTTTTGATTTGTTGTTCGAGAGGGCCGTCGGAACTCATACTGTCGTGCTTGACAGAAAGCTTATCATGAAACATAAACTCACATAATGTCGAAGTTCACAGGTAACGCTATGGTCAGGGCCAACAGCCAGAATGAACGCAAGGCCACGATCTATGCCCGCGTTTCTTCCAAGGAGCAGGAAAAGGAAGGTTTCTCGATCCCGGCACAATTGAAACTGCTGACGGCCTATGCGGTTGAAAAAGGCTTCACCGTGGTGCAGCAGTACGTGGATGTAGAGACTGCGAAAAGAGCAGGGCGCAGTGGTTTCACCGCGATGGTGGAATTTTTCAGAGAACAATCCAAGGCCAAGATACCAGCGAATCCCTGCCGCGTACTGCTCGTTGAAAAAACCGACCGACTTTACCGCAACCTTAAGGACTGGGTCACGCTTGACGAACTCGACCTAGAAATCCATTTCGCGAAGGAAAATGTGGTTTTTTCTCATGACTCCCGTTCTTCTGAGAAGTTCATACATGGGATCAAAGTCCTTATGGCTAAGAACTACATCGAAGAGACCAAGAAAGGGATGCTGGAAAAGGCCGAACAAGGTATCTATCCATCGTTTGCCCCTTTAGGGTACATAAACGTCCAGTGTGGCGATAAGCGCTTTATTCAGCCCGACCCGGCGCTTGCACCTGTCATTCGCCAGCTCTTCGAGTGGTATGCGACAGGTAACCACTCCTTGTTGGATGTGGCCCGAAAAGCCAACTCCGAAGGTTTGACTTACCGGAAGACTGGAAACATCGTCGGCAAGAGCACTGTCCACAAGATTCTAATCAACCCGATCTACCACGGTGAGTTCGACTGGGCAGGGAAACGTTATAAAGGATTACACGAGCCAACCGTTAGCCGGGAATTATTCGACCGGGTTCAAGAGATTTTGACTGATAAGGGCCACTGCCGGAGACGACCGCATACGTACGAGTGGCCTTTCCAAGGACTTGTGTTCTGTGGTCATTGCGGCTGTGCACTCACAGCAGAGATCAAGAAGGGACGATACGTCTATTATCACTGCACAGGCTATAAGGGCAAATGTCCAGAAAAGTATGTTCGTGAAGAAGAACTGGCCCGGCAATTCGGTGAGGCACTCCGCTTAATCCGAATGGAGAAAGAAGTGCTTGAATGGGTCGTCACGGCACTCAAAGAAAGTCACGGCGATGAGAAACGCTATCATGATGAGATGATTGGCAAACTCCAAAAGGAATACCAGAAGCTACAGGACCGAATCGATGCGATGTATGTGGATAAGCTTGACGCCAAAATTACCCAGGAGTTCTTTGACCGTAAAAATAGCGATTGGCGTACTGAGCAGGCTGAAATTCTCCGTAAGATCGAAAAACACCAGAATGCAAACTCATCCTACTTAGAAGAAGGTGTTCAGCTTCTCGAACTCACCCAAAAGGCCGCCAGTCTTTACGAAAAGCAAGAAATGAAAGAAAAACGCTGCATTCTCGATTTTGTATTCTCGAACTGCCGTTGGAAAGACGGCGCTCTGATCCCTAACTACCGAAAACCTTTTGATATACTTACGCTTACGAACTCTACCTACCAAAAGAAAAAGGCCACTTCTCGGGTGAAAAATGGCCTTTCTGAAATCTGGCTCCCCGGGAGGGACTCGAACCCCCGACCAATTGGTTAACAGCCAACTGCTCTACCGACTGAGCTACCGGGGAAATATATGTTTTAGTGTTTCCACGGCCTCCGCGTTAGACTAATCCGCCTCTCTACCGACTGTAGCTGATCAGCCTTCGGCTGAACCGGGGAAATAATTCAACGAACAGTTTGGTTTTTTAGCACACAAACGCCGCTAATTCTAGCTCACCCGATGCCAATGCTTCTGAGTTCTTCGAGCATTTTCTGGTGATGCGTCGCTGGCCAGTAAACCCGTTGGCATTGTGCGCACCAGGAAAACTCCTCTTGGGTTGAAAAGACGTATGGCGGCACGATTCTTTCCACTGTCTCTTTGGACCTGTGTTGCAGCACTGTGTTGCATTCCACGCAACGCGTGAACATGCCGTCGCCAGGTTTCAATCCACACTCTTGGATCACTTGCCGCAGCTGCTCGCGATAATGGTCGCTCGCGATGAACACGAACGGCGGCGGATGTTTTTGCTTCAAGCGCCTGTCGCGAGTGAGAATTAGCCGGCTTTCCGCCCGCGCGGCGCGAATAAGTCCATAGCCGGTCAGATGCTGACCGTAAGTGACATCCTGCCCGATCACACGGAGCCACTTTACCAGCCTGCCGAGCATGCGATCAGCAGCAAATTTCAAGTTTGTCGGATCAGATTTCAATGATTTTTCTGGAATTGTTTGCTCCCAGCGCGCTTTGCCTTTACCATATATGCTCTACCGCATGCTTGTTAAGCGATCCATCGGCGTTGCCATCGTGCTTTTCTGGTGCTTGATGAACATTTTCCTCGTCAAGCGCCAGCTCGGCGGCCCCCCGCCGGTAATCACGGTGCGCAGCACGGAAAAAATCACCGAGACCATAGAGGAATGGTGGGGTGTCTTCTATCGCGGCGAAAAGATCGGTTACGCGTCCCAAACCATCTCGCCGAAGTCGAAAGGTTACAAACTCCATGATCAGTCGGTGATGAATTTGAATCTACTCGGTACCGTGCAACCCGCCACGACGCGACTGGAAATGGAAGCCAACGAGGACTGGACCTTGGAAAACTTTGAATTCGGGCTAAGTTCGAGAGAAATTCGCTTCACCGCGCGGGGCCGGGTTAATGAAGGGACGCTAAGACTAGAAATCGACTCTGCCGGCCACAAATCCACCCGCGAAATCACGCTTTCCCAAGCGCCTTATCTGCTTGCCGCCTTAAAACCGTACGTTGTCACGCAGCAACTCGAAGCCGGCAAGAAATTCTTCTTCTCCACCTTCGATCCAGCTACGCTATCGCAGCAAGTGACAACCGTCGTCATCGAAGGACGGGAGCAGATCCGCGCTGGCGGGCGCACCGAGCCGGCGATTAAATTGCGCCAAAGCTTCCGCGGCATCTCGGTCGTTTCATGGGTGGACGGCCAGGGTCGGACGCTCAAAGAAGAATCTCCGGCCGGCTTGTCGCTGGTGCGACAAAGCGCCGAAGACGCGAAAGCCGCTTCCTCCCGAGCGGTATCGCTGGACATCGTCGCTCAAACGTCCATCCCGATTGCAAACGCGATTGCTGATCCTCAATCTCGCGCCGATCTTAAGCTCAAGCTGAGCGGCATTAACCTAGCCAACTTCTCCCTCAGCGGCGGCCGTCAAAGACTGAGTGACGACGGGTTGGAAATCCGGCGCGAAAATCCACAGCAACTCAGCGCAAAAAGTATTCCGATTAGGGACGCGCGAATGACTTCTTATCTACAACCCACGCCGTTTTTGCAGGCCGATCATCCAAGCATCCGTGTGCTAGCCGCGAAGATTCTGAACGGAGAGACTAACTCGTATAGAGCCGCAGTGAAGATCAAAGACTGGGTCTATAAGGAAATCGCCAAACAACCGACGGTGAGCATTCCCAACGCGCTCGAAGTTCTCCAAACCAAGAGAGGCGATTGCAACGAGCACACGGTGCTCTTCAACGCCTTGGCGCGCGCCGCAGGAATACCGGCGAAGACCGTCGTCGGCATCGTCTACCTGCGCGGCGCGTTTTACTATCACGCCTGGTCAGAGATCTGGCTCGGCGAGTGGATCTCAATCGACTCTGTGCTCAATCAATTTCCGGCCGACGTCACGCACGTGAAATTTCTCGAAGGCGAAATCGACCGCCAGCTCGATATCTTGCAACTCATTGGCAATCTTAAAATTGAAATTTTGTAAAAAGAGCATCACTTTACATTGTCTATTTAGATGACTGCCAGAAATCCGACAATCTAAAATCGAAAATCTAAAATTGACATGATTCAACTCATCAGCCTGACCAAACATTACGGCAAACTCGCCGCCGTCGACGATCTCAATATCGAAGTGCCGGCCGGCCAAATCTTTGGCTTTCTCGGTCCCAACGGCGCGGGCAAGACCACAACTATCCGCACCATGATGGGTATCCTTAAGCCCACATCGGGCCAAGTCCTGCTTGGCAAATATGATGTGATGAAGGAGCCTGAGAAGGCGAAGGCGATTTCCGGATTCATTCCCGACCGGCCTTTTATCTACGAGAAGCTTAGCGGCCATGAATTTTTGGAATTCGTCGGCAAACTGCACCGCATCGAATCGGTACGGCTCAGTCGTCGCATTGTCGAACTGTTGGAGTTATTGGAATTGATCCCATGGAAAGATGAGCTGGTGGAAAGTTACTCCCACGGCATGAAGCAACGGCTGGTCGTCTGCGCCGCGCTGATCCACGAGCCGCGCATTCTCGTCATCGACGAGCCCATGGTTGGCATGGATCCCAAGGGCGCACGCACGCTCAAAGATCTCTTCCGCGCCCTCGCCCTCAATGGTACTACGATCTTTCTTTCGACGCATAGCATCAGCATGGCAGAGGAGATCTGTCATAGAATCGGGATTATCCAGAAGGGCCGCCTGATCGCTTGCGGCTTCACGGCGGAAATCCATCGGCAAACGAGCAACGCCAACGGCACGTTGGAAAGTGTGTTTCTAGAATTGACCCGCGAACAGCCGCCGGAAAGCATAGACCCGGAACCTATTTCATGAGCTCGGTTGCGCTTCTGCTTTCCCCACTCTATTTGTCCTGGAAAAATGGATTTTTCCGCGGTGGCGGATCCTGGGGCCGCCGGCTCTCGCTCGCGCTCCTTGCCGTGCTATTCTGGATAGGAACCTATCTCGTGGTCCGCCGCGTACTACGCTATTTCGAAACCGTTTACGAACTCGGTCCGGCCCTGGCTTATCAGCTCCTGTTGATCATCTTGCTGACGTTTTTGTCGATGCTGCTGTTCAGTAACTTGGTGGCCGCGCTTTCAACTTTCTTTCTCGCCCGAGATTTGGACTTGGTTCACGCCGCGCCGATTTCGCCACACTCTTTTTTCTACGCGCGCCTGATCAGCACCACGCTGAACTCCTCTTGGATGGTACTGTTCTTCAGCCCGCCGATATTCGCTGCCTACGGCTCGGTTTTTTCCGGCGGCGCGAGTCTTTTTCTATGGCTCGCCGTTATCTTGCCGCTCTTTCTCGTCATTCCGGCGTCCATTGCGATCTTGATCACCCATCTGTTGGTTTTTTTTCTTCCGGCCAAACGTATTCGTGACATTCTTTTTTTCATCGGCCTGTTCGCCTTCGTCATCATGTATTTTTTGTTTCGCTTCTCCCAACCGGAGCGGCTCGTGCAACCGGAATCCTTCGGCAGCTTTTTGAATTTCTTGAGCGCCATGGAAACGCCTTCGTCGGCTTTCCTGCCGAGCAGCTGGTCCGCGGAAATTTTGGCCGGAACGTTGTTTAACCGCAACACGGAACAAGTATTTTTCTTTGCGCTGCTGACGAGTTACGCGCTGTTTCTGCCAGTCGCCGCCTGTTGGGTCTCGGGGGCAGTCTATCTCGAGGGTTGGTCCAAGGCCCAAGAATCGCGCCAAGGCCGGCGCAAGCATGATTGGCTGGATCGACTATTGAATGGGTTTACGCGGCCCTTTCCGGCAATCATTCGCGCGCTCATGGTCAAAGACGTGAAAACTTTTCTGCGCGATACCACTCAATGGTCACAGGTCTTTCTTCTAGTCGCGCTGATTGTTGTTTACCTTTACAATTTCAAAGTTTTGCCGTTGGATCGCTCGCCCATGCCCGCCGGCACGATTCGCACGATCGTCTCCTTTGCCAACTTGGCCCTCGCGGGTTTCGTTCTGAGCGCCATCGCCATACGGTTCGCCTTCCCAGCCGTGAGTCTCGAAGGCAGGGCTTTCTGGATTCTACAGACGTCGCCGATGTCTCTGCGCGCTTTATTGTGGAGCAAATTCTGGCTCAACTTTGTGCCGCTGCTTCTCTTGGGTGAGCTTCTCGTTTTCGTGAGCAATCTCCTGCTTCACGTGCCGGCGTGGATGATGACTCTCTCCCTGATCACCATGGGCTTGATGACTTTCGGCATTGCGGCCATTAGCGTCGGACTCGGCGCTCTCTATCCCAACTTCAACTTCGACAACGCCGCGGAAATTCCGACCAGCTTTGGCGGCGCCGTCTGTATGATCTTCAGCGTCGGCTTCATTGCTGTGGCGGTCATGGTCGAAGCCTGGCCGATCTATGCCCTGACGATGAGGACGTTTTACCGCGGCACCGCAACCGCGCCTGAACTATCGCTCATTGCGCCGTCGCTCCTGATCGTGCTAGCTCTCACGATCATCGCAGTCATCGTGTCCCTGCGGCTGGGGCTCAAGAATTTGGAAAGAATGAAGGAATCATAGAATTACAGTTCAAAGTTCAATGTTCAATGTAGGTCCCCGCCCGTCTAACCGTGAACCTTGAACCTTAAACCTTGAACGTTGAACCGATATCCAGAGGATTTACCATGCAGCTAGCGCATACGATCTACGAACCGAACGGCGAGGGTTCTTTTCCAACTATTCTGACGCTTCATGGCCGGGGCGCTAATGCCTTCGATCTGCTCGGCCTCGCGCCCCACATTTGTGGCGGCAAATTTCTGATTATTTGTCCGCAGGGCCCGTTGGAAACTCCCGTCGCTCCGGACACGATGGGCTATTCTTGGTATCCAATGAGCTTGGGCGGCCCGCCCGACGTAACGGCGATCTTGTCGTCGCGGCAAAGGCTGCAAACCTTTCTCGACGAGTGCTTACAGAACTACCCGATCGATGCGAAGAAGTTGGTTATCCTCGGCTTCAGTCAGGGCGGCGTGATGGCCTATAGTCTCGCATTGCCGAACCCGCAGCGCTTCGCCGCGCTGGTGGTGCTCAGCAGCTGGTTTCCCCCGGAATTAGCAGCACAACTATCGATTAACGACGGCGTTCAATCTCTGCCGACTCTCGTACAACACGGCACGCAAGATCACACGATCGAAATCGGGCGGGCGAGAGATTCGGTGGAGAGATTGCGCGAGCTGCGCTTGCCACTAACCTATCGGGAATATGAAATGGGGCATGAAATCAGGCCGAGAAGTCTCGTGGACTTGTCTACCTGGCTAGAAGAGAAGATAATGAAAACGGGTGGTTAGGCGCTAATTGCCCGTTTTCATTTTGCTTTTTCTCACCCTTCCAAAAACCCATTAGGACTCATTAGGAGCGATTTTCTTTGAAACGGCTTTGAAATGAAGCCACCTTTGAAGCGACCTCAAAAGGGAACAAAAAATACGGGGCGATCTATCAGCTCAACCGCGTACCTCATGCCTGCGGGTACGAAGAGTGCCAAGAATTTTTTATCAGCGAAGAGCACCGCGTCGAGTATCACCGAGACTGTTTCAAAAAAAAGGAAGCATGGCGAGCGAAACTGAATCGAGGCAAAGAGTATGAGTGACGCTAATATTCGTCAGCGCGTTTCCTCACAACGAGCGCCGACCCGGAAAGAGTTTGAACGTCTAACACGAACGGTCAAGGTTGACTTGGTAAGGATACAAAGCTAAACGGAAGCCGGTTAAGGGATAAAGCTTCCTTGGTGGAATGAGCGCAGGCGCTTGTGAACGATATTGGTGCGTGGATTTTGGTTGTTGTTTTAGCGGCCGGCATGATTGTCGGTTGGCTGATCTACAGACGTAATCATCCTGCTCGGGAAAATGGTCTTGGAAACAGTTTTTTGCTTTTTGTGCTTCGATAGCGGCAGTAACGGCACTCCGAGCTTATGGGTAATACTTGTTCCTAGGTCTGGCAGACAGTGATCTTCAAACAGCGGGTATGATTATTATCGTTGTTTTTGGTACCTTAATTTGGAGAGTAGCAAGCCGTTGAAATGGATAAGGCCATAAAAGCGGTCCAGTTCTTGACTTTGATTCTCGTCTCTTTGGTTTGCCTCGCGTACATTTGGCGCCAATACTACGATTATAAGAGACGACAAGAAGCATGGGACATCTGCGCGAAATGGTCGTACGACGACGCAAAAATTCTATTAAAAAGCGAATCATTGGCGATTCAAGAGTGCATGCAGCGCATCAAGCCCTAGCCAGGCGGTTGTAGCGCCTTGGATGAACAGGGATCAGGCTACTACTATGACCGCGCCTTCCCTGATCTTGGCTTTCAAGACCCGAGGAAATCTGCATACGATAACCGAAACCGGCGAATGCGACGGCGGGGCTGGAGGCCCGTATATGCCCAGACGCGGTGGACCAGGAAACTGTTATTTCGAAAATTGCGGAAACATGTCGCGCAAAGCCGCTTCGCTGACTGTTCCGCTGTCAACGGCGATGTCGATGGTTTCATAGCGCCGCGCCCGCGAACGGGTGCCGTAGACGTGTTTGACGTGCTCGTAGACGTCTTTGTCTGCGCGGATCGGATGGGGCCAGTGTACTGTTGGCCTAAAATCGGATTGCTCACGATTGCAAACTCGAAAGCCTGGCGAGAGGTGTTCAACGTCCGATGGCCGATGATCGACAAAGTCGGCCTGTTGAAACTACCATCCCACTCCTCAAAGAAAAATACGCCCGTCGTGTTCCCATCTCTTATCAGCTGCGCCAAGTCGAGCGTGTATTAGCCGCTGGACCGATCTCGGCATCCCGCGTGACTTCGTCATGCTTTTCTCCGGTCACAAGCCTTCAGGTGTTCACGACGAGTATTTTGAGATTCACCGACGCGATGCTGGTAGGGCAGTTTCGAGACCAAGGGATTGCTTTCAGCGCCCCAAGAAAGAAAAACCGCCAAGGGCCTTTGAAACCCTACGGCGGTTTTGAAACGGCGAAGCTCTATTTAGCTAAGGTTTGCGAGCTGTCGAGTTTCAATTAACACTTTCGAACTTAGGCAAAAAAGTCTATTGGACCTCTCGGCCTGGGTGGGAAAAAAAGGGCGACCGGCCGGTCGCCCCTACAAGAATGATCCCAGCACAGCGCGCTTCAGCTCCGCATGTAGCTCATTTGGGATATTTTGCGCGCCCATCTGCAGTTTGCGTAGCGCGCTGGCCAGAGCTAACGGATCCCCTGTGACTTTCGCGCCGCCGTCATCGGCGCCATATTCGCGCGACCGCGACACTGCCATTTGAATCAGCATTGCCGCCAGCGGCGCGACGATCATCATAAATAACAGACTTAGAATGTTACCCCCGCCACCGCCTTCTTCCCTATCGCGACCGCCGCCGAACATCATGCCCCACTGGGCCATGTACGCCAGGTAGCTGATTGCGCCGGCAAGGGTGGCGGCGATGCTGCTGATCAGGATGTCGCGGTGTTTGACGTGAGATAGCTCGTGTCCCAAGACACCGGCAAGCTCGCGTTTATTAAGGATCCGTCGGATTCCTTGGGTTACCGCGACCGCGGCGTGTTCAGGATTGCGACCCGTGGCAAACGCATTCGGCGTCTCTTCCGGTATGATGTAGACTCTTGGCATGGGTAAACCGGCCCTTGTCGTTAAATCTTGGACCAAGCCGTACAGCTCCGGATCATCGTTTGCCGTGATCTCTTGAGCGCCGTACATTTTGAGCACAATCTTATCGCTGAACCAGTAACTGAAGAAATTCATAGCGCCGGCTATGATCAGTGCCAAAACCGCGCCATTTGGACCGCCGACCATCTGGCCGATCCAGACGACCAACGCGGTCAGCGCCGCGAGGAGAATCGTGGTACGAAAACCATTCATATTTCCCCCTCCCTTTTCTGCAAAATCCTACGAAATAAGTAGACCATGTCACTCTAGATAATCAATGAGAATTTGCGCACGGGGCAATGAAAAAGCAAGGGCCCTCCTTTTATAACGGGCAAAAATACGCCTATTATTTAATATCTACCATAAAAATAGGAGATAGCCATGAGAGTTGGAGTCGTGTTTCCCCAAACTGAAATCGGTACCGACCCGGCGCTGATCAAGGACTATGCCCAAACCGCGGAAGAATTGGGGTTTTTACATATTTTGGCCTACGATCACGTTGTCGGCGCCAATCCCGCCAGCCGGCCCGGCTGGAAGCCGGCCTATTCTCACTTAGACACGTTCCATGAACCGCTTGTTCTTTTTGGCTATTTGGGCGGACTGACTAAGAAAGTCGAGCTTGTGACCGGCATCATTATTTTGCCACAGCGCCAAACGGTCCTAGTCGCCAAGCAGGCGGCGGCGTTAGATGTTCTAAGCGGCGGTCGTTTGCGCCTCGGCATCGGCATCGGCTGGAACCCGGTAGAATACGAGGCCCTCGGCGAAAATTTCCATAATCGGGGACGCCGGTCAGAAGAGCAAATCGAAGTTATGCGCAAACTCTGGACACAGGAACTCGTCAGCTTCGACGGACGCTGGCACAAGATCACCGATGCCGGGATCAACCCGCTGCCCGTCCAGCGGCCGATCCCGATCTGGTTTGGCGGCAGCGACGAGCGCGCCTGGCGCCGTCTCGCCAAGCTTGGCGACGGCTGGTTTCCGCTGATGGCGCCCGATGACAAATGCCGGGCAGCGATTGAGAAAATTCGACTCTATACACGAGAGGCTGGGCGCAACCCCGACGATATCGGCATCGAAGGGCGCATCGGTTTTGGCCAGGGTTCACCCGACTCTTGGCTGAGAGAGCTGCAAGCCTGGAAAGATCTCGGCGCCACGCACGTGAGTCTAAATACGATGCGAGCCGGCCTGTCGTCACCGTCGGCCCACATCGCAGCGATCCAGCGCTTCCAGGCTGCCACGGCGAGTAAATGGTAATTGGGAAGTTTAGTGCCGCGCGGCGGATTGGTTGGTTTGTGATTTATCCAGCCAGGCCCGCAAGGCTTCGAACGGCTCGCCGCGGTCTCGAACGGCGGTGCGGATAGCTTCGATCGTTCGTACCAAGTTGCGACCGCTGGACTCGTAGATCGACTCGAACAAGTCGAGGTCCTTCAAATAGACGAGATAATGCATCAGCACCGCGTTATTGAGCGGTTGCTGGCTGAAGCCGCGAAAGCGTTGGACCGGCCGATCGGCGACACGGCGCGCCCATTCGGCCTTCGCGCGGGCAAAGATTTCCTCGCGCAGCCGTAGCTTGTCATCTTTTGCGATGTCCCGGCCATAAAGCTCCGCGAGGGTGCCGGCGACTTCAGCGATGAAGGCGCCGAATTCGCGCTCGTCGTCCCACAACTGAGTTGCGCGCAGATGCTCGGCACTGCCTTCGCCGGAGCGTTCGCGGAAAAAATCGATCGACGCGCGATGACCAATGAAGTTCGCCACGCTTTCGTTGAACGCGCTGGCGCCTTTCAGGTAAAGCGTGTTGTGAAACAACTCGTGAAAGACGATCTCGCTCAGCATCACCCTGTCGTATTTGAGCAAATGAGAGAGCAGAGGGTCGTCGAACCAGCCGAGCGTGCTGAAGGCCGCCGAGGTACGCATATTGGTGTCGTAACCCTCGGCTTTTAATCTTTCGATTTCCGCTTCAGCGTCCTGCTTGGAGAAATAACCCTTGTAGGGCACGCTGCCGACGATCAGAAACCACCACGTATACGGACGCAGCTCAGTCTTGGGCGCAGCGACGACGATGTAAGTCAGATCCGGCCGGTCAACATAGGAGTAGCTCGAGTAGCTGCCGCGGACGTTGAGCTTGAGCACGTCCCGCGCGTATTCGCGGACCGCCAAGACCAGCCGCAATTTTTCGTTGGTGTCCTGCGGCACCTCGACGTTTTGAATGAAATTTGCGATGGGCTCGCGCCGCCAGAGGATCTTGCCCTCTTCGTAGGCGGCCCGCAGCACGTAAATCGGCGAGCAGCCGGAAACGATCGATCCAACCAGCGTACCGAGAAGGATGAGCCATGAGTATGGGCTGCGTCTCAGTTGCGTTAGATAATGGGATAGAGAGATCTCGGGAAGACGTATTTGAGCGGGATTACGCATTAACTTTCAACGCCGTTTCAGGGGTGGCGAATTTCAATTGTTCGCGCTCGTATTGTAACTGGTATAATCGATGATAGATACCTTTCTTTTCCATCAGCTGAGCGTGGGAACCCACTTCGCGAACCTCACCGTGGTGGAGAACAATGATGCGGTCGGCGTTGCGGATAGTGGAAAGTCGGTGCGCGATCAAAAGACAAGTTCGGTTGCGCATGACCTTTTCCAACGCGTCTTGTATGAGCGCTTCGGTCTCGGTATCGACGCTCGAGGTTGCTTCATCCATGACGAGGATTTCCGGCTGGTAAACCAAGACTCGCGCCAGCGAAAGCAGCTGGCGTTGGCCGGCGGAAAAATTGCTGCCGCGCTCACGCACGTGGCCATGATAGCCGTCCGACAGCGCGCAAATAAAGCTGTCCGCATTGGCCAGCTGCGCTGCCCGCTCGATTCGCTCCAGCGGAATCGACGGATCGCCTAGCGCTAGATTGGCGCGCACGTCGCCGGCAAAGAGAAAGACGTCCTGCAGCACCACTCCGACATGCTGGCGCAACGCCCGGAGATCCCATTGTCGCACGTCGAGGCCGCTAACCTTAATCGAGCCCTGCCCGATATCGTAAAAACGGTTGAGCAGCTTGATCGTGGTCGTCTTGCCGGAGCCTGTCGCTCCGACAAGAGCTACCTTCTCTCCCGGTTCGATGCGGAAAGATACGCCCTTCAACACCGGGTCGCCGGATTGATAGTGAAACCAAACGTCGTCGAATACTACTTCACCGCGAAACGGCTTCGGCACCTGCGCATTTCTCGGGCTTTGAATGTCCACCGGCGTATCGAGCAACTGAAAGATCCGCTCCGCCGACGCCATCGCAGACTGCATGACTGCGTACTTTTGGCTGAACTCGCGCAGCGGCACGAAGAATCGATGGATATATTCCTTAAACGCCACCAGCGTGCCGATGCCGATAATACCTTGCAGCACCTCGCCGCCGCCGTACCACAGCAACAGGCCAACACTGACCGCGCCCGCCGCCTCGACCATCGAATAGAGCGCCGCTTCGTACAAATTCGACAAATGATAAGCGTCGCGATGGTCGGCGTTGAGCACCTCGAATTCATGAAAGGTTTTTTCCTCGCGGGCGAACAGCTGGATCACCGACATACCGGAAATCGCCTCGCCCAGGTACGCGTTGATGCGCGCGATTCGTTCGCGGATCAGCCGGTAGGTCTGGCGCGCCTTGACGCGAAAGAAGTTGATGGCGAATGCCATCGGCGGGATCAAACCCAGCGACACTAACGCTAACTCGACGTCTAGATAGAACATGATGCCGACGATCCAGATGACCATGGTGAAATCGGCGACGAGGGTCATGACCCCCGAAGAAAACATCTCCTGGAGCACGTCTACATCGGTGGTCATGCGGGTAACCAGGCGGCCGACCGGGTTGCGGTCGAAGTAGCTCATCGGCAGTTTCTGCACGTGGGAAAAGATCGCCACGCGCAGGTCGGCGAGGCAACGCTGCGCCACCACCATGGACAGATAGTACTGAGCAAATATCGCGACCGTCTCGCCGATCAGCGCGCCCAGGAACAGCAGCATCACCGTCTGCAAGCCCCAGAGGTCTTTTCCGGCGATATACTGATCGATGCCGATCTTCATCAAATACGGCTGGGCTAGACCAAATGCCTGCTGCAGCGGCAGCACCAGCATGCTGATAAGGAACAGCCGTTTGTAGGGACGGATGAACTGCCACAGGCGCCTGATGAGCCTGAAATCGTAGGCCTTACCGAGAAGTTCCTCTTGGGCGATTGCTTGCGCCATCTAGATCTGTTCTAACTCCTCGCTCAGCCGCTGTTGCTGATAGAGTTCGGCATAAACACCGCCGAGGCGCACCAGTTGGTCGTGATTGCCGCGCTCGATGATTTGGCCTTCGTCGAGCACGAGAATCTCGTCCACCTCTTTCACCGCGGAGATTCGGTGCGAAATGATCAGACAAGTCTTGTTTTTGAGAATCGCCCTAAGCTCATGGAGAATTTCAGCCTCGGTTTGCGCATCTACGCTGGAAAGACAATCATCGAGGATCAACACCGGCGGATCCATGATGAGCGCGCGAGCCAGCGTCGCCCGCTGTTTTTGTCCGCCGGAAAGGGTCACGCCGCGTTCGCCGACGATGGTATCGAGACCGTGGGAAAAGATTTCCACGTCGCGGTCCAGCTTGGCGATTTGGACGGCGCGCGCGACCTCTTCCATGGAACAGGCGTCGCGGCCGAAGGCCAAATTGTTTTTCAGCGAGGTGGAAAAAAGAAACGGCTCTTGGGGCACGTAGCCGATCATCTTGCGCAGCTCGTGCAAAGACAGTTTGCGAATATCTTGGCCGTCCATGAGCACCGCGCCGGTGGAGACATCGAATAGCCGCGGCACCAATTGCGCGACCGTGCTCTTGCCCGAGCCGACCCGTCCGACTAGCCCGACCGAGCGTCCAACCGGCAGCTTGAAGTCGATGCCCTCGAGCGTCGCGTGCCCGTTTCTCTGCCGCTCATGGGTGAAAGAGACGTCGCGGAATTCGATGCCCTGTTTGAGCGAAAACGTGATTTGCGGCGGCGGCTCATTAGCGATCGCCGGCGTCGTTTCGAGAATCTCTTCAAGGCGCCGCATGGCCGCGCGGCCCCGTTCCACCAGGGAAAGCATCCATCCGAACGCCGCCGTCGGCCATGCCAGCACATTGAGATAGGCGATGAACGCGACGATGTCGGCGACCAACAAATCACCGCGCATGACACGCACCCCGCCGTACCAGATGACGATCAGCACCGTCAGGCCGTTGATGCCCTGCATGATGGGATTGACGATGCCACGCATTTTCGCCATCTCGAGACTTTTGACTTCGTAGTCCTTGTTTAAACCGATGAACTGCTGGGCTTGGAACTGCTCCTGCGCGTAGGCTTTGACGACATGCATGCCGCTCAGATTTTCCTGCACGTGGCTGCTGAGAACCGACATCTGTTGCTGCACTTGCAGCGAGCTTTTCATGATTCTGCCGCGAAACTTGGCCGCCACGTACATCAGCAGCGGGAATGGCGCTAACGCCGCCAACGTCATGCGCACGTCCATCGACAGCATCAGCGCGACGGCGTACACGTAATAAAGCGGCGCGTTGACAAAATTGAGGACCCCCGGACCGAGCATGATGCGCACGGCGGAGATGTCGTTAATCACCCGCGACATGAGGTCGCCGGTGCGTTGGTTGTGATAAAAGGACAGCGGCAGTTTCTGAAGATGTGCGAAAAGATCGTTGCGCAAATCGTATTCGACAGTGCGCCCGGCGTTAAAGATCAACGCGCGCGAGTAGGCACGGACGACACCCTGCACCACCGCGGCGGCTATGATAAGCACGGCGTAATAGGTGACGTCGCGCATGGGCCCCCCGTGCTCGATGACGCGCACCGCCTCGCGGATCCACCAGGGAATCCACATCACTAACGTTGCCGTCCCCAATAGGCAAAGCCCGCCGACCAGATAACTTCGCCAGTACCGCCATATATATCGCGACAGTCGCCCCATGTATCTTGGTAGAATACTCTAGGGTAGAGCCAGTCGCAAGAAACGCCCTTGATGGGAGCACCGAACCGGCGGTTATTCGGCCGTCGCTTGACAAGATAGCCGCGCTCCCCAATAACATTGAAGTATGACTTCAACGAAATTCGTTCGCCGGGACGATCTCCGCAATATTGCGATCATCGCTCACGTCGATCACGGCAAGACAACCCTGGTCGACGGACTGCTGCATCAAAGCGGCATTTTTCGCGCCAACGAACACGTCGCCGAGCGCATCATGGATTCCATGGACTTGGAACGCGAGCGCGGCATTACGATCATGGCGAAGAACACGACGATTCGCTATGGCGGCGTAAAGATCAATATCGTCGACACCCCGGGCCATGCCGACTTCGGCGGCGAGGTCGAGCGGACTTTGGCGATGGTGGATGGGGTGATGCTCTTGGTCGACGCGTCCGAAGGACCGTTGCCGCAAACCCGCTTTGTTTTGAAGAAAGCTTTGGAAGCTAACCTGCCGCCGATTGTGTGCATCAACAAAATTGACCGGCCAGACGCGCGTGTAGCTGAAGTTCTCGACGAAATCTACGATCTCTTCATTGATCTCGACGCCACCGAAGGGCAACTCGACTTCCCCGTCGTCTATACCAATGCCCGTGCGCGCACGGCGACACGGGATCTGAAACAGCCGGGCAAGGATCTGCAACCGCTTTGCGATTTGATCGTCCAGACATTGCCGGGTCCCGCCTTTGATCCCGCCCTACCGACGCAGTTTCAGGCGAACAATTTAGACTACAACGATTATGTCGGCCGCGTGGCCATCGGACGATTGAAGAGCGGCAAGCTTGCTGCCGGCAACTACACACTTTGCCGGGCCGACGGCACACAACAGGCGGTAAAAGTCACTCAAGTCTATGGCTGGCGGGGGTTGAAACGCGTCGAGATCGACTCTGTCGATGCCGGAGATATCGTCGCCATCGCCGGCATCGAGGACATCGGCATCGGCGATACCGTCGCCGACCGGGAAAATCCCAAAGCGCTGCCCGCGCTACGGATCGACGAACCGACCATCACGATGGTCTTCAGCTCGAACAACTCACCTTGGGCGGGCCGCGAGGGAGAATTCGTCACCTCGCGCAAGCTGCGCGAGCGGCTCTTCTTGGAGCAAAAGAAAAATGTCAGCCTGCGCATCGCCGATACCGAGCAGCCGGATTCGTTCCAAGTCACCGGCCGCGGCGAGTTTCAACTCGCGATCATCATTGAGACCATGCGCCGCGAAGGTTACGAAGTGATGGTCTCCAAACCGACCGTAGTAACGCGGGAGATTGATGCCAAGCTCCACGAACCTGTCGAATTGCTTGTGATCGACATCCCGGAGGATTTTATCGGTGTCGTTTCGCAGCTTCTGGCGATGCGCAAAGGCAAGATGACCAAAATGACCCATGGCGGCTCAAGCCGGGTCCGATTGGAATTCAACGTGCCGTCGCGCGGCTTGATCGGCTTTCGCTCCCGGTTTCTTACCGATACGCGCGGCACGGGCATCATGAACGCCCTATTCGACGGCTGGGCGCCCTGGCATGGAAATATTCAATCGCGCACCAACGGCGCCATGGTTGCCGATCGCGAAGGCCAGACTACGCCGTATGCCGTCTTTCATCTGCAGGAGCGAGGTATTATTTTTGTTCCGCCGGGCGCGCGGGTCTACGAAGGCATGGTCGTCGGCGAGTATTCGCGCGATGTCGATCTCAACGTCAATATATGCCGCGAGAAGAAGCTCACCAATATCCGAGCTGCGGGCCGCGACGAGAATATTATCATCACTCCACACAGAGAAATGGGCCTCGAAGAAGGCATCGAATGGATCGCCGACGATGAATTAGTGGAAGTCACGCCGCAATCGATTCGACTGAGAAAGAAATTCTTGAAGCAGGCCGACCGCCCGAGACGCCGTCAGGAAGACGACGATTAGAAGGTTATTTTTTTTCCGGCGGAGGGATGGGCTTGTCGCAAAACTCTTTTTTTACAAACATGACGTACAGTCCCGCCGAAGGCGCTCTAACTTCGACCGCGGGCCGGGTTCCCGCTTTAAATTCTTTGATCTCCGCCTTGTGACCGGCGGCCTGAAGTGTCTCGGCTAGCTGGTACGGACTTTTGACATCGCTGAACTCCGGACCCTTTTTCGAGAGTATCGACAGCGACGTGCATTCGCCCTCGCGTCCCGCAAGCAGCCAGGTCGCCGATTCCGCCTTAGCGGGGGGAGCTTTCGAAATTTTTGTCTTGTCGGTTTGCGCCGTGTGGGCAGAGTAAGGAATACAAACAAGCACCAGTAGCATCAAGATCCGCGGCAATGTCTCGCGCATCGTTTTGACCCTCACAACCCCCAATTGAAAATCCTAAAACTAATCCGAGTGCAGTGCAACTCGATTGCCTTCGCTGTCAATGATAATCGCGCGAAAGCCAAACGGCCCGATCGGATGCTTCGGCTTGACGATTTTGCCGCCATTCGGCGCCACCGCAGAGACCGCATCATCCAACCGTCCGCTCGCATTCAAATAAATCATCATGCCCTTTTCCGACGGCTTTTCCTCCGCGCTGGTGAATAGACAGGCGCCAACTTCGCCATCGTTGTGCGACAAGATGCCGATCGTCATCTCCGGAAATTCCTGCTTCTTTACCGGCTGACCGAGAATCGCGGAATAAAATTTTATCGCTCGGTCTAGATCTAACACTGGAATGTCACACCACACGATTGGATTGGCCATGGGATTCTCCTTCTCTTTGACGTTTATCCAAACTCTCTATTCATTCAAGAGCAGTCGTGCCGGGAGGCTTCATGGTGTTGAAAGAGAGCCGCTTCGACGTCAGCGAAAGCGAATCAAGCTTCATCTCGGATTGGTCCCACTCCACAGTTTATCGAAAAATCCGCTCTTCTCCAGCTCATCCAGATAGCGTCGGTCGTAAAGTTCTTGCGGTTTGAACTTCTTCGCCCGTGGATCGGTCGGGGCGACGTCGTCGAGAATCGCTTGCACCGCTTCCAATTTCAATTCCATGCGCGGCTCCAGCGCCTTGATTTCCGCGATATAAGCTTGGTCCAGAACCTTTCGGTCTTCGATGCGCAGGTATTTTGCCAAGACCTTGAGAACGGTTTCTTTGTCGGTATGCAGGACTTTCGCCGCTTCCGCCATCGCCCGCATGAATCGGCCGATCAGCGGCGAATTTTGCGCGATGAGCGAACGCCGCGTAATCAGCGAAACCGCGACCTGCGGGATGCGTAGATCCGGACCATAGACGACATAGTGGTAGCCCTGGGAAATGGCGCGCGCATCCCAAGGCGCCGACATGGTGCCGGCATCGATGGCGCCGGAGAGCAACGCGGCGAGCATTTCCGGTGCGCCGCCGGTTTGGATCATCGAGTAATCCCGTCCCGCCTCCATATTGCGCCGTTTGAAGGCTTGAACGGCAAAGTAGTGCGTGGTGGCGCCGATGCGCGTTACACCGATCTTTTTGCCGCGCAGGTCTTCCAGCCTTTTGATATCCGGTTTGGCGAGAATGCTTTGGGTCAGATGATTTTTGATGCCCGCAATGAATACAAGATCGTTGTTGCCACCTACCACGGTGCGTACGAGTCCGACGCCGCCGTCGATCAAGAGCTGCGCGTCGCCGCCGAGCATCGCCGCAGTGGCCAGCGGCGAAGTGCCGATATACACCAGCGGGAACTCTAAATTGTACTTGCGAAAAATACCGATCTCTTGCGCGATCCACGGCATCGACTGTGACATCACCCGCGCGGATTGAACACCGATAAGACGATCCGCGCTCCGAACAATAGCAGGACAGATCATTAAGACGATAAAGCACGACACCAACAGACTTCGCTGCATGCGTTATGCTCCTCCCGCTCTAGATCCCAACCACGAAATTGGCGATCGGCGCATCAGTCGTTTTTCCAACTCCTTGATCGTCACTCGATACTTAAATGCTTTCCGGCCGTTGATGAACAGCACCGGAACCTCGTTGCCGAACGTTTCGCGAAGCTCGTTGGAACGGTCCACATCGATCTCTTCCATCTCAAGCGGAATTTTCAACGCCACGGCGCGGACAACCTCTTTCATTTCGTCGCATAGACCGCAAGCCTGGCGCGAATAGAGGGTTAATTTGGGTTTCATTTTGGCGACGGCTTCGCGGCTTCCTTGGGTTCTTCCGTTTTCTCTGTTTCGCCGAAACCGATAATATTTTTGGGAATCCCCAACACGCCCCAAAACCACTCCGTCAATGTCCCAAGAGGCGCCGGGGTGATCGTCGGATCATCGATGCGGCCCGTAATGTTGAAGCTCGCCACCAAAAAGGAATTTTTGATGGCGGCGATGCTCCGCCCGAGGACAGGTAGGTAACTCATCGCTGAATCGATGCCGGCGAACGGCCGCACGGCGACGACGAAATCGACTTCGTCTTTGGGCACGTCAATTTTACCGACGCCGGTCATGCGTAAATCGCTGCTATCGACAATGAGATTTTCCGTGGAATAGACGCCCTTGTTCACCTTAAAATCGCCGGTGATGCTGCGGAAGCGGATTCCCTGTTTCGCCAGATCCGGCAGCTGCAAAGTGAACCAGCGCGATAGATCGAGCAAATTAAGAATCTGCACGATAATGCGCATTCGGTTGATCGTGCCGTCTTCGATGCGCAGATTGAAAGCGCCGTTCAAGTTTTGTTTTCGCTCCGGATCGTTCCTGCCAACCGTTTCCAATTTACCCGTCAAATTCACTTTGCCCGTCATCTCAGTGTTAGTGATATCAAACCAGTTCAAGAAAGACTGTATAGGGACGCCTTGAATCTTGGGCTCCGCTAAAACGCCCAGGGTATCCGGTCTGTCGAAAATCGTCGTCACGCCTTGGATCGCTCCACCGGCCGAACGGCCGGTCAGATTGGTCAAGCGCCATACCCGATGGTCGATCGTCGCATTGGTTTTCAACTCGGCGAATTCAAAATTTTTGATCCGCCCCTTGTTCAAGGCGATTTTTCCTTCGGCAACCAGGTTCGCGTAAAAATCGCTCGATTCCGGATCGATCTGCGATATGAGATAGGTGATGTCGAGATTCGGCGCGGAAAAATCGAAGTGCAATTGGGTTTTCTCGCCGTAGCGCCACCGGCCGCTGGCGCTCGCCGGGAAGCCGACCAGGGACGCATTGATGTTCTGAAAGTCAACGCCCGCTTCATCGATCTTGATATTGCCGTTGAGTTCGCGAAGCGGCTGCAGCAGAGGGTGAACCGTCACCTGGACGTTTAGCAAATCCAAATTGCCGACAAACTTGCGCCGGATCTTGGTATTGAACGACCCCGAGTAACGCACCGTCCCGCGCACGATGCCGGGATCTTTAAGCGTGCCGGTGTCGAGAAGCAAGCTGGTAACCACGCCGGCTCTGACGCCGGGCGATTCGATGCCTAAATCGAAAGTGCCGTCGTCGCTGTCGTAATCCTTTATAGCCAATTGAAGCTGAATCGGCGACCCGCTCACTTGCGCTCTGAGCTTGTCTGTTTTGATTTCGTTCGGCGTAAACGCAACCTCGCCTTGCACATCACTAAAGGAATGGTCGTCGTAGCGCACCCGCACGTTCTCCAGGGCGATCTTGCCGTCAAATTGCAGCGCCGCATCGGCAGATCGTTTTAGCGCGAAATCGATTTTGCTTCGCCCAGCCAAATCTTGAAGTGACGACGCAATCTTGGCGGCCCGCGCCGAAAACAAACCCGCTTTGACTTGTTCTTTGAGTTCGGCCAGGTCGACGTCGCCTCTTAATTGCAGATCCAGTTTGCCCTTCTCCGTCGGCGCCAAAACATAACTTCCGTCGATGTCAGTAAAGCGCGACTCGCCGTAGAAACCTCTAACGTTCGCGAACTTCGGCGTCAAACCAAATCTGTGGGCCGATGCCACTCTGCGCGAGCCGGCGGAGTTGGGAGAGCGTCGCGTTGACGCCGGCCTTTTTGATCTCCACCTGACCGGCCTGCATCGAATTGACCGTATTCTCAACCTCCCGCGAGTCAATGATCTTCAGCGGCAAATACTTGCGCAAGACCGAGACCGGCGCTGACAATGCCGATAGATTCAAGCGAAAATGAGGATCCTTGCCGTCCATCCCATCAACATCGCCCTGCACCGAAAATTTGATATCGTTGGCGCGGAAGTCCGCGCGCAACACTCGCAAACGATTTTGGCTCCAATCGACGTCAAAAGTCATCCGGCCGTCGGCGCTGCTAAGCGGCACGAGAAAAAGCTCGGGCGCGTCAATCGCCAATTGCTTGAACTCGAGATCACTTTTAATCTGGAGTTGCTTTCCCGGATTGCCTTCCACGTGGACGCGCTGGCCGAGATGGCCGGTCATTGATTTGATCGGCAGTCGCGCGCCCACATGGTCTTTGATCAGCGACGCCGGAAAATCCACGAGCTGCAGATCTGCGATCCAGCGGGCTTCATGAAACTCCAAGGTTTCTTTGGGAAATAGCAGACGCCCCTGCGCCTTCAGATTCATCTTGGCATTGTCTTTCACGACAACGCTGCGGAGATCGAACTCCAACGCCGCCCCGCCATAATCCGATGGCTCGCGCTTGAGAAACTGCTGCATGAAATCGCGCAAACGCTGGCCGCGCAGCCGCTCGAGATCGATGTCGGCATTGACGAGCCGCCACGTACCCAGACTGCCTTCCGACCGTTGGTCGGCATAGTCGATGTCGGCGTTCTGCAGTTTTATCGAACGCAGATCGACGCTGAATTCGCTGTCCGTTTGTTTCAAAAAGGGCAGATTGAGCAGCTTGTCGAGCAGCGGAATATGCCCTTCCTTGTTGCGGACAAATTGCGCCGCAGGCTGCTGTAGCCGTATCTCGTAAAAGACCACCTGCCTATGCAGCAGTGGCAGTAGCGCGACGCGCGCAGTGATTTGCGCCGCGGTGATGGCGGGTTGAGACGCGTCGGGCTCTGATAATGCGAGGTCGCGGAAGACGATGCCCGTGACCCAGCCGATTTCCAAATCGGCCGCGCCAAGTTGCACTTTCAGATCGGCGTTCTTTTCAATTTCCTCGATCAAAAAGCGGCGAAATTCGCCGACCCGTATCAAATAATAAAAAGCCAACGTCGAAACGATAAAAAAGAGAACGACAGTCACGCTGAGGAAACCGAGAAGCTTGAGCGCCTTTCTCATGGAAATTCTTAGGATGCGACGGATTTCGATTTGCTGTCACCCCGGGGAGGATCCAAGCCATGAACGGACGGAACTCATGCTAAAGGAACTCCGTCGGAGGCGCAAGGGATTTGCTCGCGCGCACAAACCGTCGCCGATCCGCTTTCGCAACGCGGGCCGAGTGTTAACAGCAGCGGCGAAACCTGATATGGGAATAAAGCTAGTCAAGTGACGACAACGCTCGGCGCATCACTAAAAGAACTCATCCTCGGCAAGCCCAAAGATCCTCTCGATCCCAAGGTATTTCACCAAATATCCTTGGTCGCTTTTTTAGCGTGGGTTGGGTTGGGCGCCGACGGTTTGAGCTCGTCGGCTTACGGGCCTGAGGAAGCGTACCTCGCGCTTGGGCAATACTATTATCTCGCCTTGCCGCTCGCTTTGCTGATGGCCGTTACGGTCTTCGTCATTTCGGCGAGCTACTCGCAGATCATCGAGCTCTTTCCTACCGGCGGTGGAGGCTACCTGGTCGCGACAAAATTGTTGGGGCCAAAATCCGGCCTGATTTCCGGCTCCGCGCTGGTCGTCGACTACATGTTGACGATCACGATATCGATCGCCAGCAGCGCCGACGCGCTTTTCAGTTTTCTCCCGATAGCCTTCCAGCCGTTCAAAATTTTCACTGAAGTCCTGCTCATTTTCGGATTGATTTTTTTGAACCTACGCGGCGTGAGAGAATCGGTTTTGATTCTCTTGCCGATTTTCTTGTTATTCATCGCCATGCATTTTGTCGGAATCCTCCTCGGCGTATTCCCTCATTTAGGCACCATGCCGACTCTTGTCGCCAATTCCTTCAATGAGGTCGCGCGCGACACTCAAAGCTTGGGACTGCTGGCGACGTTGGCGATCCTGCTCCACGCTTACAGCCTGGGCGGCGGCACCTATACCGGCATCGAAGCCGTCAGCAATGGGTTGCAGATCCTGCGTGAACCGCGCGTCGAAACCGGCAAGAAAACCATGCTTTACATGGCCACCTCGCTCGCCTTTACGGCCAGCGGCATTTTGCTCTGTTATTTATTGAATCAAGTCAAGCACGAACCGGGCAGAACGTTGAACGCCAGTTTATTTTCCGCTGTCTTCGCCGGGTTCTTCGGCAGCGATGCGACGTTAACGACATCTTTAGTGGTAGTGATTCTCATCACCGAAGCCGCGCTGTTGATCGTCGCCGCGCAAGCCGGCTTTCTCGATGGACCGCGGGTGCTCTCGAACATGGCGCTCGACTCCTGGGTGCCGCATCGGCTCTCTCACTTGAGTGATCAGCTCGTCACCCGTAACGGCGTCTGGTTCATGGGTTTGGCCTCCTTAGCGTTTCTTATGTACACCCGCGGCGAAGTCAAGCTCCTCGTCGTCATGTACAGCATTAACGTATTCCTGACTTTTACGTTCTCTCAGCTTGGCATGTGCCGCCACTGGTTCGAGGTACGGCGATCGGAGCGTGCCTGGGTACGCAAGCTATTGGTGAACGGGCTGGGGCTCTCGTTCACCGGTCTGATCTTGTGTGTAACGATCGCTACCAAGTTCACCGAAGGCGGCTGGATTACTTTAGTTGTCACCCTTGCTTTCGTCCTTGTCTGCCAAGTCGTGCGAATGCACTATGATCGGGTCCAAAACGCGCTCAAAAGCCTTGATGATTCTCTGCTCAATATTCCGTTTCAGCCGAATCTGCGCGAGCCGGTGCCGGGCAAAAATCCGGGCGCGCCGACGGCTGCGCTCATCGTGCGCGATTTTGATGGCATCTCCGTTCATACCTTGCTTAACGTCCAGCGGCTCTTCCCGAACTATTTCAAGAATATCGTTTTCATTTCCGTCGGCGTTATCGATACCGGTCAGTTTAAAGGTCACAGCGAGATCGAAAGTCTCAAACGCAAAACGGAGGAGAATCTCAAGAGCTTTGTCGAGTATGCCAATTGTCTGGGGTGGTACGCGGAGTCGCGCTACGCGCTTGGGGTGGATGTGATCACTGAGCTCGAGCGGCTTTGCGAAGCGGTCGCCAAGGAATTTCCTCGCACGGTGTTTTTTAGCGGCAATCTCGTTTTCGACGAAGAGAATCTATTTACCCGATTGCTGCACAATCACACGCCATTTACTTTGCAACAGCGACTGCAGTTCGCCGGGCACGACATGATGATTCTGCCGATTCGCGTATTTGCCAAAGGTCAGACGAATGCATAAGCAAAAGCTGTCCGGATTGCACAAAAATTCCGGCTTGGCTGCAAACGGGAAGACCGCCGGAGACTCGGCGGGGAGGGCTTTTGACGAAATATTCCTCGCGCGCGCGACTTTATGTGTTTCTTGCTTGACAGCCCAGAACTAACTTGTTAGAGAAAAAAGACTTTTTGCCTTCACACAACTAGTTTTGGCCGGGGAGAGTGTATGTTAGATAGAGACGAGGAGTTGCTTAACAGCAAGCAGGTCGCCGTCATTCTGGACATGAGTCCGGACACGGTGAATGAGTTTGCCCGCAAAAACATTCTGCCCGCCTTCAAAAAAGGCAAGCAGTGGAGATTTCGCAAGCGGGACGTTTCAATTTTTTACAAGAAACAACCGAAAGATATCCGCGACGCATAAATCGTCGGCAGGTTTGCGTGGGGTGGGGAAAATGGCAGACATCGAGGCACACGAGAGCAAACTTTACTCGGAGTTCGCGCCACTTTATGACAAGGTTTTTGGGAAGATCTTCTATAGCCGCTTGGAAAGGGTAATCGAGGATCTTGACATTCCGCCCGGCGCTAAGGTTCTCGAAGTGGGCGCCGGTACCGGCACGTCCTTTCCGGCGTATCCAAGCCATTGTGAAATCACCGGCGTTGATTTGGCCCCCGACATGTTGGCGCGCGCGCGCCAAAAGATCGAGGATAATGGCTGGGCCCATCTCAAGGTCATGGAGATGAATGCCCTCGATCTAGACTTTCCTGATAATACTTTTGACTACGTCATGGCGTTTCACGTCGTCACTGTCGTGCCTGATCCGGAGCGAATGATTGCCGAAGCCAAGCGGGTATGCAAACCAGGCGGCAGAATTGTCATCGTGAATCACTTCACCAGCGATGTTCCTCTGCTAGGGATGGTCACACAAGCATTCGACCCGATCACGCGCTGGCTCGGTTGGCGTACCGATCTCAAACTGAAACCATTCATCGAAACCGCCAAGCTCAAGGTCGAAAAGATCTACAAACTGAATAAAACATCCCTCTATACGGTCCTGTTATTGCGAAAAGAAACTCGCACGTTTCACCCGATGCGCGAGCTCTAAAGCTGATCCAAGCACGTCCTGCTTCCGATTCTTGGAAGTCGAGGAAGTTCCCTCCAAAAGACAAGGCGCGGCGTGTGCCTGAGAACACAACTTGGGCAGAAAAAATAGAATTTGAATTTAGCTGTTAGAAAAAACGTCGGGGAAGCCACGTTCCCCTATTTCGATGACGGCTATGGGAGAATTGCTATCGAGGCAGATCTTTGGAGTTCTCTTTCTTCGCGTCCTTGCTGGCTTCGTCATCTTCTCCTCCGGTTACGCCTTTTTTGAAATCGCGGATCGCCTTCCCCAGTCCACTGCCGATCTGGGGCAGCTTGCTCGGTCCAAAAATAACCAGCGCGATCACCAAAATGACCATCAGCTCCGGCACGCCCAATCCAAACATAATTTCCTCCTACCCCTTACGCTTCACTGCGAAGAATACCGCGTTATCGCCGCGCTGCACAAGCAGCAGTATACGGTCACCACGACGTCCCAGGCGCGTAGCCCGTTCGAAGTCGCGGACATTGCCAACCGGCCGCTGATTGACTTCCCGGATGACATCTGCCGGTTCGATACCCACCTGATCGGCAGGACTGCCCGGTTGAACTTCCACTACCAGCACGCCTTTCGATGAATTCAAGCCTAAACGGCGCGCCGCTTCAGGCGTAATTCTCTGAACCCGCAGCCCCAGTTCCGGGTCGCGCGCTTCAACCTGTTGATTGGGGTCGTTTTCGTCCTGAAGCTCGCCGATTTTTACGGCTACCGTTTGCTCCTTTTTGTCGCGAAAAATTTTCAGCGTCACCTTCTGCCCCGGAGGCGTATCGGCGATCACACTGGGAAAATCGTGGCTCTTGGGCACGGCCTTACCGTTGAACTCGACTATAATGTCGCCGGTCTTGACCCCGGCTTCGGCGGCCGGACTATTTTCGGCAACCTCGGTCACGACCGCCATTTCGCTCGGGTTGCGCGCAAGGCCCTGCGATGATGCCATAGCCACTGTCACGTCCTGGGCTCGGACGCCGAGCCAGCCGCGCACTACGCGGCCATTCTTGCGTAATTGTTCGACGATTTTCTTCGCTAGATCGATCGGAATCGCAAACCCAATACCGACATTGCCTCCGGTCTGACTGAAGATCGCGCTATTGACGCCGACAACTTCGCCCACAGCATTGATCAGCGGTCCGCCACTGTTTCCAGGATTGATCGACGCGTCGGTCTGGATAAAGCTGTCATAAGGACCAGCGCCAATCACGCGTCCTTTGGCGCTGACGATTCCCGCGGTCACCGTGTGCTCCAAACCGAACGGATTGCCAATCGCCATCACCCAATCGCCGACGTCCAGTTGGCTCGATGTACCGAGCTTGGCAAACGGCAGATTGCCAGGCGATTTTCGAGTTTTGATCAATGCGATGTCGGTGCGATCGTCCTTGCCCACCAGCCGCGCTTCGTATTCAGTCTGATCCGCCAATTTAACTTTGATCGTGTCCGCACTCCGGACGACGTGGTAGTTGGTCAAGATTTCGCCGTCCTTGCTGATCAAGATGCCTGAGCCGAGACTGCGCTGGGTACTCTCCTTGGGAATCGTTTCACCGAAGAATCGGTTAAAAAAATCCTCGATCGGATCGTTGGATCCGGAGCGCGGTGAGCGCTGCGAGCTCGTCGAAATGTTGACGACCACCGGCATGGTTTTCTTGGCGATGGCGGCAAACGACGGTGGCCGAGTGGTCTCCAATGCGGCGAGATTTGCCGCGCCTGAGATCGGCGCGATCGCCAGCGACGAGAATACGACGGAGCCTAAACCGTATCTCAAACCAGACCACATCGATCTCCGCGTCGCGCAATTCATTCGTCCATTCGCATTTCCAGCCGTAGTCAGCACGCTCCTACACTAGCAAATTTTGCCGATGGATTTAAAGCGGCTCAAATGCCGCCGAACATTTGCAAATCCGCGGGTCAATGGCTATGAAGAAACGACCTTTTTCGCTTGTGGAACGACATGAAACCGGCCCCCATCGATTACGACACCGTCCGGGAGATGCTGCGCACGGCAACGCCGGATCGGGTCTTGCGATTCATCGGCAAAAGCCATCCTGCCGACATCGCGATTTTGTTCAAAGGCCTGGAGCCCATCGAGGTGCGCCAGCTCTTCGACATTCTGTTCTCATCCCGCAGAGCCGCTAAGACTTTGAAAGAGCTTCCGGCTGAACTCCTGCCCGACGTTCTGGCGTTGATCGATGACGAAAAAGTCGGGCGCTTGATCGTCCGCGCCGATCCGGACGACGCCGTAACTTTTATCGACAGCCTGGCGGAAGAGCGGCGCGAGCGAGTTTTAGCCCTGCTTGATCCAGAACGCCAAGCCGCCGTGCGCGAGTTGATCAATTATCCCGAAGGTACGGTGGGCAGAATCATGACCACCGATTTTATGGCGCTTTCCCCAGATACGACTGCGCAGGGCGCCATCGACAAAATTCGCGAGCGCGGCGAATTGGAAACATTTTTCTATCTCTACGTCGTCGATGACGCCGGCAAACTGGTCGGCGTGGTGCCGATCCGAAATCTGGTGATCGCTCCGCCCGACCGCACGCTAAGCGAGATGATGATCGCCGACCCGGTCAAAGCCAACGTTTTCATGGATCAAGAAGAGGCTGCTCGGCTCGTGTCGCGGTACGAGCTCTTGGCGCTGCCGATCGTCGACGAAGCAGGCCGTCTGGAAGGGATTATCACCGTCGACGACGTCATCGATATCATCAACCAAGAGAGTACCGAGGATATGTACAAGATGGTCGGCTTGGCCGAGGAAGATCGTGTGTTCACGCCGATTTCACGATCTGTCAGAATGCGCCTCCCCTGGACCATTTTGAATCTGCTCACGGCCACGTTGGCGGCCTCGGTGGTGGGCCTGTTCGAAGGAACGCTACACGAAATTATTGCGCTGGTGACTTTCATGCCCGTCGTCGCCGGCGTCGGCGGCAACGGCGCGACGCAAACCGCCACGGTGATCATTCGCGCGATCGCGCTTGGCGAGTTGGAATTTGCTTCTGCCTGGAAAGCAATCGTTAAACAGGTCTCCGTGAATATTTGTATCGCCCTTGCCGCCGGCGGCATGATCGCGGTGGGCGCCACGTTATGGAAAGGCAATCCTTTCCTCGGGATTGTGCTGGCGAGCGCGATGATTTTCAATCTCGGTTTGATGGCCGGTTTTGCCGGCGCCGCAATTCCGTTGCTTTTGAAGGCGTTCAAGTTCGACCCGGCGCTGGGCTCCGGCATCATCGTCACCGGACTCACAGACGCCTTCGGCTTTCTGTCATTCCTCGGGCTCGCCACGCTTTTCCGCCATTATCTAGTTTAACGCACATCGCTCTTATACGCTGATGCTTGACCGCGGATCCGCCAAAGGACGGATCAGCCACAACTTTTAAGGCTGAGGCGCTGAGGACGTGCCCTTCGACCAAGCTCAGGATGCGCGGCTAACTAATGTAGGGGCGACCGGCCGGTCGCCCCTACGCAAAGGCAGAGAAATTCGCAAATGGAATTCGGTTCGGCTTCGACCGATGGCCGACCAACGGCTAACGCAGCGGTTGTTCCGGCGCAACAGTCATAGGCGCGGGACTTTTCTGGAGCAAAAAAAGCAGCCCGCCGAGCAAGCTATCGAGTGCCACGATCAAGAACAACAAGATTCCAAAGGCAACGCCCTTCTCCGTGCCGATACCGATAACTGCGAGCAAAAAAACGTAACCGCCCTCGCGCAGCCCGAGACCGTTGACGCTGATCGGGATCGCGGCAAAGGTGCCCACCAACGGATAGACGATGATGCAAAAAGAGAATGGCAAATCCAAATCGAGAGCTCGCCCCATGGCGACATGCATCCAAGCCTGAATCAAATGAACCGCCACGGAAAGCAGCGTCGCCACGCCAAGCGCGCGCCACTGAGTTCGATAGCTTCTGAGCGCGAGGCGCAATTTGACCACGAGCTGATGGCCGTCTTCAGGCAACAGCCGCCGCAACAAGGGAACTGATAAAGCGCCGACAAGAAATGCCAGAGCGAGCAGCAACGTTACCGTGCGCACCGTGGATGGGATCGGGTAAGCAGGAAACAGCAGGAGTCCGGCGGCTCCGAGCCAAACCAGCACCACCATGCCAATCCCCCGGTCCATAAGAACCGACATCGCCGCGTGGACGGTGGTGACGGCCCGCCCTTTGGCATGGGCTTCCTCATCTCTAACTAGATAATAGACCCGGCTGACGTCTCCGCCGACCGTGCCTGGGGCAAAAAGATTGAAAAACATGCCGATCAAATAGTAACGAACCATATCCTTAAAGGGCGTTTTGATGCCGATCGGTCGGGCCAGAGCCGCCCATCTCATCGCGCTGACGCCCTGCGCCACCAGATAAACGGCGAGTGCCAGTGCAATATAAGAAAACTTCGCCGACGCGAAGGTGTGAAAGAACCGCTCGATGTGTATACGCGAAAGAAAATACGCGAGCAGGCCTCCGCTAACGAGAAGCTTGATGAGAAAGATGATGACGGGTTTGGTCTTTTTCATCCTTCCAGTGACGGTTCGATGAGTACTTGCGCATCGTCTTTTTTGAGTCGATCCACCAAGACTGTTCGCCCAACAATATGGAGCCGTCCTTCAGCATAGAGCTGAATCGCGCGCGGATAGATCCGATGCTCCTGCCTGAGAATTCGGGCCGCCAAGGTCTCCTCTGTGTCGTCCGGGAATACCGGCACGACGGCTTGAATGATGATCGGCCCTTCATCACACTCTTCATTGACGAAATGCACCGTGCAGCCGGAAAAGCGCACGCCATGCTCTAGCGCCTTTTTCTGCACATGGAGACCGGGAAATGACGGCAACAGAGCCGGGTGAATGTTCATGATATGGTTGGAGTAAGCCCTAACGAACAAGGGTGATAGCAAGCGCATGAAGCCCGCGAGCACGACAAGTTCCACGCCCCGCCTGCGGAGCAGGTCGACGACGGCTTGATCGTAGGCTTCCCGGCTCGAAAATTCCTTGTGCTCCAGCACCTCGGTTGGGATGCCGTGGTTCCGCGCGCGTACCAGTCCGTAGGCGCCCGCCTTGTTGCTCAGCACCAACTCGATCTTGGCGTCGAGTTTCTTTGCTTCGACGGCGTCGATGAGCGATTGCAGGTTTGTGCCGTTGCCGGAAACCAGCACCCCGATGGAAATTTGCCTTGCCATAGTATTCTCTTACGAGCGAATCGTCGCTCCCCGCGGTCCGTTTTTAACCTCGCCGACGATAAAGAATTGCTCACCGATTGTTTTGAGCGTCTGAGTGATGCTATGGGCGTTCTTTTTACAGACCACGAAGATCATCCCAAGGCCATTGTTGAATGTGCTGTCCATTTCGCGCTGAGCGACGCCGCCGATCTTCTGAATCAAATTGAATACCGGCGGTACCTTCCAACTCGAGCGCTCGATGAAAGCCCGCCGACCCTCGGGCAGCACGCGCGGCAGATTTCCGGTGATTCCGCCGCCGGTGATATGGGCCGCCCCTTTGATGGCATGTTTGGCAAACAACTCACGCGCGACCTTCGCATAAATCCGCGTCGGCTCGAGCAGCTCTTCGCCCAGCGTCCGGCCGAGCTCGGCAATTCGCTGACCGACTTTCAGACGTCCCTTCTCGAATAACACCTTCCGCGCCAATGAATAACCATTGCTGTGCAGTCCACTCGAGGGAAGACCGATTAATATATCGCCGGCGACGATCGCGGCAGGGTCAATGATTTTATCCTTCTCCACAACCCCGACGACGAATCCGGCGAGATCGTACTCGCCGTCGGAAAAATCGCCTGGATGCTCTGCGGTTTCGCCGCCGATCAACGCACATCCCGCCTCGCGGCAACCGGCGGCGATGCCGTGCACCACGGCGTCGGCGATTTCGACATCGAGCTTACCGCAAACAAAGTAGTCCAGGAAAAACAGCGGCTCTGCCCCTTGAGTTAAAATATCGTTCACGCTCATGGCGACGAGATCGATGCCGACGGTGTCGTGAATTCCGCTCATGAACGCGATCTTGAGCTTGGTTCCAACGCCGTCTGTGGAGGAGACTAAAATCGGATGATAATAACCGCGACTTTTTAGATCAAAAAGCGCGCTGAACCCGCCGACGCCTGCCAGCACGCCGGGAATATTCGTTCTCTTTGCAACGGGGCCGATACGACGCACGAGCGCATCGCCGGCTTCGATGCTGACACCCGCCTTTGCGTAAGTTAATCCTTGCTTGATCGCCATTTGAGCTGGGTTTGCTGATTGTCTCGGATGAATAGCGGCGTATGACCATACGCCTCTTTGTGCATCATAGCGCAGTGTGGGATCAATTTCACACAGTCGAGCCGATGGGCGAGGCGGGAACGCCGCCGGCCGCGGCCAGCAGCGCGCGAATTTTCAAGGTATACTCGCCGAACTTTACCGCGCTCATCATCTCGATCGTGCGAGGCCGGGGCAAGTCGATGACGATTTTTTCCAGCAATCTCCCCGGCCGGGCGGACATGACGACAACGGTGTCGGAGAGAAATACGGCTTCTTGAATACTATGAGTAACGAACAGCACCGTTTTCTTGCGCTCTTCCCAGATGCGCAGGAGTTCTATGTCCAATTCATCGCGAGTCATCGCATCGAGCGCGCCGAAGGGCTCATCCATGAGCAACAGTTGCGGATCGGTAACCAAAGCGCGGCAAAGCGAGACTCGCTGTTGCATGCCGCCGGAGAGCTCGTGCGGATACATCTCCTCGAACCCGTCCAAACCGACGAGCTTAATCAGGGCCCGCGCCTTATTCAAATGGCCCGCGACGTCTAATCTGGCGAACTCCACCGGCAGCAAAATGTTGCCGAGCACCGAGCGCCATTTGAGCAGCACCGGCGCTTGAAACACCATCCCGACGTTTTCGAGTGGGCGATTGACTTCTTCGCCGTTGACCAAAACGGTTCCCGAGGAGGTCGTCAGTAGCCCGGAAATAATCTTTAGCAGCGTACTCTTGCCGCAGCCACTCGGACCGACTATGGAAACAAAATTGCCGGTTTGAATCTCAAAAGATATATGTTCAAGCGCCGTGACGGTCTTGACCCCGCCGGTAAAAACTCTGGAGACGTTCTCGACGGCGATCAGCGGCGGCACTACGAAACCTTGGAAACTGCGCGATCTTAGCGCTTGATGAATTGATTGGTGTACACTTCCTTGACGGCGACTTTCCGACCGACATCGAAGTATTCGTTGGTCACCTTTACCGTTTTATCGATGATCTCCGGCTTCATATAACCCAAGCCGACCTGCGCCGACTCGAACGGTAAGAATACCTCCGTCAAGGCATTTTTGAGCTGCAGCGTCGTCAGCGCCGGATCGAGCTCAGGTTTGTGCTTTAGAAGAATCTTGAGCGCCTCTTCTTGGTGATCACGGGAGTAGCGCAATCCCTCCAGCGTCGCTTCGACATAGGCTCGGACGAATTCCGGGCGTTTTTTGACGTCCTCATCCTTCACGATCAGACTGGTTCCATAAATATCGAGGCCGGTATCTTTCATGAACACCCGTGAAAGCTTGAGGCCGACTTTCGACGCGGCGAGCTCGGCGACTTCGTCGTTGGAAGCGCGGAACATGATGATGAAGTCGGCCTTCTTGGTCGCCAACGCCGCGGGCTGAATCGGTGCCGCGGTTTCTTGGATCTTGATCGCTTTAAAGTCGATCTTGTTAATGCGGCAATACGCCGGCATTAAAAACCATTGGGCCTGACCGGGGCTGATCGCCAGAGATTTGCCTTCAAGGTCTTTGATCCCTTTGATCACGCCCTCATCGCGCCACAGAATCGTCGCCCCGACGTAGCCAAACTGCGCCGCGGCTTGCACCGGTGTACCGCGGGATTTGGCGACGATCATGGTCGCCATATCGGCGAAACCGAAATCCGCGCCACCTGAGCCAATGGTCCGCAGCGTGTCAGCCGAACCCGTGCTCGTTTGAATGGTCGCGGCCAGACCGCGCTTGGCATAGAAGCCCTTTTCCAATGCGACGAACCACGGCGCGTGCTTGCCGCCGATGATAAAGTCCATGCGAATATTCGCCGGCGTGGGCTCGGCGGCTTGCGCGTGCAAGTTAAACAAGGCGAGCGCAATCGCAACGGCGTTAATTCGTACCGTCTGCTTAAACGAAATCATCCTGCAACCTCCACCGACAAAGAATCAGAACGAGCCTTCGATCTCGCGCACCGCCGCGCTCCACGGCGCCAGCTTTCTCTGAACGATCTCCGCCAACCAAAACAGCCCCAGCGACAACACCGCAAGAATCAAGAGGATCACCAGTGCAAAAGCAGTATCCAGGCTGTAATTGGCTTGCAGAACCAAATATCCAAGCCCTTCGTTGGCGGCGACGAACTCGGCGACGATCGCGCCAGTAACCGACAGCACGATGGCGACTTTGATGCCGGCGAACATATAGGGCAACGAGTTGGGCAAGCGAATTTTCTTAAACACGTCCCACTCCGAGCCACGGTTGATGCGCGCCAATTCTAAAAGCTCAGGTTCGACCTCTTTCAGTCCGACAACCGTGTTGACAACGACGGGAAAGAACGCGACCAAAAACGCGATGGCGATCTTCGAGAACAAACCATAGCCGACCCAGATCACCATTAGCGGTGCGAAGGCACTCTTGGGCATGGCGTAGAGAATGACGATCAAGGGATAGATCGTGTTTTGCAAATGGCGCGAGTAGACGACCGAGATGGCGAAGCCAACGCCCAAAACCAAAGACAAAACAAAACCGCCAAAGGCTTCAATAAAAGTGATAAACGCGTGATTACCGAGAATCGGTAATTTTTTTATGAACGCCGTCCACAGATCGTGCGGTGGCGGCAGGATAAAAGCAGGAACTTTGATGACCTCGACGAAGATTTCCCAAAGCACCAAGAGGGCAATGAAAAATAAAACCGGCTCGGCGGCATTCTTCCAGGAAAATTTCACGGTTTACTCCGCGCCGACGTTAATGGAAAGCACAGAAGGTGTCAAGAAAAGGTGTCCGTGGGTAGTGGTTCATTTTCAATCCACCATGACTCTTAAAATCGAGAAAGATTCCTCGCTTTGCTCGGAATGACAACTACATAAGCCATGTGTCATCTCGAACAAAGTGAGAGATCTTTCCCAAACTGGACCACTACCTGTCCGTGATCGGCAACTTAAGGTTCGTCGGGTATCCGTTTTAACTGGCTCTGATCGAGCAACATTTCGCGCTTGCGCTGAATCATTTCCCGTTCTTGATTCAAGAAGCGCTCCACCGCGCGGCGGAATTTCCCGTCGACGAAGTAGTGCATGCTGGTTGTGTGCTCCGGGTCGAGCCCGCGGAGTTGTTTGAAGCTACCGCCGGCGCCGGCTTCGAAGCGCTCCAAGCCCAAGCGAATCGAGTGTTCGATAGCAGAGTAGTAACAGACATTAAAATGGAGGAAAGGATGCTCTTCGAAGGCGCCCCAATAGCGCCCGTATAGGGCGGTGTTATCACGCACGTTAAAGGTGCCGGCAATGATCTTGCCGTCGCGCTCGGCGAGCATGAGGCAAACGTTGGCGGCGAAACGTCGATGCAATTCGTCGAAAAGTTTCTGCGTCAGGTACTGGCGGCCATAATAAAGTCTGTCGACATGACCTTTGTAGAGACGGAACATCGTGCGCAGGTGCTGCTGCGTCAGCTCCGTTCCTTCATACGCGCGAATGGTGATACCGCGTTGCGCCATCTCACGCCGTTCCCGTTTGACCTTGTTGCGCCGGTCGCTACGAAAGCTGGCCAGATAATCCTCGAATGAATTGAAACCGCGATTTTGCCAGTGAAATTGAATTCCCGTGCGCGGCAAGAAACCGACCCGTTCCAGCGCCGCGCGCTCGTGGGGCAGGCAAAAGTTCACATGGGCCGAAGAAATCTTGTTGTCGGCGGCGATTTTCGCCAACGCCTGCCCCATGAAAGAAATCAGCTGTCCGCGCTCCTCACCTCCAGCGATGAGAAACCGATGCCCCGTCACTGGAGTAAAAGGAACGCCGATCAGCATTTTCGGATAATATTGAATTCCCGCCCGATGCGCCGCTTCGGCCCATTCATAATCGAAGACGAACTCGCCCATGCTGTGGAGCTTTAGATACATCGGACAGGCAGCGATGAGATTCCCAGCCTTTTCGACGACGACATGGTGCGGCAACCAGCCGGCCTGCTCATCGACGCAACCGGACTGCTCCAAGCTATCCAGCCAATCCCATTTCATGAACGGCGTCGCCCCGTCCACCAGAGCGTCCCAACGCTCGCGTGGCACCTCCGCGATCTTCTGAACAATTCGTAGACTCACGGCGTCAGTCATAAAAGCGATCTTAGCACGAGTGTCTATTCCATCAAACTTTTGCGGGGAATCGGTGGGGTCTTCCTGATACTTGCGATTTGAACCAGAAGACAGCAGTTACACTTTTGTAGAATAGCAAATATCATGACTGACCCCCTATTCTTCCTTCCGGTCTTCCGTTTTTCGCAGGCTTTGCTGCGTCGCTCGCTCAGAAATCGGCGAATCCTAGCCGATCGAAAGACGTCACATCAAATTGAGATCTTCTTTGAACTTGGTTTCTTTCAATGAGAGCACCCGCGTTTGCAGTCGGAGTATGCAAGTAATTTAGGTGAATGGTAAAATGTAACGTTTTCTGAAACGCCATCCTCTGGATACCGGTTGGAGTCTATCCTGAGCATAGCCGAAGGGCCGCTATGACGGCAAAGAATGACTGAGCTTGGGGTCAGAGCTTTGGGCAGAGCTTGGGGGGGCAGAGCTTGGGGTCAGACATAACAATCGATTCTGCAGAAAAACCTTGAGGCCCACTCCGTCCATTGTCAACATTTATTCTATTGATATGACGAAATACCAAGAGGGTTTTTCAGCAGAATCGATTGTTATGTCTGACCCCAAGCTCTGCCCTGCCCCCCAAGCTCTGCCCAAGCTCTGCCCCTGTCTGACCCCAAGCTCAGTCATTCTTTGCCGTCAT
>WNFU01007090.1_pt1 | contig 37650 bp, 33 predicted proteins | sample 5400121 | NCBI WGS metagenome assembly WNFU01 (sample SAMN13153360, study PRJNA577476) | soil metagenome | isolation source: 100 cm soil or saprolite under grassland replicate 1 | place: USA:California | collected 2016-06-15
CGGTACTAATCGCTCGTTTGAGCTTGATCGCGCTCATCTTCAATGCGCATCCAGGTATCGAAGGTCACAAGTCAGTAATCAGATGACGGACGATACCATTCGGATTTGCACGACCAGCTTGCGAGGAATCAGAGCTCTGATACTGATCTCTGATTCCTGCCACGTCCTTCGCCGGCCTGGTGGTATTAGCGGGGAGCCCGTACCCGATCCCATCCCGAACTCGGCCGTTAAACTTCCCAGCGCCGATGGTACTAAGTCTCAAGACTTGGAAGAGTAGGTCGCTGCCAGGCCTGCCAAGGACGTTCGCCTCTTCATGATGTTTCCTGCCAAACCGCCGCGGACTGCCGCGGCGGTTTTTTATTGCGCACGTGCCGAGCCAAACGACGTCGCGTTTGGCTGCCTGACGACCACGTCGTCGAGGTGCGAGGGAGAAATGCGCCGGCGCGCGTCGCCGCTGCGGCGCCTCCCCGCCCGCCGCGTTCTGTGCTACCCATGAGGCAATGATAATAGGCGCCGCAAGCTCGGCGTCGGGGATCGCCGGAGGGAAAGCGTGACGGCAGACGCCGCGGCACTTGCCGCGCCCGCTGCAAAGGCCGAACGCGGCGCACGATTTGGCATCGTCGCCGGCTGGTTATGGTCGGCCGCGCTGCTGGCGCTGCTCGGATTTCTCGTCCTCTATCCCGTTGCGATGCTGCTTCTTGGCGCGCTCACCAACACCAATCCGGTGGTGGATGGCTTTGGCGTGTTCGACCTTTCGCTTGCCAACTTCATCACCGTTCTTGGCAATCCGAACGTCCACCTGGCGCTGGCAAACTCGCTGATCGCCTGCGCCGGCGGCACCGCGCTCGCGGTCATCATCGGGCTTACCTTTTCCTGGATCGTCGTGCGCACCAACACGCCGTGGCGAGGTTTTGTCGCCGCCGTGAGCCTGATCCCGCTGTTCGTGCCGCCGCTGGTCGCCGGCGTCGCCTGGTCGATCCTGGGCTCGCCGAAATCCGGCCTGATCAACACCATGATGGGATGGGCCGGTCTCCCTTGGCGCATCGATCTTTACTCCATGGCCGGACTGATCCTCGTGTTCGGCATGTACTACGCGCCTTACGTCTACATGTTCACGGCATCGGCGCTGCGAAACATGGATCCGAGCCTGGAGGAGGCGGCGGAGATCGCCGGTGTCAGTCCGTTGCGCACGCTGTTCACCATTACCTTCCCGCTGATTGCGCCCGCGATCGTGTCCGGCATGCTGCTGTCTTTCATCGTCATGCTCGGCATCTACGGCATCCCGGCGGTGCTCGGCGCACCGGCCGACATTCCCGTGCTGACCACCTACATTTTCAAGCTGACCAATTGGTCGCCGCCGCTCTACAGCACCGCCGCCGCGGTCGCGATCATCCTGATGGTGGTCACCGGGGCCCTGGTGCTGTTGCAGCAGCGCGTGCTCGCCGGCCGCAGCTTCACGACCGTTTCCGGCAAGGCGTTTCGGCCGCGCGTCATCGAGCTCGGAGCGTGGCGCTGGCTCACCCTCGCCTTGGCGCTCATCTATCTCTTCACCGTCGTCGTACTGCCCACGCTCGCGCTGATCGTCGCCGCCTTCCGCCGCTTCCTGTTCATTCCCAGCGCCGCCAGCCTGTTCGACATGCGACATTACTCGCTGGTGCATTTCGACGCGGTGTTCGATAACCCGCTCACCATGCGCTCGATCTGGAACACCATGGAGGTGGGCCTGGCGACCGCAATCCTCGGCGGGGTCATCGCCTTCGCCATCGGTTACACGGTTCACCGCAGCAACGCGCCCGCTCGACGCGCGATCGATCTTGTCGCCATGCTGCCGGTGGCGATTCCGGGCCTCGTGATCGGCGTCGCCTATCTGTGGGCCTGGATCGGATTGCCCGGCGGACTTTACGGCACGATCTGGATTCTCACGCTCGCCTTCGTCGCGCGCTTCATGCCCGACACCATGAAATCGCTATCCACCTCGTTCCTGCAAATTCATCGCGAGCTCGAGGAAGCAGCCTGGATCTGCGGCAAAGGCCGCATCGGCACCATCCGTACGATCGTGCTGCCGCTGGCGCGGCCCGGCACAGTCGCGGCCATGACGCTGCTATTCATTCTGGCGATCCGCGAGCTCGGCTCCTCGCTGTTTCTCTACACCAGCGACACCATGGTAATGGCGGTGCTTCTGCTCGACTATTACGAGGGCGGCAACACCGGCAAGGCGGCCGCCTTTAGCCTGGTGCAGACGATACTGCTTGCGGTGGTGATCGGCGTCGCCGGCTGGTTGTCGCGCGGAAGCAGCACGGAGGCCAGCGTTGGCCGCGCGGGGTGACGATATGACAACAGGAGGAACGCTGCCATGAAATCGATGTTGACCGCGCTCGCCGTTGCGAGCGTGATCGCGATGCCGGCGAGCGCACAAGATTTCGGCTCGCCCGAACTGATCGCCGCCGCGAAGAAGGAAGGCAGGCTCATCTACTACACCGCCAACTTCGCGGAGGTCGAGCAGGAGGTGATCAAGGCGTTCAACAAACGCTTCCCCGAAATCAAGGTGGAGATGGTGCGTGCCCCGGGCGGGCAGCTCATCACCCGCGTGAAGACGGAAGCCGCCGCCGGCAAGCTTGTGGCCGACGTCGTCGATCATTCCGACCGCGCGCTCATGAGCGAGCTGGTTGGCCTGTTTCAGGACTACGCGCCCCCGAACGGCAAGGACTACCTGCCCGACTCGTTGATTTCACCCAAACTGTGGCCGCGGGTCACGCTGGTGTGGTCGATCGCGTATAACTCGGCGCTGGTGAAGAACCCGCCCAAGACCTGGATGGATCTCACCAAGCCGGAATACGGCAACAGGCAGATCGGCCAGGTTATCGCCCCATCGGGCGGAACGACCTGGACGCGCGCCATGTTCGAGCGCCAGGTCTTGGGCGAGGATTACTGGAAGAAGCAGGCGGCGACCAACCCTGTCCTCTATCCATCCGGCGCGCCGATGTCGGATGCGCTCGTGCGCGGGGAGATCGTGATGGGACCGCTGCTCTACAACATCGTCTATCCGAAGAAGAGGGACGGCGCTCCGCTCGAGATTTTCTTTGCGCCCGAAGGGGCGCCGGTCAATCCGTACGCCAGCGGCGTGCCCTCGACGGCGAAGAACCCCAACGCCGCGAAGCTGTTCCTCAATTGGTGCCTGTCGGAGGAAGGCCAGGCGTTCATGATCAAGGAAACCGGCAATCTGACTTCGCTGCAGCGCGCGCCAATCTATCCGGAAGGCTTCGATCCGAAGGTGGTCAAGGTCTGGTTGCCGAACTTCGATCAGTACGTGAAGTTGCACGCGTCCTGGGTCGAAGACTGGAACAAGACCTACGGTTATAGGCAGTAGCTTGAGCTGGGTGCGGCAGGCATAGAGGCGCATGTCGGCTTCCCTCGACGTCCGCGATCTGCGCAAGCAATTCGCCACCGGCCGGCCCGCGGTGGATGGCGTGAGCTTTCACGTGCCGGCCGGCGAGATCGTGGTGCTGCTCGGTCCCTCCGGCTGCGGCAAGACCACGACGTTGCGATGCATCGCGGGGCTCGAGCATGCCTCTGCCGGCCGCATCAGCATCGGCGGGCGCGTGGTCTCGGCGCCTGCCGAGGGCGTCCAAGTGCCGCCGCGGTTGCGCAACATCGGCATGGTGTTCCAGTCCTACGCCGTCTGGCCGCACATGACCGTCAAGCAGAACGTCGCCTATCCGCTGCGGCATCGGCGCGTGCCGCGCGCCGAAGTCGCCCGCAAGACCGCCGAGGTGTTGGAGTTGGTCGGGCTGGCGCAATTCGCCGAGCGCTCGGTGGTGTCGCTCTCCGGCGGGCAGATGCAGCGCGTGGCGCTTGCGCGCAGCCTCGTTTATCAGCCTCAACTCCTTCTGCTCGACGAGCCGCTGAGTAATCTCGACGCGCAGCTGCGTTTGCGGCTGCGCGACGACTTGCGCCGCATCATCAAGCAGACCGGGGTCACCGCCGTCTATGTGACCCACGATCAGGCGGAAGCCGTGGTGCTCGGCGACCGCATCGGCGTCATGCGCGACGGCAAGCTGTTGCAGATGGCGGCGGCGGACGAGATCTACAATCGCCCGGCCGACCTGTTCGTCGCAAGGTTCACCGGCGTATCGAATCTGCTCGCTGGTCGCGTGGTCGCGCGCAACGGCGAATTCGGCATTGTCGATACCGGCGGCCAGCGCCTCACCGCGCTCATGCCCGCGACCGTCGAGGCGGGCGAGCCGGTCAAGATCGCGGTGCGGCCGGAGAACGTGCGGCTCGGCAATGATGGCACGTCGCACTTGGAGAATCGCTTCACCGCTCGCGTCGCGGCGCGCCGCTACCAGGGTACACAGACCATCTACGAGCTGGCCGCCCTCGGCGGGCGGATCGAGGCGCTCGAGCTCGGCACGCATGCGCGGCACGAGATCGGCAGCGATGTGGACGTGGTTTTACCGCCTGCGCTGTGCTGGGCCTATCCGGCACGCGAGGACGCGGCATTGGAGTAGGCGGTCCTTGGGCCGCTTGCGGTTCGCATTCTGATGGAGGCCGTCGTGCTGGCCCGCTTGGCGTCGATGCGCGATCGCATTGCCATGTACAACACCAACGCGCTGAAGATCGGCGTTTTCGGCGCCAACTGCTCATCGGGCCGCTCCGCCACCAAGATGCCGGAACGATGGTCTGCAAGCTGGCCCGACTGCCGACGCCTGGCCCGCATGGCAGACGAGGCGGGCATCGATTTCATACTGCCGATCGGCCGCTGGAAGGGCTACGGCGGCGACACCGATTTTCACGGCAGCACGCTCGAGACCGTCACCTGGGCCGTGGGCCTCCTCTCGGTAACCGAGCGCATCACCGTGTTCGGTACCGTGCACGCGCCTTTGTTCCATCCGCTGATCGCCGCCAAGGAATTCGTCACCGCCGACCATGTCGGCGAGGGGCGCTTCGGCGTCAATCTCGTGGTGGGCTGGAACGAGGGCGAGTTCGAAATGTTCGGGGTGACCCAGCGCGAGCACGATGCGCGCTACGCTTTCGCGCAGGAATGGCTCGATGTCGTCAAGCGTGCCTGGTCCGAACGCGGTAATTTCGACTTTCACGGAGAGTTCCTGCAGCTCAATGGCGTGCGCGCCTATCCCAAGCCCTACGGCGACACGCGGCCGATCCTCATGAATGCCGGTTCCTCGCAAGTCGGCCAAGCCTTTGCGCTGCGTAACTGCGATGCCTTCTTCGTGGCCACCTCGGGTTCGCGCACCTCGCTCGAGGGCAATGCGAAGAAAGTCGCGGAGATCAAGAGCCAGGCACAAAGCTTTGGCCGCGACATCGAGGTCTACACGGTCGGCCAGGTGATCTGTCGCGCGAGCCAGAAGGAAGCGGAAGATTACTACCGCCATGCGATCATCGAGAACGCCGATTGGGGTGCCATCGACGGCATGCTCGCCAATAGGAACATCACGCCGCAGACGATTGGGCCCGAGGAATACGCGACCAAACGCCGGTACTTTGCGGCGAATGCGATCGGCGGCTATCCGTTCGTCGGAACGCCGGACCGCGTGGCGGAGGAGCTCGCAAGCATCAGCAAAGCCGGCATGCGTGGCATCGCCCTTTCCTTCGTCAATTATCTCGATGAGCTGCCGTACTTCTGCGAGGAGGTCCTTCCGCGCCTCGTGCGGTTCGGCGTGCGGGCGGCGAATTGACTCCGCTCGAAATTTGCCGGTGCCGTTGTGCTTGCTATCGTGATATGAGAGGGCGCTGCCTCATCATCAGAAAACCATGATAATGCTGAGAATTGCAGGCGAGGCGGCTGAGGAAACCGAGGAAGATGTCCATGTCAGCGACAAAGGGTCTTAATTCGCGCAGATATGCCGTGCGGTCGGTCGTGATGATGACCGCTTGCATCGCCGCGCTGCTCCTCGCCGTTCCTCTTTTCACGTTCGAAGCCGACGCCCGCGGGGGCGGGGGCGGGGGCGGGGGCAGAGGCGGCGGCGGCTTTGGCGGGCACGGCATTGGCGGTCATGGCTTTGGCGGCCATGGATTTGGCGGGCACGGCATTGGCGGGCACGGCGGCTTTGCGGCACGCGGCGGGGGAATGGGCATTTCCGCGCGCGGCTTTGGCGGCCCTCGCTCCGTCGGCGTGGCGCACTTCGGCGGCGCGCGCGTCGGCCCTCGCTCCTTCGGCGTTGCACATGTCGGCGGTTCGAGAATCGCGGCCCGCTCGTTTTCAGGACACAGCCTTGCTGGTCGCCCAGTGACCTCGGCGCGCGGGGTAGCGACGGCGCGGATGACCGGTAGCGGTGGCCGATTTGCAATCGCGTCGGCCCGCACGGTCGCGGCGCCCGGAATGCGCGCCGCCCACTTGGGCCGCGGCGTATTCGGCAACCGCGCCATCGCCAATGTGGCTTGGCAATCGCGATTCGCGTCATCGCGATTTCACGGCAGGTTCTTCGGCTCGCCCTGGTGGCCCTGGTGGCGCGGCGGCCTCGTCATCGGCTGGGTCGGACCTCTGTTCTGGCCCTACGCCTCCTACGATTTCTTCGACTACGTGTTCTGGCCGTACGCCTATGACGACTTCTGGCCCTATGCCTACGACGACGTCTACTACGGGATTTACGGCAATTACGCCCATATCCCTTCCGGTGCGGGCTCAGGCGGCCAGAGGGTGAACTCGCCGGGCCACCGTGTGGCGCGAACGGATGACACGCAGCGGCGCGCCGCGGAAGTTTGCAGCGACGACGCCGCGCAACTCGCGGACTGGCCGATCGAGCGCATTTCCGAGGTCGTGCAGCCTACCGCTGCGCAGCGTCCTGCGCTCGATGAATTGCGCGCCGCGAGCGCCAAGGCGATCGACATGCTCAAGTCCGGTTGTCCGAGGGACCTGCCCAGCATCCCGACTGGACGGCTCGCCGCCATGGAGAGCCGGCTGCAGGTCATGCTTGCGGCGGTGCAGACCGTGCGCCCGGCGCTCGAGCGCTTCTACCAATCGCTCAGCGACGAGCAGAAGGCGCGCTTCAACGCCATCGCGCCGTCGGATGATCACGACGCCGTCGCCAAGGACCGGCGCGATCTCACCAAGTTCTGCGATGAGAAGACGCCGGGGGTCACCGACCTGCCGATCGATCGCATCGCCCAGGCGATCCAGCCGACGTCGGCGCAGCGCGCCGCCCTCGACGAATTGAAGGATGCCTCGGTCAAGGCGGCGGAGCGGCTCAAGACCGACTGTCCTACCTACCAGACGCTGACCCCGACCGGTCGGGTCGAAGCGATGGAGAAGCGGCTCGACGCCACGCTCGGCGCGGTGAAGACCGTGCAGCCCGCGCTCGCGAAATTCTACAACTCGCTGAGCGACGAACAGAAGGCGCGGTTCAATTCGCTGCGGTCGGTGTCTCGGCCGATGGGGTGATGCCAACTTGCGCCAAGGCGCTTTCCCCCTATAGTTCGCGGCTTTCCTACGGTCGTCACTGTCCGGACCCAATCCATCCTCGCCCCGCAGATGAGGGTGCTCGGGCCGAGGCTGGGCATCATGAAGTAGGGCGCCGGCCTTTGCCGGCCAGGAGGAGGACCGGCGCACTGGCCGAAGTCAACGATGCCCCGAGGGGACAGCAAAAAGCCCGAGGTGAAAAAGGTCGTGCTCGCCTATTCCGGCGGGCTCGACACCTCGATCATCCTGAAGTGGCTGCAGACCAGCTATGGGTGCGAGGTGGTGACGTTCACCGCCGATCTCGGCCAGGGCGAGGAGCTTAAGCCGGCGCGCGAAAAGGCGCTTCTGCTCGGCATCAAGCCGCAGAACATTTTCATCGAAGATTTGCGCGAAGAGTTCGTGCGCGAGTACGTCTTTCCCATGTTTCGGGCCAACGCGCTCTACGAGGGCCAATATCTCCTCGGCACCTCGATCGCGCGGCCGCTCATCGCCAAGCGGCAGATCGAGATCGCGGAAAAGGTCGGGGCCGATGCCGTCGCGCACGGCGCAACCGGCAAGGGCAATGACCAGGTACGTTTCGAGCTGAGCTACTACGCGCTCAAGCCTGACGTGACGGTGGTTGCGCCATGGCGGGAATGGGAGCTGCGCTCGCGCGAGGCGCTCATCGCTTTTGCCGAGCAGCACCAGATCCCGATCGCGAAGGACAAGCGCGGCGAGGCGCCGTTTTCCGTCGACGCGAATCTGCTGCATGCCTCTTCCGAGGGCAAGGTGCTGGAAGATCCGGCGCAAGAGGTGCCCGACTACGTCTATTCGCGCACGCTCGACCCGGAGGCGGCGCCCGAGGCGGCCGCTTATGTCGACGTCGAGTTCGAGCGCGGCGACGCCGTCGCGCTCGACGGCAAGCGGCTCTCGCCCGCGAATTTGCTCGCTGCGCTGAACGCGCTCGGGCGCGCGCACGGCATCGGGCGGCTCGATCTCGTCGAGAACCGCTTCGTCGGCATGAAATCGCGCGGCATGTACGAGACGCCGGGCGGCACCATCCTACTCGCGGCGCACCGGGGGATCGAATCCATCACGCTCGATCGCGGCGCCGCGCACCTCAAGGACGAGCTCATGCCGAAATATGCCGAGCTCATCTACAACGGCTTCTGGTTCGCGCCCGAGCGCGAGATGCTGCAGGCGGCGATCGACGCCTCGCAAGAGTTCGTGACCGGAATGGTCAAGCTCAAGCTTTACAAGGGCCACGTCGCAGTCGTCGGACGGTCATCGCCCTATTCGCTCTACGACCGCGACCTCGTCACCTTCGAGGAGGGCGACGTCGCCTATGATCATCGCGACGCCGAGGGGTTCATTCGACTCAATGCGCTGCGCTTGCGCACGCTCGCGCAGCGAAGGAAGAAGCTGAAATCGGACAAATAGCAGCCGGCGTTCGCCGATTTTGCTCGCCCAGCAAATTGTTTCCGATCATGCCGTACTCGCTACCCGCCGATCGGACGCAGTGAGCCCGCCGGGCAGTGTCCGGCGGGCCAACATTCCGCATGCGAAGGGATCAATAGCAAACCCATACGCGACGGTAAGCTCCGCGTATGTAGCGGACCGCCCAGCAGCCGTTGTCCCGGTAATAGGAGGAATAATACGGCCAACTGTCGTCGTAGAAGTACGACGCGGCGAACCCGGAGGCGAAGAAAGCTCCACCGTGATGGCGCCGGCCGTGGTGGTGCCCCTGCCAATTGCCGCTGCCTTGCCAATTGCCGCCGCTCGGGCCCGCGACATTGCGACCCGACCACGAGCCACGCGGTGATCCCCCGCTCATCGCGGGCGGTCCGCCGCCCTTTGCTGGAGGCGCGCTCGTCGCGCCACCTTGCGGAGCGCCCATCGTCGCATGGCCGCCGCGCGATCCGCCGGACGCGAAGCCGCCGCCGCCTCCACCACCTCCGGCCGCGGCGCCACCGCCGCCACCGCCCCCGCCACTCGCCGAGCCGCCGCCGCCTCCTTTCTGCGCACTAGCCAATGTGGGAAGCGCGGCGACCAACGCCAGCGCCGTTGTCATCACCAACAGGGTTCGTTTCATGGCTATTCCTCGTGCCATTGTTTTCGTCGCAAGGGGAACGCGCGGACGACGCGAATGTTTCCGCGCTGCGGCAGGCTATGCGCGAACGGTAGAATCGCAGGATGCGTTGAGCGCAGCGAAACCCATCGTTCGCCTGCCAAAGAGTTCCTGGCGACAGCGCAAACGCCGGAGTCAGCACCAGGCAAAAGCCTCGATAAATTCCTATCGGCAATTGCGACGGGTTTCGCTGTGCTCCATCTAGCCTCGCACATCACCTCTTGCGCGCGCACACGCGCCACCCGATTTGAAGGTCGTGCCGAATGTTGATATGGAAACGGCACGCATGGCCCGCATTCTCGAGTTCGTCTTGAACGGCCGCCACCGCGTCGATGCGGTGCCGGATAATCTGTTGCTGCTGGACTATTTGCGGGAGGTCGTCGGTCTCACTGGAACAAAAACCGGCTGCGACGGCGGCGAGTGCGGTGCCTGCACCGTGCTGGTCGATGATCAACCGCGACTCTCGTGCCTCACGCTGGCGGCTGGCGTGAACGCCCAGCGCGTCGATACCGTTGAATCGCTCGGTCAGGATGGCCGCCTTTCGGCAGTGCAGCGCGGTTTCCACGAGAAGCTCGGCTCCCAATGCGGCTACTGCACGCCGGGATTCATCATGGCGTCGGCGGGGTTGTTACGGCGCAATCCGCATCCGAGCGAGGACGACATCCGCGCAGCGCTCGGCAGCAACATCTGCCGCTGCACCGGTTACGTCAAAATCATTGAGGCGGTGAAATACGCCGCCGAGCTTCACGCCGGCGGACTAGCGCCGTGAACGAGGTCGTCCCAGCGCACAACATCGGCGCCTATGTGCCGATGGTCGACGGGCCGGACAAGGTATCGGGGCGGGCGAAATACACCGCCGATCTCGTCACGCCGGGACTGCTCGCGGGGCACATCTTCCGCAGCCCCTATTCCCACGCCGAAATCCTCGAGGTCGATGTCTCCGACGCGTTGCGGCTTCCCGGCGTGAAGGCGATCGTCACCGGTGCCGATTGCGACAAGACCTTCGGCGTGTTGCCGATCGCGCGCAGCGAGCACCCCTTGGCGCGCGACAAAGTGCGCTACCGCGGCGAGCCGATCGCCGCGGTCGCGGCGATCGACGACGCCACCGCCAAGCGCGCGCTCGGCCTCATCAAGCTCAAAGTGCGGGAGCTGCCCGCCCATTACACTTGCAAGGAGGCAATGGCGGCGGACGCGAGCATGATCCACGCGCATCGCCCCAACAATATCGAGCGCGACGTCCTGTTCGAGCTCGGCAGCGTGGAGCAGGGCTTTCGCGAGGCCGACCTCGTGCGCGAGGGCAGCTACGATTGCGCCGAGGTCTGCCAGAACCAAATGGAGATGCACGCCGCGGTCGCGGAATACGACGCCGTGCGCGAGCGCATGACCGTCTACGCCAGCACGCAGGTTCCCTATTACGTGCATCTGATGCTCGCGCAGATCCTCGACATGGACATGTCGCGCATCCGCGTGATCAAGCCGCATGTGTCGAGTGCGAATGTTACCAGCGCGGCGGTGCGCACTCCGGCTACGGCATCGTGACGATTCTCTATTCCGGCTCGATGCTTTACGCCATCTACGACCTGCACAACGTCAAATACATCGGCAAACGCGTGCTCACGAATACGCCGCCCTGCGGCGCCTTCCGCGGCCACGGCACGGTCGACATCCGCTTCGCCTTCGAAAACCTGCTCGACGAGATGGCAAGCGAACTCGGGCTTGATCCGATGGCGGTGCGGCGCGCGAATTACCTGACCGCGCCGACCTTCACCGACAATGATCTGATGGTGAACAGCTACGGGCTGCCCGAGTGCGTGGACTGGGTGGAGAAAGCGAGCGGCTGGCACGAGCGCAAGGGCAAGCTGCCGAAGGGCAAGGGCAGCATATGCAAAGGTTTGGGCTTTGCCTGCTCGCATTACATCAGCGGCGCGTCCAAGCCCGTGAACTGGACCGGCGAGCCGCACGCAACCGTCAAGATCAAGCTCGATTTCGACGGCTCGATCGTCGTTCTTTCCGGTGCCGCCGAGATCGGGCAAGGGTCTTCGACCATCCTGGTGCAGACGGTGGCCGAGGTGCTTGGCCTCGACCTCTCGCGCGTCCGTATCGTCACCGGCGACAGCGAAGTGGTGCCGAAGGACAACGGCTCTTATTCCTCGCGCGTGACATTCATGGTCGGCAACGCCGCCATCGACGCGGCCGAGAGCCTCAAGCGCGTGCTGGTCACTGCAGCGGCGCGCAAGCTCGAGGCCAAGCCCGAGGAGATCGAGTGTCTCGGCGAGCTTTATCGCGCCGGCGCCCAGGACAAGGGGCTGACCTTCAACGAGGTCGTGACCGAGGCGCTCAAGGACAGCGGCACCATCACCGTGACCGGCAACTACTCGACAATTCCGCAATCGCACGGCGGCAAAAAATATCGCGGCGCCGCCATCGGCGGCACCATGGGCTACAGCTATTCCGCGCAGGTGGTGGAAGTCAGCGTCGACGAGGACACCGGCGTGGTCAGCATCGACAAGGTGTGGGTCGCGCACGACTGCGGCAAGGCGCTCAACCGCTTGACCGTCGAGGGCCAGGTGCAGGGCTCGGTGTGGATGGGCATGGGCCAAGCCATGAGCGAGGAGACCGGATATCACGAGGGCCTGCTCGTCACCGGCAACATGCTCGATTACCGCGTGCCGACCATCCAGGACTCGCCGCCGATCGAGGTCGGCATTGTCGAGAGCAACGATCCGCACGGTCCGTTCGGCGCCAAGGAGGCGGGGGAGGGCTCGCTCGCGGCGTTCCTGCCGGCGCTCACCAACGCCATCGCCGACGCCATCGGCGTGCGGTTCAACATATTGCCCGTGACGCCCGACCGCGTGTTCGCCGCGCTGGAGAAACGCCGCCGCGCGGGCGATGGGCATGCGGCGCGATGATTGCAGGCGCAGATCGGCGCAAGGACAAGTGCGGCGAAATGGAATCAGCGCGGGCCACAGGCTCGGTCTGCTCCCTCTCCCGCTTGCGGGGGAGGGGTGGGGAGGGGGTGAGTGGAAACGCTCCAACTCTATTGCGTGCCCCCTCCCTGTCCCTCCCCCGCAAGCGGGGGAGGGGACGATGTGGCGCTGTCCTTGAAACGGAGTCCATCTGATGGACGCGCTGCCGGAGTTTGCGTTCGTGCGTGCGAGGTCGCTCGACGAGGTGATCAGCGCGCGCGCAAGCCATCCCGACAGTCGCCTCCTCGGCGGCGGCACCGATCTCGTGGTCAATATCCGGCGCGGCATCGTCGCTCCGCCGGTGCTGATCGATATCAATAACGTGGCGGAGCTGCGCGCGATCAGGGCCGATGCGCGTGCGCTCGAGATCGGCGCCGCGGTCAAGCTCGCCGAACTCGCCGCGCATGACGGGGTGGTGCGACACTATCCAGTGGTGGCGCAGGCCGCAGGCTTCATCGCCGGGCCGACCCATCGCAACATGGGAACGGTCGGCGGCAATCTCTGCCTCGATACGCGCTGCTTGTTCTATAACCAGAGCGAATGGTGGCGTGCCGCCAACCACCATTGCCTCAAGACCACCGGCGATATCTGTCACGTCGCGCCGAAAAGCCGCGGCGTCTGCTTCGCCACCTTCAGCGGGGATCTCGCGCCGGCCTTGTTGACGCTCAACGCCGAAGTCGATCTCGCCGGACCAGCGGGCAGACGCACGATCTCGCTCGAAAGCTTGTACATCGGCCATGCGCGGCAGGATCGACCGATCACCGAAACAGAGGGCGACGGCAAACACTATCTGTCGCTGCGTCCGGGCGAGTTCGTCACCATGGTGCGGGCGGGCAACACGCCGGGATTGCGCTCCGCCTACGACAAGATTCGCATCCGCCGCTCCATCGAATATCCCGTGACTGGCGTGGCAGTGGCGCTGCGCCGCGAGGATGACGTGCTTGCCGATCTGCGGGTCGCGTTTACCGGCACCAATCCCCGCCCGGTGCTGCTCAAAGGCACGGCGGAGCTGTGCGGCGGGCCGCTCGATGCGCGCGTGTTCAAGGGGCTCGACGCGCTCGTGCGGGACCAGATCATGTCGATGAAGACGACGTTCACCCCCGGCCATTACCGGCGCCGCGTCGCCGGCGTGCTGGCACAGCGGCTCCTGGCAAAGCTGTTCGCGGGCTGAGGTACGCACGCACCGCGGACAAGTTCATCCCCGCGCCGCTCGCGCGGGAATGAGCGGAGGGCCTGCACCGGCTGAAAAGCGGGCAAATTACAGGCTTCTGCGGTGCAATAAGTCTGATTGAACCAATTTGCCCCTGCCGGCGACTAACTACTAGCAGCCATGGGGTTGGCACATGCGGGGGTCCAAGTTGCGTTTGCGTCGTTCACGGTCTCGAGGCTCGTCCGTCTTGGCGGTGGTCGGCGGCTGCCTCGGGGTCTACGCGGTTTTTGCCGTGACCTTCCATTGGCTGGTCGAGCCCACGGTTAAAAACCAGGCGGTCGCCCAGTACGAGCCCTCGCTCGCGAGGGCTGTGCAGTCCTCGGCGACATCGTTTGTGACGCCGGCACGCCCAGACCTGCCGTCGCGCGTCACCTCGAAGCCCCCAGCGTCAGCCAGGGTCGCGGCACCGGCACCGAAGTCCACGGAGCCCGCCCGTTCCGAACCGCCGTCACGTACCCCACCACCGCCGATGACCGTCACTGCCGCGAGCCCGAAGCCCGCGGAGAGCGCCCGCGCGGAGGCGCGTGTCCCGCCACCGATGATGGCGGCACCGAAGCCCACGGAGACCGCACAATCCGCGGCTCCATCGAGCGCACCGAAGCCCACGGAGACCGCACAATCCACGGCTCCATCGAGCGCCGCAGCGGAGCCTCCGATGACCACCGCGGGGCCGGCGCCGAAGGAAACCTCAGAACAGCCGTCGCTGGTCGCATCGGAATCGGCATCGTCAAGCGCGGCGGCGCAGGAGACCGCGGAAACCGCGCCGAAAAAGAAGAAGGTGGCGCGCAAAACGCCTCGAAATGACCGATCTAGAGACTTGTGGAATCCGATGAACTTCTTTGCCTGGGGCTCGCCCTACGGCGGTCGGCGGTCGTTCTAGCCTTCAGACATCCGCGTCATCGGCGGTCGGCACTGACCCATCTTCCGTCATTGCCGGGCTTGACCCGGCAATCCATCTTCTTGAATGAAGCGCCTTGTTTTCGATGGATGCGCGGGTCAAGCCCGCGCATGACGAGTTAAGAATATCGGCCATTGGTATCAGCCGCTCGACTTTCAACGAAAGTCGCGACGTTCAACCACGTTCGGCATTGTTTTGCAGACGGCATAGAGCAGGCGTGCTTGGCGGCCGACGACGCTCGGCTGCAGATCGATCATCACCGTTCGCGGCGGCAGGGCGCAGGCCAGCGAAAATCCGGAGTACTCGCCCCGCCCGTCGATCGTGAGCCTTTGGCCCGAATGGTCCGGCGCGGTCGCCAAACTGACGAAGAACTTTGCTTTGCCGGCCATTGCGACGAGCAGCTTCACCACCCGCTGGCCAATAATCGTGTCCTCGCTCAGCGGCGGCGCGAGCCCACGCAGGAGTCGCTCCGGACCGATTGGCCCATGATCCTCTCGGCCGGCTGCCAGCATGTGGATGAGCTGACTGATGGACTGCGCGACCTGGTCCGCTCGCTTTTTGTTGAACAACCACATCGGACTAACTCCACGCCTCGCAACGATCCGCTACTCGTTCACAGGCCGCAAATTAGCGTTGCCCCTTCGTGCTCGGCAAGCGCGCGACTCCCGAAAGTCGATCGCTGTGACATTTTTGCAAGACGACGGGGACACGCCTGCCGCCCCCTCGAACTGGATGCCGCGTCCGCCTTCTTTATGCAGATTCAGAACGATTCAGGTCTTCCTCAAAGACAGCTGATGGGTTCCGTGGGAGCATCGCTGCCGACCTGATCTGCGAGTGCTTTGCTGCCACTGCTCCAAACGCCCGCAGCTTTGGCCACATATCTCGCACATTTGGGAGGACTGCCATGACATGTCGAGCGTGGTTGTTGCTTGCCGCATTCCTCACGAGTCCAGTGAGCGTCGCATCAGCCAACGTGGTAGCCGATTGGGACGAGAAAGCTGTCGCCTTCATTCAGCCGAGGATGGTGCCTCCGGTCGCTTATCGGGCGATCGCGATTGTGCATATCGCGATGTTCGATGCGGTGAACTCGATCGAGCCCGTCTATCGCCCCTATTACGCCCAGCTTCCGGCAACGCGGGAAACGTCGAAAGAGGCCGCGGCCGCAGCGGCCGCGGGCACCGTGCTGATAAAGCTTCTTCCGGAAGCTGCTTCCGATATCCAGGTGGCCTTGAAAAGCTATCTGGCGGCGATCCCCGAAGGCGACGCGAAGTCGGGCGGCATCAAGCTGGGCGAGGCGGTTGCGGCCAAGACTCTCGAGGCGCGTGCCAACGACGGCTCGTCGGCCGCAGATGCATATCGGCCCGTGACCACGGCCGGCGTCTATATCCCGACGGCGCTCACCGTCGCCCCTCAATGGCCGGACCTCATGCCGTTCGCGATGACGAGCCCGTCCCAGTTCCGACCAAAACCACCAATCGCGCTCGAAAGCGAGCAATGGGGCAAGGATTACAATGAGATCAAAGAGCTCGGCGCGAAGAACAGCAGCAAGCGAACGGCGCGACAGACGGAGGACGCTCGTTTCTGGCTGCTGACCGGGCCGCTAAGCACGCATCCGCTGCACCGTCAGATCGCTCTTCGGAAAGAGATGTCGGTGATCGACAGCGCTCGCTTCATGACGGTGGTTACCGCCGCTGAAGCGGATGCGATGATCGCGGTTCTGGATGCCAAGTACAAGTATGCGTTCTGGCGCCCGATCACGGCCATCCGTAACGGCGATATCGACGCCAACGCCGCGACCGAGCGCGACGCAACTTGGCTGCCGATCGACAACACGCCTATGCATCCCGAATATCCATGTGCTCACTGCATCGTCAGCTCGGCCGTCGCAAGCGCCGTCGAAGCCATGCTTGGGACGGCCGATATTCCCGAGGTGACCATGACCAGCCCTACGGCGCCTGGGGTGACCCATCGCTGGACCAACCTCAACGCCTATGCGGACGAGGTGGCTGTCGCTCGCATCGCTGCGGGTTTCCACTACCGGTTTTCGACCGTTGTGGGTCAGGACATGGGCCGACAAATTGGCCTCCATGCGGTCAAGACGATCATGCAACCGTTGGGGCCCACGTCAGCGCGGTGATCTGGGCAACTTCGGCACAGAGGGACGTCCCGCCGGCGCCACGCGCCGCTAACGGCCGAAACGCACGTTGAGACCGGCGCGCACGACGCTCTTGGTCTCTGTGACATCGACGAATGCCGGACCCAGCCCGGCGACTTGCGGCGTGAAAGCAATCTGGCGAGTGCCGAAGTCGTAATAGTTGTATTCGACGAAGCCGGATAGGACATTGGTGAAGGCGTATTCACCGCCGACCCCGATCGTCCATCCCGACCGCGTCACGCGCGCGGTATACGCGGTCCCGAGGATGATCGTCGTCGCCCAATAATCGTCGCGCTCCCAGGCGCCGCCGCCCTTGACGTAGCCGAGGAAGCGATCCCAGGCGTAGCCGATGCGGCCGGTGACCGTCGCCAGCGACCTGACCTTGCTGTGATAGGCAACGCCGATCTCGCGCGCGCTGTCGTGGCTGCCCTCGGCATCCGCCCAGGCATAGTCGCCCTGGAGCCCGACCACAAAGCCGCCCGCGAATTGATAGTCGCAACCGCCCTGCACGCCGCCAAGCCAGCCATGCGCCTCATGTCCGCCGAGCGACTGGCCGAAAAACGCGCCGCCGGGCGTGCGCACAATCCAGTCCTTCTGCTTCGCCCACAGGCCGCCCGCATGACCGCCGACGTAGCAGCCGGTCCAGCTCCAAACCGGGACGGCGGACGGAGGTGCCTTATAGACGGGAGCGCGCATATCGGCCGAAAGCGCTGGACTCGCCAGCGCAATCAGGGCCGCCGTTCCGAGCAGGACTTTCCGCATGACCGCACCCCCGCGTCGTGACGAGGGCATTATGCAAGGAGCCTGCGTCGAATGCTGTAGCTCATCAGCCACATGGGCGTGGAGTTTCGAAAGGGCAAACGAACGCTCGGATCAAGGCGTCTCGCTGCCCGATCGATTGAGAACGGTGCGAAAGCCAAGATGCCCGGCGCCGAGATCGACCTCCTGCGGCTGGCGCGCCGCCGGACGATACCGCGAGCAGTAGTTGGATGCGCACAGGAAAGAGCCGCCCTTGATGACGCGGCTTGGCGACTGGCCGGCAGTCAATGCGAGGTCTTGCAACGCGGGTCCGCTGGGATTGACCGTTGCCTCGCGCGGGTGGCCCGCCCGATACCAATCGCTCGTCCACTCCCAGACATTGCCGATCATGTCGTAGAGGCCGTAGCCGTTCGGCTTGAAGCAGCCGACGGGCGCGGTCCCGGCGTAGCCGTCCTCATTCGTGTTGTAGACGGGGAAGATGCCTTGCCAGCTGTTGGCGATCGGCTTGCCCTCGGCATCGAAGGCGCTCGACCAGTCGTCCTCGCCCTCGCGACCGCCGCGCGCGGCGAACTCCCATTGCGCCTCGGTCGGCAGCTCACGCCCGCGCCAGCGCGCATAGGCGAGGGCATCCTCGTAGGCGATATGCACGACCGGATAATTGTCCTTGCCCGCGATCGAGCTGCCGGGGCCGGCCGGCTCACGCCAATTGGCGCCCGGCACGTATTGCCACCACTGCGTGATCCGGCCGCCGCTGCCGACATTGGTTGGCGGGATGAACATCACGGAGCCGGGAACGAGCAGCTCCCTGGGCATGCCGGGATGCGCCGCGGGGTCGAGCCCACGCTCGGCCAGCGTCACGTACCCCGTCGCCGCCACGAACTCCCGGAACTGCGCGTTGGTCACCTCGTGGCGATCGATCCAGAAGCCGTCGACGCGCACGATGTGGGTGAAGCGCTCCTCCGGACGATGGCGCTCGGAGCCCATGACGAACGTTCCGCCACGGATGAACGCCATCCCCGCAGTGTCGTTGTCCTGCGAGGGCAGGCCGGAATAGGCGGCGCAAGTTCCGAGTTCGCCGCCTGCCGCAGGCCTTTGCGCGAGCGCGAAAGTACCGATCATCGAACTCGCCGCGGCGAAGGCGACGCAACACATCAGCAGGTGGTGCAGCGCCATGGCGGGTCTCCTAACTGCTGCGTCAATCTTCGCATCAGAAATTGTACATGCGCTTGGCCGCGGCGAGCGCCCGCGTGCAGCCGGCGCGATCTCCGCGGGCGTCGAGCCGCTTGGCGCGCGCCATGGCGGCCGCGAAGGTTGCTTGCGCGCGCTCCTCGGCGCGTTTGATCGAGCCGGGCGTCGGTTGGCGATCGAGCTGGGCGCCGATCGATTGCGGCGCCATCGGCCCGGCGTTCGGGTTCCCCGCGGATTGGCGCACGGCCTGCTCGAATTGCGCGATTTCGTTGGTGCAGGGGCCGGCATGCGCCGCTGCGACGCCGAGGCCCAAGGCGGTGGCAGCGATAATGACTGTGGTCACTCGTCCGTTCATGAGCGCGCTCCAGCTTCGATCCGCGAAGGCATAGGATATCCTCAGAAATTGATCGGATAGAGCCAGTTTAACCACGAGTGGGTCCAGGAATATCTTCATGGCGTACCAAAAATTTCCGCCCGCCACTGCAGCGCGCCGCCGCTGTCAGGTCGTGCGGCGCACCGGCGCTGCCGTCTCGGGCGCGTCGCTTACGCTTCGGCAGGCAATCGCGGTCATCACCAGCGCCACACCGGACATGAAAAGATTGATGCCGATAAGCAGGCCGAGCGCCCAAGCCACGCTCCCCGGCCAGCCCGCGATGATGATTCCGGCGAGGATTCAGGGTTACCACCCCGGCGAACGGCCGCCACACCAGAAAGGCGCCGATCAGGATCGCCAGCACCGCACTGAGCAATGTCCACACAAAGCCCGGCACGCTCCTCGTCGTGAACAAGGCGGCAAGCCCGACGAATCCGCTCGTCAGGAATAGCCATCCCGCAAAGGTTTCGACTACCAGCGTCGCCACGAAGGGGGAGGCCGCCGCGAGCAGTCCGAGGATCGCCATGACGACGCCCGGGACCAGGAAAAGAACCCAATGGCGGCGGATCGCCGCTCTGACATTGCGTCGGACATCATCGACATTGGCCACACTCATGACTGCCTCCTGGAGCGTCATTGAACGTCTTGACGCTTCATCCCGTGCGCTTGCAGCTGGGGCGCTATTCGAACGCGAAGATGCGCTTCCAGTCGTTCTTCATGCTGATTACCGTCCAGCCTTTGCTCTTCGCCTCGCCATAGAGCGCAGGCGTAAAGGTGCCGACCTTGCTGTCGGGCAGACCTTGCGCCGGGCCGTAGGCGTATTCGCGTGCCGCGTCGTCGTGCAGCACCAGCATCTTCAGCCGCGCGCCGGCGCCGGCGCCGGTCCACTCCAGCATCTGCCGGTCGCCGGTCGAGTTGCCGAACGCCGCGTAGGGCCGGCGACCGATCATGAGGTGAATCCCTTCCGGCTTGCCGGCGTTGTTGTCGTTCAAGATGAGCTTCGGCTCCTTGGTCAGGAACGGCTTGCCGTCCTTGCCGTAGCCGTATTTCGTTCCACCCGCGGTGCCGACCACCTGCTCGGGCGGGATGCCGTAGACCTTGTCGGCATAGACGCGCACGAAGTCCTGACCGCCGCCGGTCACGATGTAGGTCTTGTAGGCGTTGTCGCGCAGGTAACGCAGCACTTCGAGCATCGGCTGATAGACGAGCTCGGTATACGGCCGCTTCCAGCGAGGATCGCGCGCGGTTTCGAGCCACTTCTTCGCTTCGGCGTTGAACTCCTCCACCGACATGCCGGTCAGCGTCGCGGCGAGGATCTTCTCGAGGTCGCGCATCGAGAGCTTCGCTATCGCCTCGCGGTTGCCGGAGAGCACGGTCTTGAACGGCTCGGCGTTCCTGAGCTCCGGCCGCTTCGCCGCCACCGCCGGGACGCGCTCCAGGCAGTAGACCACTTGCGTGTACATCGGATGCTCGACCCACAGCGTGCCGTCCTGATCGAACACCGCGACGCGGTCCTCCGGAATGACGTAGCTCGGACTCGATCGGTCGATGGTCGCGCGCACGAAATCGAAGATCGCTTGCTTTGCCGGCCCTTCGTTCCATGACGGCAGCAACCCGCCCGGCGTTTGCGCCAGCGCGGAGACCGGAAGGAGCGGTCCAGATAACGCCGGCAGCAGCGCCAACGTCGAGAGCAGAACGCGACGATTGATCCCGGAGGAAGGCGCGGTCGGTTTCATGTTCGATTCCGGCGCAGCTGGTTAATTGCTGGAGGGCGGGTTCCTGAGCTTCTCCATGGCCTGTTCGACCGAGAAGCTGCCGGGCTTTTGGCGCGGCGGGAACTGCTTAAAGCTCTCGAGATGCTGCGCCACGAGCGACTGCGCCGGGACGAGCACGAAGGCGTGCTCGACGAACCATCGCACGTAGTCGCCCGCCTCGTGCTGAGCCCGCTCGAACGGATCGGAGCGCAGGTTGAACAGCAGGGGCAGGCGCAACTGCACCATCGGCTGCGCCCAGACATCGAAGCCATGCGCCTTCTGCTCCAGGAACACCGCCTTCCACTGCTCGTAGCGCAGGCCGGCGAGGTTGCCGTCATCGGTCCAGTAGAAGAACTCGCGGCGCTGGTTCGGGCCCTTGCGGGCGAGCAGGTCGCGCTGGTCGTAGCCGTCGAGGTGAACCCTGAAGTTTTTGCCGGCGGCGTCGTAGCCCTGCAGCAGCTTGTTCTTGATGTCCGGCTCGCCGGCGGCGGCGACCAGCGTGGTCGCCCAGTCCTCGGCGGAGAAAACGTCGTTGATCTCGATGCGCGGGGGCACCAGGCCGGGCCAGCGCACCATCGCCGGCACGCGGTAGCCGCCCTCCCAGTTGGTGTTCTTTTCGCCGCGGAACGGCGTCGTGCCGCCGTCGGGCCAGGAGAACGCCTCGGCGCCATTGTCGGTGGTGTAGATGACGATGGTGTTGTTGGCGATGCCGAGATCGTCGAGCTTCTTCAGAAGCTCGCCGATCTGCCCGTCGTGCTCCACCATGCCGTCCGGATAGATGCCGAGCCCGGTCTTGCCCTGGGACTCGGGCTTCAGCCGGGTCCAGATGTGCATGCGGGTCGAGTTGAACCACACGAAGAACGGCTTGCGGTCCCGGACGGCGCCGTCGATGAACTCCATCGTGGCTTTCAGGAACTCTTCGTCGATCGTCTCCATCCGCTTCTTGGTGAGCGGGCCGGTGTCCTCGCATTTCTGCTTGCCCCAGGGGCCGAAACGGGGATCGTCACCGGGCGTGTCGGTCGCGGTCGCGACGCATTTGAGAACGCCGCGCGGGCCGAATTGCGCCCTGAAAGCCGGATTCTTCGGATAGTCCGGATGCTCGGGCTCGTCCTCGGCGTTCAGGTGATAAAGGTTGCCGAAGAACTCGTCGAAGCCGTGCACGGTCGGCAGGAACTCGTTGCGGTCGCCGAGATGGTTCTTGCCGAATTGTCCGGTCGCGTAGCCCTGCGGCTTGAGCAACTCGGCAATTGTCGGGTCCTTCTCCGAGAGTCCCTCCTTCGCCGACGGCAGGCCGACTTTCAATAGCCCGGTGCGCAACGGGGACTGGCCGGTGATGAAGGCAGCGCGGCCGGCGGTGCAGGATTGCTGGCCGTAATAGTCGGTGAAGATCGCGCCGTCGCTGGCGATGCGGTCGATGTTGGGCGTGCGATAGCCCATCTGGCCGCGGCTGTAGGCGCTGATGTTCCAGTAGCCGATGTCGTCGCCCATGATGACGAGGATGTTCGGTCTCTGCGGTTGCTGCTGCGCCGACGCTGGCGCTGGTGCGACCAGTGCGAAAGCGAGCGATGCCAGCAGGGCAAGCCGGATGTTCCAGCTCCTGTTCATCGTTGATCTCCCGACGAAGTGGTTGCTCGATCGGCTTATGGTCCGCGGACGCCCCGTGGGGCGCCCGCATCAACCGCACGCATCCGAGCTACTGGCTCGGGTGCATCGGTGCCTTCTTGAGCTGCTCCATGACCTGATCCAGGTTGTAGCTCGCCGGATCCTGAAGGGGGGGGGAACTCCTTGTAGGATTCCAGCTCCTTGAGCCACAGCGCCTGGCCGATGGGCAGCAGGTTCCAGTCGTAGATGTAGCCCGTGACCGGCCCGCCGAGCGCGCCGCTGAACCAGAAATTCGCCTTTTTCCACTCGCCCATCCCCGTCTCGAAAGGATCGCGCTTGAGGTTTACCATGCCGGCTACGAACTGGGTCTGGACTCCCGGGACGACGAAGCCCGTCGAGGTTTCGGGCGCGATCGCGAAATACATCTTCCAATTCTTGTAGCGCACCGCCGACGGGTGCTTGCTGGAATAGTAGAAGAAGGTATCGCGCGCCGACTTCTCCGAACGTCCCGAGAGGTACTCGGTCTGGTCGACGCCATCGAGCGTCGTCTTCACGATGCCGGGATACTGGCCGGCCTCGATCCGCTTCTTCAGTTCGTCTCCCTTGGCGCCGCCCGCGATGTTGACAAACGTGGGCAGCCAGTCGAGCGACGCGAAGATGTCGTTCTTGACGGTCCCGGGCCTGATGACGCCCGGCCAGCGAATGACCGCCGGAGCGCGCATGCCGCCTTCCCAGGTCGTCATCTTTGAGCCCTTGAACGGGGTCGTGCCGCCGTCCGGGAAGGTGAAGGTCTCGGCGCCGTTGTCCGTCGTGAACACGACGATCGTGTTGTTGGTCTGGCCCATTTGCTCGATTTTCTGAAGGACGAGGCCGATATTGTCGTCCATCTGCTTCATGCCGGCTTCGTTGACGCCCCAGTCCTTGCCGCCAGGCTCACCCACCATGGCGTAATACTTGTCCGACAGCACGGTCGTGACGTGCATGCGCGCCGGGTTGTACCAGACGAAGAACGGCTTGTTGGTGCGTTGGGGATCGTTGCGGTCGAGGAAGTCGATGACCTTGGCGGAGATCTCCTCGTCCACCGTCTTCGACCGCTCCAAGGTCAGCGGGCCCTGATCCTGGCATGTCTGGTTCCTCGCCGTGCCGTCGGAGGACTTGCACCAGATCACCGGGCGGGGCGGCGTCAGGCAGATCGTCGTCTTCGGATCCACCGCCCCTGGGACTTCCGGGAGGCCGGGGACCGGTGTGTTCTTGCAGGGCGGGGCGACGGTCTGCAGGGTCGGGGTCTTGTTGATGTCCGGGAAGCTCACGCCCTGCATCGCATCCAGGTGGTACAGATAGCCCCAGAACTCGTGGAAGCCGTGGGACGTCGGCAGCGCCTCGGTGTGGTCGCCCAGGTGGTTCTTGCCGAACTCGCCGGTGTTGTAGCCGAGGTCGCGCAGGAACCAGGCGAGCGCCGGCGTCCCGGGCCGCAGGTAGGACGGGCTGCCGGGCAGCTGCGGCGGGATCATGCCGGTGCGCAGCGGGTGCATGCCGGTGAAGAAACTGTTGCGCCCCGCGGTGCAGCTCTCCTCCGCGTAGTAGTGCATGAAGATCGCGCCTTCATTGCCGATGCGGTCGATGTTCGGCGTTTCGCCGACCATCAGGCCGCGGTGATAGATGCTCGGCTGCATCCAGCCGATGTCGTCTCCCATGATGAAGAGGATGTTGGGCTTCTGCTGCTGCTGTGCAGCCGCCGGCGCGCTCGCCGCCATCACGGCAACGAATGACACGAGTAGGCCGAGGCAGAACTTCCTGGTCAGACTCATGGCCAGTTTCCTCATTTTTGGCTGCCCGAACTGGGCCGGCAGCCGGCGCCCGCGCCGACGTTTCGGCGCGATGATGTCGAACATCCTGCGTTACGGCTGGAAGCCCAAAGAGGCCATGCAAGCCTTGTAGGCGTCGGAACGCTGCATGTCCTGGCTTTCTCCACCCGGAAACTCACGGTGAGCCTGGTTGATGCCATCCCTTGCAGCACTCTGTTGGGCCGTTGCTTGCGAGGCGAAAGCGGCTGCGAAAAGTCCCAGTGCGAGTGCAAGGAAAAGATTATTTGCGTTCCTCATGGGATTTCCTCGAATGTCAGTGCCAATTGCCATCCCGCCGAAGGCTCAAGAATTGCGGCGTTGAGGTTGGCGCTGCCCCGATTGTCCTCCCCCGATTCCCGACCGGCCATCGGGGTTTCACCGGATAAGTGGATGCGGTTTGTCCTGATTTCGTTTTGGGCAGAAACGCGCGCGATTCACCGGCGTTCGCTGGCGGGCTGCGATCAATCGCGGCGCCGCTGAAACTCACTTTGTTATCGTCGAGGCAGCGCCTTCATCTTGTATCGGGATAATCGCCTTCACGACGGTCCGTCCCACGGCAGAATCGATTTCAAGCCGCCCGCCGATTTGATGCAGGCGCTCGCGCATGCTGGCCAACCCCACGCCCGGCCACCCCGACCCGACCTTTCGGCCGATCAGTGCACGCCTGTTGCCTATTGCCGGTATCCCCCGCCCCGTGTCCTCGATGGTCAGCACGATGGTCTGGCCATCGTTTCCTTTCTTGCGCGCGAGCCGGATTCCTGCGGTGGGGCTTTGGGAGTGACGCGACACGTTTGTCAGCGCCTCTTGCACAACACGGAACACCGCCAGTTCGGTGTCGGGCGGCAGACGGTCGATGTCGGGGGCTATTTGGAGGTCGACCGCAAGGCCGCTGCGTTCCATATAGCCATCGACATAACAACGTAGCGCCGGCCCCAAGCCCATCTCGTCAAGCAGTGGCGGGTGCAGCAGGTATGAAACGGTGCGGACTTCGCGGATCGATTGCTGCAGCGCTTCCTCCACTTGTCCCAGGATCGGCTTGGCAGCCGCCGGCAGTGCATCCTCGATGCGACCGAGAAGCAACGTCGCGGCGATGAGGTTCTGACCCGTGCTGTCGTGGAGATCGCGCGCAATCCGGCGGCGCTCCTCGTCCTGCGCGCGAACCACGGATATGGCGAGCTCGCGCAGCGAGTGCTCGGCACCTCGCAGCTCGTCGATCAGCGCGCCCAACAGAAGCACTGGTATCGAAAGGCCGGTCAGAAATAGCTGCAGCGCGAGCACGCTCCTTTCCGGGTCTGCGTCAAGAAGCAGGCCCGAACCATGCAACGTCCGCGACGTCATAACGACCGTCACCACGAGGATCGCGCCGCTCGCTCCCTTTTCGCCGTACCGCACGGCCGCCCACAGAACGAATGGAAGCGGCGAAAAAAGCAGCACGGGACGAAAGGCGCTGGTGACCCACCCGCCGATCTGTCCCGCCATGACGCAAGTACCGAGAAGAAACGCGGCGAGGATCACCGGCTCGATGTGCCGGCGAGAGGGTATCCATCGCGACCAGCTCGTGCCGCTGGCGAACCAAATGAGAAAGACCGGACCGATCGTGAGGTTCGGGAGCGCATTGGCGACGTACCAGTGCGCCCAATAGATCCAATAATTCGACAGCGCGCCGCCGCCCAGAATCGGCACGAACGCGCCGCCCAGCGCAGACAGCGCCGGGCTCACGCCTGCGGCGATGACGATATAGAGCGACGCTTTTTGGAATGTTCCGAACCAGGGCGGATCGCCCACGAAGCGGCGCACGCCATACGCGTTGAGCAGCGCGACCATGCAGTTGGTCGCGAATGCGACCAGCAACTGCGGCGCCGGCATTCCCACGCCGACCTCGGCAACGACATGGGCAGGAAACGCGGCCGCGATGTAGAGCCACCAGCGCTGCCGCGGAACGAGCAGAAGGGCGCAGAAGAGGACGACGTTGGGCGGCCAAAATAGCGCGAAAATCTGATCTGAAAGCGTGCCGATATAGAACGCCGCCTCGGCGCCGAGAAAGTAGATTAGGGCGACGAGCGCAGGCCCCTGGAGCGATGCGGTGGAATCCCGGAGCCACGCCAGACTCGATCGCAGCGCAACGTCGGGGATCGTGATGAATGACACGGCGTCGCTCCCCACCCATCGTCAAACGCGACTTATTGGGCTGCGTGTCGTTCTCTACCGCGACGCATCATATCATTGCGCCGCGCGACCTCCCTTCACACAGCGGTGATCCGCCATGCTGTGGCTGATGGAATAAAGCCTTACACGAATATGACAAAGGACGATCGTCGCTTCGATTGGCGATCGCGTTTGGGGCAACGAAGGGCCGGAGCCAGACGTGGGCTGTTGCAGACCGGCAACGCCGAACCCGAAAAGCGCGCTTTGCATGCGTCGAGAGGCTGAATTTCAGGGTTTTCCCTGAGGCCCGACGCCTTGACGTGAACATGCTCGCGTCTTTGTCATATGCGCTCATGCGGGCCTCACCCGCGTAGTTGCGGATGCGATGGGTGATGGCCGAACGCGGAGATCACGGCAGGCAGATACCGCTATCGATCTCGGGGGCGGACATGAAACAACGAACGAACCCACGACGCGTGCTGATGGGAGCCTTCGCGTCGGCACTTCTCGGCGCCGCGATCGCTGTGCCGACGGCCGCATTGGCGGACGAGGGAGGTGTGAGTTTCTGGATCCCCGGCTTCTTCGGGAGCCTCGCGGCGGCTCCGCTGCAGCCGGGCTGGACGCTCCAGACCAACTACTATCACACCAGCGTATCTGCCGGGGCCGACGTAGCGCGGGCGCGCGAGATCACGATCGGTCGCATCCCCGTCAATCTCAACGCGAACCTGAGCGCGACTCTCGACGCACGGGCCGATCTCGGCTGGGCCCTGCCGATGTACACCTTCGCAACGCCGGTTTTCGGCGGCCAGGCAACCGTGGGCGCGATCGTATCATATGCCCGCGTCAGCACATCGCTGGCGGGAACGCTCTCCGGCACGTTGGCGACTCCATTCGGAACACTCCCGTTCGCACGCTCCGACAGCATCAGCGACGCGGTCTGGGGTTTCGGAGACGTCTTGCCCATTGCGACACTGCGCTGGAACGCAGGCGTTCACAACTACTTGACCTATATCACCGGGGATATACCGGTCGGGGCCTACGACTCCGCCCGCCTCTCGAATGTCGGCATCGGGCACGGCACGATCGACGCGGGCGGCGCCTACACCTACTTCAATCCGCAGACCGGGCACGAATTCACCGGCGCGCTCGGCTTCACCTACAATTTCGAGAACCAGTCGACCCAATATCAGAACGGCGTCGACATGCATTTCGATTGGGCCGCGTCGCAGTTCCTGACTAAGCAGTTTCAGGTCGGAGCGGTAGGCTACGTCTATAAGGAGATCGGCTGCGACAGCGGCTCCGGCGACCGCGTCGGTTGCTTTCAGTCGCAGGTCGTTGGGGTTGGCCCGCAGCTCGGCTTCATCTTTCCGGTCGGGGACCTTCAGGGCTATCTCAATCTGAAGTACTACAGCGAATTTGCCGCGGAGAACCGTCCCCACGGCTGGAACACCTGGGTCACGTTCACGATCTCGCCGCCTGCGCCCACGCCGAGTGCGCCACCGCGACGGATGATCACGAAATAAATAACCAAGCGCCGCTGCGGGACTGGGCTCGGTCTTGCAATGAATTTGGTCCTGCCGAGGCTCGTAATAACGAGTGCGGGTTCGGATAGCGGGGGATGCGTGATCGCCCTAATAAAGAATCTGCCCGCGAGCAATATTGGCGCCTTGCGCAAGCGTGCTTGGAGATGGTGCCCACCATTCAGGACCAGGAGGGGCGCGATGCTCTGATGGAGATGGCGCGAGTCTGGCTGCGCTTGGCAGAAACCTATGAGGACGACAGCTCGATATTGTCAGGCGCAACCAAGGAGCCTCGGCCGGTCATGCAACAACAACAGCAGGTGCCGCCCAAGAAGGATGACGATAAAGACTAGGGCGTGAACTCACAAACGCGCAGGGATGTTGTTCCTGATTCGTCGCTGACAGCTAGTCAATGCATTGGTTTTTTCTTAGACGACACGCCAGGAATTTGGAGGAAGTGAAGTGGGATCCTCTGCCGTTGGCGCTGGCCTGAGGCCGCTAGGACCAAAAATCATACGAGCGTCAAAGCGTCTCGGATCCTGGTGGCGCGTATCACTTCGACTGCGAGGGCGCCGTTTCCATGGCACGGATTTGGCGACTATCACCTTGGCATTCATCGCCCTGGGATTGACCGCGGCCGAACCACGAGACTTTAGAGCAGCCGACACCCAATCGAATGATCACCCGACAGCGCAAGCGCTCGTTCACATGAGTGAGCTCGTGAGCGACCGGACGCAAGGCCGGCATCGCATGATCGTTTATCCAGGGGGCCTATTGGGCGAGCAAGAAGCAAGCTTCGAGCAAACGCGTACTGGAGGAATCGACATTAATCGCACCAACATGGCTCCCCTCTCCAGCTTTCTCAGCAAAGCGAATATTTTCGGTTTGCCCTTCCTTTTCCGGTCCGCCGATCATCTCCACAGGATTCTAGACGGCCCAATCGGCGACGATATCCTGCAAAGCCTTGAACCCCATGGATTCGTCGGGCTCGCATTTTTCGAATCTGGAGCAAGGTCGGTTTACACGGTCAGACGGCCGGTGCGAACGATTGACGACATCAAAGGATTACGCATTCGATTGCAACAGTCAGATCTCATGGTCGAGATGTTCGCGGCGCTCGGCGCAGAACCCGTCATACTTCCCTATACCCGCACCAAGACCGCATTGACGACCGGCCTCATCGACGCTGCCGAGAATAACTGGCCGTCTTACGTAGCTTCCGACCATTACTCCGTTGCTCCCTACTTTACGCTTACCGCGCATACCATGACGCCGGACGTCCTGATCATGTCGATGAAGGCTTGGAGAAGCCTGGGTCCCGCGGATCAGAATATCTTTCGAAATGCGGCGCGAGACTCGAGCATATTTTTGCGCGGCCAGTGGAAAAATTGGGAGGCGAGTTTCCGCAAGCAAGCACTGGACCTAGGCGTGACTGTCATAGAAATCGACCGGAAGCCGCTAGAAGCCGCATTGACGGGCCTCTATCCGAAAGTTGTGACGGACTCGCACTCGAGACATCTTGTCGAGTCCATCCAAAAAGACCAATAAGGTTTCCGCTGTTCGTTCGGTCGGAAGCTTCTAAGATGTTTGGTCTCGCCGTGCCGGCCGCTGCTCGCCACTAAAACGGGCTTGGGTCGGCCATCCCTGCACCATGCGGGATTTCCCGCCGCGCATTTCAGGGTTTTGGATGGTTCGGCCGTCGCATGCTTGCTGCTATGCTAATTCGAAACCTGACCCAGGCATTGCCTTCGAGCATCCGCTCGTTTGCGATTTAAGTAACGGCTCGACAATCGATCATGACGCGAATCCTCATCGCCGACGATCATGACGTTGTGCGATCCGGATTGCGTTCGATCCTCGAAGCGCATCCCGGTTGGGAGATTGTTGCGGAGGCCGCCGATGGCAAGGAGGCCATCAAAAAGGCATTGGAGACAAAGCCGGATGTCGCGGTGATCGACTATTCGCTCCCGCTCTTGAATGGAATCGAAGCGACTCGGCAGATCCGAAAAAGAGAACCGCGCACGGAAGTTCTCATCTTCACCATGCACGACGAGGAGATCTTGATCAGGAACGTGCTCGAGGCCGGCGCGCTGGGATACCTGCTGAAGCAGGACGCGAAACGATACCTTGTCGCGGCGGTAGAGGCGCTGGCGGAGCACAAGCCGTTTTTCACCGCGCGGGTGTCGCAGACGCTGCTCGCTTCGTTTCTGGGAAAAAGGGGCGCTGCCTCTGATCAAATTCTGTCCCCCCGCGAGGAGTCCGTTATCAAGCTCATCGCTGAAGGGCACGGAAACAAGGAGATTGCCGGTGTCCTGTCGATCAGCCTCAAGACGGTTGAAAGTCACCGGGCATCGGCGCTTCGGAAACTCAAACTATCTTCAACCGCCGACCTCGTGCGATACGCCATTCGCAACAAGCTCGTTGAACTCTGAGGAGTCGAGATTAGCCGCGCCGCGCTGCGCTACTGCGCCGTCATGCCGCCGTCCAAGGTAAGAATGGTGCCGATGAGTGATCCACCGACAGAGTCGCGATCTCGGTGCTACCCTCCCCTGGAGGGGGAGGGTCGCCGAGCGAAGCGAGGCGGGGTGGGGTGAATTACCGAAACTGTGAGGATCGTTTTGTCACCCCCACCCCGGCTCGCTCGTCTCGCTCCGCTACGACGAGCTCACCGACCCTCCCCCTCCAGGGGAGGGTGACGCCTGCGGCACCTACACTCACTGATCAAACATGTTTATGAACTTGTTTTCTAGCGTTCCGCTCCCTCCGTGTTCTTGACCCAGCGCAGAATGTGACGCGCGACGGCAACCAGCACGCCGTCCTGATTGACGACGCCGATGTCGGCGAGCGATTGGCCCTTTTGCGGATCGACCTCGGCGATGGTGTAGGTGAGCGTGACCGTGTCGCCGATGAACACCGGAGCGAGAAAGCGCACGCGATCGTAGCCCAGCGACACCGGCGTCGTCTCCAGCGTGGCCCCCTGGCATTTCTCGATCATCATGGTCGAGCACGTCGACATGTAACCGACGATCAGCGCGCCATGCGCGATGCGCCGGCCGAATTTCGAACGCGCCATGTACTGCTCGTTGACGTGGTTCACCGAGAAATCGCCGGTGATCCCGGCAAAGAGATAGATATCGGTCTCTCCGACCGTCTTGGCGAAGGTAACGCTGTCCCCGACGTTGACGAAGATGTCTTGCATTACGCTTCCCAGAACATGATGCGGAGCCTTTTGCCGACACCGCGCCCATCTTTCGTCCGCAGGCTTTCCAAGAGCATATTCCGATTGACGTGATTTGGCATCGCGCAGCCCAAACGTGTCACCCCCGGGCTTGACCCGGGGGTCCATCTGCTCCGCAAGATGTTCTTTTTGCGAAGAGGATGGATTGTCGGGTCATAAGCGCGTTTACGCGCGTCTTCGACGCGCTAGGCCCGGCAATGACTGGCGGATGGGCCAATGCAAAGAGGCCTTGCATCCGGCATCATCTCTCATCCACGCGCACCACGCCGTCGCGGGCGAGCGCCGCAATCTCGCCCTCGCCGAAACCGAGCTCGGCGAGCACGTCCTTGGTCTGGGCGCCGAGCCGTTGCGGCGCCAAGCGAATGGCCGCCGCCTCGCCGTCGTAGCGCACGGGATGGTTGACCAGCGTGACCGGCGCGCCGTTGTCGCCTGCGCCTTTAACCATCACCAGCGCTTGCACGTGCTTCACCTGCGGGTCGTCAACGAGATCGGCATAGCCCTGCACGCGCGCATGCCAGATTTGCGCTCGCTCCATACGCAGGCTCCAGTCTTCGGTGTTCTCGGTCTTCAGCCGTGCGGCGATGATCTCGCCGATCTCGTCCTGCCGGCTCCAGGCGTCCTGGTCGGAGAAGGTGGCCAGCCGCGGCTCCTCGATCGCTTGCGCGAGCTTCTGCAATGGGCAAAGCGATACGGCGATGTAGCCGTTGCGCGTCGCATAGACGCCGTACGGCGCGGGGTAGTACCAGCCCGCGATGTGAGGACGCGCGCTCACGCTCGCCGGCCGGTTCGCGGCGTTGAGCCAAGCGGTGAGCGATTCCGCCTGGAGGTCGAGCGCTGCCTGCATGAGGCTCGCGTCGACCCGGCAGCCCTTGCCGATGCGCTCGCGCCGCAGTAGCGCGGCGAGAATTCCCATGGCGAACAGCGCGGCGCCGTGGTGGTCGACCGCGGACACCCCGACCGGTCGCGGCCCGGTCGCGTCTTGACCGGTGATCGCCATGAGCCCGAACAGCGCCTGCGCCAGCAGATCCTGACCGGGCCGCTGTGTGTAGGGACCGTCGGGGCCGTAGCCCGACGCCGAGGCATAGATCAAGGAAGGCTTGCGCCGACGCAAGGCTTCGTAGCCGAAGCCAAGCTTTTCCATCACCCCCGGGCGGAAATTCTCGGCCACCACGTCGGCGCCGTCGATGAGCTTGAATGCGATCTCGCGGCCCTTGGGCGATTTCAGATCGAGGGCGACGCTGCGCTTGTTGCGGTTGGTGGACATGTGCACCATCCCCTGACCGTCGTGCCAGATGTCGCCGCTGCTCCAATGCCGCTGCCAAGCGCCTTCGGGGCTCTCGACCGCAATCACATCGGCGCCGAGGTCCGCCAGCGCCTGGATGCCCATCGGGCCGAGCAGGAAATGGTTGAAGCTGACGACGCGTATGCCTTGCAGCAGATCGAGCATCGGAGTCCTCGCGTACCGTTGCCAGTCATGCGCGGGCTTGACCCGCGCATCCATCTTCTTTGTTAAGCAGGTCTTTCGAAGATGGATGGATTGCACCGCAACTCGGGCTTGCCCGAGTTGCTCCGTATTATGAGCCGCAAGTCGGGTAAACCCGACTTGCGGTGTCAAGCCCGGCAATGACGAACTCAGCAAAACGTGGTCTACCGCCTCTCCTCGAGCTCGTCGAAGAAATGCAGGTTGTCAGTCGCAACCGCGGCCTCGATCTGGAAGCCCGTTGGCAAGTTCAAATCCGGATCGACGCCGGCGATTCTGATCTCGCGCTCTCCGAGCCGTACCGCGAGCAGTTGCTCGTCGCCGAGCTGCTCGGTGACCATGACGGTGCCCTTGAACGCGATCTGATGATCGTTCACGGGCGCCCCCAGCCGAATATGTTGCGGGCGCACGCCGAGGCAAACCGAGCGCCCGACGCGCGAGCCGAGAGCGGGAAAGCGCCGCGCCGGAAGACGGAACTGCCACCCCGGGCAGACCAACGCGAAATCCTCGCCCTCCGCCGCCACGTTGACGGTGATGAAATTCATCGAGGGCGAGCCGATGAAGCTCGCCACGAACAGGTTGGCAGGCTTGCGGTAAAGTTCGAGCGGCGTGCCCACCTGCTGGACGACGCCATCCTTCATCACCACGATGCGGTCGCCGAGCGTCATCGCTTCGGTCTGGTCGTGGGTGACAAAGATCGAGGTCGTCGGCACCCGCAGCCGCAGCTCCTTGAGCTCGAGCCGCATTTGTGCGCGCAGCTGCGCGTCGAGATTCGACAACGGCTCGTCGAACAGAAAGACCTTGGGGTTGCGCACGATGCAGCGGCCCAGCGCCACGCGCTGCTGTTGGCCGCCCGACAACTGGTGTGGACGGCGCTCGAGCAGCGGCTCGATCGACAGAATCTTCGCGGCCCGGCTGACGGCAGCGTCGATCTCGCGCGCGGGCACCCGCCGGTTGCGCAGCCCGAAGGCCAAGTTGTCGCGCACGCTCATGTGCCGATAGAGCGCGTAGTTCTGGAATACCATGGCGATGTCGCGATCCTTCGGCTGCAGATGGTTCACGATCCGGCCGCCGATGGCAATGGTGCCGGCGCTGATCTCCTCGAGGCCGGCGATCATGCGCAGCGTCGTCGACTTGCCGCAGCCGGAGGGGCCGACCAGCACGACAAATTCGCGATCCTTGATGGAAAGGTTGATGTCCTTGACGGCGACCACGTGGCCGTAAACCTTGTGCACGTTGGCGAGCACGATATCGGCCATGAGGTCAGATCCTCAGCCCGCGAATGACGTATCGCTGTCCGAACAACGTCACGATCAGCGCTGGAACGAGCGCGATCACCGCGGTCGCGCTCATGAGGTGCCATTCCATGCCGAGTTCGTGCACGAACTGCGCCATCACGACGGTCACGATCGGCGTCTCATGCGAGGTGAGAATGAGGGCGAACAAGAACTCGTTCCAGGTATAGAGCCAGCACAGAATCCCGAGCGCCGTGAGACCGGGAATGGCCGACGGCATGGCTACGCGCCAGAACGCGCCCCAGCGCGAACAGCCGTCGATCATGGCCGCGTATTCCATCGAGGGGTCGATGCCGTCGAAGAAGCCCTTCATGATCCAGGAGAAGAAGCAGATGTGGACGGCAATGTGCGGCAGCAGCAGGCCCCAATAGGTGTCGAATATGTGCAGCTGCTGGGTCACGAAATAGAGCGGCAGCACCCAGGCGACGTAGGGCACGCAGCGAAAAATGTAGATCAAGGAAAACCAGGCGTTCGGGATCGGTCCTTTGAAGCGCGACAGCATGTAGCCGGACGTCGCCGTGACGCCGAGCGAGAGCACGGTCGCCAGTGTGGAGATCATGAAGCTGTTGAACAGCGCCCTGAGCACGATCTCCTGCGACAACACCTCGTGGAAATTATCGATGGTGAATTCGGTCCCCCGATGCACGTAATAGACACCGGTTCCGGGACGCAGCGAGGTCAATATCAGCCAGAACACAGGGAAGGCAAACAGGAGGCAAACAGCAATCGCCGCCAGCGCGAAGAAGGCGGCCTTTCCGCGCGGCGCGAGCGCGGAGAAGAAACCCGCCGATCGCGCGGGCGCGACCGCAACATCGCTCACTTCGACACCTCCACGAAGCGATTGAGCATGCGATAGAGCAGCAGCGCGAAGACGACGATGATGATCGCCCCGATCACCGCAGCCGCGGAGCCGCGGGCGAGGTTGAGGAACTGGAACGCCTCGACATAGGCGTAGATGCTGAACACCTCGGTGGCGCGCGCCGGGCCGCCGCCGGAAATCGTCCACACGATGTCGAACGTGCGGAACGCGTCGATCGCGCGGATCACGATGCAGACCACCATGACCGGCCGCAGCATCGGCAACGTGATGTAGCGGAAGGTGCGCCAGGCGCTGGCCGCGTCGATGCGCGCCGCCTCGAACGGCTCGGGAGGGAGGCTTTGCAGGCCGGCGAGCAGGATCAGCGCGAACCAGGGCGTCCACAGCCACACATCGGTGAGCAGAATCACCGAGAACGTGGTCCAGCGCTGCGTCAGCCAGGAGATGGGCGCAATTCCGAGGCCCTCGAGCGCAGCATTCACGACGCCGAACTGATCGTTGAACATCCAGCGGATCATGATGGCGGCGATGACGGGCGCGACCATCAGCGGCAGCAAAACGAAGGATTGAACGAGCCAGCGCCCGGGAAAGTGCCTGTTGAGCATCAGCGCGATCGCAAGTCCGAGCAGGAGCGAGCAAGCAACGCTCGCGACCATGAAGCCGAACGTGTTGGGAAGCACGATCTCGCGGAATTCCGTGTCGCGAAGCACGTGAACGTAGTTGGCAAGCCCCACCCACGTCCGTTTGGGATCGTGCAGTGTCCAGTCGCGGAAGCTCGCGTTGGCACCCGTCAGAATGGGCACGACCTGGAACAACCCCAGCACGAGCGCCGCCGGCGTGATCAGCGCCAGCATGAAGCGCGTCTTCTCGTTCATGGGGCGGTTTCCGGTGAGGCAGAACCGCCGCCCGCCCCACTATGACGGACGGTGCCACATCGTCCCCTCCCCCGCTTGCGGGGGAGGGACAGGGAGGGGGCGCGCAACGCAATAGAGCATTTCAGATCACCCCCTCCCCAACCCTCCCCCGCAGGCGGGGGAGGGAGCAGACCGAGCTTGCCGCGCGCATCGGTTCCATTCCGCCCGTGCTAATTACCCGTGGCGGCGCGGCGGATCTTGTCGGTGTGGTCGGCCAGCACCTTGGGTATGTCCTCGCGCTTGCCCGAGAGTGCGGCGATCACCATGTCCGAATAGGCTTTGTGCACCGCCGGCCACTCGGCGAAATAGTACGCCGAATGCGTGATCGGCGTCTGATCGAAGACCGCGTGCTTGAGCGCCGCGAAGTCCTTGTCCTCGGCGGCAAGCTTGGGCCAGAGCTTCACGTTGGGCGGCGGGCCGCCGGTCTTCTTCCACATCTCGATCTGCCCCACCTCATCGCTCAGCATCGCCGAGAGCATCTCTTTTGCGAGCTTCTTGCGTTCCGCCGGGACGCCCTTCGGGATCGCCCATCCCCAGATCTCGTTCCAGGACGTCGGCTTCTGCGCGCGCGGGCCGACCGGAAACGGAGCCATGCCGATCTTGCCGACGATCTTGGAGCGCTTGGGATCGTTGAACTCGCCGAAATGGGTCGAATCGACGAGCGTGAACGCGGCCTCGCCGGCCATGAAGATCGCGTTGGCCTCGTTGCGCCCGTATGCCGTCATGCCGGGCGGACTGATCTTGTGGGTGTTGATCGCGTCCCACCAGAACTCCACGATCTCCCGATGACAGGGTTCGGTCACCGCCGGCTCGAACTTCGCAGCCACGAGCTTATCGTTGTCGCGCTCGAACAGCGGTTTGAGGATGTCGCAATTGTTCGCCCACATGGTCCACCAGAAGCTGAACCAGGTGTTGTTCATGCTCATGCCACCGACATATCCCCACTTGACCTTGCCTTCCTTTTGCAGCCGCTGACTGACTGAAACCAGCTGATCGAAGGTCTTCGGCACCTCCTCCGGTTTGACGAGGTCGCTGCGGTAGAAAAACGTGCCGACGGTGTGGGCCATGGGCACGACGGTGAGCTTCTTCTCCTCGGTCCAGAACGCGAGCAGCGGCCAGCGGTCTGCGTTCTCGATGCCTTTGATGTCGTCCGTCGTGTCCAGCCACTTTTTCCAGAGCTGACCCCAGTCATCATTGTGCCAGATGACATCGAACTGATCGGTTCCGGTGGTCAGCGTGGTGGTGACCTTCTCCATGAAAACGCTGTAGGCCATCGGCACGCGCGTCAGCTTGATCCCATGATCCTTCGCCCATTTCTCCATGATGTCGAGCGAAGCATCCTGGATGGGATTCTTCATGTACCCAACTTTTAGTTCGCGCTCCTGCGCCTGGGCGGAAGAGAGGCCTACCGAAAGCGCGAGGCCGATGGCGGTCGCGGCACAGAGGCGAATGAAGCTTCGGAATTGGCGTCTGGGCATTGATACCTCCCTAGGCGGGCCTGCTTCTTGTTAGCGCAGCCCGTGACCATGACACACCTTTGCCGAAGCCGAGGCAAATTGAATGTGCCCCTCGCCCTTCAGCGGTGCATTTATTGCAATTCAAGTCCCGAAACGTCGATCATTCAAGAGCGCAATCGGGGCCCATCGCTTAGAATCCATGCGTCCGCTCGGTCCCGCAGACGCGCGAAGCCAGATCATGAATCGCAACAAACTAGTGGGAGTACTGTGATGAGGCCGTTTGAGGATTTTGAAGCGGTTGCAGTGCAAGTCGAGGAAACGCACATTTTTCTGCGCCGCTTCGGGTCAGGGCCGGCCGTCCTCCTGTTGCACGGGTTTCCGCAGACGCATTTGATGTGGCGGTCGGTGGCCCCACTACTGGCTCGCCGCTTCACGGTGATCTGTGCCGATCTTCGCGGCTATGGGAAAAGCGGTTGTCCCGCCTCTGCTCCGGATCACGCGCCCTATGCGAAGC